>Ga0105238_10000073_pt1 | contig 112101 bp, 95 predicted proteins | sample KBSC34metaG_FD_81526 | JGI IMG/M metagenome (GOLD analysis project Ga0105238, IMG submission 81526) | Corn rhizosphere microbial communities from Kellogg Biological Station, Michigan, USA - KBS C3-4 metaG | ecosystem: Host-associated > Plants > Roots > Rhizosphere > Soil | place: Michigan, USA...
AAATGCGCAAGAAAACTGAATGGATATTGCAGCTGAAAGATCGCCGATCCCTGATGTGCAATCAGCCGCTGGCCATCCACGAGAAACTCGTTTTGTTTGGCCTCACCACCGAAAATGGGATGGTTCTCAAGGACCAACGCCTTCATCTTGGGCCCGGCTTGGCGCTGAAAGAACAATGCGGCAGCCAGGCCGCTAATCCCCCCACCGACGATGACGCAGTCGTAGGTCTCACCCGTGTCAATGACATCCTGGGGGAGAGGATCATAACGGCCGTCACGAATGGAGTGGCCGTCGCGCAGCACGGGAAGAGTGTTGCCATTGGAAGAGCTATATTCCCCAACCCCACCGTAGCCAGTAAAGGGATCGGATTGTGATAGGAGTTCCTGGGGATTCGCGCCCAGGACAAGCGCAGCTCCGGAGGCCAGCAGCGTTGACCCAAGAAAATCTCGGCGAGTGATTGATTTGTCCAAGGCCGTTATATTGCGGGAGTCTGATCTTTGGGATTATGTACGTCCGGCCCTTGGTTTTGCAATCGCGCGGGCCAGGATCCAAGGCCGGGAGCGCCTTTTCCTTCGGCGTGAGGCTGAGTTGTTTGTGAGTCCGCGGTTTCTCGGAACTCATCGACTTCGAAACTCACTAGGGCTGTCCTCTTCTGAATACGAGTGCCCGATCCATTCCTCCGAAATGCAGCTCCAGCAGCGGCCGGGATCCATCCGGCTGCAGCTGGTAGACGTATTCGTTTTGGTTGAACTTAGCCGCTCGCTTCACCCACTTTCCATCCGCCGCGACGAGCAGGCCGTTGTTTTGGCTGAACCTGACCTTGGCGTCGGCGATATAGGACTCCCAAGCGATCGTAAAATTACCTGTAGGCAATGGGGCGCCGTCGATGGTCAACCTCGAGTGGAATGCGAAATCTCTGGTACCTCTCTCGAAGGGACGAGGCTGATATCCATGCGAAAGAAGCACAGTAGAGATCTGTTTTTCGGCATGATCGTCGTCGTAAGGCCCGGCGAGTACCTGGAAGGAATTTCCAAAAATTCGCCGCTTCGGCACGACGCTTGACTCGATACCGAGCTCGGCGATCTTCTCACGCAAGCTCTGGGCCATCGGTTCTCTCTTGAATCGACCGAGGTCGAAAAACATTTGCACCTTGGAAATGATCGAGGAGCGGTTTAGAGAAGGCACAACCTCGCTGTAGACGGAACTAGCAAGCGGAACGGGTTTTGATATCGAGACGGACCGTTCGGTCGCGGAAAATGTTGGAACCGAGGGATTCGCGGGCTGGGCAATGGGCAGCGACTGCGAGTTGGCCTCAGGTTCTGGGCCTTTCGAGGCTGTCAGGGTGGCTTCAGGGGTCACCTTCTGGGCGCGCGGCTCCGGGGTCAAGCTTATCTTTCCCTGCCGGGACGAAGTCAGCCATCGAACCGTCACGTCGTCTGCTTCACCCGTAGCGTGAGGCGATGCATCATGAGAGGGTGACTTGATCGGGGACTTTGCTTCGGTCGGAATAACCGCCGGAGTAGATCGAGGAGACGCGGCCGCGGTGATCGGCTGAGGGGCGGGCGTCGGCCCCGGCGCTTTCTCCGCGTCTTGCTTCCCGGCCAGGCGTTTTCCGATACGAATCAGAGACTCACCGAAGTCAGCCCGGTGTTGGTAGGAAAAAAACACAACCAAAAACGCAATCAACGACAATAGAAATCCAGCGGCCAGGCCGCGCGTGAATCCGCTGATCTTGACGCGCCGGCCCGACTTCCACCAGGCCATAGCTGGCCCTACGGAGCGGGCTATGCGGCGGGCTTCTGGCGAGGGTAGAGCTTTGAGGAGAGCAGCGCCCAAGGTAGTGCCGGCTTTCGGAGGTGGCTCGCTGTTGAGGGTCCAATCGGAGATGCGACCGCGAGCCTCTTTGGTGAGAGTGCTGAAACGCACGCCGCCACACTTCTTAACTTCGTCGGTCCACACCAGCTCGCCTGGGATATCGATTTTGCGATTCGATTCCTGTAGAGAAAGTCGAAGCGGCGACTCCGACTCGATCATGCCCATCGAGCGGAAACATAGTCCTCCTTCAGACACATTCAGGACAATGCCGCCGTTATCTGGTTCGATATTGAGATACGCAAGTTGATCAAGCTGAACGCGAGGCGAGTGACGGCGATCCGTGGTCGGCATGGTACACCTGAGCAGTAAGAATGAACGACTCGACGAGGCGCGAGTGCTAATTGGACGAAGCGAGCAGGCGACAGAAGATAGCAGATGTTACGTGCTTATTTTCTGTGCGGAGAACTATACACCGCAAGTTTTTGCTACACAACAACTTTTAGGTTGCGAACGGTGAATACTGAATGAAGGAAGGTAACAGGTTACCGAGGTTCACCGCGGGGCTACCCCCAGGCGGCAGCCTACTTTTTAATCGATCCTAACTTTGGAGTAATTGACGAAGCGTTGCTGGCACTCGATGCCTGCCTGGCGCGCTGCAATGAAATCAGGCGCTTGGCGGATGGTATCGAACATCGGATCGTGATCGACGGCGGGAAAAACGCAAAAGTTATGCGTCGTGTCCGTGGACAGGAGGCGAATGGCGGGGCCCTTCTGGTTGAAACGGGCAAATAGCGCTGCCCCAAAATACCAGGCGTCGGTATCGGGTAAAAGCAGAAATTCGGACTCGGACCTTGAAACCAGCGCAGCACACTTCGGATTCGCCGAGTTTTGCCAGCAAGCCTGGACCACCTCAGAGTTGCTGCCGGCAGGCAGGAGTTTAAGTTTCGGCAGCGCCTCCTCGACTTGTCCTTCTCGTAAAAGAAGATGGCCCATCATGAATGAACTGAACTCTCCCGGAGAACGCTCCATTTCCTGGCGCGCCTTTACGTAGTCGCCCATATAGATATATTGAACGTAACAGTCGGTGGGAAAATCCGGATCAAGCCGGTGAGTAATTTCACACTCGCGGGCGGATTCTTCGAGCGCTCCGACTGAGCGCAGGAGTTGAGAAAACATAAGATGCACTTCCGCGCGGCGAGGACGTCTCCGTGCCAACTCCTGCACCTGATGGAACCCTGTGGCAAGCTCGCCATCAAGGCGGCGACCTAGACCAATCAGCCAGAGCGAGGCGCTCAAAAGATCGGGGTCGAGTTCGTGGGCCTGCTCAAGAGCAGCCACACATTTTTTGACCATCCCCTCGCCGCCACCGACCATGTCGGCTTCGACGTAGTGAGTGGCGAGCGCAAACCAGGCAGGCGCGTATCCCGCATCAAGAGCCACCGAACGCTCCAGCAGGGCGATGGCATCTTTATTGTTGTCGAGGCCATAGGCGCTGTCTTCGCTGCGAAGATAGAGATCGTAGGCCTGCTGGCTCTTTGGCTTGGTAACCGACAGTTGGCTGGGCAGAACTCCGAGCGATGGAAGCAATCCTTTTTCAAGCAAGCTCGAGACGTCTTCCCTCAGCTTCAGAACGTCCGTAATGGCCAAGTCGAGAGATGCACGCCAAACCACCTCCTGCTTGTCCATCTCCATGGCTTCGAAAGTAATGGCAAGACGATTGTCGTGCGTCAGAAAATGTCCGGTCACAACGTGCGCCACTTGAAGCTGGCGTCCGGCTTCGCTGGGATCCGCCGCTGCCCCTGTAAATTGCTGGGACATGCTGAAGGGACGAACGCTGAGCGAAGGCGCATAGCTGAGCATGGTGATGATCTCGTCCGGTAAGGCCGTCGACAGATAGTCGAAGCGTTGATCGGTACTCACATTTTGAAATGGCAGGACCGCGACGGTGGCATGACGGGAAACACCTTGAGCAGGGTCCTTCTTGCCATGGGTCAGGAAGAACCACGCTATCCACCCAGCCATGATGGCCAGGGCCAGGGCTGATGCGATTCGAAGCGGACGACGGATTGAGCGGACAGGGGCGCGGAGTGCTCCCGTACTCCGAGATTCCAGCTCTCGTTGCAGGCGCAGCAAGTCTGCCTTCATCTCCTCGGCATCCTGGTAGCGGAGCCCTCGATCCTTGGCGAGCGCCCGGTCGATGATGGCTTCGAGTTGAGGGGGCAGGTCCGTCCGGAGTTGCGAAGGCGGCAGCGGAGTTCCGTTCAGAATCGCGTTGAAAATAACCGCCGGGGTTGACCCGTCAAAGGGGTGTTTACCGGTGGCCATCTCGTAAAGCACCGTCCCGAAGGAAAATAGATCAGAACGGACATCGAGCGACTCGCCGCGCGCCTGCTCGGGGGACATATAGGCGGCCGTGCCGAGCATCGCGCCACTCTGAGAAAGATCGAGGCTGGCGGTTTCTGTTGAGCCCCCGGAACTGAATTCGGTGCGTTTGGCCAGGCCAAAGTCGAGAATCTTGGCGTCCCCGCGTTTGGTGATGAAGATGTTCGCTGGCTTGATGTCGCGATGAAGAATGCCATGCGAGTGAGCGGTGGCCAGGGCATCGGCAATCTGAATGGCCCATTGGAGAAGCTTCGGGATTTCCAGCCCGGAGGCGGGGCAGAGCTGGCGAAGGTCGGATCCGTCGAGCAACTCCATAACCAGGAACGGCTGGTTATCGTGTTCGTCGACCTCGAAAATGGTGCAGATGTTGGGATGGCTGAGAGCCGATGCGGCCTGGGGCCTCCCGCTCGAAGCGGCGCCGACTCGCCGGGTCGGCCATACCGTTGCGGAGGAACTTGATCGCCACCTTACGGCGAAGGTTCTCGTCCTCGGCAACGAACACTTCGCCCATTCCACCTGAATTCAGATGGCGCAGGATACGGTAATGGGAAACCCGGGAACCTTCCATTCCCTTGGGATCATACCGTACCTCGCAAGCAAGTCTCAGGAGTCGATCGGCCTTGGCAAATCAATGAGATGGGCCTGGGGTCGATCACTTTGGTAATCATGCCAAGCGGCTAAATCGCACCGTTTCGAAGGGGCTTTGACTAGAATTTTGCTAACCGTCTGCAAGTCCCTCCAACTTTAAGGGGTCAAAAAAGATTGGCTGAGGATTCAAAATTTGAACTCGCCATTGTTGAGACCGTTTACAGCTTCTACCAGAAGCTGTTGCGGCAGTCCGTTCAGGAACCTGTGCCCCTACCCGCTGACCTGCACATGATGTCGTTGGGACAGCTGGACCAGGATTTCCCCGACCCTCTGGCTCGTTTGCGTGGTTGGCTGAAGCTTCTCGACCTGGCAGTTACGCCCTCGATGTTGCGGCATTCGTTGACCTCGGACGTAGACCCTGAAATCGCGGAGACCTTACTTCGCTACTACGCCCGCAAAAAAGCAGCCACTGACGTCGACCGCGACAAGGCCGACTTCGTTGCGACTTTCCTTTATCGCAACCCGCGCGTTCCCGGCCAGTGGGAGAGGCACGGGTACAGCCTCGATGGCGTCGTGCCGATTCCCCCGTTTGAGATTGCCCTGATTGAAATTCTGGCCGATACAGAAGCTCCGGAGATGCCGGAAGAGTACGTCCCCATCTTGCGCGAGTTCGATGCCTTGCGCGAAGAACTGGAGACCTATACGACACTTGAGGCTCTCACCGATGCGGGTCTCGTGCAAAAGGGCCGCGACCTGAAGCAAGCTTTTGGCACCTGCTTCTATCATCCGGGGGTGCTCTCAACCGTCGGACCCTATAACTCGGCGATCGGGAAGAAGCTCGAAGAGCTATTCCGAGCGACCACACAAGAATTGAAGAATTTCGCGGAAGAGGTACACAAAGAAGGTGGCGACGTTACCAGCCCTGTCGAAGGCAAAGTTACCGTAGAACACCTCTCGATGATTGAGGAGAGCGAGATTCTCAAAGCCGACTACACAGCCGGGCAGGAAAAGTTCCGTCGGGTTTCTAAGGTCAAAAAGGCAGTCGATCAACGAAAGTCCGGCAAGGCCTCGCATGGGAAGAAACATGCCGAAGAGGTCGAGGAAGCTCCCCTTCGAGCAAAAAAGGAGAAGCATCCCGCCCAGGCCGCCGCACCAGTCGAAGAGGTGGAAGAAAACCAGGAACCACGCCCAAAGGAAGCGATCCCGCCGCGATTCCTAGGGAAGCCCGCGCCACAGATGCCGAGATTCGATGTGCCCCCATCGGCTGCGGCCGCTCCGCAAGCGACCCCCAAAGGACTTCCTGCGCGCGGATTCCTGGGGGGCCAGGCGGCCGCGGCAGAACCTGCAAGGCTCTACGACCCGCAACTCGAGGAGGGCAAGCTGCGCAGTGTGGATGATTCCATTCGAGTCTTTGTGAAGGCAGCCGAAGCCAAGTCGCGGCAAGTGGTTCCGATGCGTTCCTTCAACCTGACTTTGTCGCCGGTCGAGGCCGACGCGTGCGGAGCAGAGTACTGGGACGAGAAGAGCTTTCGAGGAGAGTACGCGCGGGCCCTGTCGAGAGTCGTGGCCCTGATCGCGCGAATGAGCACCGAGCTCGAAGAACTTCGGCAAAAGCAGAATTCCGCGCACTTGTGGAAGCCTCATGCCGGCTCCGTGCGATTTCTGCTCGATGCATCAAGCGCCGCCTTTGACCAGAGCACCTCGGTGCTCGCGCTCGCCGGGCAGCGGGGATTAAACGAAAAGATCAATGCGATGAAGGAATCTTTGCAAAAACTTCGTACACGGATGGATTCTGCCGAGCAGTTACTAAAAGAACTGGAGATCAGGAACCAGGCAGGATAGGGCTGGGTGACCCCAGAATTGCAGAAAAGGAGGTGGCCATGGCCACCTCTTTTCGTGCTTGAAAGACTCAACCGATCAGCGATTCTGGGGCGAATTCGCGAGGCGCTCCGGATCGGCGACTCCCAAAAACGGGCGGTCAAGATTGGGATCCGAGGGCTTGTAGTGCGGATCATGCAACACCCAGAGATGCTGTTCCCGGGTTACGGGCGTTGCCATCACAAAGGTGTGAGGCTCGCCATTGAGCTTGAACTTGACACGGCTCAATGCCACTTCTGCTTCCACTGCGCCAACCAGCGGGCACGGAGAGAGAACCCACAAACCTTGCCCGGGAGAATACATCTGCACGACGTGTCGATCTTTCTGGACCGAGCTCGCACCTTCAAAATCAAAGAGAACTTTGTCCCCGCGCAGCAAAATCGGGGAGATAATTCGCATTTCTCCCGGCCCTGGATCGATTTGCAAATCTTCGGCCGCCCAATTCACCAGCGGCGGCATGTGGTCGGTGAGTCCCCCTGTGAGCTCAAGCTGGCCAGCACCGGAGACGTCGATCGCCAGTTTCTCGCCAGGATGAAACCAATAGGACTTTTGTGGGATCTTCTGCAAGTCTTCGATGGACGCTCGGTGGCTTCCTGCGCCCAGCGGAGCAGGGTTGAATTGCTCCCGCACTCCGAGTTCAACCTGATCTTCTGTATGAGAGAGGACTTCGATTCCCAGCAGGTACTGCGGGGGATTCAGCTGAGCACACATGCCCCACTTCTTATCCACCAGAGACAACGCGCAACGGATCGGAACTCCATGTGGAGGCTTGACGTTAAGCATTAACACCGCTCCCGCGGTGCGCGCTTTGGCGCGCACCAGAACCAGGCTCGAACCAAGAGCTACGATCACCAGCAACAAAAGGGCGAACGCAAATCTCGGAATCCGCATGCTTTCCCGTCCCTTCGTCCACCAACCTGGCGTTTGCCGATCATTCATCCAGCGTCGGGACGTAACCTCTGATAAGGGTTCGAGGCTCGAAACTCGCCGCAGTTCGGCTCCCAATTCGAGATACCCTTGCAATCGCACGCGGCAGGTGGAGCAGTGGCCAATATGCTCGGCGGCCTGCGGCGGAATGGTTTCGCCGTCGCAGAGGGCCGAAACAAATTCGGCGGCATCGTTGCACCTCATACTTCCTCCTTCTCCGGACAAGGGCTATGCCAGATGCGACGTAAGGTCTCTCGTGCTGCAAACAGCCGCGATCGAACCGTGCCGACAGGGATGTCAAAGACCGATGCAAGCTCGGCATAGGACTGGCCTTCAACTTCGCGAAGCCACAACAGGGTGCGTTGTTCGTGCGGCAAGCGTTGTAGGGCATCGTTGACCACGGAAGTCATCTCGGCCAAAGGGAAGCTGGGTTCGGCTTGGCTCGGCTCTCCTGGTCGTTGAGTGCGCCACCAGTCCGCGGCGCGCTTTCGAGCAATTCCGTAGAGGTAAGAGCGTAGACTGCCTTGTTCCGGCAGGTATCGGTTCCTGCGCTGCCACAGAGCAGTAAATGTCTCTTGCATCAGGTCCTCTGCGGTTTGCTGATTGCCGGTTGCGTGCCGCAGAAATGCTCGTATTCCTGCCGCGTTCTCGCGATAGACCTCATTGAAGGCGGTGCCATCCCCGCTACAGATCTGTTTCCAGCGCTCTCGGTCGGTTGGCAAACTTTCCTTCTCCGCAGGGTTATTCGGAGCAGCGGGTGAAAAGGTTCATCGTAGGGAAAAGAAAGTTGGAGGCTAGGGATGGAATGGTCGGAACGGGGGAACTATTCCAACTTAAAAATGCGCTCCATGCGCAGCCATTTTTCGCCCGGTTTGGCCTGCGGGAGAGCCTGCTGAAACTTCCACATCAGCTGCTCCCATTCCTGAACCTTAGGGTTCGAAAGATCAGAGGTCGACTTCCGTTGAAAGGAGAAAGCATCATTCACCTCCATGATCATAAACATGCGCGTTCCGAGGAGATAGATTTCCATGTCCTCGATGCCGGAGTCCTTGATGCTTTTGGTGATTTCGCTCCAGATCTTCTCGTGATATTTACGGTACTCGGCTATGAGCGCGGGATCGTTTTTCAGGTCGAGGGTGAGGCAATAGCGACGGGTATTCGGCATATTGATTTAGGTTAGAGCCCGATCCAGGTGAACGTAGCCCCCATCAACAAAAAGATGCTGTCCGGTTATGTGCCCGGCCCGAGGCGACAGAAGGAATACCACCATCGCAGCGATTTCTTCGGGCAGGGTCATTCGCTTCTCCAAGGGAATCTTGGCCACAATGCTTTCGAGTTTCTCGTGCGGATTCGGAAACGTATCGAGCCACTGGCGGTAGAGGGGGGTCATCACTTCGGCCGGAATGACGGCGTTCACCCGCATGCGGTAGGGCAGCAGTTCGACAGCCCATTCACGCGTCAGCGCCAGGATTCCACCTTTGGCGGCGATGTAGCCTGAGGTATTACCCTGCCCGGTCAATGCCGTTTTCGAAGCAATGTTCACGATCGCGCCGCTCGCTGGCTTCAGGTGCGGTAGAGCGTAATGTGCCATGTTGTAGTAATGCAGCAGGTTGCGCTCAAGCGATTCGACAAACCTCTCGGGACTTCCCTTCTCCAGACCGACACCGTCGTTTGCGCCAGCATTGTTGACCAGAGCATCCAGGCGGCCGAACTGCGCAATGACTTCCGCCACGGCATTGCGGCAATTTTCTGCCAACGAAAGCTCCGTGACAATAACGCCACTCGGGGACAACTGCACATGAAGCTCGTGAGCAGCGTCGGCATCTCGATCAAGAATGATGGGAATCGCTCCCTCGGCGCAAACTGCGCGCGAGATCGCCCCGCCAATGCCTTTCGCGCCTCCGGTGATCAGGACAACTTTGTCTTTGAGTTCGAGGTCCATTTCGTTTCCATGCTCGTCGTCAACCGTTTGACTGATTCCTTCGCATCTCGACACAGTTTGCCCGCCGGAGTGGCAGGAGTACTCTTCAGCCGTGCAGATTCAAAAAGCCGCCGTCAATCGGACAATTGGTACCGGTAATGAAGGCTGCGGCATCTGAGCACAGGTACAAGGCCAAGGAGGCGACTTCTTCGGGTTCGCCCATCCGGCCGACCGGCTGCGTTGCGGCGAGCTGCTGGTACATCTCCTGCTCGTGTCCTGGGTAATTCTTGTGCAAGTAGCTATCCACAAAAGGTGTATGCACCCTGGCTGGCGAAATGCAATTGCAGCGAATGCCGTGCGCCACATAGTCTTTCGCCACCGAGTAGGTCATCGCAATCACCGCGCCCTTACTGGTCGAGTAACCGAAACGGTCGGCAAGCCCCGCAGAACCCGCAACCGACGCCATATTCAGGATGACGCCGCCACCGTTCGCTTTCATGTGACCAATGCAGGCATGAATACAGTTGTAGTATCCCTTCACGTTGACGCGAAGGATTCGCTCGAAGTCCTCTTCGGGGGTGTTCTCGATATTGCCAATCTGTGAAATCCCTGCGTTGTTTACCAGGACGTGGATGCGCGCAGTGGCGCACAGTTTCTGAAAGGTGGCCGCGGTCTCGGCGTGGTCGCTAACGTCCGAAAGCCAGGCGGTCGCATTGCCACCGCAGTTTTTGATTTCAGCGGCGACGGCTTCGGCTTGGGCTAGATTTAGATCCAACAAGTGAACCCCAGCGCCATTCGCCGCAAACTTGAGGGCAATCGCGCGGCCGATACCGCTTCCTGCACCGGTGATCACGGCTGTTTTGCCGTCCAGTCGAAACTCGTGGGTGGGTGCCATACCTTGCCCGCTCAGAGGGAAACGCCCCGTTTCCAGGGAATGAAATCCTCCTGATGGTTAACCTCGGCTTTGGTGCGAACTTCTCCGCTAGAAACCTGAACGATGAGGTCGAGAATCTGCTCACCAACGCTCTCGATACCTGCAGCGCCGGTAATGATCGGCCCGGTGTCGAAGTCGATGATATCGGGCATGCGCTGGGAGAGCTGCGTATTGGTTGAGAGCTTCACTACCGGAGCGATCGGATTACCGGTGGGAGTTCCGAGCCCAGTCGTGAAAAGCACCACGCTTGCACCGGCCCCGACCTGTGCGGTCACGCATTCGACGTCATTGCCGGGCGTGCACTGGAGAGTGAGGCCCGGTTGAGTTGAATACTCCGGGTAATCAAGCACGCTGAAAACCGGCGCCGTGCCACCCTTCTTGGCGGCCCCGGCGGACTTCATAGCATCGGTAAGAAGACCGTCGCGGATATTGCCGGGGCTCGGATTGAGCGCAAATGTGGCTTTCACCGCATGAGCGCGCTTTTCGTACTCGCGCATGAGACGGATGAAGCGTTCTGCAACTTCGGCGGATACGGCGCGATCAATCAGGTTCTGCTCCACTCCACATAGCTCGGGAAATTCCGAGAGAAGGGTGCGCGCACCGAGGGCGACGAGCAAGTCCGAGGTGTGACCGATGGCAGGATTGGCCGAGATACCGGAAAACCCGTCGGAGCCTCCGCACTTTAAACCGACACAGAGCTTTGAAAGATCGGCCGGAGTGCGCTCGGCTTTGTTGGCCTCGGCGAGTCCGGCAAAGGTACGTTCGATGGCCTCTGAGAGCATCGAAATTTCCGAGCCGCTTTTCTGCTGCTCAAGAATAGCCAGCGGCTTGCTGAAGCTGGGGTTGCGGCGCGCCAGTTGCTCGCGCAGAATGTCGACCTGAGCATTTTGGCAACCGAGACTCAACACGGTACCACCTGCAACGTTGGGATGATGCAAGTAGCCGGCGATCAGGCCGCAGAGATTATTGGCATCTTCTCTGGTTCCTCCGCAGCCACCTTCGTGAAGGAGAAACTTGATTCCGTCGACATTGGGAAACACCCGTTCAGATGGAGCAGCTTGCTGCTCTACGAGGTTTGCCGGGGACCCCGCGAGTGTTCTCCCTTCGCGATAGGCCTTTGCCAGTTCCGCCACTTGTCTGCGGTAAACCTGCGGCCGAGCAAATCCTAGTTCTTCTTCGAACGCTTGTTTTAGATTCAGAATGTTGCGGTTTTCACAGAAAACCAGCGGAATCACGAGCCAATAGTTGCGCGTTCCCACCTGGCCATCGGAACGGAGGTAGCCGAGGAACCGTCGATCCTTCCAGTGGGAGGCCTTTGGCGGAGTCCAACCGTATTCGCCAGAATGTTCACGGTAAGGCGCAGCTTCGTGGCTGAGATTTCCCGTGCTGAGCAATTCTCCTCGCTCGACGGGCTTGAAAACTTTGCCCACCAGCACGCCGTACATGATCACACTTTCGCCGACCGCGAGATCGTTCGTGGGAAATTTCTGCTTCGCCGGAATATCGGTCTTGAGGGTAATTTGGCCGTTGCGGTGGGAGATAGTCTCTCCCTTGTTCAGGTTCTCCAGCGCAATCAGGACGTTGTCGCGGGAATCGAGCTCAAGGACGCGTTGCATTGCAAGCAAAGATTCTAAATGATGCAGGCTCGCAAAAAATCCAGTTCTTTAACGTTAAAGCCGCAGATTTCCTCTCCCGCGCAAAGTGCCGCCTCGGCTAGGCTAAAGCGGACTCTTCTGGTTTGGAACGGTGGCAGGAGGGCGCGGCAATTGCCAGAATCTCCGCGCCGTCGAACCGAGAATCCAGTCCAGGACCTCCTTCGAGTCATTCTGTAAAAAGTCGATCACGAGCGCCATTGCTTGCTCGTACGATCCCGCGACTTTGCACACCGGCCAATCGGAGCCGATCATCAACCGGTCGGGCCCGAAGGCGTCAAGCGCAGTCTTGAGATAGGGTTCGAAATGCGTCGGCTTCCATGTTTTCCAGTCGGCTTCGGTCAACATCCCTGAGAGTTTGCAGAAGAGGTTAGGAAAGGCGGCCAACAGACGGATGTGCGAAGCCCAGGGCTCGATGGCTTGTGTCTTGATGAAAGGCTTTGCCAGATGATCGAGAACAAACCGCTGTTTCGGAAATCGTTCGACGAACTCGATTGCCACGGGGAGATGGCGCGGGTAGATCAGAATGTCATAGGTGAGATTGAACTCTTCAAGAGCTGCTATGCCGCGCAGAAAATCCGGGCGGAGAAGGTAGCGATCGTCGGCTTCCGCCTGCACAATATGGCGAACCCCTAAGAATTTGGGGTTTTGCGAAAATTCGACGAGTTGATGGCGGACATTCTCAGCGCAGAGGTCGACCCAGCCGACGACGCCTGCGATGAAAGGGTTACGCTCGGCGAGTTCGAGGAGCCAGCGGGATTCCTCAAGCGATTGTCGCGCCTGGACCGTAACACAAGCGTCGAAACCAATCGGGGCAAGTTCCGGCTTCAAGTCCGCAGGCAGGAAATCACGGCGAAGGATCGACATGGAGTCCTCGATCCAGTCGTACTCATCCGGGGTGTAGCGCCAGAAGTGCTGGTGAGCGTCGATGCGCATGTGCTACCGAGCGGTGGCGTAAAGAGCTTCAGAAAATGCCACCACCTGCTGGCTGGACTGCCCGAGGCCGTCGATTCCAAGCTCTACGAAATCGCCCGGCTTGAGGTACTCAGGCGTCTTCATCCCAAGAGCAACACCCGCGGGAGTACCCGTGCTGATCACGTCGCCAGGAAGCAGGCTCATGAACTGGCTCACGTAGGAGACGAGAAAGGCAGCGTCGAAAATCATGTTGGCGGTCGAACTGTTCTGGCGCGTGACGCCGTTGACCTTCAGCCACATTTTGAGATTGCCGGGATCAGAGATTTCCTCTTGGGTGGCAAGGAAGGGCCCGAGGGGGGCAAATGTGTCGCAACTCTTTCCTTTTACCCACTGGCCGCCCCGGTCTTTCTGAAAGCCGCGTTCAGAATAGTCATTGTGGAGGGCGTAGCCGGCAACGTAGCTTAGGGCATCCTGTTTCGCGACATAGTTCACCCGCCTGCCGATGATGATGGCGAACTCGACTTCCCAGTCGACTTTATCAGCGCCTTTGGGAATCATGAGCAAGTCGTTGGGCCCGACAAGAGCAGTGGTGGATTTGAAGAAAATCACCGGCTCAAGGGGAATCTTTGCCCCGGTTTCCGCGGCGTGGTCGCGAAAATTCAACCCGATGCAAACAATCTTGCTCGGGCGACAGATAGGGGGGCCAAGGCGCGTTTCCGAACTTACGCGCGGCGCCGAAGCAGCGTTTTTGGTCGCCCAATCCCGGAGGCGGTTGAGGCCATCGCTCGCGAAAAAGCTCTCATTGTAGTCCGAGCCGAAGGCCGAAGCGTCAACGCGCGTGCCATCGTTTAAGAGCAGCCCGGGACGTTCTTTCCCGGGATCACCGAATCGGATAAGTTTCATGGAGTTCTCTCTGCGGGAAATCTTGATGAAACAGGATAAAGGAAGGCGGAAGAATTTTGAAATTGGCAAGGACCCGAGCGATGCTGCTGCTCAGCTGCTCCGTTTGAGGGCGCGGGCAAGAGTCTGGTCTAAGGCGGCCTTGGTTTTGGCGTAATCCTCGTCGGAAATCCTGGCTTGTTTGTGCTCCAGTTCCAACTGAAACAGCTCTTCCTTAAGCCCCTGCAAAAGCATGGAAGAATGGCTCGCACTCAATGGTTGAGCCCCGGACAGGGCAGCTGTTCCGCCACCCATCACATGGGGAGAGGGAGCTGCAGGCTTGGCCCCTATTACTTTCACCGAGCGTGCCCGGATCACGATAAAGCCAGCGCCACCCACAAGGATCACCCCAAAGGCGGCGAGAATGTAGCCGCGGTACTTGTCGAGAGGATCAGGGGCATCAATCGGAGTACCGAGTCCTCCCCCGGGTCTGGGTTGAGCCCTACCCCCGTCGGCGGAAGCTTCCTGGTCTTGACCCTGCAACATCCCTTCGCCCGAGATATCGAATGAGAGCTTCTGGCCCGGCTTGGCGTTCGTGGCGATGGCGGCAATTGCGTCTGGTTGCTGAGGCGTCGTTTGCGTCTGATAGATGCCGGTCTGCGCCGGAGTAAAAGTGATGGACTTGGGAAGAACGACCACAAAGTGCTCGAGCGGGTAAATGAGGCGAGGGTCGATGGTCATCTTGCCGGCATAGTTCAGGTGATAAATCACCTGGAACTGGGTCCGCCCAGGACGAAGCGGGAAACCGAAGGCGTAGCGTCCCCTGTCCGCTTGCGGAGTCGGAGCCACGTTCACGGGTTGTCCGCCGGAAGTCTGGGCCTGCGCTTCGTCAATCTCAGCACCCTCGGGCGCGTAAAACTCAAAGGGAGCGTCGTTCATTTGGGTGCGCGGCGGCTGGGAAGAGTTATCGACCGCAAAGACACGAGTAATCTCTAGCTTTCCCTGGCCGGCTTGCACGTACATGAGATCCGCAACCACCGAGATGCCGTCGAGTTTGGTCTCCGCGTCATAAACCTTGAGCTCCACCGTATCGGTTCCCGGAGGCGCAGCCGCATGATAGGTGACGCCCTGGTGGATGGCACGAACCAGATAAGGTGACTTGCCGTTTTCAATGCTGAACGTGAACTTGCCTTGCGAATCGGTCTTCCCGTGAGCTACTTCTTCCATCCCGGCGGAAAGCCTGATCAGAATGACCTGGTCGCCCGAGGAAGGCTTCCCGGTCGTGCCGTTGGTTACTTTTCCGCTCAGGGTAGTCGCGCTCGAGAGTGCGGATAAACTCGCAATCAGACCAACCCGCAACAGCCAGTTTCGTGGACGAAGATCGTGGATGCTCAAATTGTGCCTTCCATCAGGCCGAAGTGCCTTGTGGCTCGAGAAGCTCGATTTCCGCCAGAATCGCCGCGGCTTCATCTTCGAGCGACTGCTTCATGCTGGCGTAGTCGGCCTCGGGTACCTTGCCGGCCTTGTACTCAAAATTTAGATCGCGCAGGTTTTCGTAAACCGCCTCTTTGCGCTCACGCAGGAATGCAGCCCGGGTCTGCTCCGGACCAACCCGGAGATTCAGTGGGAAATAGAAGACGTAGAACAGGGCCGCCAACGTGAGCATTCCGCAAACCAGTAGCGTCACAGCTCCGTCTCCTTACGAGCCTGCTCGCGGAAGCGGCTGAGCGCATCCGTCCCCTGACTGGCTGAGGCGAGAGCAGGTGGGGCAGGCCGCCGTTTGTGCCACACGTAAACAACCCACACGCAGCCTCCAACTCCCACGATGAGCAAGAATATTGGCATGAACCAGGCCACACGATCAAAACCGGAGTGCGTGGGCGAGGCGAGCACGGTGGTGCCGTACTTCTCAATGAAGCCCGCCAGGATCGCATCATCGTTCTTACCTTGGTCAATGCCAGAGGCTAACTCCTGGCGCATGGTCTCCGAATAGGTGCACCCGACGTGATTGCATTCCATCAGAATCTGGCTACAACTACACACGCACATCATGCGATGGCCCAGGCGGTCCATGCGCGAGGAGTCGTCGCTTGCCCCCAACAGAAACACCCCCATCACCAAAAGCGCGGTAATCCGCAGGCCATGGGTACGGCTAAAGGCAAATCTTCGCATCAATCACCTGCTCCCGCCGGCGCGTGTATCGGTACCCGAACCGCGGACGGCGCAACCGCTCGAACCGGTTGGGCATTGGGGACGAGAGCGAGCACAATGCCGACAAGCATGACGAGAACTCCAAGCCACAGCCAAGGAACGAGCGGGTTCAGATGTGCCTTGATGATGGGGCGGCCGGTGTCAGGGTTCTTTCCTTCAAAAACGACGTATAAATCTCCGCGAAGCAGCGAGTGAACCGAGGGCACGTGCTGCGGTTGCTGAGTGGCAGTGAACATCCGGCTCTCGGGATAGAGGGTGGTGACGTGCTCACCGTCTTTCGTCACCTCGATGATTGCTTTGTCGCCGGTATAGTTCGGGGTCTCTTCCTGTGTGTAGGACCGGCTGGTCAGCGTATAAGGGCCGATCCGGATGGTGTCGCCGTAGCCCATCTCTTTTTCAGCCGAACGATTCATGGATGTTCCGAGAACACCGATGAAAATCAGCGCCATACCAATGTGCACTACATAACCGCCATAACGGCGAGTGTTGCGATGGCCAAGTTGCAGGATCGAAGTAAGCAGATTATTCCCCGTGTGGCGGGAGATGACTCTGCCTCCGCGGAGGAACTCAGCAAAAACCGTGAGAATCACGAGCGCCGCCAGAATGGCCGCTAGGAGAGAGTAGAAATATCCAAGATCGTCCCACGGCCGAAGTCCAAAGGGAGCGCCCCAGGACGCTGGGGTCACAACCAGAATGATCCCAACCAAAAGCGAGCCGATGGTTGACCACAGGAAATTCCGCTTCAGGCTTTCAAGAGAAGTCTTGCGCCAGGCGAGAAGCGGGCCGACGGCAGTCAGCAGCAGCAACAGCAGAGCGAAGGGTACGGTCACGGTGTTGAAGTAAGGAGGCCCGACAGTGACTTTGTGGCCTTGTACCCACTCGGAGAAGATCGGGAACAGAGTTCCACTCAAAGCCACCAGGCAAATCGCCAGGAACAGAACATTATTAAAGAGGAAGCTCGACTCGCGCGAAACCAGCGATTCTAGGCGGTGCTCGCTGCGGAGGTAAGAACGGTTGGACACATAGAAGAAGACGCAAGTAGCGGCGATGATCGAAAGAAAAGCGATGAACCAACCACCAATCGAGGACTGCGCGAAGGCGTGAACCGAGCTCACCACGCCGCTGCGGGTCAGGAACGTGCCGAAAATGCAAAGGCCGAAGGTGGTGAAGATCAGCCACATGTTCCAGGTCTTCAGCATGCCGCGTTTTTCCTGCATCATCACCGAATGCAGGAATGCGGTGCCGGTCAACCAGGGAAGCAGCGAGGCGATTTCAACCGGGTCCCAGCCCCAATAGCCACCCCATCCGAGAACATAGTAGGCCCAGTGTGCGCCCAGGGCGATTCCGCAGGAGAGAAACCCCCAGGTGATCATGGTCCAGTGGCGCGTAATGTGAATCCACTTGTCGCCGGGATACTTCATGATCAGGGCGCCGAGGGCAAACGCGAACGGGACGGTGAAGCCGACATAGCCCAGATAGAGCATGGGCGGATGGATCACCATTTCCGGATACTGCAGCAGCGGATTCAATCCGGCACCATCGACCGGGACCTGGCCCTGCGTCATGGAAAACGGACGGGCCGCAAAGTTCAGCAAAAGCAGGAAAAATACTTGAACCCCGGCCATGATCACCGAGGCGTGGGCAAACAGCCGTTCGTCCGTCCGATGCTGGAGCCGCAGAACGAATCCGTAGCCGGAAAGCAACAAAGCCCAAAAAAGCAAAGAGCCTTCCTGGCCTGACCACAGGGTCGCAAACTTGTACGCCGCCGGGAGGTCGCGGTTGCTGTGTTGGAAGATGTAGGCGACGGAGAAATCGTTCGTGAAAGCGGCATGAACCAGAATTCCGGCAGCGAGCAAAACCGCGACGAAACAGGCGATGCCTGCCCGGCGCGCCGTTTCCCCGATCAAGACGAAGGCAGTGTCGCGACGGAACAGAGCGACCACACCAAACAAGAAGGAATAGCCACTCAGGGCGAGGGCAAGGAGCAATAAAAAACTACCAATCTGCGGCATGGTGAATCATCATTGTTTCAGACTGGCTAGCCTGCAAGCAAATGGGAAGGGACAAGGCAGGTTGCCGGGCCAACCAACTCAGGAGCCCACTGAACTCCGCTTCGCGTGGGCGAAAGAGCAGAGTTCAACGGACAAAGGGCTGCGATCGAAGCCACAGCCCTCGATATTCCTGCCGGAGCAATCAGGCAGTGTGTTTCTTTGACTGGCGCGCGAGCACTTCACGCTCAGCCTGAATCCAATCCTGTTCTGCACCCCCATCGGCATACCCGCGGCTTTCATAGAGTTCATAAGCACGGCGGCGAATCTCCGATTGGATATCAGCAGGAGAATGATTGCTGTTGCCGTTCCCGGTTGCGACGGAAACGGTTTCCGGCATCTGGAGCACTTTGTTTTCCGTTTTCTCGGCTTTGGGCTTTGGTGTGCGAGGTGTCTTGGCTCTTGGCATGCTTCTACTCCTTAACTTCTCGTCAATGGTGTGGCCACACTGACGCAACAACCAAACGGCTGCACATCCTTAGTGGCAGGTGTGTATTCATGATAAACCGCTGAGGCTGTGGAATTGTGAATCGCAAGGTAAAAAATTCGGTTTGCATACATTCGGAATTCAGCATGTAATCTGAGTTGTTTCTCTTCATCATTCGGGTCGACAAGAATTGTTCTTAGATAAACCATTTTGCGGAGGCACGATTGCAAGGTTCGCGGGTTTGCTGCTTTGGAACTGTTCTGTTTCTAACCATCGCAAATGTCATGGCTCAGGAAACTCCTACGCCTGCCGATGCGAAAAAAGTCAGCCGTCCAGATGAGACCGTGGTTGTTACCGGCACCTTCACTCCCACGCCAGAAAACGAAATCGACCGCGCTGTAACGGTCGTCGAAGCCCGCCCGCCGCAGAACCTTTACAACAGCTGGGTGGATTTGCTGGAACTGGTTCCATCAGTCGATTTGCGACAGCGGGCGCCCAACAATATTCAGGGTGATCTCTCGATTCGCGGATCGGGGTTCGGCGAAACCCTCGTGCTGCTCGATGGATTTCGCATGGATGACGTGCAAACCGGGCATCATGACATGGATCTTCCTCTTCCCGCAGCTGCGGTGGAGCGAATCGAGGTCATGCGTGGCGCGGGATCGGCGCTTTACGGATCGGATGCGATGGCCGGATCGGTGAATGTCATCACCGTGCGGCCTGAGCAATCGGAGGCTCGCATAGGTGCGGGAGTCGGAAATTTCGGCGTGAATCAGCAGTATGGATCGGCGTCGGTGGTGCGGGGAAAACTTGACGCCCAAGTCAACATGGAAAGAGATTTCTCAAGCGGCTTCCGTCCGGACCGGGATTATCGCAGCGCGGCATTTTTTGGAAGCACGGGGCTTCAGACGGAACTTGGGCGGTCCCTGCTCCTGTTCGCCTATGCCGACAAACCATACGGAGCGGACCAGTTCTACGGTCCTTTTCATTCGTGGGAGCGCACAAAATCGTGGTTCATGGCCCTCCAGCAGGCTCTAGGAAGCAAAACCGAATTTGATTTTGCTTTCCGGCGGCACACCGATGAATTTGTTCTCTTTCGCGACGACCCCTCGGTTTACGAGAACAATCACATCGATCGCAGCTGGCAGACGGGCATTCGCAGACGTGAACAGGTTTCGCAAAACTCGGCTTTGTTCTTTGGAGCGGAGGGCATTCACGAAGACATTGCGAGCAACAACCTCGGAAATCACGATCGCAGCCGGGGAGCGGTTTACCTCGACTACGACGTGCGGGCGCTGAAACGATTCTCATTTTCCCTGGCGGCCCGCGAGGAAATTTTCAGCGGATCGCACGGAGAGTTCAATCCCACCCTTGCTGCCGGAGTCTGGCTCAGATCCACGCTAAAGCTGAAAGGAAGTGTCAGCCGGGCGTTTCGACTTCCCAGCTACACCGATTGGGAATATCACGATCCGGCAAACTTCGGAAACCCCAGGCTCGGGCCTGAGGAAGCTTGGAACGTAGAAGGCGGCCTACTGTGGATTCCAAGCAGCAAATGGAAAGGCGAGGTGACGTTGTTTCAGCGGCGCGATGGAAACGTGATTGATTACGTCACGCGAGCGTGCGCTCAAATCCCCGCCGACCAATTGCCTCCGGGCGCAACCTGCTCTTCCTCGGTCCCCAATGTCTATCATGCTGAGAATCTTCAGCACCTGAATTTCACCGGGGTGGAAGCATCCGTGGACTTGCGCTTGTCCGGCCAGCAACATGTCGAGATCGCCTACACCGCGCTTTACGGATCCCAAAAGACGCTCGCCGGACTGCAGACCAAGTATGCCTTTGACTATCCCAGCCACGATGCGGTGCTCGCGTGGAACGGGAAACTGCCAGCCAGATTCATCGCGCGCACCAGGCTCGGAGTCATCGATCGATATGGGAGCGACCCTTATGCCATTTGGGACGCGGCCCTGGTGCGCGAGTTTAGTCATGTGGCCGCACATCTTGCGCTAGCAAATATCAGCGACACGCAGTATCAGGAAATTCCAGGAGTAGTGATGCCGGGTCGGAGCGTGGTGTTTGGGCTGGATTTTTTCTGGAGATCCCGGTAGGGAGGGGAGGGGGCGACCTGCCCCCGCGACACGACGGCTCTGCTCTTCGCGGGAGTTAGCGCTCTCTCAGGGATTCCCGTCGGGCAAGTTCCCGATGGAGGAAGCGGGTCATCTCTTCTGCCTCGGCCGGACGCATCAGCAGGTAGTCCACTCGGAGTTGTAGCGCCTTTCGCAGCGCCTCCTCGGTGGGATATCCGGTCGAGAGAATGACGAGCGGGGCCTTGTCCAGGGCTTTGGCTTCCTGCGCGAGTTTCAGTCCGGCCCTACTTCTGCCGAGTTCCATTTCGATCAGGGTTGCATCCCAAGCCTGCTGCCGGAGCCGTTTGTGACCGCAGTCGTAGGAATCACAGGTTGCTACCTGATAGCCTTGGTCCTCCAGCAACATCCGGTACGTACTGGCAACGGAGGGTTCTTCATCGACAACTAAGACTGATGGCCGCGAGTTGTCCGGCAACGGGAGAGTCCCTTAGCAGGAATTGGCTTCCAATCGCCGGTTAGATTCCAAAATGGCCTAAAGGGTTGAACCATGAGGCGAGGCGTCGACTAGAATATGGCTTGCTTTCCCCCTTTTTTATGTTGCGTAAACCATCATTGCTGATCGTAGACGACGAGCCCAACGTACTACTTACCTTGAAACTGGTTCTCGAGGAAGACGGATACCAGATCAGCACGGCCGGCAGCTTTGCCGAAGCCCTACAATTGATGCGAACGCCCGGCCAGTTTGATGCCATCCTGACCGATCTGTGGATGGAGAGGGAGGACGTCGGACTGGAACTAGCGCGCTCGGCCTCCCAGTTGAAACCGCGCCCCATTGTCGTGATCTTCACCGGATACGGGAGCACCAGCAATGCACGGGCGGCGCTGGGCGTCCCGGTCGATTACTTCGCACTCAAGCCGCTCGATGTGGACGAGTTAAAGCGGGTATTAAACCGCTTGGTCATGGCGAATTTCGCCGGGGACAGGTGGCGGCCATGACGGGATGGCGGGGGACGAAGTTCGCCCTGGTTGTGCATCCCGACCTGAGTGTCCTGTCGCAATACCAGAGCTTGCTTTCTAAGAATGGGTTTACCACGGTAGTCGCGCGCGATCTGCCGACGGCTCTTTTGGCAATCACCCAGCACTACTTTGATATTGCGATCGTGGCTTCACAGCTGGCCGAGGCCGGAGACGGCTGGCCGCTTGCGGGCGTCCTGCACCTGGTTTTTCCAGGATCCTACATTGGAGTGCTCGTCCCGGGTGCTGACCTGTTGACGTTACAGTCCGCGATAAATCATGGCGTGCAGGACGTGTATGAAATCAGCCAATCGCCGCAAAACGTGGTAAAGGCGTCGATCGCGGCTGCCAAATCAGCCGAAGCGAAGAGGTCGGAAGGGACCCTGCAGTAGCTGACCACAGGTCAGAACCGGCCCCGGGTCGAAACAGTCAATGGGCGAGAGTGGGCACGAATCCGCGGACGCTAGTTCGCAAGCGGTACACCGAAGTCGTGGCGGTGATGTACAGAGTGTGGTAATCCTGGTCGCCCCAGGCGAGATTCGCGGGCTGCTCGGGCATTTCAATGGTTCCCAGATGGTGCCCTTCGGAATCCCACACCCAGATTCCCTTGGGGCCAGTCACAAATAGATTGCCTTGCTCATCGATTTTGATTCCATCCGGCACCCCCTCGTGCTTTCCCCCCTTCTCCTCCCCGAAGAGACGCCCATTGGTCAGGCCGCCATCGCGAGCGACGTCATAGACGCGAATATTTCTCTGCTCGCTATCATCCACGTAGAAGCGCTGGCCGTCGGGCGAAAAGGCCAGGCCATTGGGCTGGGTCAGATCCTTGGTCAACAAGCGGACATTTCCCTTTGAGTCGAGCCGATAGACACCCTGAAAAGGGATTTCCTGCTTCTCCCCTTTGACCAGGTCCAGGGTTGGATCGGTAAAGTAAATGGCTCCATCTGGACCGATGATGACGTCGTTCGGACTGTTCAAACGCTTGCCTTCGAATCGGTCAGCCAGGACCTTGTAGTGTCCGTCGGGGGTAATCGCAATCATGGCGCGCAGCACACTGGCGCAATCAATCAAGTTGCTATTCGTGTCGTAGGTGTTCCCGTCCGGGTCGCCAAGAGAGATCAATTCTTCCTTACGCCCATCGAGCCAAAGCCGATAGATTTTGTTTTGTTCTTCGTCGCTGATGTAGAGAAACCCTTTTGCATCCCATACAGGTCCTTCCGTGAAGCCAAACCCGCCGCCAACTTTCGTCAATTCGGCGTCTCGCGGGAGCAGCGACCAGAATTTGTCCACTTCGGCGTTGAGTGCGAATCGTCTTTCTCCGGGAGACTCAGCACGGGAACTCGAAAGCAAACACCAACCCCCGAAGGTGGCGAATGCGAGTATGACCGCAAACCGCACCAAAGCGTTGCGCTTGAACCATCTCATAAAGTCTTCGCTGTCCTTTCCGAGGCTACTCCTGTGCTTCCTCGGCGGTTTCCTGCTTGCGATCCAACTGCTTGGGTTGAGAGTTTCGGGCGGCAGCGATCAGGTAGCTGATCACGTCGTCGATTTCCTGGGCGCTGAGCCTGACTGCGTAATCAGAAGGCATCACCGACTCGGGGCGATGTTCCAAGGCTCGAAGACTGGATTTATCAAAAAAATGGAAGGCGCCGTCTTTGGTCTGCAGCTGCAAAGAAAAATTGTCTTCATTGCGCGCGATGCCAGTGAAGATTTGGCCATCGCGGGTGGTGGCGACCACGACTCTTCCGCGCTCCTGCACGTTGTCGGCCGGATTCACAATGGCGCTTCGGATTTCAGCCGCTGCCCTCCCCCGGCCGTAGACCGATAGATCGGACCCGATGAATCCCCCCGTGCCGTCCACCATATGGCATTCAGCGCAACCCGCTTTTCCGAAAAACAGGGTTTTGCCGGTCCCGGGCGATCCCGGCAGAGAGGACACAGCATTTTCTCCCTGCAATTTTCGCAGGTGCCGGACCAGAGCTTGAATTTTCGCGTTGCCAAGGTCGCGAAATGCCGGCATTCCGGTGCCCGCAACGCCTTCCCGAATCACCTTCGCAAGCGCAAGGTCGGAGAGTTTCTGGATTTCGCGTCGCCCTGCGATATCGGGCGCGCGTTCCCCGCCGCGGCCGTCGAGACCGTGACAGCCGCCGCAGGTGGACGGAAATAGACGCGCGCCTTCGCTCGCGTCGCCGGCCGCAACCGTCCGCTTCTCGGCCAGGGCAGAAACGTAAATCCAGCCGACTGCCAAAACGGCGAGACAAAAAAGCCTCGCACTCTTCGCCCTGTAGTTCGGTTCTCTCATGCCAGCTAGTGCGGCGAGCTTGACTTCGACCGACGATCCTCCTCGAGTCGGTGACAGCCGACGATAACACAGCCAGCCATTGAAAAAATAGTTGATTTGCTGGTATTAAATCCATTTACTATTCCGAGCGCGTGAGTGATGGTTAGAGTCCCCTCCATATCGAGAGCTACCCGTTTCCCCTGGGTGTTTTTCGCTGGAACCATCCTGATCGCGGCGTGGGCTTTTCAGACCAAGGCGGCTGGAATCGACGCGACGGCTGAGCAGCCGAGTGCCTACCCGCCTCGCGAGAACTGGCTCTCCTACAATGGCGATTTTTCCGGAAGACGCTACAGCGGGTTGTCGCAAATCACGCCGGAGAACGTTTCGCGGTTGCGCGCTCAATGGGTCTTTCATTCCAACAGCTCCGATCGGCTGGAAGTGACCCCGGTGGTCACCGACGGGCTCATGCTGATCACCTCAGCCAACGATGCCCACGCGCTCGACGCACGCACCGGACGGCAAATCTGGCATCACTCCATGCCCAAGACCGAAGGATTGATCGATGACGCCTCGAGCCACCATAACCGGGGAGTCGCTATTTGGCATTCGCGCGTTTACATGAACACCGACAACGCGCACCTTCTTTGCCTCGACCTTCGCTCCGGACATCTGATTTGGGATGTTGCTTACGCCGATTGGAATAAGAACTATGGGGCGACCAGTGCTCCTCTGGCCATCCACGGAAAGATCGTTGTAGGAACCTCAGGCGGCGACGACGGGGTGCGCGGCTTCGTGGCTGCTTACGATGCCTGGACAGGCAAGCTCTCGTGGCGATTCTGGACCATACCTGCGCCCGGCGAGTTCGGCTCGGAAAGCTGGCCGGCGGACTCGTATTTGCACGGTGGGGGCACCACCTGGATGCCGGGCACCTACGATCCCGGCTCAAACACGCTGTTTTGGACTACCAGCAATCCATCGCCGGATTTCGAAGGCAGAGATCGTCCCGGGGACGATTTGTATACCGATTGTGTGCTCGCGCTTGATCCGGACACGGGAAAACTGAAGTGGCATTTCCAGTTCACTCCACACGATCTGTTTGACTACGACGCTACCGAAACTCCGGTTCTGCTGGACGCTACCTACAAGGGAACTCTGCGCAAGCTTCTAGTCCAGGCGAATCGCAATGGATACGTTTACACGCTGGACCGCACCAGCGGGGAATTTCTTTCGGCGGTTCGCTTCGTCGAGAAGCTCAACTGGGCCTCGGGCATCGACCCCCAGGGGAAACCGATCCGCACCGGAGTCAAACCCACTGCTGAGGGAACCAAAGTCTGTCCCGGCTTTGCGGGAGCGACCAACTGGTTTTCGCCCTCTTACAGCGAATCGACGCACCTGCTTTATTTCATGGCCCTCGAACACTGCCAAACCTTCTTCTCCGCCCCTGAACCCGAGCGCTTCCGGGAACTTGAGACGTTTTACTCTACGGGAGTAAAGGGGATTCCCGGTGAGAACGGGCAAAAGACTTTGCTGGCGTACGACATCGCCAACGGGCAAATCACCTGGCGATACCCGCAGACTGGCAACGGCCATTCTTCGGGCGGGACCATGACCACCGCCGGCGGCCTGCTTTTTTTCGGCGATGACGCGGAATCCTTCGAAGCCCTGAACGCGATCGACGGCAGGCCTTTGTGGCACTTCAACACCGGGCAGAACATCAGCGCATCTCCCATGACGTATGAGGTCGATGGCAAGCAATATGTCACCATTGCTGCGGGAAGCGACGTTTTTAGTTTCGCGCTGCCGTAGTGTAGAGAGTTCGTAAATCAAACTTTGCGAGGAGTGATTGTATGATTCTCGATTCCGTTACTCGAAGGAAGTTCTCCACCCGTTTTCTTTCCCTGTTCTCCGCAGCCGGTGCGGCCACAGTGCTGAACAACACCGCAAGCGCTACGCCAGCTTCTCAAGAGGAGGGGGTCCGCAAGCTCAACGATCAGGGCAAGCCCGCCGACTCCACTCAGTTCATCACTCCCATCGTCGCGCACAACGGCTTGATTTATGTCGCAGGTCAAGGTGCACATGACGAAGGTCCGGCCTCTTCCTGGGACATCGGCAAACACACGACGACTGTCATGGAGAAGGTGAAAAAGCTTGTCGAGACCGGCGGATCCAATTTGGATAATGTGGTGCAGCTCTCGGTTTTCCTGGCGAAGATCGAGGATTACGACGGCATGAACAAAGTATTCAAAACCTATTTCCCCCATGGCGGGCCGGCCCGGACCACGGTCGCAGTGGCCGCTCTGCCCGGAAATTCACTGGTGGAAATCAACTGTATCGCTGCCCTCCCAAAGAAATAGTTCACAGGAGAATGAGAATGGTAGGCAAATGGAGCCGCCGTGGTTTTGTCGGAACACTCCTCGCTGGGGCATCGCTGGTGAAAGCCCGAAACTTATTTGGCACCAGGGTAGCGAATGCCGAATCCGCGGCCGGCTTAGCGGGCTTTGGGCACTCGGGCAATCCTTACCAGGAACTTGGGCTTGCAACGGTCATTAATGCCCAGGGCACGATGACCATGCTTGGCGGCTCCTTGATTCGACCCGAAGTGGAAGCCATCATGAGCCAAGCGGCAAAACACTTCGTCGGCATCCCCGCGCTCGAGGTTGCAGCCGGGAAGCGAATAGCGGAGATGCTGAAGTTGCCGCAGGGCTATAGCGCGCTGGTGACGTCAGGTGCCGCCGCAGCCATACAATCCGGCCTCGCCGGCATTCTCACCGGCGACAACGAGACTCTGATCAAGCACCTCCCAGACCTAACCGGAATGAAATCCGAGGTGATCATCCAGAAATCTCATCGCAATCCCTTCGACCACCAGCTGCGTGCAACCGGGGTGAAGCTGGTAGAAATCGAGACACGAGACCAGTTGCGGCGAGCGGCCAATGAACGCACGGCCATGATGCACTTCGCGAATTTCGCCAATGCCGCCGGGCAAATCAAGGTTGATGAATGGGCAAACCTGGCGAAAGAACTCAAGCTGCCCTGCATGAATGACGCCGCTGCGGACACGCCCCCGGTCTCGCACCTTTGGGATTACACCAAGATGGGATACGACCTGGTAACTTTCAGCGGAGGCAAGGCCCTGCGCGGCCCACAGTGCGCCGGCCTGCTGATCGGACGCGAGGACCTTGTCGGTTATGCCTTGCTGAACAACAGTCCCTACGAGGACACCCTGGGACGCAGCCAGAAAGTCGGCAAGGAAGAGATCGTGGGGATGGTGAAAGCGCTGGAGCTTTATCTCGCCGAAGACCACGACGCCCTCGCCCGCGAATGGCAGCAGCGCTTGGATACGGTTTCCCAACAAATTACCAAAGTGCCCGGCATCAGCACTTCGATGTTTACGCCGGACATCGCCAATCATGTCCCCCACATGCAGATCCTGTGGGATGGGAAGATCTCTTTGACTGCGCCTCAGGCAGCGCAGATTCTACGCAGCGGATCGCCCTCGATTGCGGTCGGAGGGGGCGAAGGCCGGCCCGGGCTCATGATCTGCTCTTTCATGCTGCAGCCCGGCGAGGAGCATATGGTCGCCGACCAACTCACGAAACTCTTTCGCGAGCATTCGGCATAGGGGAAGGGCCGGCTACGGCGCGGCCTTCCCCAACCGAAGCTTGCCTCGCAAGACAGTTACCGACGCTGCCGGCAGCTCATAGGAAGTATTTCGATCTGCGTTCAGACTGGACACAGCCGGCGGTTGATCTGGATCAGCGTATCCTTGCTTTCGATTCGGGTGCCACTGGTATTGTGCTTTTCCAAAAGTAATCCTGGTGACCGGACCGGCAAACGACCCATTCTCGTGCGAGTTACTGAAAGCGATGCCCACGGAATGAGGATGATCGCGATCTTTGTTGATCAGCATCAGAGACCACTCGCCATCGGGACGTTCCAGCGGGTAAGCGGTGATGAGCACATGCCCTGCCTGGTCCTTCACGTCGCTGGAGGCTCTGAACAGGCGATGTTTTGAGTCCACCGGCTGGGCCCATTCCTCGGTGAGCAGCTTCGCGGCGTAGTACTGGGAGGTCGGCTGCTTGATTTGATAGTGCTCGTCAACCATGAACATGTGATAGGTTCCCCAACTGTTTTCGCAGGCCGGATGGGGAGGGGAATAAGATAGCGCGTGATAGTAATGCGTGGATGTTCCGCCGGCGGTCAAAAAACCAGCGAAGGAGTCCGCAAGCCAGAGCGCCCCGAAAATATCGACGGCGGCTTCTCCGCCATGATCGTTGGTCTCGGTGTCTAACAGCGGAATCCCGGGAGGCAATCCATCCTGGCGCCAGACCTGAATGATGTGTTCGATCAACTCGGGTTCTTGATAAAGGTTTTCCCAAGGCGTATCGCAACCATCGTAGGGATAATGCTCAAACGACATGAAAGCAAGGTCATTGATCCCTCCGTGCGCCTTTAGGTATTCCAGGAAGCGGGCGAGCCACGAGGTTCGGCCTTGCTTGTCGGGCCAGGCCTTAATGTCCTCGGTGACACCTTCAAAGACCGGGCCCCCGAGTTTGAAAGCGGGGTCAACTTTCTTGAGTTCTTTGGCAAACTGCAAGTAAAGCGTGGCGTAGTCTTCCGGCAACATGTACTGGCCATCCGGTTCTTCTCCCATCTCCACGTACAACACCGGGTAACCGCGCCGCTTGATGTAAGTCATTTGTGCCGCTGCGTCTTCTGGAGTGCTGTAGAGCATGGCAACGGGCACGATCGCCGGCAAGTTGCGGGTGATCCCGCTTGAAAAGAACAGATCCAGGCCAGGTTGATCTCCCGATTCCATGCGGTCGGGCGCGAGGTAAAGGTCCGAAGAGTCATGCCAGGGGTCTACCGAAGAACAGTAAGTAAGGGTCTGCTTCTGGTCCGGGGAGTGCCGCAAGAGATCCTTGAATTCACCGTTCGAAGCCACCGTCCCGAGATAGAGTTCCCGAATCGCGTAGCCGAGACAGTTGCGCGGGTCGGATGATCCGTGAGTGTCGCAGGTGCTAGAAGATTCCATCATCAGCACGCGGACATAGTTGGTTGCAACCGGTGACGGAGCCAGGCGAATGGTTGCCGTTCCCCCGCCGCCGTTTTTTACCAATCCCGCGGGAAAGGGCTTCCAGGCTCCCTTGTCTTGTTCGTCCATGGCATCGCCGTCCCCTTCCCAGTACTGCACTTCATAGACGCGGGCGAATGGTTCCGCCCAGGCGATGCGGATGGCATTTACGTCTTCTCTCTTCTCTAAATTGATCACCACCCATTGCGGATGGAGCGAATCCTCATCGCCCGTAAATCGCTTGCTCAGGTATGGATTGCTCTTCCAGTAGGAGTTCAAATCACCATCGTTCAGGCGCGAGTAGCCGTCGAATTCGGTGCCACCGTTCCGGGTGAAGCCCCGGTGGCGAAGCGAATACCCGTAGGAATGGCGAATCTGTTCCTCGGTCGGATTTTCGTTCCCCACGAAGTATCCCTGGCCTGCCGGGTCACTCCAGGTTCCATTTGGATTCCAATGCCACGCCTGCACAAACAGATCTGTGTTCTGCCGATAACTGATGACGCCCCAGCCTGCTGAGAGGATCTGCTTGATTTGATCGGGCCGGAAGAAGACATCGGTTGCATTGCTGGGAACCCGGTCAACCGTCGAGCCCAAGGCATAAAGCGGGCTGAACTCGTTCACCGCCTCCTCGGTATCCACTTTCACCAGTTGTGCGGTCCCAGGCAGGACCGCGACGCCTATCATCAACGCCACCCATAACCGTGTTCGATGGGAGCTTCGGAACCGCCTCAGTTCTCGCAGGGCCACTCGCATGCAGGCATCACCTTCGACCGACCCAAAGGCTCGGGGATCGAGCCCCTATTAAAACGTTTCATGCTTGAGAAATCCACATCTTTTTTTCGCTCGCCGACCGCTGTGTTTTATATAATTGCGCTCCGGTTGGGCCAAGTGCGTGCCCGGGGGAGAGTTTCCCATGCGGATCAAGGTATTCGCCGATAAGAGTAGCGCGAGCCGCGCCGCTGCCGAACAGGCCGCAGGCGCCATTCGCCGTGCCATCGCCGCGCGGGGCCATGCGCGAATCGTGGCCGCGACCGCGGCTTCGCAAATCGACTTCCTCGATGCCCTGGCCAAGGCTCAGGACATCAACTGGGCAACGGTGGAAATCTTTCACCTCGACGAGTATGTTGGTCTGCCAATCACACATCCGGGCAGCTTCCGCAAGATGGTTCTGGAGCAATTGGTCAGCAAGACCGGCGCCACCAACTATCACTTGCTCGACGGCGACGCCTCTGATCCCGCGGAGGCTGCCCGCACGGTTAGCCGCACCCTGGCGTCTGAGCAGGTAGACATTGCATTTCTCGGCATCGGCGAAAACGGCCACATCGCCTTCAATGACCCGCCTGCCGATTTCAACACCGAAGAACCCTACATCATCGTCAAGCTCGACGAAGCTTGCCGGCAGCAACAGGTTGGGGAGGCTTGGTTTTCGAACATCTCTCAGGTCCCCAGGCAGGCCATCTCCATGTCAGTCCGGCAAATTCTGAAGGCCAAGGAGATCTTGGCAGTAGTGCCAGATACCAGGAAGGCGCATGCCATCAAGCTTTGCTTCGAAGGTGACATCGGTCCGAATGCGCCCGCGTCAATCTTGCGAACGCATCCGAGCACGACCATCTACCTGGACAAGAATTCTGCTTCGCTGTTGAGTGCGGCAACGTTGAGCCGCTTTGGGGAGGAATCGCCTGTCGAAGTCAAGCGGTAGCGGTCCATGTTCTCTCGTGGGAATCGCCCACCACCCGCCTGCCCCGCCCAACTCCTTCCCCAAGGGGGACGTAGAAGCCTTGCTCGGGCTGTTCTTGGGTTGTAATACCCAAGCCGCGGCGGCAGGCGAAGTGCGCGAGATTTTACGCTTGCAGGTCTGAAAGATAACTTGGAGGGCCGATGGTAGCCGACAACGAAGTTCATGCCGCATCTCGGGTAGCGCACGATCCGAAGTTATTGAAATCGATCTTCTCTCTCAGCTTGTTCTTTCTCATTCTTTTTTGTCAGGTCGAGAAGGCCGCCTTTGCGCAAGCTGGTCAGGCCAGCTCGGGCGCGACCGGCTTGGTGCGGGTGGATCAAACCCATGTCATCAATTCGTTTGATCCTGACAGTGCCCTCGGCAGCTCTCTCGATGTGCTTTCGCGCCTGGACATCAACCGGGTGTTTACGCCGCACGTGATCCAGGAGGCGCTTTCTGCCGGATGGGGGCCGATCACATACCGCAACAATAGCGAGCTGCGCATGGGAGCATGGCACTGGACGGAGAACGGAACCTGGAGTGATGCCGCACATCGCAGTGGCTATTTCACCGGCAGCCCGGAGTTAAAGGCACCGATCAAATACATCCTCGCCTATGCCCTTCCCCACCGAGGTTTCGCAACCAGCGGCGATCGCCCCGTCCCTGGCCCCAATCTGACCTACTGGAAGAGCAATCCTTATCTCACAAGCCGGTTCACTCACGAGGGTGATGATATGCATCCGCAATGGGTGGTCGTCGACCTGAAGGCGGAGAAGCCGGTGAGTGCTATACGAATCAACTGGCAGAATCCTTACGCCAGGCGCTATCAGGTGGAATACTGGACTGGCGCAGACGCGCTCGATTTCGACGGTGGTCCAAAGGGCGAATGGAAAGCATTTCCTGCAGGGGTGTTCAAGACCGGTCGGGGCGGGATGGTCACCCTCACACTCGCTAACGCGCCGGTGAGGACAAGATTTGTTCGGGTTCTGATGATGGAATCCTCCAACACCTGTGATGAGCACGGCTCCGAGGATGTCCGCAATTGCGTCGGTTATGCCATTCAGGAAATTTCGCCGGGAACCATCGGCGACCGGGGAGCTTTTAGCGAAGTAGAGAAAAGCCCCACCGAGCCGCTAACCACCTATTGCGCCTCTTCGATTGACCCCTGGCACTCGGCTGAGGATGTTCGCGACGACGGATTCTACCAGCACACGGGATTTGACACGTTCTTCAGCAGCGGAATCACCAACAACCTTCCAGCCATGATCCCGGTCACTCTGCTGTATGGCACGCCGGAGGACGCGGCCGCGCAAATTGCCTACATCGAGAAACGCGGTTACCTCATCGGCTATGTCGAAATGGGAGAAGAACCCGATGGGAAACACGCGATGCCGGAGGATTACGGCGCCCTCTACCTGCAATGGGCCGACGCCATCCACCGGGTGGATCCCAAGCTCAAGTTGGGCGGTCCGATTTTTGAGGGCGTGAACGAAGATATTCACGTCTGGCCCGACGCGCAGGGGCGGACCTCCTGGATGGGGCGCTTCATCGCCTATTTGAAGGCGCATGACCGGCTCCGAGATCTGGCTTTTGTCTCTTTCGAGCACTATCCGTTCCAACCCTGCGAAATTACCTGGCAAACGCTATATTCCGAACCACAGTTGATGAAACACATCCTCGAAGTCTGGAGAGAGGATGGGGTTCCGCAAAGTGTGCCGCTCATGGTGACAGAGAACCACCTTGCCGCCCAGCTCACCGGGCCGATGACGACCATATTCGCGGCGCTCTGGCTGGCCGACAACGTCGGGTCGTTTTTTGAAGGAGGTGGCGCGGCCTTCTACCATTCGCCGATCCAGCCGCAAGGCGTGCAAAACACCTGCCTGGGCTGGGCATCGTGGTCGAACTTCATCGCCGACGAAAACTACGCCATCAAGGGGTACACCTCCCCCTACTACGCGGCCCGCATGATCAACCTCGAATGGGTTCAGCATCGTTCGGGCATACACCGCATGTTCTCTTCCGCGAGCGATATAAAAGACGATCAGGGAAATCTCTTGGTCACCTCCTACGCGGTGCTCCGCCCAGACGGCAATTGGTCGATCATGTTGGTGAACCGTGACGAAAATAACGCCCACAGCGTGCGTCTTGCTTTTGCCGGCGCCGGCGGCCATGAGTCTTCATTCGTGGGCCAGGTGACGCTAGTAAGCTTCGGGAGCGAACAGTACGTCTGGTTGAACGATGGCCCCAACAGCCATCCCGATCCAAACCATCCTCCCGTGGGCACGACCATCGAGGCCGGTCCGGGCACGGTATTCACCTTACCGAAAGCTTCGGTTTCGGTGGTGCGAGGAAAGATCGAGATGTCCGGCCAGTAGCACGCAAAAGAAGGCTCGTGAAAAATATGAATGGCAGACTCCATCGCATCCTCCTACCGATCTCCCTGTCCATCGCCACCTTCGTCCACGCTCAAGCTCCTGCGCGCGAGATCGCGATCACCATCGACGATCTCCCGGCGGCGGGAATGAGCGTATCCGGAGCTGAGACTCTGGAAATGACGAGCAAGCTGCTTGGAACCTTGTGTGATCAGAAGGTTCCGGCCGTCGGATTTGTGAATGAAAGAAAACTCTACCGGCAGCTCGGAGAAGTAGACCAGCGGATCAAAGCTCTCGGCATGTGGCTCGACTCTGGCTTCGAACTCGGCAATCACACCTTCGGCCACACCTCCCTGAATCGCGTCCCTTTGAAAGAGTGGGAGGAGGAAGTCGTCCGCGGAGAAACCGTTACAACCCAGCTGCTTGCAGAACACAAGATGAAGATGCGCTACTTCAGACATCCTTACCTTGACACCGGTCGAGACCTCGAAACCCGTCGGCAGGCGGAGGCGTTTCTCGTGGCTCGAGGCTACCGCATCGCACCCGTCACCATGGATGCGTGGGACTGGATGTACGCCGGGGTCTACGAAGACGCCCGCAAGCGCGGAGATGCGGCTCTTGAACAGCAGCTGGTGGCTTCGTATCTCTCCTACACCGGACAAGTCTTCGATTACTACGAAAAGTTTTCAAAGAACCTGATCGGCTATGAACCCAAACAGATTCTGTTGCTGCACGGCAATTGGCTTGAGGCGGACCACATCGGCGAGCTGCTCGAATTGTTGCGCAAGCGCGGTTATCGTTTCGTCACTCTCGAAGATGCATTGAGCGATGCCGCCTATGGCATGGCGGATGATTTTATCGGCGAAGAAGGTACCAATTGGATCGACCACTGGGCAATTACCCGCGGACAGCCGCCACAAAACACTCCGGTCTTCCCGCAATGGGTGATCGATCGCTCAAAGGCCCTACCACGACCACCCATCCAGCCCTAGGCTAGAACCGGGGCGAGATCAACGGGAGAGCGAAAAGGCAAACACGTCGCTGCCGGCGGCGATGGCGACATACTGAACTCCCTCGACTGCATAGGTCATGGGGGAGGCATGGAAACTCTGCCCGGTATTGAAGTGCCAAAGAGGCGCGCCGGTTTTGGCTTCGACTGCCTCAAGCGACCCACTGTCGTCACCGAAGAAGACCACTCCCCCCGCTGTCGTCAGGGTCCCGCCCCAGGAATCGCCACGCCCCACTTGAGGGTAGCGCCATGCGACCTTTCCATCGCGCAGCGAGAGCGCTAGCAGATGTTTTTGAGCGCGTTCACCGGGCGGAAGTTTGGCGCCGGTGTTGTAGTAGGTTTGTCCCTTTCGGAAAGGCTCCGGATTTGCGAACAGGACACTGCATCCTTCGAGCGCCATGACATAGAAGAGCTGGGTATCGGGATTATAGGAAGGGGCGAACCAATTGGTGGCCCCGTTGATGCCAGGGCAGATGTGGGTGCCCTGTTTGGTTGGTATCTGTCCGGAGAGCACAGGCCGGCCCGCGGTGTCGATGCGCGTTGCCCAGGTCAATCTCTCGACGAAAGGCGTGGCCTGCAGGAACTTCCCCTCCACCCTGTCGAGAACGTAGAAAAAGCCGTTCCGGTTGGCCTGCACCAGCAACTTCTTCATCGCGCCATGGTCTTCGATGTCGACCAGCACCGGAGTTTGATTGGCGTCGTAGTCATAGAGGTCATGCGGGGTGAACTGGAAATACCATTTCATCTTCCCAGTGTCGGGATCGATGGCCAGAACGCATGCTGTATAAAGGTCGTCCCCGGGGCGGGAGGAGCCCTCAAAATCAGGAGCCGCGTTGCTCGTGGTCCAGTACAGGGTATTGAGTTCCGGGTCGTAGGTACCCGGCATCCAGGTGGTGGCACCGCCGTAGAGATAGGCGTCGCCAGGCCAACTGGAGGACCCGAACTCTCCCGGACCGGGAATTGTCCACAGATGCCATTTGAGCTTCCCGCTCATCGCATCGTAGGCCTCAAGAAATCCACGCACGCCGGAGTCGCCGCCAGAGGTACCTACGATCACATTGCCATGGACCACGAGCGGCGCGCTGGTTGCGCCGTAGTGCTTTGACTTGTCCGCATACTGAACGTCCCAAAGCAGTCCGCCGGAGCGCGCGTCCAGGCATAGCAGATGCGCATCGTCGGTTTCCGTGTAGACAAAATCCTTCCACACCGCGACACCCCGATTTTTGTGCGCGGCCGCGTCGTCTAGCAGCCCTGAGCTGATCGGCCGCTGGTAGTGCCACAACCTGCGGCCGGAGTTTGCATCCAGCGCGAAAACCTCGTTCGCGGAAGTGACGTACATGATGCCCCGAACCACGACTGGAGTCACTTCGAGCATCTGGGAATTGCCGGGATGGAACACCCAAGCGGGACGGAGCTCATGGACGTTTGAGCCGGTAATTTGATTCAAGCCGCTATAGCGGCGGCCGGTGTAGTCGCCGTTGTAGGAAGTCCAATTTTCGCGGACCGGCTGCAGCAGAAGGTCCGAGTTGCTGACCGTGGCGAGGGAGGTGCTTTCATTCGGCGCTGGCGCCAGAAGGGAAAAGGCGAACAGCAGAGCTAAGACGTTGAGGAACGAATTCACCTCCGATTCTCCGTCGCGCTTACCGGAACCTCCTCGAGGGAGCCTCGATCCACGCCATTCACGTCGATCAGGTGAACTGAGACTCGGGTGGTCTTCGGATCAGCCGAGATTTCGGCTTGCAGCAAGATGGGTTCTGTGGGATTTACCTCGATGACGGGAACGGTTTTCAAACTCGAGCCACGTTGATCGTACAAGCGAGCAACCAGCCGCCCGGGGAAGAAAACGCCAAAAGAACCGGCAAGTTTGATTTTCCCAGCTTCCAGGCGGGCTTCGAGGGGTTGTAAGAGAATGCCCGGCTCGCGAACCTCGCGGAGATCGCTCCCTGCCCGGGTCGGGAACCACTCAGTTTCAAAATTGCAGGACTCGCCGGGGCGAAGCCGGCACAGCGGAGAATTGAGTTCGGCTTCCATGTAAAAAGGAGGCTTCCCTTCTTCTTCGCTGTTTAGAACTGGTTCCCCGTCGCTGTTGAGGTGTAATCCCGAGCCGTTGGTCCAAAAGATCACAGAGGCCTTGCCCGGGTACTCTTGGTTCTGCTCGAACCGGAAGCGCTCGACCATCGCATACTTGGTACTGCCGTCCACAACCGCCAGCCAACCGTCCGGCGAGTCCAGCCACAATTCTGCGGCCAAATGCACGTAGTGAACCGCGAACAAACCATCGTCTCTCACCGAAACCGCAGGGTTTTGCGCGGGACCATAGCGCACGTGGTATCGATTGAGATACGCGCTTGATGGGTTCGCCGGGGTGAACCCCCAAAAGTTGGGGTTGATGCCGGATTGTGCCTCCGCATCAGAGGTGTCGTACTGAGAGACCGACTGCATGGACCATTCGAGGCTGTGACCGGTCACATTCTTCATCGTGGCTCGGAAGCGGACTTGCGGCGAATCCGCACCCAGGTGAATCGTGCGCGAGAACTGGACTCCGGTTTGGGGATCGGCCGGTCCAATCAGCTCTACTTCACACTCTTTGCCATCGGAAATCTTCCGAAAAGTGAACGGCCCGTCGTCGATCAAATCGGAGTCCCCCGCCCAATGCTGTTCGTCATCGTTGCCTTCGGGCAACAGCCAGAGCTTGTCACCACCGTAGTTGAACCACTGCCCGTTCGCGGGCGGCAAATATTTGCCTGCGTACTTGGGATTGACGAAAAGATAAGGATGGCTGGCGAAGCTGAATTGAATCAATCGCCCGCCATTCTGCGGGAGGAAGATTAATTGAACCCACGGGTTGGACATCTGTTGCCCATGCCAACCTTTGTAGTCCACTGCTTCGATGCGACAGGCGGCCGGGTTCGTGGATTGAGGTTTCGCCTGGGAGACCGCGAAGTTTGAAGCGCCCCAGTTCAAAACCGCCAGGAACCCGATTCTCAGCACTCTTTTCATGGACATTCGGCGTATTGGCTGCCTTCCCGAAAACGGAAGCAAAAGACATGAAACGAAAGTTTTCGATTCACGTCAAGGATTTTGTGATATACCAGCTTTTTCTGTTCACGCGACGGGCTTCAGGGGGCCGAAATTTGAAGTTCCTACTGCTGATCTTAATCATGGCGGTCTCGACCATGGCCCAGGAGCGCACGGTTGATCCTACGTGGCTCCATCGCTATGTGCCTGAGCTGAGAGAGAATGCGAGCAAGATGGCTTCGGGATCTTGCCGATTCCGGCCGATTTTTGGCGAGGGCGATCCCCAGGCGCACCTCTTGCAGAGCGTTACGCGTTTTGCGGAGGTGACAATCGACCCCAACGGGAATTGCCAACCTGTTCACTACGACCGCGAAGAAGAGATCTACTTCGTTCTTCGAGGCAGCGGGGTCCTCGAATACGAAAGCGAAAAGCAGCCGATGCGAACCAATGATTTCACCTATCTCGCCCCGGGCACAAAGCATTCCCTGGCCAATACCGCCCAAGAGCCCTTGCGGGTCTTGGTCATGGGTTTCAAAATTCCGGCGTCGGCGGCAATCGGGGAGCCCTCCCCGCACCCAAGAATCGTGAATCTCGACGCGGTTAAGGAAGAAACCGTCTCTGGACACCCCAGCTCCGTTTTGTACAAGTTACTTGCGGGGCCGCGAACCGCGCAGCGCGACGCCATCGACGATGCCTACGTGATCACCAGTTTTTTCCTCATGGATTTTGCGCCCGGAGGCACAAACTTCCCGCACCATCATGAGACCGCCGAGGAAATCTATTTCGTTCTTGACGGCGAGGGCCAGATGGTTGCCGGCAGTGGCATGGATGGGCTTGAGGGGCGTTTTCCGTCGAAGGCGGAGGATGCCTATTACTTTCGCCCAAATTGCACCGTAGGGTTCTACAACCAGAACAAGCCCGGAGCCAAGGCCCACATTCTGGCTGTGCGATCCAAGGTTCCGCTCCCGAAGGATGCGGACTAGGGCCGAGGATGGGAGTTCGGGATTGAAGTTCAGAAAACCAGCAGTAGAAATCGGGGATACTCATGCAAATTGCTAGTCGACGCTCATTCATAAAACTGGTAGCGGCTGCGCCGCTGCTCGGCAGGATTCGAGCTCGGGATCTTTATGCGCAGGCAGCTACCGCGGTTGGGAAAGACCCCCGGCAAAACGTCTATACACGCTTAGGCGTAAAGACCGTCATCAACTGCCGGGGAACCTGGACCTATCTCAGCGGGTCGCTCGAATTTCCCGAGGTCCGCGAAGCCCAGCTTGAGGCTGCGCAGCACTTCGTCAATGTCCTGGACCTTCAACGCGCCGTCGGGCGCCGTCTGGCTGAATTGACCGGCGCGGAGTCAGGAATCGTGACCTCGGGGGCGGCCGGCGCCTTGGCTGCGGCAGCCGCCGGTTGCATGGCGGGAGCAGATGACAGAAACATCTGGCAACTTCCTGACACAACGGGGCTCAAGCACGAAGTCATCATGGTGGGTGGCCGAAGTGCCTTTGACAGCGCGATTCGATTGACCGGGGCGAAACTGGTGCTCGCCTACTCGGCGGACGAACTTGCCAATGCCATCAACGAGAACACGGCCATGATTTACACCACCGACTTGGGCGAAAAGCTGCAAAAAGAGTTGTCGGTTGCTAAAGACCGGCGCGTCCCCATGTTGCTCGATGATGCTGCCGGCATTCCACCCGCAGACAACGCCAAGTTGTACGCCAAGATGGGAATCGATCTTTACTGCTTTTCCGGCGGCAAGGGACTTCGTGGACCGCAATGCAGCGGCCTGCTGCTAGGAAGAAAAGACCTCATCGAGGCGGCGCTGCTCAATTGCAGTCCGCGCGAAGGCGCAGTGTGCCGTCCGATGAAAGTTGGCAAAGAAGAGATCATCGGCTGCCTCACGGCGCTAGAGACCTGGCTGAAAATCGACGAGAAAAAGCTCTATGCGGAATGGCAGACGCGCATCGACCGCATACGCAAGCTGGTCGATACTGTTCCCGGCGTAAAGACCGATGTTTATGTCCCGGAAGATGGCAATCGCTATCCCACGCTGAAGGTCGCATGGGATCAAGAGGCCTGGAAGTTCAGCATTGCCGATTGCGTCGAGCGATTGCGAGCGAGCAATCCGGTGATCGAAGTGCTTGGGGCCGACAATCCGAGCCTGGTCACGGCGGTTCGGGAAGGAAATCCGAAGCCGACGGCGAAAGAACGCAAAGCCCCAGACCACATTGAACTGGTTTCTATGACCATCAAGCCTGGGGAAGAAATGATTGTGGGACAAAGACTGCGGACGATCTTGCGCGCGGCACAGCAAGCGAAAACCGCGGCCTAAGTCTTGCTTCGCGCAACGGAGGTTTGAGTCAGACATACCATGCGTCGCGTCTTGGTTGGAATGCTGTTCTCGGTCCTATGGCTGCCATCCGTGGCGGCACAGGTGCGCGCCGTTGCTCCGGCGAACCTCCAGCCCAATCATCTGTACTCGCCCGCTGTGGATGCCGGTGATTACCTGTATGTCTCCGGCCAAGGACCTCGTCGACCGGACGGCAGCATGCCCGCGAGCTTTCAAGAGCAATGCCGGCAAGCACTCGCAAACCTCAAGGCGATCGTTGAGGCTGCCGGTTTGAGCCCTCAACATGTGGTTTACACTCAGGTTTATCTAGAAGACATTCGCAACTACGGGGAAATGGACCGCATCTTCGGTGAGTTTTTCCCCAACACTCCGCCTGCCCGTGCCGTCCTTGGAGTGGCACGCGTTCCCGAATCGTCCATTCAAATCAGCGCAATCGCTGTGCATAACTTGGCGGAACGGAGCGCCGTCTCTCCCGAAAGTCACCCAACCGCGGGTACTGCATCTCCGGGTGTCCTCACCCACGATCTCTTGTTCGTCTCCAGCATGACTGGCGCTGATCCCGAGAGTGGTAAGGTTCCAGAAGATCCTGGGGCACAGGTGGATCTCGCGCTCGACCGTCTGCAATCTGTCGTAAAGGCCGCTGGCCTTGAACTCAGCAACATGGTTTTCGTGAATCCGTATCTGACCTCGGAAATCCCCATGCGGGTCATGAATGAGCGCTACGCCCGCCGCTTCGAGTTCGGCAACACTCCCGCGAGAGCAACCATTGAGGTTTCCAGTCTTCCGGGTGGCGCCCATATCGAGTACACCGGCGTCGCGGTTCGCGATTTGCGGCAGCGGAAATCAGTGCGTCCAAAAAACATGCCGCCCAGCCCAACCGCGAGTCCGTGTGTGTTTGCTGGGAACCTGCTGTACTGTTCTGCGAAAAGCGGCTTTATCCCCGGGCCGCACGGCGGCGTGTACGCCTCCTCCACACCGCATCAGCTCAGGCAGACCATGCGCAACCTTCTCGACAATCTCGAAGAGGCCGACATGGGGTTTTCAGACATCGTTTCCGCAAATATTTATTTGGACAGCTTGGCGGATCTCGATTCATTTGACGAGGTCTACGGTCAGTACCTCGGGCCCTTACTTCCGGCGCGAACCGTCGTCGAGCAGATTGCTCCGGCAGACCGTAATCCGGACAAAGAGGGCCACTACCCTGATCTTGAGCAGGTTTCCTTTGTCGCCCTCAGGACTTCTCGCAGTCATTAAGCGGGGAAAATCGTTCTTGTATTAAAACGTTTGATTTGCGGGAAAATCGCAAATATTTGCTTGATTTAGCGCCTGCATTTGTGAGATGGTTTTGCGAATTCGCGAAGCTTCGTGGGAGGAAATATGAAACGTCTGTTCCGAGTCGTGCCGTCCGCCCTGCTGGTTCTTCTCGCAACGGGTTTCAGTTCGACCATGCTCCGAGCCGATGTGACCGGGGCCATATCCGGTGTGGTGCGTGACCGCAGCCAAGCAGTGGTCACGGGCGCCAAGGTTCAAATTACGAACGTGCAAACGAACGTGAGTCAGGAAACAAACACAGGCGCTGACGGCTCCTACCACTTCCTCGCGTTGTCGCCGGGGAACTACAAAATAACCGCAACCGCCAGCGGTTTCCGTTCATACCACACCACGGATATCACCCTGCAAGTCAATGATGAACTGCGGCTTGACATTACGCTCCAACTTGGCTCCATCGTCGAGACGGTTGACGTGACTGCCACTGCGGTACACGTGGAAACCGAAAACACGCAATTGGGGGACGTGATCGATTCAAAGAAGATGCTCAATCTGCCTCTCAATGGTAGAAGCTACATAGATTTGCTAGGGCTCCAGGCAGGCGTGGCTCCGAGCACGGCCGGCACGGTTGAGGGCAACACCGCGAGCAACCGACCGGTTTCGGGTTACATAACGAACACAGGTAATATCTCGGTCAATGGACAGCGGGAAACCGCCAACGCCTTCCTGGTGAACGGCGGTGACGTCAGTGAAGGCCGAAACCTGGGCGCAGGATTGGTCCCGAACCTCGACTCAGTCGAAGAATTCCGACTCATCACCAACAGCTTCGACGCCGAATACGGAAAGTTCAGTGGCGCTGTGATGAATGCCATCACCAAGTCGGGTACGAATGGTTTCCATGGCGATGTATTCGAGTTTCTTCGTAACGACGTAATGGACGCCAAGAACTTCTTCTTCACCGACCAGCCTAAGTCTGAGCTGCGTCGTCATCAGTTTGGGTTCACCGCCGGAGGCCCATTCTTGAAAAACAAGCTGTTCTGGTTTACGGATTTTCAAGGCACGAGGCAAGTGGCAGGCGCGGAAATCAGTGACGTTCCTGTGCCCAGCGCTGCCGAACTTCAGGGCCAGTTTGATCCTTCAATTTTGACCGGGACGGTCGACGGCGGTCCCGGTCCCGCCGGCAGCTGCCCGCCTCAGTACGCCCCCTGCCTCGATTGGGCCACCACGCTTTCAAACAGATTGGGCTACACGGTCACGGCCGGCGAGCCGTACTCGTTCGGAATTTCGCCAGGGTTTCCAAACGGCTGTACGTCGACGGCGCAATGTGTGTTTCCGGGTGGCTTAATTCCGCGGACTACACTAGCGAATCCGCAAACCGGTGCTTGGTCGCCAGCCGCAGTGGGGATTCTCCCATACATCCCAGCCCCTAATAACGCGAGCGGCGAGTTCTCCGATAACAGCCACAGAGATAGAATTACTGACAACAAGATCGGCGAGCGGATCGATTTCAATAACCAGAAGACCGGTAACTGGTCATTCTATTATCACTGGGACGACTCGACGGTTATCAGCACGCTGCCCAGCGGCGGAGCCAGCGTGCCAGGTTTCCCGGCGCAGACTCCGACCCGTGCGCAAGAGTTCGTAACAAGCAACACCAAAACCATTGGCCCCACCGCTGTGAATGAGGCGAGGTTCACTTTCTTCCGCACAGCCACCCACTTGGATAACCCAACGGGCGGCCAGGCAACCCTTGCCTCTCTCGGGTTCGTTACCGGTCCCGGTACCCTGGGGATTAATCCCGATGGCTTTCCCGGATATCCGGAGTATGTGCCCCAAATCTATTTCAACGACTTTGCCATCGGCGCACCGTCTCTAATCACGTTCCAACCGAATAACACCTACACCGCGTCGGATGGGTTTTCCAAAGTATTTGGCAAACATACGATTAAGTTTGGTGGGGAAGCGCGCTACTTGCAAGTCAATGAGCGGAATTTAGCCAGCCAGGATGGGGCTTTCGTCTTCGACGGCACAGTAACCGGCAATGATTTCGCCGATTATCTCATTGGAGCACCTACGGGTGCCGGAGGTGGGTTCACTCAAGCAGCGTTGCAACTCTTGGATTCGCGCACGCGTTATGGCGGTGCATATGGTCAGGACACGTGGAGGGTAACCCCCGACCTTACACTGAATCTTGGGCTCCGTTGGGAGTTGAGTATGCCCTGGTACGATACTCAGGGCAAGATTCAGACGTGGGTCAAAGGAGAGCAGTCTACCGTCTTTCCGAATTCTCCCACCGGGCTCGTGTTTCCTGGCGATCCGGGCATCCCTAAAACGCTTGCTCCGACCCGGTACAACAACTTCGGGCCGCGCATCGGACTCGCTTACTCGCCGAGCTTTAGAGACGGACTTTTGGGCAAGGTCTTTGGCGGCCCGGGAAAAACCAGCATACGTGCCGCCTATGGCATTTACTACACTTCGGTGGAAGATCTGAACCTCTTTTACGAGGTGGCCGATGCTCCCTTCGGCTTGTATTGGACCAGCCCGGGTTCGGTTGACTTCTCGGAGCCTTTCCGAAATCGGCTGGACGGGGGCACGGACGGCGAGGGCCAGCGCTTCCCCTTCACCGCGCCCACACCTGGTAGCCCGGCAAATAAGACCCTGGATTTCTCGGTTTACGAGCCGATGTCCTATTTCCCGGGATATGACATTCACAACAAACTGCCATACGCCGAGCACTTCAATTTCTCCATCCAGCGTCAGCTGGATAAAGCGACAGTCTTGACTCTGTCCTACGTCGGCACGGAAGGTCATCGCCTTATCTCACAGCAGGAGGTTAACCCGGGGAGTGCGGCGTTATGTGAGCAACTCACCGCGCAAGGGTATAGCGATGTTTCCGGTGGCGGCATCGGCTGTGGGCCGAATGCCGAGCAGGACACGTTTACTCTCGGTGGGAATACGATTTACGGCACCAGAAATACTCTTTTGAATCCAAATTACTGCCCCGGAGCCCAGAGCCTTTGCTTTGGCTTCGGCAACACCTTGACGACTCTGACTGCGAATTCCAGCTATCACTCTGCAGAGGTGACGGTTGAACGAAGAGCGGGTGACATAACTTTCCTCGCTGCCTACACGTTGGCTAAAGCCATCGATAACTCCTCAGGTTTTGGCGACCTGATCAATTTCCAGAACCCCAAGCTTAGCCGCGGTCTTTCGTCGAGCGACGTGCACCACAACTTCGTGGTCAGCTACATTTGGCAGATGCCCTTCGATCGCATCTTCCATGGCATGCCACGGCTCACGAAAGGATGGCAACTGCAGGGCATTACCCGCTTCGCCACCGGCTTCCCAATTCAGATGGGTGACTCGAATCCATCCGACCTGTGCACGCAGTTCGACCCGGTGACGAATAAGCCGTTGTGTGTGGGAGATGCGTCAATGGTCGGTAGCCCGTCCACCGACATGCCCAATGTCGTCGGACCGGTCCACATCCAAAATCCTCGTGCGACGCCCGGTACATGGACGTATTTTGACCCGGGATCTTTCACACCAACTGCCTGCAGACTGATTTCGGGGGCTTTGCTCGGTACTGATTGCGGAAGCTTCGGCACAGCGAACCGCCGATTCTTCCATGGCCCGGGTTTCAACAACACTGATTTGGGAATAACGAAGATCATCCCCGTCAGGGAAGCCATGTCTTTCCAGATCCGTGCTGAATTCTTCAACATATTCAACCACGCGCAATTCATGAATCCGAATGGCGACATCAGTGGCTCTAACTTTGGACAAGTCACCAGCGCGCGTGACCCGCGCATCGGTCAGCTCAGCGCGAAGTTCATTTGGTGATCTGATCATCGCGGGCGAGGCTGGCCTCGCCCGCAATCTCTTCTTCAATCCTCCAGGCTTCTCTTTTAGGTCCCATCGGCGTGCTAGGCTGTCGTTATGGTCGTTGTCTTTCTTCTGTTATTAATGAGTGCGACGCCCGCCATCGCCCAAACGGCCACGAGTTATAGCCAGAGGGCCACCGAGCTCGCGCGGCAAAAAGCCTGGGACCAGGCGATCGCCAATTACCGAAAAGCTCTGGAGCTTGACCCTAACGACCCGCTCACCCACTACAATCTTGGTCTCGCGCTCAAATATAAAGATGAGGTAAGGGACGCTGCCGCCGAGTTCCAGACAGCTCTGCGGTTGAAGCCAAAGTGGGCGGATGCGCACTACGCCCTGGGCGCGACGTACTACGATTTGCACGATCAAGCTGCAGCGATCAAAGAATTACATGCTGCAGTGGCTTTGGCTCCTGGGAAGGTCGCCGCTCTCCGCATGTTGGCTCGGATCAACGAGGAGCAAAACGACCTTGCGGCGGCTAAAACAGAGTTGCAACGAGCATTGGCATCAGCACCGTCGGCCGAGCTCTACACGGAGCTTGGGGCCACGGAAGGGCAACTTGGAAATCTTTCCGCAGCCGCGTCGGATTTTCGCCGCGCTCTCAAGCTGGATCCCAAACTCACCAGCGCATATGTGATGCTAGGCGTGACACTGCGACGCCAGGATGATCACGCCGGTGCGCTCGCGGAGTTTCGAAAAGCGGTCTCTGTTAATCCGAGTGATCCCCAGGCCCAATTCAACCTTGGCAAGGAACTCAAATCGAGTGGCGATCTCCACGGCGCGATTGCGGCTTTTCAGCATGCCGTCGACGCCAAGCCTGATTTTGAGGAAGCCCACTACAATTTGGGACTCGCCTTGCGCTCCCAAGGCAAACGGGAAGCCGCCGAAAAGGAATTAAAAGAGATTGCCGGCTTACGGGAATTTCGGGCGCGTCTGGCTGAAGCGAAAATGTTGACCCTTCAGGGTGTAGCTGCCTTAAAAGAGCAAAGAAATAACGACGCGTTCGAGTTGTTTCAAAAAGCTGTGGAGAAGGCGCCTGAGTTGCCGACCGGCTACTACTATTTGGGTGTCAGCTGGGAACGCGAGGGTGATACGGTTCAGGCCACCACGGCATTCAAGAAGGCGCTTGAGCTGAAGCCGGACTATGCTCAGCCTCACTCGAGCTTGGGCTTGTTGTACTGGCGGCAAAACGACCGCGAGCACGCGCTCGAGGAATTCCGCCAGGCGGTCATGTGCGATCCCGACTTGGCCGAGGCCCATTACAACTTGGGTTTGGCGCAGGGACAATTGGGAAGTTTGGATACGGCCATCCGCGAATTTAAGGATGCCATCAGCCTCGATCCCGCCTATACCGATGCCCGCGTACAGTTGGGCTTGGCGCTGAGCCAGAAGAACGATACGCCGGGCGCGGCTAATGTATTCAAGGAAATAATCCGTCGCGATCCGAAATCGGCCGAAGCTCACAACAATCTTGGCTTAGTGCAGTTGCAGGCCGGAGACTCGCATTCCGCGGAAACGGAATTCAAGCAAGCCATACGCCTGAAACCAGAATATGCAGAAGCCCACTACAACTTGGCTTTGGTGCTCCACCAGGACGGGAAAGAGGCAGCCTCGGGAGCCGAGTTCGAGAAGGCCTTCGCGATCTCGCCCGAACTGAGGAATCTTCCTCGCGAGTGAGGTCCCCCGGTCGAGGACGTTCGCCTGGTTCTCTATTGGATTCCGCCTGTCGAAGTAATGGGGCGTCCGGGGTGAAGATTCGGAACCAGGGTCCCGTTATCGATCACAATTACCCCTGCCACCAACAGGTATCTCACCCCGACGCTTGCCTCGTTGGGAGTGGCATAGGTCGACCGATCGCGAATTTGTGCAGGGTCGAAGACGACGATGTCAGCAATGGCCTCCTGCTGCAGCCGCCCGAGCTTGCGGGCTTCGCCGGTAGCTGTTTCCAGGCGCTCGGCGGGCATCAGCGTCATCTTGCGAACGGCGTCCATCAGGGTTAACGAATGCTGCGAGCGAACGTAGCGTGCCAACACGCGCGAGTATGTTCCCGCGTTGCGAGGATGTCCAGGTAAGCCATCGCTCGCGATCATCACCAACGGATTCACGATGGCAGCGTCATCCATTTCTTCGCTGTTGTTGAAGATGACCACGGTGTGCGGCTCGTTGGAATTATGCAGTTGCTCGAAACGCTCTTTTGTCAGCCGCTCACCGGTCTTTGGCAGCATGAGCTGCCCATAGCTGATCTCTAACTTCTCCTGCCAGCCGGGATTAAACACCGCCGAATTGACGAAGGTCATTCCCGCGTCATAAGGATATGCCTCGGTCGTGACATCCAATCCGCGTGCACGGGCGCCGGCGACCATCGCGAGGCACTCGACTATATCTTTAAGGCAGATGCTATTGAGATGAACAATGTGCAATGGTGCGCCGGTGATTGCAGCTGCCCCGATAACCTCGCTGACCGACTCTACCGAGGAACCGGGCTCGATCCTTCCGGCGCTGCGCACGTGGACATAAATTGGCAAATGATGCCGGGCTGCCACCCCAAAAACATGAATGGCTTCAGAGCGCGTGGCCCCCGGCGTGTATTGCAATCCCATTCCGATGCCCAGAGCCCCTGCGGCAATTTCCTTCTCCAGGCGTGCCTCGATCGAGCGTACTTGCTCGGAACTGGCGGCCGTATTGGTGGCAGCTCCAGACTTCGGAAAGATCTCGGCGCCTTGCAAAGGCTCGTTGAATGCTGCCGCTCGAGCCCCTACATAGCTGGCCGATGATCCGTAATTGATGAGCGATACGCCCCGGTGGGCATGCAGAAAGTCAGCTACATCAGGTGCCCCGATTTCCAGTTCGAGCGCGGTGGTGACCCCGTCAAAGGCCTTGAGCCGTTGACTCTCCTCGTCCTGGCCGTGCTGGTGCAAATCGATGAAACCCGGCGCGACGACCAAACCCCGGGCGTCGATGGTCCGCACACCCGCAAGCGACTGCGAGGAAACGGCGGCAATCTTCGATCCAATGATGCCAACGTCGCGAACGCCATCCAAGCCTGTTTCCGGGTCGAGCACCCGCCCGCCCCGAATCACAACGTCGTAGGTCTGACCGAATGCCGGAAACGACATGAGAAAAATCGCAAGGGCTGCGTAAAGGCCTTTCATAGCTCGCTCCCAAGGTCCTGAAGCACACATCCAGGGTTGCCGTGACTCATTGGTTTCTCCAGAGGGCCGTCGCGATCGAAATTGCCGGCAGCTTCAGGCGTACCTGGCGTCCATGCCAGGAGACGTTCACAACCCTTTCCTGTTTCAGGCTGTTCATCAACTCGAGCGTCATCCCTCCATCGGGCGCCCGGAAGGCCATTGCTCGCACGCCGGGCTGCGAACCCAAGGCCCCGACTCGCACCGCTCCCGGACGCACAAACTTGCTGAAGTGTGCCAAGTAGTAATAAAGCCCGGTGTAGGTGACCCTCTTGTTCTCCCGATCGACAATCACGATTGGGTGTTGGACATTTGCGTCAGGATTGCCATGAATATAGGAGACTGACCAGGGTCCGCCGCGCTCATCTAAGACCATGTTCCAATAAATCCAGGCAGACGCGAAGTTTTCGAGATCATTAAAGATTTGGGTGCCCCAGAAGTCTCCATCTTCAAAGTCATAGCGCGGGAGAGGCATGGATTTTGGAGTTCCCGCCTCGTAGGCGTAACAGACTTCGGTCATCCACAGCGGTATGTCCGGGTACTTTTCATGCAGCTTGGCAATTTCGGAATAATCCTTGAAATCATATCCGTGATAAGGTGCCACCGCTACATATTTACGGGCGGCGGGATCATCGAGGACGACGGGGTAGTTCTTGAAGGCATCATCGCGATCGGGGGCCTCGCTCAACATGATTTTCGTGGGCAAGCCTGATTGTGCCAGCAAAGGGCCAAGATGGTCCCGGAGAAGCTCCCGAATTGCAGTGTAGGGAATTTTTGTGTAAATGCCCGGTTCATTGAACAAGCTGAGGTAGTCGATGGTGATTCCCTTCTTCTCGTACTCCTGCAGATAGCGGAGGTAGTAGTGCGAGAGAACGCCGTAATACTTCGGGTTCACGTTCTGGTTCGAGTCCGGATCAAACAGCATCCAGTCGGGCGGATAATCCATCGGGGCCTGAAGCACAAAACTACCGTATCTGCGGGCGCGTTTGATGAAGGTGATCAGGCCATTCGGTTCCAGGTCGCGCGCAATGGAAAAGTGCGCCAGCTCCAGATCTCCGGGTACCGGATCGTAACTGTAGAAGGGGCCGGCGGACATGAAATCTGTCGATGCGATCACCGTCTTCATGGCAGAAAACCCGGCACCTTCTTTGGGATCAAATAAGGCGCGAAGCAGCTTATCCTGTTCCTCCGGTGGCAAGTTGTTGATGCACATCAGACCCGCTTCGAGCAACGATGCGCCAAAGCCGTCAATTTTTTGGTAGGCGAGCTTGTCATCGATCTCAAAGGTCGCGGCCTTCGGGCTGGCCTGCTGCTCGAAATGAAGCGCGGGTTGCGCTGTAAGCCGGTCTCCAGCCTGTGAGGAAACGTAGAGCCGGATCTCCTGTGCTGCTACGGCGGGGGACAGAAAAAGACTGAACGATGCCCACAGACAGGCAGCAACATATCTTGTCAAAGTATTCGAGCGTGTGTGCTTCCCCATAACCGCATCCCTCCCCTCGGAGTCAGGCCGCGACAAGGTCTTTTGCATGTTCTTTGATCTTCGCGAGAGCCCGAGCGATCTCGTGCATGTCTTCCTCATCGCCCAGTAAGGCCGTCTGCGGAATCCACACCATCTGCCAAGCGGCACGTTGTGTCTGGGGGAAATCCTCCTGCAGGAACGCATGCGATTCTTGTGCTTGGCTGCCGCAAAGCCTCTTGCGGTACTCACCACTCTTAAACAGGTGCAGATTGTGCAGCGGAGGGTAGCTAGCTTGGTTAGGAATACCTTCCGCATTCATCGCCGCGATGAATCTTTCCGTATCGATATTGGCAAAGGCAGCTCGATCAACATGAAAGAGATACGCGTACTGTCCATTGCGCGTGCATCGAGGGTCCAGGTGTTGCGGCGTGATCCCATCGATGTCTCGTAGAAGGCGATCGAGCAGGCGCGCATTCTTGTGCCGATGCGTAGTCTGCGAATTCAGCCGTGTGAGCTGCACCTTGAGCACGGCCCCCTGCCATTCGCTGAGACGATAATTTGAACCGTAGAGATAGTGGCTGTAGAACCATTCCCCAGGCATGCGCCCGCAATCATGCACGGAACGCGCCAACCGTTCCACTTCGTCGTCATTTGTGATGATGATGCCGCCTTCGCCGGCGGTCATTAGCTTGCTGGCTTGAAAGCTGAACGTACCGGCTGATCCGAACGTCCCAATTCGCTCGCCGCGCCATTCGCTGCCGTGGGCATGGGAACTGTCTTCAATGAGCGCGATGCTGTGGGCGCGCGCGATCTTGCCCAGGCGATCGAGATCGGCAGGATGCCCTCCCATGTGGACCGCGATGATGGCTCTCGTGCGTCGAGTAATGGCAGCTTCAACCAGGTTGGGGTCAATGCAGCAAGTTTCAGGCAGGACATCCACCATGACCGGAAGCGCTCCGGCGAAAAGCACAGCGCTGGCTGTGGCAACGAAGGTGAAATCGGGGACGATCACTTCGTCGCCCGGACCAACGCCGAGCGCGGCCATCAACACTTCGAGTGCGGCGGTGCCGTTTGTCACCGCCACCGCGTGCTTTGCGCCATGAAAGGCAGCAAATGCACCCTCGAATTCCAACGTCTTGGTTCCCGGCGTTCGCCACCAGATGCGGCTTTCGAGCACGTCGATCACTGCACGGCGCTCGCCCTCGTCGTACACCGGCCACGGTGGAAACGCTTTGGTTTTTGCCTTCTGCCCCCCGAACAAAGCCAATTGCGACACGCTGCGCCTCCAAGGAACAAGGCACTTTATCCCCCCGCCAGTCTCCCGTCAATCTTGAATCGCTCTGATGTCAAAGCTATTTAGAAATGTCCCCATCCTTAACTAATTAGAAATGTCCCCTTTTTCTCCACAATAGAGATGTCCCCTGTGTTGTGAATCACCAAGCTGCTGTATGTGGCTGTGTTTTTCATGTTCCCATACCCACGTCGCCAAGGATGATCGGGCGGCGGCGTGTAGGAGTACGATCCCGTAGGTTTCGGGGATGGAGGCGCGGCGGTCGAGAGCAGTATACTTTTGCGGTCATGAGAAGCATGCCATGCATCCACCCTGGCCGAGACCTCACGAAGACGATTGCGTTGCTCCTGATTCTGTTTTTCGGCTTCGTAGGGAGCGGCCTATCGCAAAGTACCGATAGCTTTGAAACTCGGACAATGCGTCCAGTGATTCGAGGGCGGAAAGCCGCAGCCTCGTCCATGAGGGCCCAGGCAACCGAGGCAGCCCGCAAGATTCTCGCGGCCGGGGGTAACGCTTTCGACGCCGCAGTGGCCGGACAGGCGGCGCTTGGAATTACAGACTTCGCCGACAACGGTGTGGGCAGCGACGCCGTCGTTCTCGTCTATGTCGCAAGAGAGAAAAAGGTGTACTCGGTAAATGCCGAACCCCGGGCTCCCAAGCTAGCCACCATTGAGTGGTATGAAAACCATAGCGGCGGCAAGATTCCAGAGAGCGACGGGCTCCTGTCCGGTGGCCTGCCGTGCGTTGTGGACGCGTGGTATCTGTTGCTGGATCGCTGGGGCACGATGAGCTTCGAGCAAGTTCTCCAACCGGCAATCGACCTGGCTGAAAAAGGGTTTCCGCTCGGCGAATCGAGCACCGAGGATATCTCTAGCACCAGCAAGATCCGCAAATATCCAACCACGGCAAAGATCTATCTTCCCGGGGGAAACCTACCCAAGGCCGGAGACATCTTCCGCAATCCCGATTTGGCGCGCACCCTCAGAAAACTGGTCGAAGCCGAGAAGGAGAACAAGGCTAAAGGAAGGCACGAAGCGCTCAAGGCGGCTCGCGACCGCTTCTACAAAGGAGACATTGCGCGAGAACTGGCGGCGTTTTCTGAGGCAAACAGCGGACTATTTCGCTATGAGGACTTTGCTGAGTATTCAGCGGAAATCGAGACGCCGGTCTCGATCGATTATCACGGGTATCGGATCTACAAGAATCCCTCTGCCAGTCAGGGTCCCGCTGAACTCATCGCCCTCAATCTGCTCGAGGGATTCGATCTGAAAAGTCTCGGCCACAACTCAGCAGACTTTCTGCACACCAGCGCAGAGGCCACCAAACTAGCGATGGCTGACCGGGAGAAATACCTGGGAGACCAGGACTTTGTGAGGATTCCCTACAACGGGTTGCTCTCCAAGGAATATGCGCGGGAGCGTCGCAGCCTGATTGACCCTCAAAGGGCTTCCCTGGAGCTGAGGCCTGGGACACCGGAGAAGTTTGAGAAGAGTGCCTCGCCAGGAAGCCATCCCTTGCAGCCTGTGCTCAGTGGCGGCGCGAAACACGATGGAGACACCAGCTACATCGCAGTGGTGGATGAACAACGGAATATGGTGAGCTTTGAGCCCAGTCTCCACAGTTCATTCGGCACCGGGGTCGTGATGGGAAGCACGGGTTTCACTCTCAATTGCCGGGGCGACTACTACTCCTTGGTCAAAGGCGAGGCCAATGCGCTTGAGCCCGGCAAAAGGCCGCGCAGCACGCTGCAAAGTACGCTCGTAATAAAGGATGGTGAGCCCTTCGCGGTCCTTGGCAGCCCAGGAGGAGATGACCAAATCATGCGCACCATGCAGACTCTTATCAACATGGTGGATTTTGGGATGAACATCCAGCAAGCCATCGAAGCTCCACGCTGGTCGAGCCGGAGCTTTCCAGCTTCTCCATTCCCGCACACGATGTATCCCGGCGATCTGGCAGTCGAAGCGCGAATCCCAGAATCTACTCGCCAGGCTCTGGGGGCGCGCGGCCACAAATTGCGCGTCGTCCCCGGCTGGTCATTAGGCTCAAGTGCGGGTATCGTCATCGATCCAAATAGTGGAGTTCTGAGTGCCGGAGCTGACCCTCGCGTAGAGGCATATGCCTGGGCCTGGTAGGGATTCCCTTCCAGGCGGGCCAGAAAACGAGAGGGCGTTCACCAGCTTCCCGACGCGGTCAACTCAAATCACATTGAACCAGCGCCACAGATTGCTTCGGCAGGGTTAGTTCAAGAGCGTCTGCGCCGACATTGACCGCGAGCGGAACCGGCTTGACTTGCTCGGGGTTGGCAAAAGTATTCGTGGCCCTCATGTCTTCGTGGGCGATCACCCTTGCCCGAGCGTCCTTCGTGCGCGCACCGCCGACCAAGCGGAGCCGGGTCCTTAGCGGCGACTGTGTCGAGGGATTGGTGAGGGTTACCGTCAAGCTGCGCTCGCGAATCGAAGCCGACGCCGAGAGTCCCGGCAATCGCGCCTGTCCGGCCAGGACCGGCACGTTCAACTCCGCTACGGGATTCGAGATGGGTACCTGCCGCCCTCCCATGTGCGAGCGATACATCTCGAAGACGTGATAGACAGGAGTGCGCACGAATTGCGCATCCTGCGCCAAAAACAAAGAGTGAATGCAGTTGACAGTTTGCGCGACATTGGCCATCACAATCTTTTCAGCATGGCGATTAAAGATGTCGAAAGTCAGGCCCGTATGGACCGCATCGCGGAGGGTGATGGGCTGGCTCAAGATGTAGGTGGGGGCAAGTTCCTCACCAGGTTTGTACCAGACTCCCCATTCATCTACCACCAGTTTGGTGCGACGTTTGGGATCGAACTTGCCCATTTCCTGCCAATGGCTCTCAATGACTTTGTCGATGCGAACTCCCCGCAGTAGTACCTCGTACCATTCCGGCTGGCTGAAATCCGCGGCTTTCAGCGCGGTCGGCCGAAGGTCGGTGTAGAAGTGGATGGAGAAGCCATTGGGGGGATCAAAACCCCGCATGCCTTCGAAAAAGCCGGTGGTCCAACCCATGTCGCCGTCGGCGGAATGTCCACGGGGGCCAGTCGCGATAAGAAAAGGTTCTTTGTAACTGGGAAACTGCGTGACGAACTGCCGGTATTTGGCGGCATACTCCTCAGGCCGCATCATGCCGCCACATCCCCAAGACTCGTTTCCGACTCCCCAATAACGGATGCCGAAGGGCTCGGGATCACCATTCGCAGCCCGCTCATCCGCCAGACTGAGAGTTCCCGCCGGCGCATTGCAATAAGAAACCCAGTCGTGGAACTCAGCGGGAGTGCCGGAGCCGACATTGGCCGCTACATACGGCTCGGCGCCTATCAGGCGGCAAAGCCGAATGAATTCGTGAATGCCGAACTGATTGGTTTCTGTCGCGTCCTTACCCGCGGGCATGCGGCGTTGCCAAAAATTGTAGGTGCGCGGACGCGAGGAAGCCTTTCCTATCCCGTCGCGCCAGTGATAGCCATCGGCAAAACAGCCGCCTGGCCATCGCAAGTTGGGCGCCCCAATGCGTTTCATGTCCTCTACAAATTGTTTACGAATTCCCCCAACATTGGGAATCCGAGAGCTTGGGCCGACCCAGACCCCGTCATAAATGACGCCTCCCAGATGCTCAATGAAGTGCCCATACACATGCGGGCTGATCAGTTCTCCGGGCTCGCCCGGTGAGAGCACAATTTCCGCGTCCGCCCCGAAGGCCAACCGGGTTCGAGCGAGCGCACCGATAGCCAGGGAAGTTCCAACTTGCAGAAACTTGCGACGATTCATGGGTCTGGATTGTAGCCTAGGCCGGCCTCTGGGACGATTACAAAAACTCGAGCGCGACCGGTTTGGTCGAATTAAAATCCCGCACCCTTGCGCTTACGCCCACGAACTCACAGCTGCGAGGCCGAGGTGCCCAGAGTTCTCATTCTCCTCCCCGCGCAGTTTCTCCCGGGCACGCGAATAACATTATTCATCAAGAGTTTGCGGAGAAAACGGTGGGCTTTGCTGCATAAGTAGTTCATAATTGCATGTTCTCTGAATCCAATTCTTGTCGCCGACGTGGGGGTAAGCCGATGCTTTTTCCTCGACGTAAGTCCTACATCGCCGTCGTTCTCGTACTCGCATTTTCTCGGTTTATATCGGGACAACAGCGTCCGATTTCGAGCTTTGAAAAGGACCGTGCCCAAGGGATTCTCCAAACCATCTCCAATGACATCAAAAAGCATTACTACGATCCCAAGATGCACGGCGTTAATTGGGACGCGCAGGTTGAAGAAGCCAAAAAGCAGATCGCCAGTGTGACCTCGTTCAACATGGCGATGGCGCACATTGCGGCTACGATCGATCTACTCGACGACTCGCACACGTTTCTGCTCCCTCCCGAGCATGCTTTTCGCCTTGATCACGGTTTTCAGTACCAGATGGTCGGCAACCGCTGCTTTGTGACCCAGGTCCGCCCCCAAAGCGACGCCGAAGCCAAAGGCCTAAAGCCTGGAGATCAAATTGTCACCCTGAATGGCTATAACGTTGGCCGCGACACTCTTTGGAAGATGCACTATGCGTTCACGGTTCTTCGCCCACAACCAGCTTTGCGGTTGAGCGTGCAGGATCCCACGGGGGCTAGCCGCGAAGTATTAGTTGCCGCCAAAATCAAGCAGGAGAAACTCGTGAAAGATGTCACCGGAGGAGACGGGGGAGGTGACATTTGGGACATCCTGCGCGACGCAGAGCAAGAAGAGCACCTTATGCGGGCGAGATACGTGGAATTCGGCGAAGACTTAATGGTTCTCAGAATTCCGGGGTTCTTTTTCACCTACGGCGAAGTCGAACACATGATTTCCAGGGCGCGGAAATTCAAGACTCTCGTCATCGACCTTCGTGGCAACCCGGGTGGAAGCGTGGACACCCTGAAATACCTGGTCGGTGGCGTTTTTGATAAAGAAATAAAGATCGCGGATCGCGTAGGCAGAAAGGAAACCAAACCCGAAACTGCCAAGCCGATGCACAATCCATTCACGGGGAAGCTCATCGTGCTCATCGACGCAGACTCAGCATCCGCCGCCGAACTGTTCGCACGATTGGTTCAACTCGAAAAGCGAGGCACCGTGATCGGCGATCTTTCGTCAGGAAGCGTCATGGAAGCCAAGCATTACAACGAGCAGCTGGGAAGCGATACCGTCATCTTCTACGGCGCTTCCATTACCGAATGGGACCTTATTATGACGGATGGCCATAGTCTCGAGCACAAAGGCGTCTCGCCCGACGAGCTTCTCCTCCCAACCGGAAGTGACCTCCGGGCTGGCCGCGACCCTGTACTGACGCACGCCGCCGAGCTTGCAGGTGTCAAACTTACCCCCGAGGATGCGGGAAAGATGTTTCCTTACGAATGGCCGACCAAATAGCTTTCTAGCAATTCCTCTGTGCCCTGCTTTGAAGCGTCAAGCCCGTAGAAGGGCGGGAATGTCGCCAAAGCTATTTTCGACTACTGCAACAACTACCAGATGCGAGGACCAAGCCCATGCGCTAATTTTTTTTGCGCAAGGTGTCGAATGCAAACAGGTGGCTTGTTAGAGGCAGGTTTTGTGCCCTGGTTCGGGGTATCAAAGCTATTAGACCCTTAAGCAGTCGGGGGGCCCGTGTCCCGCAGACAGGGGCCTGGCTGAGGAGGAAAGCATGTCCACCCATACCGCTTCAGAGCTTCCAACGAGTAGGGTTCATTTAACGTCCGCCTTCGCCCGTGAGCTCGAGGAACGATTCATCCGATACGCTCGCATTGACACCCAAAGCGATGAGAAATCCACCACGTCTCCTAGTACTGAGAAGCAATACGAGCTGCTCCGTCTGCTTGTAAACGAGCTGGCTTCCAGCGGAGCCGAGGACGTCAAGCTGACCGACTACGGCGCAGTCTTGGCGACGATTCCCTCCACCATCAATCACGCAGATGCACCAACCCCTGCGTTTCTGGCGCACGTCGACACGGCGCCGCAGTTCAGTGGAACTGGGGTAAAACCGATTGTGCATCGTAAGTATTCGGGTGGCGAGATCGTCTTACCTGATGATCCGGGCGTCGTGCTATCGCCAGCTGAGTTCCCCTACCTGGGAACAAAGCTTGGGGACGACATCATCACCGCAAGCGGCACCACGTTGCTCGGCGCAGACGATAAAGCCGGCGTGGCCATCGTCATGACCGTGGCTCGGCACCTGTTGCTGAATCGAGACCTGCCACACGGGCGCATTCGGATCTGCTTCACGCCCGATGAAGAAATCGGCCGGGGAATCCATGACGATCTCCCGAAAGACCTCGATGCCGACGTGGCGTACACGCTTGACGGTGCGGAACTCGGTGAAATCGTCTACGAGACATTTTCTGCGGACAAGGCAGACGTGCACGTGCAGGGTGTCTCGATCCATCCTGGGCAAGCCAAAGACAAGCTCGTGAATGCGATTCACTTGGCCGCAAAGATAATCGACACATTGCCCCAGGTCAGGCTGACCCCGGAAACAACAGCTGGCCGGGATGGCTTCATCCATATTTACGAGATGAGCGGTACAGCGGCGGCCGCTCACCTGCATTTCATACTCCGCGATTTCGAATTGGATGGGTTGCACAAACATGGAGAACTGCTGCGGCACGTATGCGCCACAATTCAAAGCACCGAGCCGCGAGCACGAATCACCTGCACCATCACCCAGCAGTATCGCAATATGCGCTACTGGCTGGAGAAAGACATGCGCCCTGTGGAATTAGCTCAGCAAGCTTGCCGGTCGTTGGGCATCGAACCGATCTCGCCGCCGATCAGAGGAGGCACGGATGGCTCCCGTCTCACGGAGCGCGGAGTTCCAACACCGAATCTGTTCACGGGTATGCAAAACATTCACGGACCACAGGAGTGGATCAGCGTGCAAGATATGGCAAGCGCCACTGAAATGTGCGTCGCATTGGCGCAGCTATGGAGCTCGCCTAAGGTCTTTTCGCGCGTTAAACGGAACGGCGACGCTCGGCTAACAACCCAAGAAGATTTCGTGGACTGGGCCGGCTGAAGCAGGGTGCGAAATCTATCTGACGTAGGCACTTGTTTTGTCCTCCGAGCGACTTCGTTTGTCACCAGACGCACTGTTCTTATGCAATTTTCAGACTGGCCAGGTTCTTTCCGGACTAACCCGACCTTGTCTCTCTCATCTTGAGTGAGAGCCAGAATGACTAGTTCACGTATTTGGGATTTGCGCCGTGGCGATGACGAGGACAACCGCTCCAGCCCTCTTGGTGGGGGCTTTCGAAGCCTGGTTCTCCCAACCCTCCTTGAATTCAACTATCTCAAGGCCCCATTCACCTTGGCGATCACAATTCTCCTACCAGCCATCCTGGTAGGCATCGCCCCCTCAGTGATCATCACCTATGGGCAGCTTCTATTGCATGCCGCTACACTGGCCAGGTCGAGGCTGGTCATTGGTCTTACCAGCTTGCTTGTTCTTCTTGGAATCGCCATATGGACTGGCCGGCGATTTCTCATGGTAGCTTTCGTCAGAGCTCGCCATTTGCACTATGCATTGATTTTCCCGACCTTTGTTACGGTACGCGAGGTTTTGCGCACAATTGGCGAGCGCTTTGGTGGCCACTCACTTTCGCCGAGACGACTCTGGCATAGGCGTAGAGGGGCGACGATCTTAGCCGCTCTTCTGTTCTGTAGCGCTGGAGTAGCTTTGGCCCTGAAGGTTGAAGTTTCCTTCGGACTCAAGCTGGTGAACGTTGAACGTGTGAGTGCTTGGGCCACCTTCAAGGCCGCCATTGGCAATGCAGCAGTAGTCCTCGGCCTCTCGACCGTTGTCGAGAGCCTGCATTGGCTACGGCGAGAACTTAAACTAAAAAACCCGGTTTTGAATTGGGCTAGCAGCCTTGCCGGCGCCGGCTCAACAACCCTGCGAGTAGCTCACCTATCAGATCTCCACCTTGTGGGAGAACGCTACGGCTGCCGCATGGAAACCGGGATACACGGACCGCGCGGCAACCGCCGACTTCGTAATGCGTTGCGCAAAATCGCAGCGATTGACGCTCGGACTCCACTGGATCACATTTTTCTCACCGGGGATATCACGGATGCGGGGACGCGGGCTGAATGGACAGCATTTATCGATCTGATTCGCGACTGTCATGGATTGCGGAATCGGCTCTCCTTGGTGCCTGGGAACCATGACGTAAACATTGTCGACCGAACGAATCCAGGGCGTCTCGATTTTCCCTGGAGCGAGGGTCCTGCGCTGCGCAGACTGCGTTTCATCTTAGCTCTCGATGCGATCCAGGGGGAGCGCACCTTTGTGGTGGACCGGTTGTCCCTCCAGCTAGGACCAACCCTGAGAAACTACATTCGCGAAGGCAATCGCACAGAGGTGTTGCACCAGCTAGCAAAATCCGGCACGGTTCGCGGCAGATTCGAGATCGCGAAGATATGGGACGGCATGTTTCCACTCATCGAACCGCCATCGAGTGACCGCGCATGGGGTGTCATCCTGCTGAACTCGAATGCCGCCAGTCATTTTTCGCTTACTAATGCGATCGGAGTTGTCGATCCCGCTCAGATGAAGGCGCTAAGAGCCATCTTGCAAAATTTCCCTGATCACGCGTGGATCATTCTCCTTCATCATCAAGTCGTGGATTATCCCGTGGCATCGATCCCTCTCCGAGACCGCGTCGGCCTCGCCCTCGTCAATGCACCAGACCTTCTAGCGACAATCGTTCCGCATGCCTCGCGCGTGTTGGTCTTTCACGGCCATCGTCATCGAGACTGGATCGGCACTTGTGGTGAGGTGGTTCTTTGCTCGGCCCCCTCAGTGACGCTGGGGTGCGAAGGCGCAGAAGACACTCGTGGAAGCTTTCGCATTCACGAACTTGCGATGGCGGGCGGCGGAGAGATTCATCTGGTGGCAACGCAGCAGATCAAGATCGCATGACGCTCGCTGAGGCGAAGCGCTGCCCATCAGTTAAATACCTGTGCAACTAATGTGCGGTGCTCTACCTCAATCCAAATCTAAGGACTCGGGCGGCGCTCGATGGTTCGTCGCTGTCATTCCTGACAGTCGTAGGCCTGAAAACTTTCTCCCATAATGCTTGGAAAAGATCCAGCCTTGACGCAAGGTCACCCTATTTAACTGGAGCAGAGACTGAGTCGTTTCGCTCGAGTGGTGGAACGCAAGACGAAAACCACGGCTTCGGACAACTACGAAAAAAGGGTTAGGCCGTTACCGATGCAGTAGACCAGGCATTAGGACACCGAGTTCCCGGAGAAGGAGCGGCATGGCTCACGCCGTACTTAGAGTGCTCAGTCTGTGTCTGCTAATCATTCTTCCCTCTCGATGGGTTCTTTCGGCGCAAACCAAGGTTTCCAGAAAACCCAAGATTGCAGTGGCACTCAGCGGCGGGGGCGCACTAGGGCTTGCCCACATTGGAGTGCTGAAGTACTTAGAAGAACACCACATCCCCATCGAGTTTGTTGCAGGAACCAGCATGGGAGGTCTCGTTGGAGGGCTTTATGCGACTGGCATAAGCCCTGCAGAGATGGAAAAGATTGCCTCCCAGGTAGATTGGAGCGATCTCATCAATGCAAATCCACCTTTTCGCAACCAGCCGATTGTTGAAAAGCAGTATTGGAACAAACCATCGGGCACCTTCACCTTGCGGCTCGGCCATAACCTTTCTTTACTCAGCGGCGTCAGTTCCGGCGAGTCGCTTGCGCTTTTCTTCAGCCGGTACACTGCCGCATATGCAGATATCAGTCGGTTTGATGAACTGCCCATTCCCTTTCGCTGCGTGGCGACGGATCTGGTTACAACCAACCGGGTAGTGCTCGACCGCGGATCCCTCCCGAAAGCATTGCAAGCCACGATGGCAGTCCCCGGAATTTTTGCCCCTGTAGAGTGGGGAAATGGGGTGCTGGTTGATGGCGGCCTGGTCGAAAACCTGCCCGTTGAGACCGCCCGCGAGATGGGTGGTGAGGTCGTCATTGCGGTAAGGTTTGTGGGCAGGACCACACAGACAACCCAGTTCAGGTCGCTCGGCAATGTGCTACGTCAAACCATCTCAATTCCGGTGGTTCACAATGAACGCCGTAGTGCGGCCCTGGCCGATGTCGTCATCCAGGTCCCTACGGGATCGATTTCAACCACAGATTTTGATCAGGCAACGGAGCTCATCCAACGTGGATACCAAGCCGCCCAGGCCCAGTCCAAGGAACTTGCGCGCTTCGTAGTTTCGCCCCTACAGTGGGAAAGCTACGTAGCCGCTCGCAGGGCGAGAATTCGCGAGTTACCCCGGGACCGCCGCCTCGTCCAAGTGGATTCACCTCAGCCGCAGGTCGAAACGGGGGCCCGGTATGAGGCTTTTCGGAAACTTGGAACCGGCCCACTGCAAACCCCCGATCTTGAGTACACAGTTGCGGGAATTACGACCGCGGCCGGTCTGCCGGGCGCATACTACGACTGGCAGAATCAAAGCGGGAAACCCGAGGGTTACCGCGTACAATTTCTTCCCCGTCCCAGCACACTTTTTTTCCTGCGCCCAGAGCTTCTCTACCAACTTTCGAATGATGAACCCAGCAGAGGAGCGCTACTTCTCAGGGCCACAGCCATTCCCCTCGATGCCTACAAATCACGCTACCTCGGCGAACTCAGTCTCGGCTACGATTCCGGCGTGCGCGCCGAGTACTACCATCCGTTCGGCGGTACTAACGCTTTCATAAGCGCAGGGATCGTGGTGCAGCAATACAACGACAATCTATACAGTGCGACGACGCGCTCCAGCTTTCAACGTCTCCGATCGGCGGCGTCGTTCCGCAGCGGAATGGGCACGGGCCGCTTCTCGCAGTTCAGCCTTGGCGTATTCACCGGGTATGATTCCTACAATCACACGATAACTAGCAACGGCATTCGGTCAACCAGCGGCCCTTTTACGAATCTCGAAGCGACCTGGACCCACAATAGTCAGGATTCCGGCGGGCTCCCGTCCCGTGGAACGCTGCTCGAAGGATCTCTTGGATACAGCTTTCGACTTCATCCCTTCCCTTATCTGCAAAATCACTTCAGCACATTTCATCCTCTGAATCGTCGCGTGTCGCTCTTTATCGGAAGCGACCAGGAGAGCAGCTTTGGGAAGTCCCTATCGTTTTACGATCAATTCACTTATGGAGGAATCGGGCGGCTCGACGCAGATCGCTATCAAGAGTTTCACGCCAATACGCTCGGAAGTGTTCGAGGTGGGGCATTCTGTCATATCTTCAAGAACAAGCTATGGGGCCTGGACCCACGAATCGCTGGATGGTATGAAATCGCGAGGCTAGACTTGGGATCGAATGGCTGGCAGACACACCAGAGCTCCTCCGCCGGCGTTTTTCTTCCGACGCCTATCGGCCCTTTGGGTCTTGTTTTTAGCGCAAACGAACAAGCTAGCTTCCGCGTGCGGTTGTCGATTGGACGGCCGCCTCTCTAGACGCCTCGCACACCATCTCACGGATCAGATCCCGCAGACCAGAAACGAATGCTCCCGCGACGGGAATTTGCGAACCAGCCTGCAAGGTTGTTTTTGACGTGCGACAGTTGCAGGTACTGCTGGTCCCACCCAGGTGACTGATAGAAGTGACAGATGCTCGCGACGATCGACACGCATAGGGTTGAGTTTGACCCCTGGCCCGCGAGCTTGCGTATCCATCCGATCTTCAGGTGCCTGCAACCATGAATGCTCCTCGTTATGCGCAGGGGGGCGAGCGATTTGACTTAGAATCCCCCGCGTCGCGACGACTACGAGCACGGCATAGGTCCTTGCGACTGCCGCTGCGATGCCAAAGGCCTTCCTCTTCGAGAGAAGAAAATGTGAGCCGGCTTCAGCTCAGCTCGGCCGGGGGTTTTGAGTGCGCCTAACCTACCCTCACCACCTGGCCTGTTTCGCCTGCTGTTTACTTGTTTCGGCAATGGACGTGCGATCCCTTGCGGCTCAGGTTCCACATGTCCCCAAGCAACATGCAACTCAGGCCTCTGACAAGAACGAAACCAGCGATGCGCTCGGAAGAGACACTCCCAACGGAACCGTAGTCGGTTTCTTGGAGACCGCGCGACAGGGAAGGTACAAAGAAGCAGCTGAGTATTTGCAGATGCCGAATCCAGCCGGCGGCAAAAGCCCCGAAGAGACGGCCCGCCTATTGTATGTCTTGATGGAGAACGCATTCGTCGAACGGGTTGGCATCATCAGCGGCCAGCTGGAAGGCTCACATCAGATCGGGGTTCCAAAAGACCGGCAAAGAATTGGCGTATTTCGCATCAACGGAGCTGATACCTACGTTGATCTGGTGCACGTACCTGCTCCTACATCAGGAGAAATCTGGCTATTTTCCTCTGAAGTCATAGCGGAGGTTCCAAACCTATTTTTACAGATCGAAGGCGGGAAAACGGATTTAGTGCCGGCGCGTCTGCCAGGTGTCACGAACCTCCTCACCAGCTCTCCACGGCGATTCATAGCGCTCTTGCTGCTGGCTGCAATCTCATTGGCAACTTCCTGGTTGGTGGTGTATCTGTTACGCGCCCTCACAAGGGTACTACCCCGGTGGCGCGAGAACGCATTTGTTAAAGATGTTTCGAAATCTCTCACCGCTCCAATGACGTTGATTCTGGGAGTAATTATTCATCAACTTGGAGTGTACTCCCTCGGCATCCCAGTGCTGACCCGGCTGCATTATCAAAGAGCCACCGGCGTTCTATTGGTTGTCGGTGTTGCATGGTTGGTGCTTCGGTTGGTGACGGCGTTGGGTGATCAGGCGCGATCCCGATCGCCAAGCGGTTCTGAGCATCGACGGGGCTCGATCATCCTGCTCGGTCAACGCATTGCGAACGTCATGGTTATCATTGTTGCCGGACTGCTCAGCCTGTCGATTCTCGGATTTAATATCACAGGAGCAATCGCGGGTCTCGGAATCGGCAGCATTGCGCTCGCGTTTGCTGCGCAAAAGACCCTCGAAAATCTGCTAGGCGGTGTGTCAATACTGAGCGATGAAGTTATTCGCATCGGAGAGACATGCAGGATCGGAAACAGGGAGGGTACGGTTGAAGATATCAGCCTCCGGTCAACTCGTTTCCGTACCCTGGAATGTACTGAACTTTCGGTTCCGAACGGTCAGCTCGCAAGCATGACTCTGGAAAATATTAGTCGCCGGGAAAAAAGTCTTTTTCGAACGAAAATCGGATTGCGGCCCGACACCTCACCCGAGGAACTGCGCTTGCTATTGGCGAAGATAAGGTCCCTGCTGCGAGAGCACCCCAAGGTCGATTCCGAACCTCTCCGCGTCCGCCTTGTTGGCTTCGGCGAGGCCAGCATTGATATAGAGATACATTGCCATATCCTGACCAACAACCTGGATCAGTTTCTGGGTATTCGAGAACAGCTTCTGTTGCGAATTATCGAAGCAATCACCACAGCTGGCACCGCGCTTGCAGTTTCCTCTCGTGTGCTGAGCATAGGAGAGCCCGCAAAGCGGGACATGTTACAAGAAGTGCAGCTTAGGAGAAGTGCAGGGTGAAGTGTCCGATGGGCCAATGCTTTTTTGTAATCCGAACGTCTCAACGGTTACCTTGGTTGCCGCGGCAAGAACGGCTGATGTGCCGTTCATCTTCTGACGGTTACTGAATCGGCTGCCCGGATTCCAGAACCCCTTTGCCAGTTGCCCATGGATGGCTTTCCGGCCTAAGCAATCCTTCTCCTATCGTTGGGTCACCTTTCATCAATAGAGCGGCCTGCTCGGTACCTACTCGAAAGATAGTAACGGCTCGTAAGTCCCCAGGAACGTTCAACGGGAACAATCCAGCAACGGCCACGTACCCTCGCGCCGTCATCTCTTTTACGAAGGCCGGATACTCCTTCACCACAAAGTTGAATCCGACCGCATCCACCTTCCACTTCGGAGTGCGCTTCATCAGAACGAGCGTGTACTGCTGCATTGCTTCGGGGGTGGATGGCGGATGAATCGCATTAGCGTCAATGCGCCAGGGGCCGTGCACCTCGGCCGTCAAACGGCCGGCTTTAACCGCAGGGTCCGCATCGGCCCACCCTTGTGCTTCCTCTGCGGATCCGGCGCGAAAGACAAACACACCACGGAGCGCGGTGTCATCGATGAAGGGCCCCGCGATTACGAGCTTTCCTTCGCTGGCCAACCTACGAATGTTCGCCATATGGTCATTCTGAAGTTTTTCAGCCGCAATCTTGTCCAACTGGGGCGCATTCGACGGCCGACTCAGAAGCACTAAGAAAAATTGGTTTGGCTGTTCATCGACTTGCGCCTGGCCTGGTTCGAAGGTAAGACCTGAGATCGCGAGGAGACGGAACAGTAGCGCTGGCTTGAATAGAGCTCTTTTCATCGCACCGCAGGATACACCCGTTCTCCTGACTCCGGTACGGCACGAACATCTCAGTTTCTGAAATTGGGGCCGTGGCTGTTGAAAAACTCACGATCCTTCATTCGACTAGGTGGTAGGCTTCTCCCATTTCCGATATCTCCTCAATTGTGAAGCCGCGATGTTTAAGCACACGTTGCAGCTTAAGATTGGATTTAGCGCAAGTTACGGCATGGACAATCCGCTCGACTCCTGATAATCCCCGTAGCCGCACATATCGCTTCGCCAGCGAAGCCAGGGTCACCAGCACTCCTTCACCTTCCCCTTCAATCTGCGCGAGTTCGATAACCAGACGGTCGCGGGCAATCTTGAAGGAGCCGAGGAGCGTTGCCGATCCAGCGCGAAAAACGAGAGGTTCCCCTATAAGAACCGGGCCCTCCACGTCTTCTTGCGGAAGATTCAGAATGTCTTGTTCGCTAAACCCTTCAAATAGCACTTCGCGCCGAGGCACACAACCTCCTGCGACAATCTAACACTGATTTCAGCAGTTGATCCGCATTGTGGGCGGTCAAGGCGTAAGATGCTGGAATTAAGTGAGGACTGAGGGGGAAAATGGCCTCGACCATTTCTCATGCAATCGCTGCTCTAAGCATTGGAACTTGCTTCTATCGACCTCAGATTCCAAGACGCGTTTGGTTTGTTGGAGCGTTGTGCTCGGTTCTTCCCGATGCAGACGTAATCGGCTTTGCGTTCGGAATTCGCTACAGCGACTTCTGGGGGCATCGGGGCTTCACGCACTCCCTAATTTTTGCCGTCTTAGTTTCCGGCGGGGCCACAATAATTCTGCTTCGCCGTGAACAGTTGGGACTCGGGCAACTTTCTCTTTTTGTTTTTGTATTTCTGGCGACTGCCAGTCACGGAGTGCTTGATGCCATGACCAACGGGGGCTTGGGCATCGCGTTTTTTTCGCCTTTTAACAATGACCGGTACTTCTTGCCGTGGAGACCCATCCGTGTTTCACCGATTTCGGTCACACGCTTCTTCAGCGGAGGTGGGTATGCCGTGCTTCAGAGTGAGCTGCTGTGGATTTGGACTCCTGCATTTATATTTGCGACCGTCATGCTCATGTTAAAGCGGACAAAACCTGCAAGGGTCCGTTGCCCCGAGCCAGTCGAGGGTGAATGAGCAAGGCACGACGAGTTGAAGTTATCCTGTTCTGAGATTCGAAGCTCTGCATCACGGGCGATTCCCGCCCCCTCCAGTCCTTGGGAAGCCCCGTTTGGGCGACAGGGGCACAATTCAATCGTCGATAGGCAGTTGAGGGCAAATCATCAGGCGCATTGACCCCCACGACAAGACACGCACGCTTGAATCGAAAGCGTGGGATGCGACATTGCTACTGCGCAACGAAATTCACCAGAGAGAGCAGTAGTCTATTTCTCTGATCGGTTCTTAGAAGCGCTCTTAAGATGGCATTCTAATGTTGGTTCGGCGACCTATGAGTGCCGGATTTGCCAGTGGGTTGTGTGTCAAAGCACCGCCCAAAGGGCCTGCCGAATTTGGGCTCTGCATGGAACGCCTCGGAACTCTCCCAGTATTCCGGTGCGGAGTCACTCTTGACGCGCTGGTTGGCTACAAATCGCCGTAGCATTCTTTGACCTCTTTGGTGGTTTCACCAAGGTCATCTTGCAAGCAGAGCCTCAGGAGTGTTTCCATCATGTTGTCGAGTGCGCAAGCACTCAGTTCACCGGTCCGTTGCTATGTTGCGGTTGGATTACATTTCCTGCGCGTTGACAATTCTCTCCACCGTGCTCGTCGGCAGAAGACTCTGGCAAGGCTGGATCGTTGCGGGCGCGAACAGTTTGCTGATTTGTCTGATTGGCATCCGGACAGCACAGTTTGGCTTCGTCCCAGCAAATCTCTTCTGCATCGCTCTGTATTCCTACAACCTGCAGACTTGGAAGGGCAAACGCAAGTTAGAGTGAACCAGTCATTGGCAATCGATCCCTATATCGACTCGCTGAGATGCGAAAAACGGTCCTCCTCATAGTGGGATTCAAGCGCCTCATCTCTTGTAGAGTTCCGTAAGTACATCTGCTGCAAGCGTCCTCGTGAGCTGATCTGCTGGCATCGACTTCGCGAGTCTTGCCGCCTGGCCAGACCACAGTTGCATGTAATCGAGAGAACCCGCCCGCTCCGAATGGGTACGCAGAGGTGCGACAAGCGTCGCTGCGTAGGGGAACGCCGGGGCTGCGTCGGACATCGGTCCGGATTCCTGCAAATATCGGTTGAAGATGCCTCGGGCCGGGCGGCCGCTGAAGAGGTTGGTTAGGGCCGTTTCGTGATCTTCTGCCTGCTCCAATGCTCGACGGTACAAGGGAGATACGTTGGCCTCGGGGCAGAATAGATACGCCGTGCCCAACTGCACACCTGACGCGCCAAGCGCGAGAGCGGCGACAATGCCCCGCGGGTCAGAAATGCCGCCTGTGGCTATGACTGGAACAGAAACCGCGTCTCGAACTTGAGGCAGCAAGGCGAACAGTCCAAGTTGAGTGGCGATATTCGTTTCAAGGAACATCCCTCTGTGACCGCCCGCCTCCAGCCCTTGGGCGATTACGGCGTCGCAACCCCGCGATTCAAGCCATTTCGCCTCCCTCACACTCGTGGCCGAAGACAGGATCTTGATGCCTTGCTTTTTGAGTCGGACCATCAAGTCGCGGTTGGGCAACCCAAAATGAAAGCTCACGACCTCCGGTTTGACGTCCTCCACCACCTCACACATTTCATCATTGAACGGGAGCCGAAGGCGGGTCTCCGTGACCCTCTCAATGTCGAGCCCCAAGCGTTCGTAATGTGGCCTTAGGAAACTCTTCCATTCTTTGGTTGCGGCCGGACTGGGAACTTCCATGGGGTGACAAAAGAAGTTCAAATTGAACGGGCGTGTCATTCCCTCGCGGAGTGCACGTATTGCTTCGCGGACTTGACCCGGGCTGAGCAACGCACATGCAAGCGAACCTAGCGCCCCCGTCGATGACACACCGCGCGCTAATGCGACAGAATCGGATCCCGCCATGGGCGCTTGGATGATCGGAATATCGAGTTTTAACAGGTCCATCAGGCTACGATCGGGCCAGGCTTGCATATTGACATTGTCTCGCACGGGTTAACCCGATGCCTACCCCTTGCCCCAAATCGCTCGTTGACAGTGTCCGATGCGAAGTGTGAAACGACCGATTGGATAGCCGGAATCTTCCCTTGCGTCTGGCGACCCCCGGCTGTGATACTCCGTTCATAGCACCGTGCCCGGTGGAGGGCGAGCCTTGGACTGGAAGCAACATGGCGTGAAGATCGTGCACGCAGGAGATCTGGACACAAACACGCCCCAGACTCCCGGCATGACACGTGCCGCAGCAATAACACACGCGCGCACCGGTGCAAGCAAACTCTGGGCCGGCACCGTAGTGGTTCAGCCACGTGCCAAGACCGGGCCCCACCACCACGGCGAGTTGGAGACCGTGCTTTACATTGTCCGCGGTCGGGCGCGCATGCGCTGGGGCGATCGGTTAGAGTTTTGCGACGAGGCTGACGCCGGAGATTTCATCTACGTACCACCCTTTGTCCCGCATCAGGAAATCAACGCCTGCCAAGATATCCCGTGTGAGGCCGTGGTGGTGAGAAGTGGGCAGGATCCCGTTGTCGTGAACTTGGACATCGAGAGCCCAGAACCTGCGGGAGAGAGCAGTGGCGAGAAACCATTCCACCCAGGGCGTTAGCGATTCAATCCTGAATGAACCTTTAGGGCTTTCTCGGAATCCCTCGTTTCGTAACCAAATAGACTGCGAAGCTACCGAGCCAGTGACCCCCTTCATAATGCTCCCCGGTCACGGCAGCCACTCCAGCCCGCCTGTGCGCCTCGGACGTCGCCAGGATTGAAGGCAAGCGCCTATCGTCCTTCGGTAAGCCAGCAGCAATTCCCTCCAGCATCCACGCTCGGCTGAGATTGAGCCCATCCAGATGCGCCAGCTTCGGATCGCTTGGATCAGGCGACACTACGGGCTGCAACCACTTCCCCTCCCCCGATCTAGGGATTTGCGGCAAGAATGTTCGGAGCCAACGGGCAAATTCTTGGCTTGGTAGCACACGCCGCATCAGGTCGGCTTCACCGAGACAGGGCGATAGGAAATCCTCTCCAGAAGGTTCATAAGAAAGCGGGCAATTCTTGTCGTTGAGAAAGAACTGCTGGGCTTTGGACACGCCCAGTTCGGCAAATTTCTGATCGCCGCTAGTGTGCGCATAATCAATCAGCAAGCCCAGCCCGAAGGCGGTCTGGTCGTGTTCGCCGATCCGTACCGGGTTCGAGAGCTTCGGCAACCAGTTCTTCAGCCGATCGAGAACGACTTCTTCGAGCGGAAGAAGATTGGCCGCCATCTCTTTGGCCTGCGGATCATCCCATTCCTTGAGTTCCGCCGCCAGTTGCAAAAACCAAGCGAGCCCATAAGGACGCTCGAAACTCACGCGTCCCTCTCCCCGGAGATAGGCGGCTTCCTGCACGAGATTTTCTGCGGTGAGACTTTGCCGCAGTGCCTCGCGGGCGGATGGAACAAAGGAGGCGCCTGGAAATGTCCTCACCAATCGAACTAGCAGCCAATGTCCGTGAACGGAAGAATGCCAGTCGTAGCAGCCATAGAAAGCAGGCGTCAAGCTTCGGGGCGGTGCCACATCCGCATCGCTGTTCAACGTATGGCTGATCTTGTTTGGATATTCTTTGTGCACGCAGGCGAGCGCCAGACGGGCGAAGCGATCAGCCGCCTTGAGGTCAAGCTGGCCTGTGTCTTGGGCAGCAGCGTTCATCGAGAAGATCAAGATAAAGGCGCAGAAGGTAAGTTTCATCGGCTGATACTTTAGCCGAGGATGAAGGACAGAAGCCATGATGAAATTTGTGGCTCCGGTGCCATGGAGAAAATGACACCACTTGCCGCTTCATGGAAAACCTGTGGTCCGCTATCGGGGAGTAATGCTCGGAAAGTTTACCGCCGACGCTTTGTGGCGACGCGCTTGGCGGCCACCTTGCCCGGCGATGGGACGCCTTGTTTCGCCATCTGCGCCTGCCCCGCCTTGGTCATCAAGCGCGATTGTTCGAACATCTCGATCCACTTCTCGCTCGAAATCGCTGAGATCAGCTTGCCAATCGCTTCGAGCGGCAAATCGCCCGGCGACTCGAAATGAACGCAACACTTCCCCATGTCGAGCTTCTTCCCCGCCGCCTTGAACGCCGCCTTCAAGTGCTCGAGCTGGCTCGCACTCCAAAACGCGCCCATCAGGTAGAGCGAACAGTAGTTCTTCTGCGATGAGAGCGCGACGTAGCAGATCGGCTGCTTGTTGTACGTGTCTGGATATCGAGACAGTGGGATTGTCCAGCCGATCGTGCCCCAGACGAGGCACTCCTGGTAGCCACGCGGGATGTGCTTATTCACGAGTGCGCGCACTGTCGCGATCGCCTTCGCACGATCGGCAGGGAGTGCGGCGATATATTGCGCTGGCGTCTTGACGTTCGATGGTGGCTTCACAGATTCGTCTTTCCCGAACGGAGTGTATCACCGGGCATTTGAAAACCCGCCAGCGGCAAGGGCTGAGAGTATCGCGCAAGTCCTTGCAATACGCAACCTCATTTCTGTTGGATTGGCTGGCCATTGTGGACGGCATATTCCACATAGAACGCTTTTTGGGTGGTTTTGTCTCGCCAATGCTCCTCGGAGATGAGGCGCTCGATTTGGGCGATCCGATCGGGGATAGCCGGATGTGACCGGAAGTATCCTTCAAGACTTTGGATCGCCAATTGCGAGAGTTCCTGCGTCGGGCTCTTCGCGTGAATCATCTGCTCTGCGTGGAGCTCATCAAACTTCTTGAATAACGTGACGGCGCCATACGGCGAGTACCCGCCTAGTACTGCCAAGCGTACGCCCTCTCGGTCGGCTTCCAGCTCTTGATCTTTGCTGTAGCCGGCCTGCCACACTGCAAGAGGAATCTGCACCAGTTCGCCGATGGTTCCGAGTCTCAGTTTCCGGAATCGCGCTTCAACCTGGACACGTTCCACACAGTGATAGTGGTCAATGTGCTCCAGTTCGTGTCCGAGAATGAATGCCAGCTGGTCTTCGCTATCCATGAGATCGAGCAGGCCCTCGCCTACGAATACGTGGCCGCCGGGGAGGGAGAAAGCGTTCACCATGGACCGATCCGGGACGAGATGAAACTGGTAGGGCAGGCGCCGGTGAGCGTGGGACGAGGCGCTTCCGCCGACCTTGGCGACATAATCGGCCAGTGCTTGCTCCTCCGGACTGAATTTCTCTTGGTAACTCGAATATCGCGCGGCGAGTTGGTTCCCGATTTTGATTTCTTCTTCATCCGAGGTCCGCGTGAAATGCATCGGAGCGCGGGTCAAATCGCGTTGTATATCCGCCGCTACCTCCAGCATGGCATTCGGCGAGACCGAACTGCGCTCGCGGCGCTCGCTATAGTAAAGGGCGGCCAAAGCCACTCCGAGAATCACAAAGAAGATAGCGGTGCGCTTCATAAGAATTGGCGGATGGTGTCTCGATACTTGCTGTAGAGAAACGACACCGCGAGCAAAGCGGAGCCCAGAATAATAAAGGTGATGTAGCGGTCGCGAGGCGCCAGCCCCCAGGCGTCCATCAATAGAACCTTGCCGACGCACACAAGAAGCAGCACCAGTCCGGTAAGCCGGAAGCTCCTCTCATTGACGGCCATTGCCAGCAGGATGATCAGCATTCCTTCCAGTCCCCACGAGACCGTCACCATCCCAGCCCTCATCTTCAGGGCGAGCGTGAGCGTCAGAAGCAGGATTGGAGCAAAAAACATGACCCGTTCCGGATGAGCAGGAATGACCGCGAACCATTTTCTCGTGGTCCCCGCCTGCCATCGATCGCGCAACCGAAACGCGAAAGGCAGGCACGAAAGTAGCACAGCAATTCCCGAACCAAGCACGACAAACCTGCCGGTCCAGGTTCCTTGACTGAAGTAGCTGGCTCCGAACAAGTTGTGCATCACGCCGCGAACCACCGATCCGACTGTCAACAGGAGCGCCTGGTGCAGAAATGTTGCCCTGTCGAACCAGAGCGATACGGCAAACAATCCAAGGACCACTGAGGCCCATGCGGTCACGAGCCAGTCATTCTGAAATTGGAAATATAAGATTGCAACCACCGTCGCAGTCCCCAGATATGCGATGAGCGTGTCGAAGCGGAGCCGCGAGTCTTCCTCCGAATTTTTCTCCCCAATCTGGGAATAGACGAAAAAGAGAATCAGCGTGATTGGCAGCACCGTGTAAATGCCCGGTCCCCAGAGCTCTCCAGGACTCCCCGCAGCCAAGTTCGCAAAGAAAATGCGCCCAAAAGCCGCCGTTAACGCCACGTAGGATTGCCAGCGGAACTGCTTCACGTTGCGCATCAGCCCGTACTCGAACAGCACCAGGCCAAAAACGGCCCACCCAACCGCCACCGTGAGTGGCTGCAATTCATACCACATCAATAGCGAAACCAGGGCGGATGCAGCCCAGGAATAAATGTGGTGGATGCCCTGCTCGCGCCAGAGGTCCGGTAGGCGGGAAAGTCGGGAAAGCGCATAAAAGGCGGTCGCCACAATCGTCAGCGACAGCAGTCGCACACTGATGCCGTGCCAGGTGTCGGTTAAATGCAGATTGACGACAGCACTACGAAGGAGGGTCAAACCAGCAAGCAAATGGGCTTGCCAACCGAGGTCCGCAAGCTCCCAGCGACGATCAAGGATCGCTAACGCCAGCGCAAAAACCGCCCACACCGCCGCCAGCCAACCACTCGGAGCTTCATACCATGCCAGCAGCGAGAGTAAGCCAGTTGCCGCGAACGTATGCAGGTAGGTGATGACCTGAGCTGACTCGGTTCCTTTCGCAACCGCATGGCGGGAGAGGAAATACACGCCCGCCGCAATCAGCGATACGGTTATGAGCCGGAGGGAAAATCCCGCCCAATTCTTCTCTTCCAGCGCGTAATTGAACGTGAACGTGCGCACTGCCGCCGCTGCCGCCAGTGCGTTTGCCTGCCACGCAAGGTGGTTGTAACTCAGGCGCCGCATCGCGAAGGAAAGGACAATTGCAAAGATGATCCAGGCAAACGCGACCCACGCTTGCGGGGCAGCTTCGAAGAGTACCCAGGCCATCAATCCAGTTCCGGCCCACGTGTAGGCCCCCCGGCCGACATTCACTTCTCTTGCGTTCCCCGCTTTTGCCCTCTTTGCGATCCAGTACAATCCGGCGATCACCGGCAACGCCGTCAACGCATGCAGCGGTACCGAGTGCCAAACGTGCGCGTTTCCGGGATCGGTCGTGACCGCCGCGGCGATTGCCAAACCGCCGAGCAAGTGTGTATGCCAGAGGAACGGGGAATACGGTAATCTCTGCGACATTTCGAGTAAAAGCACGGCGAATGTGCTCGCCGCAAAAGCTTGCCAGAATTCCGGCACCTCAAAATAGATCAGCACGGTGAGCAGGACCGTGCCGACGAATGCAAACAGATCTCTGAATGTGCGCTGTTCCCTGTGGTCACGAAGTGCAGCCAATTTTGCCGTCCCGTAAAACATTGCCGCCAGGATCGGGAGTGTAATGAGCCGCGATTGGACATGGGTAAAACGGGCAACGTCGGCGTGAACATTGAAGACCGCAACCCGGTATAACGCGAGGCAACCAATCACTCCGTACTGTGCTTGAAGGTGGAAAGTCTCGAGCGCTGGGAGTTTCAGTGAACGTCCCAACGCCGACAGCACCAACATGCTTCCTGCAAATCCGAGCGCAGTCCAATCGTTCGAGCACAGTGCCCACGATGCCGACACAGTCGCAAAGGCGCCAATATAGGAATGCAGCGCCAGCAATTGCGGATCACCCCACTGCCCAAACCGTCCCCAGCGCTGCGGAACAACCACAGAATTGAAATAAAAAACCACAGCGCAGAGTGCGAACGTCATCCCCGCCGTGCCTACCATCGCCTCCCCGCTCTCGCGTGCCGCCATGAGTTGGCGGAAATCGATGGCCGCCAGGTGCCCGCCAACCATGACCCCGGCCAGCAACCCCAATCGCCGGAACACAACTTCATCGAAGATCGCACCAGAAAGCAGCAATGCCTCAGCGCCCATAAGCCACAGAATTGAGAGGTTGTTTCCGGAGTAGCGGAACGGAACGGCGGCCACCATCAACGCCGTGCCGAGAATGGTCAAAAGCACGAATGCTTTCCTGCGTTTCTTTGTTATCGGCAGTTGCCCAACGCCGAACTCGATCCCCCCAATCGCCAGCAGCGCATAGAACGCCAGCTCCGGATGCACCGACTGGAACTTCATCGTCCCCAGCAGCAGGAGCGTGTTCAGCAGTGCAGCGATCGTGCCCATGGTTTCATCCGCAAAGCACCTGATCTTGCGCACAACGTAGGAGAAGCGGAACGTTGCCCAGTAGAAGAGCAGCAGGGCGGTGCTGGCGCGATAGTCAGGGAAGTTATGCCCCGCGGCGCCGCCGGCCCCAAGGATCCGGTACAGCCAGTAGAGATGGTTCAGGTAACTCGATAGAATTCCAAATACTTCAAGCTCGTACCAGCCCATTTTGAGAACGATGCCGACGAGCCCTAGGGCCAGCACGACGCCCGCGGACAAGCTATACACGGTGTCGTGACTCATGGCGACCGTACTGTAGCCAAGCAGGAAGGCCAGCCCGGTCACAAGCTGCGATCGATAGCGAAACGTGTGCCCGACCATTGCGGCAGCGACGATCAGCATGAGCACGAGATCCCACAGTTCGGAGCTGAGCACGCGCATCGCGGTAACGTTGTACAGCGCGTAGGTCGTGAAGAAGAGGAGCGCCCAGCCCCCGCCGATCAGCGTGTGCCCGAGGATTCGATAACGTTCACGGCGCTCGAGGAAGATACCTCCAGCGAGGAGCCCAAGAGCCGCCGCAAAGGAGGCCAGGACCTTCCCCAATGGACCAACCTGCCCGAGTTCATAGATTCCGAAACTCGCGATTCCAATGACGACCAGCGTGATGCCCAGCTTGTTCAGCCAATTCCTGCCTAGAGTCTCTTCGATCGCGAAAATGGACCTGGTGGGTTTCGCAGGCTTAGCCACGGTCGGCGCCCGCAGCGCAGCGAACTGTGTGGGAGCCGGGACCCGCGCTGAAGCCTGCGGGAGGACCGGAGGCGTGCCTGAAGTCGGCATCGCTCGCGTCGGGAGATCAGATTTTGCGGTGCTCGCAATAGAAGAAGCACTCGGCTGGCCTTCGCGCGCAGCCCGAACGGGCTCCTGTCGTGTGCCGACTTTCTCCTCTACAGCGGGAGGAATGGGCATGGTTGGTTGCGCAGGACGTCCTACTACTGCCGGCCCTGTCGGACAACGATCGCTTCCGCCAGCGTGCACTCTCCCGCACGAGCTACAGATCTTCGCTTCGTTTTCGCGAGGAGTTGGCGGTGTTATCCCGGCCGGGGAATGTGTGGGCGCCGCTGGCGGGGTGACTGCAATTTCTATCTTCCTCGCCGCAGGGACCACCGGCTCGGGCGCTACCGGCTTGCTGTCGACGGCTGGTTTCTCGGGTGGGACGGTCCTCTCGATTGCCGGAGACTTTTCGACGAAACTCGCCGGCGTGATTTTCTCCTGACGCTGCTCTAGAACAGGGACTTGCGCCGGATGAACATCCGGCCTTCCCGGATCCTGCCGCGCCATCGCCAACTGCCGCTTTAATTCCAGCAGCTCACGGTGAAGTGCGTCGTTCTGTTCGCTGTGATTTTGGAGAGCTTCGTCGAGTTTTAACCGCAGCCTTCGCTGTCTCCAGAAAAGGATGGCTATAGAGACCGGAACGGCTAAAAGGAGGGCTACACCTAACAACGCGAACAGCACGGCTAAGTCGTCCAATTGGGACTCCGTCGTATATGCTCGATTTGCTTAAGCCTACATACTAGAACGTGCTGCGTGTCTGGTCTTGCACTTTATTCCTATCTGCAAGCGTAGTAGTAACTTGCGTTCCATCCCAAGGGACTGGAACGGCCCCCCTCTGCCGTGGCACTATATGCGGGACTCGACCAGCCCGACTTGTTTTTCAATCCTATGAGCCAAGCTGCAACGGCGGCACCCGAAACTGTACCTGGCGATTGCGAGAGCGGTTCAGCGTCAGCCTCACAATCGCAGGGTTCTCGCGGATTTTGGTTTCTAATCGCCACCCAATTTCAGGGTGCCTTCAACGAGAACGGCCTGAAGAACCTCGTCGTCTTCATCATTCTCGGCACCGTCGCGCACCAGGCCAGCCGGGATCGCCTGGTGCTGATCGTCGGAACCCTGTTCTCCTTGCCGTTCATTTTGTTCTCGATGACGGGAGGCTTTCTTGCCGACCGGTACTGCAAACGAACCGTCACCATTGGGACGAAATTCATCGAGCTCGCGGTCATGTTGCTCGCCATTGTCGGACTTGGCAGGCAGGACCTCCACCTCGAAATGGCTGCCGTCTTCCTGGCGAGCACGCAGGCAGCGCTCTTCGGCCCGTCAAAGTATGGCCTCTTACCCGAACTTCTGCCGGAAACGAAGCTGTCCTGGGGCAACGGGGTAATCGAACTTGGAACTTTTCTGGCGGTGATCGCTGGGGGAGTTTCCGGTGCATTTCTCGCCGACGTCTTTCGCGGACGCGAAGCACGATCGGGAGCAATATTTCTGGCGCTTTCGGTCCTCGGCCTCCTTTTCAGCATGGGAATTTCCAAGGTTCCCGCCGCCGACCCAACAAAGACTTTTCGAGCGAATCCGATCGGTGACCTGTGCAAGCAGCTTCAGCTGATCTACAAGGATCGCGTCCTATGGTTAGCAATTCTAGGCAGCACTTACTTCTGGTTTCTAGGCGCGCTGCTCACCGCGAACATCGTTTTTTATGGAAGCGACGTGTTGCATACAACTTCGGCTCGCACCGGCATGCTTCAGGCGGCTGTGGCAATCGGCATTGGCCTCGGCAGCCTTGCCGCCGGTTATCTTTCCGGCGGCAAGGTCGAGTACGGCCTGATCCCGCTCGGCTCGATCGGCATGACGGTTTTTGGGATTCTGCTCTCCGTCCACAATCTCTCGTTTAATCACGTTTTGGTTCTTCTCGCGGCCTTGGGATTTGCTGCCGGGTTCTTTGCGGTCCCGGTCAACGCCCTGATCCAACATCGCCCCGACGAGAAAGACAAAGGCGGAGTGATCGCGGCGGCAAACCTGCTTTCGTTTGTAGGAATCGGCGGCGCAGCTGGCGTTTATTATGTTCTTCAGCATCTCGCGCATCTCGGACCATCGGCGATCTTTCTTTCGGTCTCCATGGTCACAATCGCAGCCACCGCGTACGTTCTGTACTTGCTGCCTGATGCCCTGCTCCGCCTCCTGCTCTGGTTCGCGACCCACACTTTCTATCGCATTCACCTCGAAGCACGAGAGAACGTCCCGGCGAAGGGTGGGGCTTTGCTGGTCCCGAACCATGTCTCGATGGTCGACGCGGTCCTGCTCATCGCATCCATCGGTCGGCCAATCCGATTCCTGATGTTCAAGGGTTCCTACGATCATCCATTGGTCAAGCCATTCGCCAAGATCATGAAGGTCATTCCGATCTCCTCGCAGTTGCGACCGCGCGAGATGATTCAGTCGCTTCGCACCGCCACGCAGGCGCTCAAGGACGGCGAGGTAGTTTGCATCTTCCCCGAAGGCCAGATGACGCGCATCGGTCAGATGCTTCCTTTCCGCCGCGGCATGGAACGCATTGTCAAGGGCATCGACATACCCGTCGTTCCTGTGAATCTGGGCGGAATTTGGGGATCCATCTTCAGCTTCGACAAGGGAAGATTCCTATGGAAGCTTCCCCGTCGCATCCCCTATCCGGTAACGGTCACATTCGGCAAAGCGATGCCGTCCAGCACCAGTGCGCAGGAAGTCCGGCAGGCGGTGCAGGAACTGAGTGCCGGCGCATACAGATTTCGCAAGCGCTTCATGCGCCCGCTTCACCGCTCCTTCATTCAGACCGCCCGCCGGCACCCTTTTCGATTTGCCATGGCTGATGGCCGCACCGCAAACGTGAGCTTTGGCAGCGCTCTCACGCGCGCGGTTTTTCTGGCGCGGAAACTCCGCCCAGGCTGGCGCGACCAGCAGATGGTCGGCATCCTATTGCCGCCGTCTGTCCCCGGTGCTTTGGTGAATCTGGCCGCGTTGCTGATGGGCAAAGTGCCGGTGAACCTGAACTACACGGCCTCCAATGAAGTCCTAGCTTCCTGCGCGAAACAATGCCAGATCCAGACGGTAGTAACCTCGAAGGCTTTTCTCGAGCGCGTTCACGTTCAACCTCCGGCAACGCCGATTTTGCTCGAAGACCTCGCCCCGTCTCCCCGTGTTGGAGAGCGCATCGCTGCTGTGCTGATCTCGTGGCTGCTGCCCGCTCGCCTATTGGAGAAGGCGGCTGGAGCCGATCGCAAAATCGCGCTTGACGACACCGCTACCATCATCTTTTCCAGCGGCAGTACGGGCGATCCTAAAGGGGTCGTGCTATCGCACTACAACATCGCCTCCAACGTCGAGCAACTGAACCAGGTATTCATGCTCGGGCGGCGCGACAAGATTCTCGGCATCCTGCCCTTCTTCCACTCCTTCGGATTTACCGGAACCCTGTGCCTTCCGACCAGTATTGGCATGGGGGTCGTGTACCACCCGAGCCCACTCGACGCACGCGCAATCGGAGCCCTGATCAGCCAATACCAGGTCACATTCCTGCTGGCCACCCCGACCTTCTTGCAGACTTATATGCGCCGTTGTTCGCCAGAGGATTTCGGGAGCTTGCAATACGTAATGGCGGGCGCCGAGAAACTTCCAGAGCGAGTTGCGCTGGCGTTTGAAGACTATTTTGGAATCCGTCCGCTCGAAGGTTATGGCTGCACAGAGTGCGCTCCTGCGGTCACCGTAAACACGCGTGATTTCCGCGCTGCTCAGTTCCGCCAGGTTGGATCAAAGCGCGCCAGCATCGGTCACCCTTTGCCCGGGATCACTGTGAGGATCGTCGACCCGATCAGCCTCGCTCCCCTTGCGCAGGGAGAGAACGGCCTGCTTCTGGTCCGTGGACCCAATGTGATGCAAGGCTATCTGGGACGACCGGAAAAAACGGCTGAAGTCCTGCGCGATGGCTGGTACAACACCGGCGACATCGCCGCCATGGACGAAGATGGGTTTATCCGCATCACCGATCGCCTCAGCCGGTTCAGCAAAATCGGTGGCGAGATGGTTCCCCATATTAAAATTGAGGACAAACTCCATGAAATTGCGGGCACGACGGAGCAACTCTTTGCGGTGACCGCCATTCCCGACGAAAAGAAGGGCGAACGCTTGATCATCGTCCACACGCTGCCGGCCGAGAGACTTCAGGACTGTGTCGGGCAGTTAGCGAAGTCCGACCTGCCTCCGCTCTGGAAACCGCGCGCTGATCAGTTTATTCACGTGGATTCATTGCCATATCTCGGCACTGGCAAGCTGGATCTGCGCCGGCTCAAGGAAATCGCTTTGGGGACAATCGCATGAGCGCCACCGTGTCGGGTCCTGCGCTGCAACAGAGCTCGCCCTCCGTATGGAACTGGAAGTCTTTCTTCATTCGCTTCGGGTACACAGCAGCGGCGCTGGTGATCTGGTTTTGGACCCAATCTCTGATCGGAGCTCGCGGCGGATCGAATTCCTCTATCCATGATGGATTGCACCAGTTCACCGCATTTCTAAACCATTATCTGCAAGTCCACGCCTCTGCTGCGAATGCATTACTCATCGCGAGCTCGGGGATGATCGATTTGATCGGAATCTTTCTGCTAGGACGCTGGCTTTTCGGAGGTTCACTCCGTCCCTTCCTGGCGCTTGTGATCGTCCTTGGCTTGCGACAAGTTATGCAAGCGCTTGTAGCTTTGCCCTCGCCCCCGAACGCGATATGGCACTACCCAGGTTTCCCCTCCTTGCTTGTGACCTATGGCGTCTCAAATGACTATTTCTTCTCCGGACATACCGCAATCGCTGTTCTTGGAGCCGCAGAACTAGCTCGCCTGGGCCGCCGTTGGCTTACTTTCGTCGGTCTTGTCCTCGTGCTGCTAGAAGCAGCAACCGTCCTCGTACTCCGCGCCCATTACACCATGGACGTTTTTACGGGCGGAGTAACAGCTTTATGTGCCGCGCAGCTGGCAGACCAGATGTCCAGGAAAATCAAACCCATATTTTGGTGAATAGCCTAGGCGCCGGGTTTCGGTTCGTGGGCCCGGGCCGTTCTCATCCCTTAGGATGGAAGCTTCAAAGGAGAACGCGAGACATGCCAAATCAGCTCGTAACCGAAGTAGAGGCTCTTCGCCCGCTGGTTTCACTTGCCGGATATGAAGGACTTCGCCTTCCAGCTGCAGTTCTGCTCGACAACGTGCGCAGCATGTATAACGTCGGCGCATTCTTCCGCGCGGCGGATGGTGTGGGTTTGGAGAAGGTATGTCTCTGCGGGATCACCGCCCGCCCGCCGAAGAAAGCGATTACGAAAACAGCCTTGGGTGCTGAGGAAGCCGTTCCATGGCAACACGACTGGGATGCTATCGCGATGGCAGAAAGCTTACGAAGTGGGGGCTTCCAGATCGCCGCCATCGAAACCGACGTACAAGCGGTTGATCTGTTTGACTGGCAACCGAAGTTTCCTGTGTGTGTCGCTTTCGGGCACGAAGTGGACGGCCTCTCTCCAGAGCTGCTGGAAATCGCCGACACACATGTGCGCATTCCGATGCTCGGCAAGAAGAAATCACTGAACGTCGCTACAGCGGCTGGAGTCGTTTTTTACGAATTGCTACGCAAATATCGGATTCTGACCGGTTCCTGCCTCGTGAGCTGACTGGAATATCATCCGGCTTGTGCGTAGAGTCTTCGGCAGGAAAGCAAACCAATGAGAAATGTGATTTTCGCAATCAACATTACGTTAGATGGGTGCTGTGACCACACCAAAATGATTGCCGATGAAGAAATACATGAATACTTTACACAACTCATGCGAGACGTTGACCTGCTCGTTTTTGGACGTAAGACCTATCAATTGATGGTTCCTTTTTGGCCTGACGTCGCAAGAAGCCAGTCTCAGACAAAAGCAATGAACGAATTTGCTCGAGCATTTGACTCTAAAGACAAAATTGTTTTCTCGCAATCATTAGACAGCGCTGAAGGAAATACGAAAATTGCCCGCACCAACCTTCGAGACGAAATACTGAAATTGAAAAAAGAACAAGGCAAGAATATTTTGGTCGGCGGTGTCGCTGTTCCTTCACAGCTGATGGAGCTTTGTCTCGTTGATGAATATCGTTTTGTCGTTCAGCCGATAATCGCCGGAGAAGGGAGACGATTGTTAGAAGGCGTTCGTCTGCAGGAGAGATTGCAATTGAAACTCGTTGAGTCAAAGATTTTTAGATCGGGATGTGTTGCGCTTCGCTACTTGAAGCAGTGACAGAAGAAATCCGCAATAGGGCTATAAAACGGATGCTTGCTCTGCAAACTACTATTTGAGCAGCCCCATCAAGGCAGCGTTGAATCTTCACGCAGCCTCGACCGCGTTGCGACAGAGAGGGTTCAATCCAGTGTTCGCGATGATCCTCCTACTGGGCATGATTTCTGGACTGCCCAGTCGCAAACGCCGTGGACGCTACCTTGCTTTCGCATTTTTCACAGCGGCGAGCTTGAGTTCCTGTGGAGGCGGTAATGGTTCAACATTTTCGTCGCCGCCTCGAACCTGCACAGTCAAGCTTTCAATGCAGACCCGTCGAGCAACGCAACAAGTTACCGTTGACTTGGGAACAATTACCGTCACTGTGAAGTAATTCCTACCAAGCAACGGGAGTTTCGCCCGGCCCTACGAAAGTTTCACATCGTGGAAAACACGAAGAATGGCACCGCTCGTAGGTCGGATCGATTCAAAAAACCGCTGCTACCAATCGTGCATGTGTGCCTTACGTTACCAACGAGCAACTCTGCCCTTCCGAGTATTGACGCGGAAAATCCTGGACGCGCACCATGACAATATAAGGATTTGCAGGATGAGGAATCCTTCCGCGACCACTCTCCACCGACCCAAAGATTTTCGTAAGGCACATCAAATTTCGCTTGGAGGCACCGATGTCGGGGCGCATTGCATTTGCTCTTTCTGTAATATTCACTAGCACGGCATGCCTGCTGCACGCCGAGAACCGCATGCTCGCTGAAGTACGTTTCATCGCCCACAACCGTGCCGAGAAAACCGCCGGCGTGTGGGTGGACGGACAATACCTCGGCTACACGAAGGAACTGAGTGGCGACAAGAAACTACTTCTTCTCCCCGGAAGGCACGAAATCGTCGTTCGCCAGCCTTGGTACAGGGACTATGTTGAACAGACAGTGCTGGAACCTGGCCAGGTGCGCGCCATAAACCTATCACTCGTGAAAGATATGCGTACGCCGTCGAAGGATGCGACTGGAGAGTTGAAAATTTCGGCCACGCCGACAAGGGCTGCTGTATTCGTTGACGAACAGTTCGCAGGACACGTCGATGAATTCGACGGAGTGGGACAAGCCATGCTGCTGACCCCAGGACAACATCGCGTGCGCCTGGCGTTGCCTGGCTACCTGCCGTTCGAAACTACGGTCGACCTGCGGCCACACCAGAAGCTCAAGATCGAGACGGCTCTTGTGAAGGGGAGCATCACCGAAGCTGGCTCTCTCGTCATTCAGAAGTGAAAGAAAAAGGCTGATTGAAACGGCTAGATTGAAGATTGAGAAGCTTGCCACGTAGCTATTGCCGTCAACAACTTGAAAGGTGTTCTAACCATTCTGTATAGCGCTTTGTGTACCACAAACCCTAAACAAACGAAATGGAGTCCGCAGGTCATCGTTGTCGAAAATCCACACCTGCGGTATCTCTTCGAGAGCCGCCCTGAGATTCACTAAGATGCGCGGAAAACGTGCAGTGAGCTTTTCATCCGGTACATCATGGCCACCCTGGCTAACACGCATCGCCACTCGTTCTTCGGACACCTCGGGCCCAGAGCTTCCTATGAAGCACAGAACGATATTGTAGCCTTTCTTCTTAGCTTCTCTGAGAAAGCTCAGCTTTGTCACCCACGGGATCCGAAAAAACCGTCGCACAGACGAAGCTTTCTCCCTGCCTTACCATCGCCTGACGAATGGCCTCGGCAACACGGGCGGCTGTGTAAGCGTCAACGTTCAGCTCCCTCGCGATTAGATCGGGGTTGATGAAGCGAAGGCCTGCAGACTCAAGGTGAGCGTGGTAGAAGGTTGTTTTGCCGGCTCCATTTGGCCCTGCCAACATAACGATGAGGGGCCGCCGGTCAAGCGAGCGGATTATCGGCCCTTCGCTCTAGCCTTTGCTTTAACGGGCGTGAACTGACTATGCAGGAAGCGCCCGACAGTCCGCCGACCATTCGCCTCAATCCGTATGAGCAAGCCTTGACGGTCTGGATGCGGTTCATAGTGAGGGAAGGGCTGGGCACGTAGGAAGTCAGCGACGCGATGCTTTCCTTCGGCTGAGTCCACTGAGTTGAGACACTCTGAGAGTGGACGCGAGGCGCCTTGTCGGCACAAGGCGAATACTTGAGGGGTTTCGAGGAGCATCTCAACACCCTTCCCCAGCCGTGCCCAAAATTCGACCTGCCCGGAGATCGAGCGCTTTACGACTTCACCTGTCGTCCGGGCGTCAAGCATAAGTTCATCAGAAAGCTTCACTGGCTGGCCCATATGGGCATGGTAGCAAAATGCTACCCGAAAAAGTCAATTGTAGTTTTCCCTATGAAACGACGTACTCGCATAAACGCCGCTCTCATACCCCGACAAGAAAGTTCTATGAGGAAATGCGCTCGCGACGCGATACTCTTCTATGCTTCGTCCGTCTTCGTTTAATGGAAGAGCGCGCATTCAGCCGTAATAGGGGCTTCAAGAAATGTCATAAGGTGTCGCTGCAACAGGGGGGCAACAACATACATGTCAGATTCACTGACCATTCAGGAACTCGTCGACCTCGCCTACGAAAAATACGCTTCCACTCATGATGGACAAGTCGCCACATACATTCCAGAGCTCGGGAATGCTAATCCCCGATGACTTTGCAATTTGTGTAGTAGACGTGGATGGGCAGGTTTACTGTGCCGGTGACTGCTCAAGGGAATTCACAATTCAGTCAGTGTGTAAACCATTCGCTACCAAATCGCGGGAACAATTCGGACGAGATCGAGTGCTGACGCATGTGGGAGTCGAACCGAGTGGGGATGCGTTCAATTCCATCGAACTAGAACCCAAGTCAATGCGACCTTACAACCCCATGGTGAATGCCGGAGCGATCGCCATCGCATCTTTCATCAAGGGGAACACGCATGCCGCAGGCGTTCGCCATTTTGTCGAGAAGATGCAGCAGGCCACAGGCCGCGAGTTGACAATCGATTCTTCGGTGTTGGCGTCCGAATCGCTAACCGGAAACCGAAATCGTGCGATTGCATACCTCATGCTCAATTTCGGCGTGATCGATGAAGACGTGAATCACACGCTGCATCAGTATTTTTCGCAGTGTTCGTTGCTCGTAAGCTGTCGGATCTCGCGGCAATGGCGGGAACACTCGCGAACATGGGAATGAATCCAATCACCGTGACACGGTGTTTGAGTTCCAGCACATAAGCACGTACTTTCGGTTATGTTCACCTGTGGTCTCTACGACCATGCGGGAGAGTGGCTTACCACGTGGGCTTGCCCGCCAAGAGTGGTGTGGGCGGGGGAATGCTGGCAGTGGTCAACCGGCAATTGGGAATCGCTGCTTATTCTCCACGCCTCGATTCGAAAGGAAACAGCGTGCGCGGTATTCTCGCTTGTCGCGAACTCACCAACCGCCTTGGGCTGCATGCGTTTGAGTTCACAAACGTGGGTTCAAGTTTCGTGCAGGGGTGGTTGTAGGGAGTTGGGGGGGTCTTAAGACCTCAACCTAATGACCTTCGTTGATCGAGAGCTCGCAACGTGTTCGTTTGCCAGGGTCTGGCAATGGCAGGCGATGGAACAGCGGGGTTTTGAGGCCGAACTAGCGCTGAGAACCTGCACAACGGAGCACTTCATTTTGTGCGGTCCACTTAACTTCATTGTTTTCACATATCTATATAAATCTAGATTTATGTTGACTTTTCCACACCGAGGGCGATAATAGAGTCACCGTTCGAGGAGGGGGTTATGGCAGGTGCCGTCAGAAAGTTCGCTCCAGAGATCGACGCTAGCCTCTACGAAGAGATGGTCCAAGTGGCCAAGCAAAATGGGCAGTCGCAGCGGTATATCCTCGAAAAGGCGCTGGAGCATTACCTTCACAATGTTGTGCCTTCTCAGCACCTTGTACGCCGTGGGGTGATGGATGCTTTCGAGCAGTCGGCGGGACGCAACCGCGACTTGCTCGAGCGTCTCGCCAAATAAATGGCGGAATACCTGACCGTCGCGGAAGTCTATGCTATGCAATCGCGACTAATCGATCTATTCGGCGGCCTTCGCGGCGTCCGCGACAAGGGCGCAGTTGAGGCCGCTGTTTTCCGTCCGCAAACCGGGTACTACACCTCGCTCGAAGAAGAAGCCGCAGCCCTAATGGAATCGCTCGGTAACAATCACGGCTTCCTAGACGGAAACAAACGCATCGCATTCGCCGCCACTGATACTTTTCTGCGGATTAACGGTTTCTATCTAGAGGTCATCGCTGAAGAAGCGCATGAGTTCATCTATGGCTCAATGGATCGACATGAGTTTAGGTTTGCCCAGATCCTTGGCTGGATCCGTGAGCATATCAAGAAGCTTACCTAGCCGCTCCTCTTACCGACAGCTTCTTGTTAGCACACATTCTAGTAGCCACATACAGTGCGTATTCGGCTCCTTTCTGGAATACGAAGCAGGGGTTCATCACCAGATTGGCACTGCCACCCACGAAGTTATAAGGCGTTGTTTCGACGAAAACAGGCGCTGATGGTAAGTACAGAAGATGAGATGAGAGATCTGGTAGCGCTACCGGGAATCGAACCCGGGTTTGAAGATTGAGAATCTTCCGTCCTAACCCCTAGACGATAGCGCCCCGTAACGAGATTATAGCAATTCCAAGCACCAGACCTACAGGGCCAAGGTCCGTGTGCTTCTCGAAAACGGCCAGTTCAGTCTGCTGCTGGCGCTGGCCCGCTTCATCGGAAAACCCAGGTTTGGTCTAGTAATGTCGCGGCCTGGTCTCGCGGAGAATTGTGGCAAAGTTGCGACCATGCATGCTGAAGCCTTGCTCGATCCTGCCGGTGACGCCAAGGCGAGCTTCGCGTCCTGGGACGCCAAAACTGCCGCCATAAACCCATATTCGACCAGTGCCGTCATCTAATTGGAATGCCCCCTCACCCATGACGGCAAAGGAATTGACCACCCGTCCTACCACAGTGATTTCCTTTCCGTGAAAACGGCCGGGGTCATGGTTCACGGATTCGATCGTCTCGCGAGGAGGGCAGGCCGCGAGTAGCAGCGCTGACGCAATCAACAAACCAGCAAATGCGAATCTTGCGTACATTTGTTTTCGCGGCAAGGGGTTCTCCGTTAGGCAGAATCTCTACCTTATGTTTGAACACCGTCCGGGGAGAAGAGTTGCTGGCGGATCAACATTCTCTCGAATGTCCGCAAGAGGTGGGATCCCCTGTTTCCGGAGGGAGCTTGGCGGGGTCATTTCGAGGCGCCTGCAATCGTGATATTTTGAAACACCAATGAGGAATCTTCGTTTTTTGATTGTCGTGGGCTTAGCTGGCCTGGGCATGGGGCACGCCCAGGAAAACCTGGAACCGCTTCCGGTGCCTCTTACCAACAACGTTGTCGTCGCACTGAAGGTTTCAGGGCAGACGCTCGTGTACTCCTTCATGGGCCTGGATTCGAGCAAGAAGCCCGATGGGGTGAAGAACTCGTCCTACGCTCTTAATCTCAAGTACAACAAATGGACGACAATCCGCTCGGTCCAGGGACCGGGGCGGCTGGGCGCCACAGCGGCCGGGGTGGGCGAGGAGATTTTTGTGATCGGCGGATTCGTGCCCGACAAGTCTGGATTGCAGGCCATTCTGGCGGACGTTTCGGTGTACTCGCCGCTCGCCCTGCGGTGGTATCGAGGACCAGATCTTCTCACCCCGGTACGGGACGCAATGTCGGCCGAGTATCGTGAACGCTATATCTATGTAGTGGGAGGCTTCTCAAAATCTGGCCCCACCAACGACGTGCAACTTTACGATACGGCCAGCAAGGAATGGTCAAAAGCTACCGCTTACCCGGGACCAGCGGTTTTTGGACATGCTGGAACAATCGTCGGCGACACCATTATTTATGTGGATGGAGCTAAGGCGAGTGGCGCCACGCAGGGGGCCCGCTACGTTCCCTCGGATGAATGCTGGATGGGCAAGATTGACCGCAAAGACCCAAAGAAGATCACCTGGAGCAAGCTTCCAGCCCATCCGGGAACAGCCCGATATCGAATTGCCGCAGGCGCGGGTGACAAAGAAGGAAAAGCCTACTTCGCAGGCGGAAGCGACATAATCTATGACTACGCGGGCGTGGGATTGGATGGGACAGGTGCCGAACCGTCGCCAGTAGTATTTGACTTCAGCTTGAAACGCAATGCGTGGGAGACGATCCTCGATAAAGACCCAACCCCAACCATGGACCATCACGGGATGGCCGTCACCTCCGATGGGTTAATCGTTGTGGGTGGAATGGCGAAAGGACAGAAGGTGACCGCAGCGGTACGGGGATTACCCAAGGGGAAATAGGCCCCCTGACTTCCTGACGGGACCCTCTCAGCGTACCCGAGCTAGAACCAGCGTGACGTCATCCGGTTGTTCGGCGGCGCCGATCCAGTCATCGACAGCTGCGGTGACGCATTCGGAAATGCGGGCAAGAGGAAGATCCCGATTTTCGTGAACGATGGAAATAATCCGCTCTTCGCCAAATTCTCCGTAATCATTCTCGGGTTCGGTTACGCCGTCGCTATAGGCAAGAAAGATGTCGCCGCAGCGCATGGGGACGGTTTCTTCGTCATAGGGAATCTCATCGAACAATCCCACCACTGTGCCGCCACACCGCAAACGGCTCACCCTTCCATCATTGCTCAACAGCAAGGGCGGCAGGTGGCCGGCATTGCTGTAAGTCAGACGGCGGGCTTCGCCGTCATACATTGCGAGAAACAGGGTGGCGTACTTCTCGAGCGGAGTGCTGTGATAGAGCTGATGGTTCAAAAGCGAAAGCATGGTGCCGGGAGAGACCTCCGCTCCCTGGACCATGGATTCGTATCGAGCCGACAAAGTTTCGCCCGCCACCACTGCCTCCGCTTGCCGGAACACGGGAATGCCCTCAATTGCATAAGCTCGAACGGCAGAGTGAATGGTGGCCATGAGCAGCGCAGCCGAGATCCCTTTTCCGCTCACGTCGCCAACCGCGAGGATCATGCGATCAGAGCCCAGGGAAAGAAAATCGTAGTAATCGCCACTCACGCTGCGGGCGGGCCGGCAGAAACCATGCACTTCGAGATTGGCGAGCTGCGTAATTTCGCGCGGGAAAAGCTGATTCTGAACCTCTTGAGCAATCGAGATTTCATTTTGAAGGCGCTGTTTTTCTTTCTGCTCGAGGACCAGTTTTTGGATGGACTCGGTCATCAAGTTGAAAGAGCGGGCGAGAGCGGCAAGCTGATCGTTTGAGGTGATGGGAATGCGATGGCTGAAATCGCCTCGATTGACAAACGTGGTGGCGCGGTAGAGTTCGGCAACGCTGCCAGTGACTGTTCGAGTTAGCTCGGCGCCGACCCAGGTCGCCAGCACCTCGAACACACCGAGCACGATCATGATGATGAGCAGGACCACCTCCACGGTGATCCCTACATCCCCAAGCGCGGAAAACAAGTAATCGTAAAGCGTCCAAAGTCGGGTCCAGCCAACCATCCCGGCTGGTTGTGCGGGACGCCCATCGGACCAATGAATCGTCTCCAGGTGCGTTGCAACTCGGATGCGAATATCTGAGATGCTGCGCTGGGGAGCCAGAGTGCCAGCGCTCGAGAGCGGTGGGATGAGCCGATTTGTCTGATCCAGGTCTCCGATATTCAATTCGCCAACGTCGGTGGCGATCATTGAGAGCAAGCGGTGGTCAAGAGGCTTGCTGGAGATCACGCTGAGTTGTCCCTGAGGTATGGAGGCCCGGGTAAAAGCGCGCAGGAAGGTTTTTTCGTTTTCGCGAGTCAGGCCCGAAAAGCCGCTGGCAATGCCGTGCGGCACGGGAATTGCGGGTTGCTGATTGGGGCTGTTCAGCAAAAGCTCGCCGTTCAACCAGACCGAAACCTGAGTATCGGTCCCTAGGGGCACTGAGATGCCCGAGAACTTCCGGCTGCTTTCGACATCACCCGCAACGGCTCGCTCCATGGCCTCGGAGGTGGCCTTAAGTTCCGCGGCAGCTCGATTCAGGCGAGAGGTAGCAACAAAGGTCGCGAACTGTCCAGCCAGGAGGTAGAGCGAACCCGCGAAGAGGGCGAAGAGCAAAACGAAGGGAATGACGCCAATAAAGATGTAGGTGACGATCAGGCGATTGCGAAGCCGCCAGAGCAGACCGCTAGAAATACGGCGAAGGATCAGCACCAGAAGGAAAGCGATGACGACGGCGCTGAGAAAAGTAACCCAGCCTCCGAGAGACTCACCCCAGGATCGCCCTAGTGTTCTGGAGAGTTGTTGCAAAGCGAACAGGAAAATGTCGATGGCGAGCAGATAACAGGTGACAATCGCCAGCTTGCTGCGCGGGTAGAGGGCGTGCTTCTCCAACCAGATTCGGAGCTGCAGCAGGCGAGAACTCATGGGAGACCTGCATTATAGACGGTGGGAAACGTCCAAGGTGGGTGCCTCAGGATCGCCCCACCTGTCCGGCTGCTACAATGCGGCTGTGTCCCGAACATTTTGGATTGCAAGCTGGTTGTTGCTAGGTGGCGTGTGGGCGCTGGGGCAAGATACCCCCTCTCAGAAGACACCTCCGGTGAAGGTGAACGTGCTGAACGTATGTACGCCTGCGCAGGAAGAGCAGCAACAGATTGCCGCTGCGCTCGCCTCCATTCCCAAGCGACCGGCGTTCAGCGCTGATTTTGAGGTAGACCGCGGACGATCGGTGCTCGATCCAAGCTCGAACCCTCTCATGGCCTCAGGGGCGATGGCCGCCCCGGGAGATACGGCGATCGCCGACTTCGTTCGCATGCGTCACGACTTGGGAGGAAATTCCCCGTTCGCAACCGTGCAATATTCCTTCAGCCGGGACCCAAAGCAGATGGTGGAAACATTGGTCTTCCGGGTGAGGGACCCGAAGGACCTTCTACAACTTTCATTAGAGGACAGCGCCTCTACCGTGACGACCGCGGCAGCGATGCTGAGTTCAACGACCCCAGTATCGAGGATCAAATTGGAGCGCTTCGGCAAATCCTCGATCGTATTGGCGCGCTGTTCGAGCATGGAGACCGGTCAACCGGTCGATCAGAGTAAGTACGAACCCCTGTTCGCGTCGGCTACCGCGGCGCTGACGGGATACCGGGATCTACTGGGCGTAAGAGCGTTAGTACCGGAGGAGTTAGCACGAATCTTGCGCGGGCGATCGAAGCCGGCTGCGAAAAACGGTCCGGCTCAGCGCTAGCTAAAGTTGCAGTCTGAAACCGAATCCGGCTTTACTTCATCGAACCAATTTCTATGGAAAATGTTAGAAACGTCGTGATCATGGGCTCGGGTTGCGCCGGGCATACGGCTGCTCTTTATACGGCGCGAGCGAATCTGAAGCCGTTGGTTCTTGAAGGACATGAACCCGGGGGGCAGCTTTCCCTCACCACTCTAGTCGAGAATTTTCCGGGGTTCCCGGAAGGTATTCAGGGGCCGGAGTTGATCGCCAATATGCGCCGCCAAGCGGAACGGTTTGGGGCGGAATATAAACTTGCGCACGTGGACAAAGCGGACTTATCTTCAAGTCCCATTACGCTGCAAGTGGGTAAAGATGAAGTCCGTACGCGCACGCTGATCATTGCGAGCGGAGCTTCGGCGCGGTGGCTCGGCTTGCCAAGCGAACAGGCGCTCATCGGACATGGTGTGTCATCGTGCGCCACCTGCGATGGGTTTTTCTTCTCCGGGAAGGAGATCGCGGTGATTGGTGGCGGCGACTCCGCGATGGAAGAAGCCCTATTCCTGACACGGTTTGCGACGAAGGTTAGCCTTATCCACCGGCGCGAAGAATTCCGTGCGTCCAAGATCATGCTGGAACGCGCCCAGCAGCACCCTAAAATTGAGATGATCACCAACGCCGTCGTGGATGAGGTTCTGGACCCATCGAAAAAAGAGGTGACCGTCGTCCGCTTACGCCATGTTCGCGACCATAAAAAATGGGATCTACCCGTAAGCGCGATGTTTCTAGGCATCGGGCACATACCTAACGCCAAGTCTTTTGAAGGGCAATTAGATATGGACCAGGATGGGTATCTGACGACCACAAACTACGTATTCACGAAGGTACCGGGTGTATTTGCCTGCGGGGATGTTCAGGACCGCCGTTACCGCCAGGCCATCACAGCCGCCGGATCCGGCTGCATGGCGGCGCTCGAAGTCGAGAAATTTCTAGAACATAAGGGCCACTGAGGGCTCGCTGGGCGGGCCGTTACTTTGGGTCTCTGGCTTCTAGAGACGACGGTAATCTATTCACGTTCATGACGGGAAAATATTCTCCTGTCATGAAAGTCTCCTCCTCGTTTCTTGCGCTTCTTCTGACAATTTCGATTGTTAGCGTCTCAAGCGCGAATGCACAAACCAATAACGTTGAAGTCGAAGGATCCCGCAAGGTTTTGCGCAGGGTATCGCCCATCTATCCCTCGATGGTGCGTGGCATGAATTTGAGCGGATCGGTCAAGCTCGAGGTTGTCGTCGCCCCGAACGGTTCGGTGAAATCAATTCAGGTCATCGGAGGCAGCCCTGTGTTTTCGCAGGCTGCGGAGAGCGCCGTTCGCGGTTGGAAGTGGGAAAAGGGAGAGCACGAGACCACCGAACGGGTAGAAGTCGAGTTCAGGCCCTAGGTTCGATAGCCTTGCGGGTCCCCTGCCCGAGCGGCTGGTTTGTGATACAACGTTCTGTGCTCGTGCGGACTGGGAACCTTCGGGAGGCCGCTTTCGCGGCAAGCGCTTGTTAAGGACCCTCCTCATTTCTCTTTCCGAAAGCCGCGCCTTACGCGGCCTGGCTGAAAGATCTTCCTTAGGGCACAAGGTTTCTGGGCGTTTTGTCGCTGGCACTCAACTGCAAGATGCCCTGCGGGTCACCCAAGGTCTCAATGCCTCCGGGTTGGCTGTGTCAGTAGACAACCTCGGCGAAAATGTCACCAACGCCGACGAAGCACGCCACAGCGCCGCTCTCTATCATCAGCTTCTTCAGGAAATGGCAGCGCGGGGTTTGAATGCCAATGTGAGCCTTAAGCTGACGCACATGGGGCTGGATGTTGATCCCGCACTGGCCCACCAGCTGGTGAGCGGACTCGTCATGCAGGCGGCGTCGGTTCAGCCGAAAAACTTTGTGCGAGTGGATATGGAAGGATCTGCCTACACCCAGCGCACACTGGATCTCGTGCGCGAACAGCATCGCAGGCCTGAGTCTCGCGGCTGTGTGGGGGCTGTCATCCAGAGCTACATGCGACGTTCAGAGGCCGATGTCGCCGATTTGTTGCATGACGGAATCCGCATACGACTGTGCAAGGGCGCCTACAAAGAGCCTCCTGAAATCGCATACCAAGCCAAGGGGGAGGTGGATGCGAGTTACCTTCGCCTGATGAAGACTCTATTGAAGAGCGGAGAATACCACGGGCTGGCCACGCACGACGAAAACATCCTGCGAGAGGCTCAGGCCTTCGTAATCCGGGAGAAGATTCCTCGCGATTCCTTTGAGTTCCAGATGCTCTACGGAATCCGGCGCGATTTGCAACAGGCGCTTAACCGCGACGGCTGGCGTCTGCGAGTCTATGTGCCCTTTGGCACCGAATGGTATCCGTACCTGATGCGGCGCTTGGCGGAAAGACCGGCAAACCTGGCTTTTGTCGTCAAGAATATGTTGCGCGGTTAGGCAGATTCCGTCGCTTTCCTACTGGCTTCTTGCACGGTCGGAGTCTTGCCTGGCAGGATCGCCCGCAAGCAGGTTCCATCGGCGTTCGATTCGATTTCCAGAGTGCCGTCGACCTCGCGAATCCTCTCCCGCATTCCTGCAAGTCCTACGCCCGAAGCCCCGGCGGTACGAAATCGCTCCAGGGTTTCCGGTCCAATTCCGTTGCCAAAATCGCGGACCGCAAGGACCAGGTTCTGGCCTTCACTCCGAAAAGTAATTTCAGCAACATGGCTGCCAGAATGGCGATGGATATTCGTGAGAGCTTCCTGCAAAACTCGGAAAAGCGTGATCTCGACTTCACGCGGCAAACGTTCGGGGATATCGGCAACATCCACTTTAAGCTGAATTCCACTTCGGCTGGCGAATCCTTCTGCATACCAGCGCGCGGCAACGGAAAATCCGGCTTCCTCAAGCCCGGTCGGATGCAGCAGGTGAGAGATCGTACGGATCTCCCGTAAGGAACGATCGATGAGGTCGAGACTCTCGGTGAGAGAGCGGTCTTCGGGATGGGCCGCAGCAAGTGGAGCAAGCACCATCTTGGCGGCAGCAAGGTACTGGCCCGTACTGTCGTGCAGGTCGCGCGATAGTCGGCGGCGTTCCTCGTCCTGCAAGGAGAGGAGCCGTGCGCTCAACCGGCGTGCCGCCTGGTTGCTGGCCAGGGCGACGCTTTCTGACTCGCGCGCCCGATGTTCGGCAGCGCTCGCGGTTGCGGCCGCTTCTCGCGCCTGTGCTTCGGCGCGCTCGCGGGCCTCGAGTTCCTCCCGAACCAGCCGGTAATGCCAAAACAAGAGCAGCACCGAAGTAGCAAAACTGATGGCTACGAAGACCCCGGCGACCGCAAAGTGCAAGCGGGCAGCCTCGCGCCTTGCAGCGAGTTCTGAAGCCTGCTCCTTCCGCAACGCTTGGGTCACTGTGACTAGAGCTTCAGCAAAGGCACTGCTCTGGCGCTCTAGATCCGGCGCGAAACTTGCATTCGCCGGAGCGCCTAGCTGCTTTTCACGAATCGAAGCTTCCCAGAACTTCATCCGCTCCGAGATCAATGCTTGTAATTTCTGATATTCAGCGAGTTCTCGCGGATCGTCCTGGACCCCCTCGCGTAACTGCGAAAGCAACTGCTCGATGAGGCCAGCAGAGCGCTTGTACTCGTCGAGGGCCGCGTCGCCACCCCCCAGGAGATAGGTAAACCGAGCTTTGGCAGCGGCTGCTACCTCAGCCTCGGTATTCCCCAGCAGTGCCTGGTTTCGTGCCACCTTCAGCAAGCTGCGCTCGCTATCGGTAAACGCCCGTGCTGTCCCGTAGACCACGAGACCGCAGGCAAGGAGTAGGCCAATGGCAATGAGGAAAGCAATCCGAGCTTTTGCGGCGCTCGACATAGCATCCTTGTGGGACCGCCGGCAGATGGTCGAAGGGGCCATCCTGAACGCTGGATTCTAGCAGCTCAGTGATTGAACGTCAGCAGCTTCGAAAACTCACTTTCTGCAGCTTAGTGCGGTGGACGAGGTACATATCGATGCTGTCCATTGTCCTGCTCGGAGGACTGCGCTTCTGGCGCTGGACCTTGGGACCCTTGGGGAGCGGAGGCCAACGGCAAGCGGGTGGCATCGTCCAGAATCTGTCTTTCCTGCGGCGAGAATTGACTGAAACGTCCCGATTGGATGGCGCGCTGACGGGCGTCAGGCGGCATTGCCCGCAAGGTATCAATGGCATTGTGCACCGCTCGGCGCCGATCCTGCGGCAGACTCTTAAATTGGTTCGTCATGCCGAGGAAGTTCTGCTTCTGCTGCGGCGTAAGGTGTTCCCAGGTTTCCATCCGGCGGAGCACCTGATGCTGTCGATCAGCGGGAAGGCTATTGAACCGTTGCAAGCGCTGCTCGTACTCGCGCTGTGTTTCACGCGGGAGTCGTCGAAAGGCAGGGTCGCTTTCAAGAGCTCTGCGCTGCTGGTCGACAGGCTTTTGGCGTTGCTGATTGAGCCACTGGCCGGAATGGTGACCTTGCGCCGGCGGCTGGAACTGCGGATATAGGTGCGACGGCTGAGCCGGCTGAGACTCGGGGGCCGAACGCTCCGCATCCCGGTTCAAGTTTTGCTGTGGACGCGACTCACGGCGTTCTTCCGAGCGCGGCTGGCGGTTCTGCTGTCCTTGCTGCCGGTTTGGGCGGGGAACATTGGACTGCTGGTCGCGGCGATTTTGTGCCGGAGCCGGCGTTGCAAGCAGGATCAGCAGCAAACCTGCCGGGCTACACCAATTGCGAATTGTTGCATGCGGCGGCATCCTCTATCCCCGGAAACTCTCAACTCGCGGTACCCGCGTTTCAGTACACGTGGCCCGCATCGCCTCACTTACGGATTGGCATTTACGTTCTGCTGAACCTGCAAATCGTCAAGCAGGCTGGCAGCAGAATCCGGATCGGAATCGGAAAGCATGTCATGGTTGTTTTCCAGGACCTCTAGATCGCTCACCGCACTGCCGACGATAACCGGCACCGGCTTCGTCTCCCGATACTGTTCGATCCAGACCGCGCTTACGCCTGCTACTAGAACCACCGCCGTGGAAACCGCCACCACCGGCCGTCCCAGCCATGCCCACCAACGACGATGTTGCTTAGCGGCTTCCTCGCGCAACCGCGCCTGAAGCCGCACATCAAAATAGGGTGAAGGTTCAGGCGCCTGCCACTCGTCGAGCAGAGCCATGGTCTTGCGCAATTCTTCCAGTGTTCCCGCACACTCGGTGCAAGAACGCAGATGAAGGTTGAGGTCAGGTTCGGCCCTCACCAGCCCTGCGGCCAGATCCGGAAGCAGTTCGCGAATTTCATTGCACTTCATAATGGTGTTCCTTCTGCAATTCATCTTTGCAGTGTTGGCAAAACCTTCCCATCTTCGCGAAGGAAAACCCTAGCGCAAAGATCGGTGAGGCTTGGCAAAGCAAAGTCATACGAATTCTTTCAGCTGCGTCCGCAAAGCTTCATACGCGCGGAACAACAGAGACTTCGTGGCTGATTCACTCAACTTCAAAACTTCTGCAATCTGGCGGTAGTCCATCTGCTGGTACTTGTGCATCAGGACCGCCATTCTCTGCCGCTCGGGTAAAGCCTCAATCTTCTGACGGATCGCGGCCAGCCGTTCGCGGCGTAGAATCTCCTCTTCCACCGTTGCCGTCTTGTCCGCCAGATCCGGGGTCTGACCCGTTTCAGTGTCCGGCTCGTCCAGGTTCACCGTATTCTCGGCGCGTTCGTGGCGCGTGTCGCGCGCGTGGTTCACCCCGAGATTGGTCGCGATACGATACAGCCAGGTGCTGAACTTCGCGCTCGGCTCGTAATTCGCGCGTGACCGATACACCCGTAAAAAAACCTCCTGCGCCAACTCTTCAGCAATAGCGGGATTATGTGCCATGCGATACATAAAGCTGATGATCGGACGACGATATTTTTGCACTAGGTAATCGAAGGCAGTGTCGTCCCCGGCTCTAACCCGCAGCATCACTTCAGCATCAGAGACCGCACTCGCGTCCACCGCAGCAGACGCGCGTCCCCCAACTGCAAGCAATCCGTGATTTATGGCCACGCTGCTCACATCAGAAGGAACCCCATTGGAGTCAGAAAGTTGCGTTTCCTCGGACTCCAAGCCATCCTCAGATGTCCTTTCTTTTGAAGGGGTTACATCCGGGGCCGAGGGTTTCTTTTTCTTCCACATGTGAGCGATCGTTGGAAATGTACCAAGAAGGGCTGCGTACCCTGCTCAAGGCCCCCTTCGGCTTCCCGAGTAAGGCTATCACGCTAAAAAGCAAAGGTGGGGGTTTCTGGTGACGGCGCGACGAGTGCCCTTAGGGCTGCCGGCTCCAGCCTCGGAGTGCGTAGTACCGGTCTCTGGGCTCTCCGGTCAAGCCGTTGATGCCGTGACGGGGCAGCCACCACAGATGGACAACGACAAACGCCATCAGCATGAGCCCAACCGGGAAGAGTCCCCACCGAACCTCCGAGAAATGAGGGCCACCAAGCCCGTGACCAAGAATACCTTGGTGACTCTCCTCCACTTGGGGGTTCGTTCTTCGAAATGGCCAAGGACGATGTTGCCGATGGCAAAGATCATGGCCGTGACTGCAACTGCCATCCACCTGGGCAGTAACTCTAGCCTGTTGCTGAAGGAAGCGCCAGTCAGAAAGGATCGAACAGAGGGAATCGAGCCAAAACCTCAGGTTGGATGGACACCAGATCTAGCTCTGTGCTTGAAGACGGTCCGTCCTCGGGTCGATCCCAATCGTCGGCTCTTCCAGTGTTCCTCAGACCCCAAATTTATAAAACGGCTTCGAGAGCAGTTCTTTCATAACCACCCCCAGATCAAGCAACGACTGGCTGCAGTTTCCGGAAAAGCAAGATCCGTGCATGGCAGCGACTGTCTTAGGCTTCAAAGACGCCAGTCCTTGGAGGATCAATTCCGTATTTGGCGTGTAGGGAACGTATCCAGCCAGAGGCCCCGCCTGGTAATTCGCCAACGTCTCTCGGCAGCGATCGATCACGCTTGTGTGCGAAAGCGGCTCACACTCGCCATCCTGATGAAAGAGATCCGAACTAAATAGCGTCCTCTCGGTTTCCTCAAACAGCACTCCCGCGTCCCATCCGTGCGGCAATTGCGGTGTCTGGTAGTACCGGAAGCGATAACGGCCAGTCGTGATCGGCTCTTGCGGGCCTAGGATCCGGACCTCTTGGCCAACGAAGTCGTTTACGCTGACCAGCGCGCCAACCGCCCCACAAGCCGGCTGGGCATTAGGGGCAACGGCCATCCACTCTTTCAACGCCCCACACTCGTCCGACTCAAAGTGGCTCCAACTAATCCAGCGCAGCTGCGCTGGATCGATCACCTTACTCAAACCTGCTTTGACTTCAGGGAACATTCCGCGCAGGCCGGTATGAAAAAGCAGCGGCTCATCGTCCTTGACCAAGAAGTGGTTGAACTGGAGATTGATGGCTGAAAAGAAGACGCTGATTCGATAGACATCGGGAGCAATCTCGGTGACTGTAGGCAAGGAGCACCTCCTGGTAGGGAAATTATAGGAGCCGAATACGAGTCAACTCAGGACCCGCTGTCGCTAAGCCCGAGAAATCACAAAACAATTACGAAGGCACCGGAGCTGTTTAGGCTTTCACCGTTGCGATGTCTGCTTCGGCCGACTGTCTTCTGATTCGGGAGCGTCGGGATCCTGCCCGAGAATCGCTTGCTAGCCGAATGCGCAGACCTGAGACATCACAGGCAACGCGAATGGCATGTTGCGTCCAGGTCATGGATGAGTCATAGCCACTACCGCTGCGTCTGTCTGCGCATGACCGCAGCCCGTTTGAACGCGATTCCACCGTTCGCCCAAACCAGAACAGGGTCGCGCGTAGAAGCCCGCGGCAGCCAGGGCAGCTGTTGCGGCTTGAAGGGCGGCGTTATAGGCGATCGCACATCGCCAGTCGGCTGGAAGTTGCTTCACCTGACAGGCAGCGAGATCCCGGTCCGAAATCGCCAACAAGTTCTTGATCTCATCAGCGCTGCTTGTATGTTGAACCAGCCAGCTGTTTTGAAGCCAACTTTGCAAGCTCATTCTCAGTTCCCAAGACGAACAGTTTCTTCTCTTTCATTACACTGCGCAGAAAATGGTTTCCAGATGCCAGCTTGGATCGAAACTCGTCCCCAGCAAAAACAGTAGGGTTGATCTCTCTTCCCAGCATCCTCTGGGCGGGTCCTAGAGCAGAGACGACCTCACCAAACGGTGCATCGCCCAGGACCATAAGATCGACATCACTGTTCGCTCGTTCCTGTTGACGTGCGACCGAGCCGTAAATAAATGCGATTCGAATCTCAGTTCCCAAAGATGCCAGCGAGGAACGAATGACATCGTGAATACCAACCGTCTTGGTGATCAGGCTCTTGATTTCCGGGAAGATCGGGCTCTGTGTATTCGCCTGAAACAGTACCTGATTGCCTTGGGAGCGGCGCACTATCAGGCCCATGTCTGTTAACCGTTTTAGTTCTCTCTGGATAGCGCCATGCCCGGTGCCCACAGCTCGTACAAGCTGACGAAGATAGAATGCCTGACCTGCGTGGCCATAGAGCATGCTGAGCACGGCACTACGGGTGTGGCCGAACAGACTCTCACTTGTGGCCGATGCCGACGGGCTCATCAATGGGTACGATTGTACCTCAAATGGGTACAGCTCTAATAGCGTAATTGCGGTTTGCGCTCGAACACCACAGATCCAGTGAACGACACAGGCGAGGGAACTAGCGTGTTATGATGGTTTTACCGCGAAAATTGGGCGCTTAACTCAGCGGTAGAGTGCCATCTTCACACGGTGGAAGTCATAGGTTCGAATCCTATAGCGCCCACCAATTTTTCAATGGCTTAGCCGGATTCGCGTTCTGTTTGCGCTCCGTTTCGACGAAACGCAAGCCCGGCTACCTTGAAACTCGCCGTACTCATCTCATCCGTCATCACATCCACGTAGATGTTCAGCGTGGTCCGGATGTCCGTGCGCCTCATCATCTTCTGCTGAACGGAGATTGGGGGGCCGCGCGGCATCGAGCCAACAGCGGTAGGCGTGGCGGGCATGAGACGTGCCCTTCCCGCCGCTTTGCCAGTTCCTGCTTAACTCCTGTGTAGGAGTAGGGCAGTTTCCCGAACTGTACCGGGCTTGCAAAAATCCAGATGTAGCTAAAAACGGAGCATGTACGAGAGCTTTATAAAGAATTGCCGCCCGTCATTGACAAAGGCTTCTGGGGAGACGTGACCAATGGCGGGGCCGGGCTTGCTCAGATTGCTGGCGTACCCCACGTAAAGAGCTGTCCCAGGGTGAATCAGGTATGTGATCAAAAAATCTCCGTTCAGTGACCTCGCCGTGGGATTCGCTGTGAGCGCTGGGTTAGACAAAAGAGAGTTGTATTGTCCAATGAACCGAAGCGACAACTCCCGGGTCAACTGCCAGTTCCATTTGGAACGGGCAATATTTAAGTTATAGACGGCTCGTCCATCACTGAGGCTTATCTGACGGTTGAAGAGGTACGTGTTCGCAATGCTCAACCCACGAGACGGGAAAAGGGACCAATCGGCCTGAATTCTCTGGTAGCTAACGCGGACCGGCGTCGTACCGATGGCCGGTACTTGGTTCGCCCCGTCGCCCCATTCGGCTTGAACATTCAAGCTCACCAGGTGCGACTGCGTGCTTGAAATGCCCAGTCCATACGCAGGTACCGTCGGAAACTTCACAACGCGGTCCAAGACCTTGAAGTCGCGAGGGCCAAATGCATCTCTCCACATCCATACATAACCGGTGATGGTCGTGTTATGTTTTACGTCAACTTTTACCATCGGTTTACTGCCTTCCCAATTGAGGTCTCCGTTGTAGTGCCAGGTTCGTGCAGCATAGAGTTCGGTCCAAATGCGGGTAATCCAGGCATTATGAGGCCAAAACTGGTAAGCGAACGTTTGCCCGACTTCGCGCCAGTCGCTGTGATTGTAGTAGGACATTTCCGGCTGGAAACCGGGTGCGCGATTCAAGAAGTATCCAATGTAGTTAAATCCGCGGCTAACCCGGGTCAGCGTAGCGTCGACTGCACCTCCGGAGTAGCTTGTTCCATCGAGAGACTCATTCCAGTTGTAGGCCCCCATGAGGGTTCCTTTCCACGTTCGACCAATTCCGAAGGTTGTGTCCAAGTCCATCATGCGACTAAAGGAGTCCTGAAAACGACGCTCGACAAAACTAACGCCGGCGTTGGAATGGGAGGGCAAGTCCCGAGTGATGCGAAACATGTCGAAGTAAGCGTGCTTACCTGCCAAAGGGTCGGTTGCGGGAACCAATTCACCAGGAGAGCGGTCATCAGCAAAAAATGCGCCAACAGAGTAATGGTCCAGCTTCCCGGTAAGCCGTGCACCAAAATCGGGTTGTTCCACCAGCCGCGTGAACAGAAAGTGCTGGCTTGGGACAACCATCGGTACTTCGAAGTAGCTGGAGTTTTCAGTAAAAAATGGTCTTTTGTCAGGGTAAAAGATTTGATAACGCTGGTTGACAGTAAATTGCGGATCATCGGACTCAACCTGGCTAAAGTCTGGCCTCGCGGTCACGTCTAAGACCAGACTGTCCTTCAGAATCGCCTTGGCATCAAAACCCGCTCCAATCTCAGCAGCGCTGCCCTGATATGCCGCATGTTGCGGATCGCGAGTGTCCACAGACTGAAATGTTCGCGAACTAAAGTAGGGAACAAACTGCAGGTTGCGCCCGGGGGCGATGTTCTCAAGACCGTGGGCGGATGCCGCTTGGCTGAGGATTCCCCGATTCTCTGAGCTGACTCTCGGCCACCAGGACTCTTCTGTGCGGCGCCCGAGATTTCTCCAGATTGCGATGTTCCATGTCTGCGATTCTTGATGAGTGAAGCGCAAGCTCTTGAAGGGGATACTCATTAACACTACGTAACCGCCCGAGGTCAGCTTTCCGTGCGAAAACCAAACCGCGTCAAACGCATTATCCGCGCTATCCGTGTCCTCGGAATAAAGTGAGTCATTTTGAATGCCGAGCGGATTACAGGCAAACTCGTAAGCACGACGACCATCGTGGAAAGTGTCCAAATAAATGCCAACGAAGTCTTCATCTGCAACCATCGTCTGCATTCGTTCGAAGATGGATTCACGGCGCTCCATTCGAGCGCGGATCTTTTCGGGATTATGGTCATGAGCGAGGAAGATAATATGTAGGGCTCGTTGGTCATAGCCCAGAAAGACATCCGTCCGCTCCGTCGCGGGTAAACCATTATCCGGCGACCGCTGTATGAGTCCGCTTACCCGGGCCAGTTTACCTTCCCATTCAGGAGGCACTTGCATGTTCAGAAATTCTTCAAGCTTTGGCGCTCGGGCGATTCTCGGAATCTGCAATGACTCTGTCCTCCGTATGGCCTTAAAGGCCCTAGGCTGAGCGTCCGACCCGAGCAGGAGGCAGGGTAGAAAACCAAAAGTCGCAGCAACAACCAGCGTGCGCAAGGAAAGGAACTCAGCGAAGCTCGGGGAAACATCGCAACCAGAGTGCATGACCACCACCCACGTTTTGCCGATGCCGCAAATTTCAAGGCGTGGACCAAATTGCACAATGCGGAATGGGTGGACTGCACGGTTTTGCTGGTAGACCGGGCACCGAGAGGCGCAAAGATCGTCGGACGTTCAGTTGAGGTTAGACTCGACCTAGAAGGCATAGAAACAGCCGGCTCGGCGTTCGCCATCCAAATCGATGAGTTCACCAGCTTTTCTTTGCTTGCAGGCTTCTATGCCACAATACTGAGCACTGGTATACCCCTGGGGTGGAGGTCCGATTGATGGCCAATCAAGAGGAGGTCAGGCGTGGAATCAGCTACCCCGGGCCAGTATTGCTGTTGGTGCTTTGGACGATAGTCGGCTCGATCTCATACGCTCGCCATTATCTGCAGGATTACAGTGCGGCGCCTCCGGCCAGGATGGTTTATGACTACCTCATTTGGCTTACTTGTTTTTATCCATGGATTGCCTTTGCGCCGCTCATCTTTCGATTAGAACGACGCTTCCCGCTGGGCGCCGCTGGGTGGTTGCTAAATCTATGCTGGTTGCTTTCAGCTTCATTGCCCTTTGCGTATGTGAGCGCTTTGAGTGCGCAGGTCCTGTACGTAGGGCTTCACATTCTGTTTCGAGACCCGCTTTTCGTACTCACTCCCTGGTGGCGTCCGCCGATACGTGAGATAGCGGTGCAGGTCGCCCTCTACTGGACCACCGTAGGCGGCGCCTACATCGTTCGCACGCTCATTCAATTACACCAGCACGAGGAGCAGGCCGCGAGACATGCGCTTGAAAAATCGCAACTCGAGGCCACCCTTCGGCAGGCGGAACTGGAAACATTGCGTGCGCGCTTGAATCCGCACTTTCTGTTCAATTGTCTTCAGAACATTTCCGTTCTGACGCGCGAAGATCCGCAGGCGGCGAGCCAGATGCTCGCCCAGCTAGGTACGTTGTTGAGACGCGCATTGCGCCGTGATGGGAGCCCCGAAACTACCCTCGCCGACGAAGTTGAACTCACGAAAGCTTATGTCTCGGTCGAGAAGATCCGTTTCTCTGATCGCCTAGCGGTGTTGTTTGACGTCGCAACTGAAGCCGAAGCGGCCCTCGTGCCTTCGCTTCTTCTGCAACCCTTGGTGGAAAACGCAATCCTGCATGGTTTGCAAGGGGTCGACCACAAGGGCCTGGTTTCCGTACAGGGCGGAATCGAAGGAGATCGTCTCATTATCGCCATCACTGACAATGGCGCCGGATTGCTCGCCAAAAATCCAAGCGAGATGCAGCTGGGTGTCGGACTCGCATCCACCTGTGAACGGCTGCAGAAGATGTACCCTGACCAGCATTCGTTCTCTTTAGGCGCTCTTCCCGAAGGAGGCACACAGGTGCGCCTGGTGCTTCCGTTGCGCTTCCCTACTTCCCGCACCAGACTGATTTCCGATGAACAAACTGCGCCTGCTACTCGTGGATGACGAACCCCTGATTCGAAAGGGCATACGGCATGCGCTCGCCGGCATCCCCGATCTCGAAGTTGTTGGTGAATGCAGTGCGGGAAATGAAGCCATTCAGGCCATCTCAAGTAGCTGCCCCGATCTGGTATTACTCGACGTCCAAATGCCGGACTGCTCTGGTCTCGATGTGGTGCGAGAAATCGGGCCCAAGAATATGCCGCCGGTCATCTTCATTACCGCTTACGATGAGTATGCCGTCAGCGCATTCGAATGCAACGCGATTGACTACGTACTTAAGCCGTTTGAGGAAGCGCGACTTCGCGAGAGCATCGAGAGAGCGCGCGACAGGATCACCAAGGATTGTCAAGCTGTCTTATGGCAAAAACTGGAAACGCTCCTCGAGAATCAAAGACCTAAGTGGCCGGATAGAATCGTCGTGCGCAGTGGTGAGCGTTACGAGTTTGTGCCGGTTGAAAGCATTGATTGGATCGAAGCCGCAAACAATTACGTGCTATTGCACTGTGGGTCGAAGCAACATTTGCTTGGGGAAGCAATGACCAGTTTGGAAGGACGATTGGATCCCAGCAAATTTGCACGCGTCCATCGAGGCCGCATTGTCAACATCAAAAGACTCTTGGGGATGCATCCCCTTTTCAGCGGAACGTATGCGCTGGAACTGCAAGGCGGAGTGCGAATCACCACAGGTAGGCAGTACAAAGACAAGGTGCAGAACCTGATTAGCGGGTAAAACCTGAACGGATTCCGGAACGATCAAGAAAGGGAACGTTCGCTTCCGATGGAAGGTGCGGATCAGTTTTATCGGCGGATGGCTTTGTAGTTGCGAGCTGAGAATCTTTCCGCCACAGGAGCTGCTGACCCTTCGTCCTGCCCTCAAAATGGAGGAGGCAGGGTGTCTTCACCAAGAGATCCACTATTTCCTGACAACAGACGACGCGCACCAGAGTAGTCCCATTCTTCGGGTGCCGAGCACCCTTGGCGAGATAAATCGACTCATTTGCGGAGTCAATGAGCTTGGGTCGAGCGGAGAGACGAACAAAAGGCACAAGGTGATGTAGTTCTCTTGACATGTTCTGAATAGACGCTTCTTGGCAATTCTGTTTCCCCTTTCCGGGTCGGATTGTTCTTGTCTGACTTTTTGAGCGAAATCTTCCGCTGCTGAACGTCACATGAACCCCGTATGTTTTGGGCCCACCTGAAGCGACCTCTCCTTAGCCAAGTCGCATCAGAGTCTTGGCGACGTAACAACCAGCAGCTTTGGCCACGAAAACCAAGATCCGTCGAAGTCGAACCGAGGCTCAGCACGGGGACGTGCTCAAGAAGGAGTTCGATCAGCATGAAGCCTTGCGCATCATCGCTCTCATTGCGATCCTCGCTTTCGCTTCCCTAATCATTGCTGGCCTTTTTGCTCCCGGGCCGAAGTACTCACTAGCAACTCCGCCCAGGTTTCCTGTTGACGCTCCCCAGTTTCTTGAGGAGCTTGAACCGCTGGTGAATTCCAAACTCACTCGCAACAACAGCATCGAGGTTCTCGAAAATGGAGAAAACTTCTACGCGGCCGAGCTGGATGCCATCCAGCATGCTCAACACAGCATCAATCTCGAAGCGTACATCTTTCACAAAGGCCAGATCACTAATCAAGTCATCGACCTCCTTACCGAGCGCGCGCGGGCGGGAGTGCACGTCAATCTTGTAATCGATTCCCTCGGGAGCCTATCAACGCTCAAGGCCAGCTTCAAGAAATTGAAACAAGCGGGCGGGAAGGTGGAGTGGTATCACCGTCTGCGTTTGCGCAACTGGTTCAGGGGCAACAACCGCACCCACCGCGAGATCACAGTCATCGATGGTTCCACCGCTTTCGTGGGTGGCGCCGGTTACGCAGACTGGTGGAAGTACAACTTGCATGACACGCTTCGCTGGCGGGATACCATGGTGCGGGTCCGCGGCGACGCCGTCCGCGGAATTCAAGGAACGTTTCTTGAGAACTGGCTCGAGACGTCAGGTCAAATCCTCAACGGTGCAGACTACTTTCCGCCCCTCCCTAATGACGCCGGTCACGCCACTGCATTAGTCGTGACGAGCACACCATCATCGGGGGGATCAACGCGCGCGCGAGTGCTCTACCAAATCATGTTTGCAGCTGCACGTAAATCCATTTTCATCAACACTCCGTATTTTCTTCCTGATCGCAGTATGCGTGCAGCACTTGCCGATGCGAAGAGACGTGGGGTCGAGGTTAAGATTGTTGTTCCCGGCAAACACGCCGACCACACAGTTACTCGTAGCTCGGGACGCAGTGCCTATGGCGACCTGCTGCAGGCAGGCGCCGACATCTATGAGTACGAGCCAACTATGATCCATGCCAAAATCGCTATCATTGACGGGGAATGGAGCATTGTGGGCTCAACGAACCTGGACTACCGCTCCTTTGGCATCAACGACGAAATCAATCTAGCGGTGTTCAATCCGGAGGTTGCCGCAACCCTGACTCATGCTTTCGAAGACGATGTCGCCCATTCACGTCATATCACGCTGGAGGAATGGAAGAAACGTGGTCTCATCGAGCGCGGCCTGGAAGACATCGGTTGGATATTTGAACGTCAACAATGAGCTTTCAACTTCGGATTGCCACCTACAATATTCATAAGTGCCGTGGTCTTGACCAGCGTACCCGTCCCGATCGTATCGCCCGCGTCATCGCGGAACTCGATGCGGACATCATTGCGATTCAGGAAGTCTTAGACGTCCACAACGGTCGCACCGAATTCGATCAAGTGCGCCGGATCCAATTTTTACTGAATGGACATGAAATCTGCTTCGGAGAGAACCGCTCGCTTCACGGTGGCCGCTATGGCAATCTGACATTGAGCCGTTTTCCTGTGAAAGTGTGTGAGAACTACGACATCACCTGGCGACACCGCGAGCGTCGCGGGTGCTTGCGCTCTGACTTAGTGCTGCCCGGCGGCACGGTGCTGCACGTATTCAATGTTCATCTTGGAACGAGCTTCATCGAGCGGCGTCACCAAGCCCGACTGCTTCTCGGTGTCGATGTACTGAATCGGCATGAATACGCAGGACCCAAAATTGTGGTCGGAGATTTCAACGAGTGGACTCATGGTCTCGCATCACGCCTCATGGGAGAAGCATTTGAGGCGGCTCAGCGGCGCAGACTACTTCGGTATCCTCGTACCTATCCTGGAGTTTTCCCCGTGCTGCACCTTGATCATTTTTACTACGACAGTCACCTTCGCCTCACTAGTGTTCGCGTTCACCGCAGCCGCACTGCCTTGCTTGCCTCGGACCACCTCCCACTGGTCGCCACATTTGAAATGTGAAAGCTCTCCCGTGTTCTACAGAGCACTTTAATTGTGCGATAGGGAGTTGCGGGGTGCTTTGCGTTCCCCCAAACTGCTTCTGCGCAGCCTTGACGAACCGCCTGCGAGCTGGAGCATGTGCAATGGGTGCGCCGACGGAGAGTGTGCCAACTGAGCTAGGGGTTTCAGGTGTCGTAAGAGCAAGTTGGTTATCGCTCAAGTCGGTTGCGGCACCTGACTACTCGGCCTAAGATTCCCCTTATTAGGTTCCCCTCTATGAGTCTCGCGCGAGCACAGGAAGCGGCAGGTAACGTGGAAGGCCGCACAAAATTGGCCTGGGGCCTGACGCTTGCAGGTGCCGCACTCGCATGCTTATTGGTTCTTGGGCTTGCTTTAAATTTTTTTGCGATGTAGCGGTCAATCTATATTGCCCTGCTAATCGGAGTAACTTTATCCATTGTCGGAATGAGATTCACGAGAAATGTTGCCTCACGGAGGTGGCGTTATATCGGCTACTGGGCCAATGGCGGGATTTTGACTTTTTATCTACTCAGCATCTTCTGCCTGACGTTGCTGTTCATCGATACTACGGAGGAACGAATCTTGATCCTAGATGGCTACATGGGAGACGTATACATCGCCTACGGCGTTCAGGATGGAGAGACGGTAAGCAGCACGCGATGGGCCGTTACCTATCGTATTCCAAAAGACGGAGTGCTGCGCGTGCGGGGCCCGTGTTACATGAGTGGACGACAGATGAATACTACTACGTGACGAACACAGGACGACTAAAACGAATTTGCGAGCTCTGGTCGCTTCCAGACCCTCCGCCCACCCCCCAGAATCTGAGCAATGACAGAGACGTGGGGATCTCCTTCGGTAGTTCGGGAACGTCAACCGATTCGAAAGGCTGCACAGTTGAGTACCAGCAGTTCTACGTTGGCACAAAAGCACATTTTTGGACTGGCTATCACTCTAGGGATTTTTCCCAGTATTTGCGAGACCATCCAGTTTGTCCTTAGGTCGACATGATCGGCCCAAGGGACAAAGACCCGCGGCACTGAGTCTAAGCCCCCGAGATTCGAATCCTAGACCGCCATGACCTCAACGGGGGCGGCACACCGTCATGATTGAAGACGAGCCCAAGCGTACCCATCCTAAGCCGCATCTTCTTGCGGCATAGGATGGAATGAGCCATACTTCTGGGTTTCTGGCGGTGAAATCTACCACATCGTAAAGTTCACTTTGTCGAGGTACACATTGTAGTCCCACATCGCTTTGTTGCCGTCCTGCTGATAATTGACCGTAATCCCACTCCAGCTGGTGGTGCCCGGTGCTTTCGTGATGTTTAGCGTGTGAGTTACGCCGTTCAGAGTGATGGACTTGTAAAGCAAGTTTCCTCCCGAAGTCCGCTGTACCTGGATAACCAGATGATTCCAAGCATTGTTCTTCGGATAGCATGGCACACCGGTCGGAACCCACTTTTTGGAAACGTTGCTGTAAATGTCCCACTCGTGCCCACCCGCTATGCGACATTCGTGACCCCAAATGTAACCTTTGCCGCCAGTGAACTGATTGATGTCAAACTCCAAGGCCTGAGAGTACGAAATCGTGCTGGAATAGAAATAGAGGTCGTAGATGAAGTTTCGTGCCCCATTTGTCAAAGTGTTTTTGTAGTCGGGAAGACCCACGGTCGAGAACGAACCGATCAAATGGTTGTTCCAGAGAATATCGGAATACGGGCGCGTACCCCCTATGTGATGCTTTGTTGCATTGCCATCCTGCGCGGGCGAAGCGATTCCGGTAGAGCGGCTCCAATTAACGTTGCTTGCGGTTGAAGAGCAGGTGCTGCAGATAGCCCAGCTGGGCGACAACAATGCGTACCCCGGACCCCAGGTGGTCTTGGATCCCAGGTCGTAGAACTTGTGATAGTAGGGACTCGACGTGTTTTGAGCGAAGGATACGGGCAACAGAATTGCCATAAACACTGCCAGTGCGAGGGAATACAGTTTCATTCCTAGAGTTCTCCAGTGAGTACTGTATGGACTTGCCCCGTGAGGGTAGACATGCATCTACTTACCTTCAATAAAAATCCTCCATTTTCAGGGTAGGAAGTACAGGCGAACAAATTTCGAAACTCCGAAATGGAGGAGAGGATTGAAAAAGAGAGACAGGGCATGCCCGTGTGGTCGCCCGAGCGCCAATCGGTGAAGAATATCTAGGTAAATCAGAAGATCAGCTCGAATCAAAAGAGCTCGATGGTTGCTCCGTGCCCCGAGAGGGACGCGAGCCGACCATCACGGGTAATCAGGGGGGCGTCCAGCTTCTCAGAAAGCACGATATAAGGGGCGGCGTAGGCAGAGAAATTGTGGCGGAGCTGCCAGATGCGAGGCAGCAAAACAGATGGGGATACCGTGTCACCCGCAGGTCCAGGAGGTCACGGACCGTCTCATCAGCGCGCGTTCCCGAAATGATCCCTTTAGTCGATGGTGAAACCGAACGGCGATCTCGTCGGGAGAATACGTGTTGTTCTCTCTTGTGATGGATAGATGAACTTGGCCGCAAACACTTGTGGTCGTGCGCCGAATGCGGCAGACGCCCATTGTCACTTCGGCAGCCTTTTCGATCCGTTTGTTGGCGTTGTAATCTCCGCAGGGAATTTCCTGGTCCCGTATTCCAGCCGACCGATTCTCGCACCAGCTCGACCGAACGGAAACAGAACTTGGCCACGAGTTTTCGTACCGGCTCGGGAAAGCACCGCGTAAGATGCTTGCTTGGAGGCGCCGCGTGAGAGTCCGTTCAGGAACGATGCTGTTGTTGTCACTTTTTTTGGCGGCACAGGTCTTGCTGGCAGAAGATCTGCCGCATATCAAATTACAAAATGGCGTCGGACAGCTGATCGTTCATGGCGAGCCGTTTCTTATTCTGGGAGGCGAACTCGGCAACTCCTCCGCGGGCACTCGAGCGCAGGCGGAACACGATTATTCCCAAAGCCGCACGCATGCACGTCAACACCTTGCTGGTGCCGGTTGCCTGGGAGCAGATTGAGCCCCAAGAAGGCCAATTCGACTTCAGCATTCTGGACCACTGGATCGCTGTGGCCCGGGAAAACGAACTACACCTGGTCCCGCTGTGGTTCGGCAGCTGGAAGAATGCTTTTTCGAATTATGCACCGGCTTGGGTGAAGTCCGACAGCAAGCGCTTCCCCCGCGCACAGACAAACGACGGGAAGCCGCTAGAAATTCTATCTACGTTGTCTCCCGAAAACCGCCGCTCTGACAGCCGCGCCTACGCCCAGCTGTTGCGACACATCCGCGAGAAGGATTCCAGCCAGCAAACCGTGCTCATGGTGCAGGTCGAAAACGAGGTTGGATATCTCGGATATGGACGCGACCGCTCTCCTGAGGCGGAGCGCATGTTTCGCTCCGCCGCGCCTGAATCGCTCATTCGGCGGCTCATGGAAAAGCGACTTCATCTCTCGCCCGAGCTAAGTTCCCATTTCAACCCGGCCGGTCACACCTGGAGGGAGCTGTTCGGTGACGCCGCAAACGAAGTTTTCATGGCATGGAATTACGCGACCTATATGGAGGCGATCGCCCACGCCGGCAAGCAAGAGTACGCATTGCCGATGTACGTGAATGCGCAACGGCCGGCAGCGATGGAGAATGCAGGGGACTATCCGAGCGGCGGGCCACACCCGTATTACCTCGAGGTCTATCGGGCGGCCGCTCCGAGCATCGACTTCTACTCGCCAGACATTTATTGGCCGAATTTCGAGTATTGGGTCGAGCGCTACCAAATTGAGGGCAACCCCATTTTCGTGCCCGAAGCCAGGTTCGAGTCCGCTCCATTCAATGCCTATTACGCTTTCGGCGAGGCAAGAGCGTTCGGGTTTTCGCCTTTCGCCATCGACTCGATCGAACTGCCCGAGAAAGACGCCCTCCAGCCGCCGATCGCACAGGTTTATGGCGCACTGGACAGCGTTCGGGATCTGATCGCATCCGCGCAAATTGCGGGTCGAACACGCGGGCTGGTTCTGCACACGACAAGCCTGCGCCCCACGCAGAGAGTTGCCTTGGGTGGGTATCTGTTCGAGGCAACGCTCTCCCGCTCCTGGCCGGCCCGGACCATCATCGCCGACGACGGCGCCATGCTGATTCTCGAAACCGGACCTGGAGAGTTCTGTGTTGCCGGCAGCGGATTAACCGTCAACTTTATCCGCGACCCGGATGTGGATTCAGGAATCGCCGGCATTGAAAGCATCGAGCAGGTCTCCCGTAACGATGGACAATGGAAGGTCGAGCGACGTTTGAATGGCGACCAAACTAATCAAGGAAGGCAACTTATGCTTGATCCCCATGAACATCGAATCTTTAGAGTGCGGCTCTACTCCATCGCTTTGAGGGCACCGCAGCAGGTCGCTCCATAGCAAGCAAGGAAACCGGCAAATTCAGCCTTGACAACCAGGGGCGGGCAATCCTATAGTTCGGGCCTCAAACGAAAGCCGTTGCTGCCTAGGAAGCAAGCGTACCCGGAAGCCACTCTCAGCGTATGCGTCGCACCAACATTCATGGAATTCAGGGAGCCACCAGTGAAACCGCTCGCGGAATTAACCGCGGGATCATCCTGAACCTGATTCGGCGGAGGCAACCCATCTCTCGAGCCGACTTGGCACGTGCTTCCGGTTTGCAGCCCAGCACGGTTTCTCTGATTACCGAACAACTGATCCGCGAGAAGTGGGTTATTTATGGCTCCGTGGGCAGGTTGCCACGCGGGCGGCGGCCAACCTTTCTGCAACTGAACGAACGCCGCGCCCTGCTTGCGCTTGATCTTCGGCCCTCCCTAAGCACGGTCGCCGTTGCCGATGTAAACGGCCGATTTCTCGAGCGGCAGTCGATTCAGACTCCAGCCACTCCCGAGATCGCGGAAAAGGTGTTCTCGGAGCGTTTCTTGCGGATGATCTCGGACCATCCGGAACTGTTGTTTGAAGGAATCGGGGTGGTGATTCCGGGCCGCTTCGACGAGAAACGCAGCAAGGTCGTGTTCGCGCCAAACCTGAAGTGGCCCGAATTCAATCTCAAGGACCCGCTCGAG
>Ga0105238_10000074_pt1 | contig 112077 bp, 184 predicted proteins | sample KBSC34metaG_FD_81526 | JGI IMG/M metagenome (GOLD analysis project Ga0105238, IMG submission 81526) | Corn rhizosphere microbial communities from Kellogg Biological Station, Michigan, USA - KBS C3-4 metaG | ecosystem: Host-associated > Plants > Roots > Rhizosphere > Soil | place: Michigan...
ACACCGACCTGAGCCGCACCGGCCTCATCTTTGCCGGCCACAGCCTGCCCGAGGTTCCGAACGGCTTCACGGCTCCCGTGAGCGCCGCTGGCGTCACCACCAGCCGATCGCGCTACCTCAGCAACGATCCCGCCTGGGAAACCGAGGCACGCGCAGCCGTCGCTGGGCTCGGCGAGCCGCTTTTGGATATTGCCGCTCACGCGGCACTTTCATTCTGATTGACCAACCAACTCACGTTAAGGGGACATAACATGAACAAAATTGAGTGCCTGGCGGCACTGCACCGGGAGACTGCGCGTCTGGTGGTGAAACTCGCCAGGAACCAAGCCATAGACTCAATGGACAGGCTGCAAATTGCAGATCTGCCACGGATCGGGCGCTTGCTTACTCGTTGCTGTGGAGTAAGCCTGAGGGATTCAGAGATTCCCAGACTTGTAAGCCCAGAGGGTGAAGTCACCTCGACCATCTGCCGCCTGTTTCAGCACACATCAGGGCTACTCGCGGCCCTTGCTCGGTCCGCTCAGCCAATGCCTGAACGCGATATCCTGTTGGCGTACGCGCTTACGCTCGATCTGCATCGACTGACATCAGAATGAACCCCAAGGAATTCAACAAGCAACCCGCGATCAATCATCTACGCGCGGCGGTGCAGCTCTTCAACCAATGCCCGGAGTCATTCACCCACCGATTTACTTACATGGAGCTTTGGACGCTGTATCGGGCCTGGAAGATGTCCGGCAGCCTTACGCGGCCCGATGAGTGGCGCGCACCAGTGCTAAGCGACGCACTGGCAGGCAAGATCCCGCGCTTGCGTTATGCCTCGCGCGCGGCTAGCGTCCGCCGATCAAGAGGGACCACATGACGGAAGTCACTACGGAGCAAACCCAACCGGAACCATCCACCGAGCTACAGGCGTTCATCACCGATCTGGAAGCCCTTACCCGAAAGCACGGCTTCACCATCGTGACCGGCTGCTGTGGTTGCCCAGAAGTGGTGCGGGTGCCGATGGATGGCCGGTACAAGCACGGCCATGGCAAGCACCTCAGCTGGGAGGAAGGCGAATGGCACTGACGCACCGCCCACTTGCCGAAGCCCTCAGGCGAACCAGTGGGGACATGCTCCTAGAACTGGCGCGGGACATCACCAAAGGCGCCGAGGTCTCGCGCACGAGAACCAAGAGCATCGAGGTCGAGTTCAAGGGCGACGCGCTGATCGCTCGGCTCATGGTGAAAGAGCGCCGAGACAGTGGGCTCACGTTTACCGGCTGCTACGTGCAAATCACACGGGCTCGGTCGGGAAACCGCTTCGTGCTGAGGCCGTTCGTTCGGACGCTTTCGGCCGGCTATTTGCCGGAAATTGCTGACAGGATCAGCGGCATCAATGAGCTTCATACGATCGGAAACCTGCTAGAATCTCGCGTGAAAGGCTTGGAGTTCGACGAGTGAAAAAGAAGCAAAAAGCCGCAGGAAACCTGACGCCGGGCGGCATCAATCACACGATTTGGGCCCCAAAAAGTCAGAAAAAGAACTGGCAACAGTGCGCGGCGGAACTTGGATTTGATGCCGGATCCTTCGCGCGGCGGGCACTGGTGGCGGCCACTACTGGCGCGCTACATGTCGAATTCACCGAAAGGCAGCTCCCTCGGGGGCGCCCCACGAGTGAGCGTGAAGAACTCGTGCAATTTCAGGTGAAATTGCAACCTGGCGCCTCAAAAGAGTTCAAAAGTTGCGCAAAAGCCCAAGGTTTGAACGTCGGCGAATGGGAAAGACAGGTTATTGACGCAGCGTGTAAGGCCAAAGATAAATCTTTCCTTGTCTCGTGATTGGGGGCTGTGATACCCAGCCGATCGTTACCGGTCGGCTGGACTGTGTCCCCCACTGTTGGCCAGTTGGCCGGTAACGCTTTCCAGTTAGCGTGTAGTCAATCCGCTGAGACTGAAGAAAGTGCCCTACCTGGTGCCCTACCTTTGCGCGAGGTAGGCCACACGTAAGCCAGCGTGAGTGCTCGTGAAAATAACCAAGTGTCCTACCTGGCTAACCTTTTCGAGCAAAACTTTTCTCCCTATATTTCTTCTTTTATATGATGTTGATCAAAAAGGTAGGGCAGGTAGGACACTTTTCGAAATAGAGCCTAGTTGATGCTGGATCGTGTGCCCTACCTCACGGGCCGGGTAGGGCAGAGGTAGGCCACTTTCCTATTTTGAAAGGGGCAAGGTAGGTCACTCCGGCGATATCGTTCGGGTTTTCCCGTTTCTCGCTGAGGGTGGTGATTTCAGGGCGCGTATACGCCTCTATAAACGGTTTTGGTGTCGGGTCGGTGTCGGGGCTCACCGTCTGCGCGCGAGACGTTTCTAGATGGCTTTCTGTGGCAGCAAACGCTATGACTGCCAGGCATGAATGGGAATCTAAGTTATGAGCAAGCCGAGGCGCTAAAACTATGCGTCATCGAGAAAGAGGTCTACGACCTGGGGGCTGGAGACCTCACCCTGAGTCACCAGATCCTGGCGATGGGTGCTCGGCGCGTGATCGCTGTTGATTGCGAATACCGAAACCGTCGACCGGCAACAGCGATCGAAGGCATGCCGCTGATCGGTTGCTACTTCGAGGAGTTCTACCCGCGCGAGATCGAGATCGCTTTCATGTCGTGGCCCGAGAACCACAAGCCCATCGGGCTGGAGCGTCTCGCAAGCATGGCGCGACATGTCGTGTACTTGGGCAGCACGTTCGGCGGCACGATGTGCGGCACACGCGGATTGTGGGAACACCTCATCACGCGCGACGTTTTGAGCTGGGTCCCTGATGAGCGGAACAGCCTGATCATCTACGGCCCGAGGCGCACTCAACGCGCGCTCTTGCCTGACGAGCGCGCCGCGCTCGATGACGAAAGGATCCACGTATGGCCAGCCAGACTCTGATCGATAAGTCGAGCTGGGGTGATGGGCCATGGCAACATGAGCCCGATCGCGTGGAATGGAAGGCGCACGGGTTTCACTGCCTCATCACCCGCAACGATTTCATGGTCCATCTGTGCGGCTATGTTGCAGTGCCGCCCGGTCATCCTTGGCACGGCAAGCAACCGAACGCCGATGCTCATGGTGGTGTGAACTACGCCGAGTCATGTGCGGGCAAGGTCTGCCACGTTCCCGCCCCTGGTGAGTCTGATGACGTTTGGTGGGTCGGGTTTGATTGTGGTCACGGTGGTGACATCTCACCGGGGACAGCATGGGCCCTCAAGTCGCACGGCATGGACTATTTTTCGCGCGGCTGGTCTTACCGCGATCTGCCTTACGTGACGGCTGAGGTCGAAGGCCTCGCGCTGCAAGCGTCGAAGGCTCAGCCGTGATCACTCGTCGGCTGTTCCTAGCTACGGCTGCGCTCGCGCCGATGATGCCGCGTATGAAGCTAACGGGGCTTGCGGCGTTGAAGGCCTGGGCTGCTGGGTGTGGGTGTCGCGTTGTACTTGGTCACCTACCGGAACTTGATGAGATGGTGATCGTGCTCGTAACGAAGGAAGGTAACCCGAGCTGGGCGAGCTTCGGTTGTCCAGTTACACGGCTTGACGAGCATTGTGATGGTGTTCTTCGATCGATCATAGGGATCCGATCGTGAACTCCACCAACACGCCTAACGCTGTCTGCCCGAAGTGCAGCCGCGCTAACGACAAGGCCAGCGACGTTCTAGGCGACAGCACTCCCAGTGTGGGCGACTTCTGCGTGTGCGGGCGCTGCGCCGCCCCGCTACGGTATGGCCCAAACATGACCCTGGTCGAAACGAGTGTGAACGAGGCAAAGCGGCTCCTACCCCGTGATGCTTTCCGCGCCTTCAAGCTCATGCGTCTCGCGATTCAGAGCATGAACAATTGACCTACCTGGAGCGCGTTCAGGCTTTGCTCGGTCCCCACGGCTCCCGATGCAACAAGATGCATTTGGCTGCCGGTTGGGGGTTTGAGTGGAAATGGGCGGGTGATCCCCCGCTCCCAAACGGGATCATGCAAAGCAGGATGCAGTTTTTCGTTTATAATCAATGGGTTACGGCTCAGTCCTGGGATGAGGACGTAAAACCACTGCTTGAACACATATAGGGGGATTGAGCTGGAAAAGGGCTAGCGGCTTTCTCGGGCGCACGCCGCTCCCACACGAAAAAATCCTGGCACCTACATTTCCCCACACCAGGCCGGGCGGTCGAAATGTATTGTCATGTATTGCATAATTCGTTTATAGCTTGGTTGAAATCTATAAACGACCGTCGGGCCGAAACTGCCCCTCCGACTGGCTATCCCTCCCCGTCGGCTCTGCCTTCCCTGCCTATTTTCGTCCCCAAATTCGATTTCTGTACACACACCGTCCGGTGCGTGTACACTGGCAGCAACGATGGTCCGCAACAAGCGCAAGGCGAAGCCCGGAAATCCAGGCCTAGCGATCGGCTACATCCGAGCCAGCAAAGAGGATCAGGCGCTCACACCTCGGGCCCAGGCCCATGCGCTCGACGCATGGGCGGAGCGCATGGGCGTGACGTTGGTTGCTGTGTTCTTTGACCTAGGCCTATCCGGCTCGCTAGGGCTCGCCGCAGACGGCTTTCCGGAGCTTGAGAAGCGGCCAGGCCTAGCCGAAGCCCTGCAAGCGCTCCGCGTGCTCCATGCTGGCTCACTGGTTGTCGCCAAGCGCGATCGGCTTGCCCGTGACGTCACCTTGGCCGGCCTACTCGGGCGCATGGCCGGCCATGCTGGCGCACGCATCATCAGCGCCGCTGGTGAGGGCACCGAGCTTGCCGACTCCGAAGACGGCGACGACATGCGCTTGCTTTATGACATGTTCGCTCAGCGAGAGCGCCGGCTCATCCGGAGCCGCACCAAAGCGGCACTAGCGGTCAAGAAGGCGCGCGGTGAGCGCATCGGGCAAGTGCCCTACGGCTGGCGCCTGGCGGCCGACGGCGTGACCCTTGAGGTCGACCCGCTCGAACTGGCCACGCTGGAGCACATCAAAGCCGAACGGGCCCGAGGCGTGAGCCTGCGCGGCATCGTCGCGGACCTGAACGAAGCTGGAGCCTTCGCTCGCGGGTCAAGGTGGCACCTGACGACCATTGCCCGAGTGCTCCGCAAGCCGTGAACGGGCCTTGATTTGTGCTGCCCGTCGGGCATAGGCTCCGCGCGAGGCTATGACCCGAATCGTGGGCGAATGCAGGCTATACAACCTGGGCGAGGTGCTGGGCGATCTAGAGCTGCAACAGCGCAGCGTCATCGTTGGCGGTACAGCCTTCCCGCAGCCGAGGCTAACGCAGTGGTTTGGCGCCCAGGCCTACGCATACAGCGGGCTCCGTTGGGAACCGGTCCACATGCCGCGGGTCGTGAGCGAGCTGCGCGAAGCCGTGGAGGAGCTGTGTCACGACAAGTTCAATAGCTGTCTGGTGAACTACTACCGCGACGGCTCGGATTGCGTGGGGTGGCACTCGGACAATGAGCCGATCTTCGGCCACCGCGCTGCGGTTGCGTCGCTGTCGCTCGGAGCAACGCGGCTTTTCAAGCTCCGCCGCAAGAGTGACCACGCGGAACAGCTCCGCTTTGACCTGGAACACGGCTCGGTTCTGTACATGCCGCCAGGAACGCAAGACGAATGGGAACACACGATCCCACGAACCACGGCCCACGTCGGTCCGCGGTTGAACCTCACCTTCCGCCAAACGGTGCCGCACGCATGAGAGTCTTGGAAAGCCCCAACGGTGAGCCCATGCTCATCATCCCCGACAGTCACACGGACTTCGTTCCCATGAGCGGCTGTCGCGTCGTGGAATACGGCCGTTTGCCGGTCCTGAACTTCGACGGCAGCCCGGTCCCCGAGCGCTGCCTGGACGTCTTACGGCGCCTCGTTGGCTACGGCCGTGCGAGCACCGTTGATCAGCTCAAACAGTCGCTCGATGAGGCCGATCGCCAGGAGGCTGCGCGCTGCGCTGGTCGCTCCCAAGGCTTCGACGCCATGACGGAAGCGCTTTGGGAGCTGGTGCAGCGTCTAGAGCTGGGCTCGCCCGGAACGGTCCCGCTGAGGCACTTGGCCGACCGCAGAGAGAGCGAGCCGGGATGACGGAGACACCGCAAGCAGCCATCGCCTTCGGTGCGCCGCAGAAGCTTAGCCCGGGCTCAACGCACAAGCGCTGCGCCGAGTGCGGCGGGCCATGCTGGTTCGCTGCGGTCACGTGGAAGCGCCTGGAGACGATCGCCAAGTCGATGCCGGTGACCTACGTCTGTCTACCCTGCTCACCGAAGGCCCCGCCGTCGACCAGTGGGCGCGTTGAGCCATTCAGCGCCGAAGAGGTCGCCTACGCTCGCTCACGGGGCGAGGATTGGACCGCCGAGCAGATGCGCAGCAACGCTGAGGCTGTGTTTGCTGAGCTACGCACGCACGTGCACCGGCCGCACCACGTCGAAAACGGGGAGCTTAACGAGGCGCAGCGCTCCGCGCTTCGGCCGTTCATCGCTGAGCGCCACGTGTACGACCTCGGCGCCGGAGACTGCGCGCTGACCGCGGAGCTGGTGTGCATGGGCGCTCGCCACGTCGTCGCTGTGGATGAGAAGTTCCGCGAGGTTCATACCTACGGCCCGGTCACGATGCTCGGCGCTTGGTTCCACGAGCTACAGGCCAAAGAAGACATCGAGGTGGCGTTCGTGAGCTGGCCCACGCCGATCTACACCTGGCCGCCAGCGCCGCGTTACGCGCAAGGCCTGATCGACCTCTGCGACGCCGCGCCCGTCGTCGCCTACCTCGGCTCGAACTTTGGGAGCCGATGCGGGAACGTCGAGCTGTGGCAGCACCTGGGAACTCGCGAAGTCCTGGCCCACGTTCCCGACCCCCGGAACACGCTGATCGTATACGGACGCAAGGGCGGACGCATACCCGGTCAGGGCTTGCTGCCGGAGGAGAAAGCGGCGCTGTACTGGGGCGCCAATCCGCTCCCGGTTTACGGGGTGACCTATGGCTGAGCCCCGGGCGATGGTTCGCGAGGTCGACGGACAGCTCGTGCTCGATGACCCGGACGCTCTCGCGGTGATTCGAGCAGTGGCAAAGCACAACTGCCGGCTGACGTTCGAGGCGCAGCGCGAGCACGTTGACCGCTGGGCACGGCGCATCGTGGAGCTAGGCCAGTCGCCGCGCTCTGTGGTGATCGTCGTGCTGAACGTTGACGATCCCAACGGTAGCGAGGTGGCTAACGCGCTTATGCCAAACTCTGCGGCCCTCTGGGACGGGATTCGGGCACGCGGTGAGACACCGTTCGCTCGCGGCCTCGTTTCGCGTCGGTTCACTGAGCTACTATTGCGCCGTTACGACCCTGAGGCGTTCTTCAAGCTTGAGACGATCGAGCTAGGCGTGGTCGTCATGGACCACGGCGTGGCGGAGGTGTTCCCCCATGCTTGAGGTCTGGGTCATCGAAGACGCCAAGGGCGAGCCCGTAGCGGCCTACATCGGCTCGCGTGAGGGCTTGCCGCCACTACGCGAGGGTGAGCGGCTTGAGCAGTACGGACGGCGCTCACAGACCGTCGAGCTGGCGCAGGCAGTGGCTCACGTGATCCCGTGCGCGAAGCTAACAGCGCTCGGCTGGCTGCGCGTGCCAGACCTGATCGACCAGTGCGCAGACGTCGGCATCGAGCTGGAGCTAGAGAAATGAAGTGCGCTCACTGCTCTGACACGGAAACCCAGGCATGCGCCGTGACCATTGACGGTGTCGAGCTGCGAACGGTGCTCATGCTCTGCAACTTTCACAAGGAACGACTATTGCTCCGGCTAGGCATCGTGCTCGGCTCGCTGGACCTGCCTTTGGATGAGGTGGCTCGCAAGTTCGCCGTTGCGGCTGGCTCATGACGCCGGCCCTGATCATCTGCCACCGAATCGACGAGCCCGACCGTGTGCCGGTGCCGGGTTCGCTTCCGCTGCCTTGCGCGATCTGTCGGGCGACGGTGTTGGTCTCACCGTCAGTGCTAACTCGCGTCGCGGAGGAGTCGCTAAACCCGCACTATATGTGCGTTGAGTGCGGCGTGGAGTACATGAACGGTGTTCAGCTGCTGCCGCCCACCGCCAAGCAACAAGCCGAGAGGGCCGCTGCCGGCGGTGGTGAGTGGCCCATGCGGGAGCTATGGGACCAGCGGCTGCGGCGCGTTTAGCGCGGGCCGCCGCTCCGCGCGCGTGTCTCTGGTCCGCCTGGCTTTTCAGGCTGCGGAAGGACTACCTTTTTGTCGTTGACGAGCACCAGCGCCGCTTCCATGAACCAGTGATACTGCTGCGGAGCGCCATCCTTTGTAAGGCTCGGCGCCTGCACCGCGTAGCCGTTGGTGTTGATCTCGTTGCTACGGCCAATAATCACGCCTTCCAAATCGATGATGGTGTGCCTCACGGTGGCACCCATCTCGAACTTGAACGGGAGGTTCACTGCTTCGATGGCTACCTTTGGCGTGTCCAGCAATTCGAGCGCGTGCTCGTCCATGTAGAAGGCGTCTTTGGGCTTGCCTTCCTCGGTCAAACCCCGCGGTTGCACCGTGTACCGGTTGCACCCGGTGATGTGTTCTGACCTAGCGATAGCCACACCTTCGAATCCGTGGATCAGGTGCCGCACCGTTACGCCCAGCTCGTATTTGAACATTTCTTTGACCTCCAGGCCTCACCAATAGGCCACCGGTAATAATTTGTCCATTGTTCTATGCCTGCCAGTGGGCTAGCCTCTGCTGCTATGCCTCAGGTGTGGGTAATCGAGACGGCGGACGGACGCCCAATCGTGGCCGAGCCAGACCGTGACGCGCTCCCCACCGTGCCGCCCGGTGGAAGAGTGGTGGCCTACACGTGCGATCGGGGTGACGCGCTCGCTGCTGATCAGCTTGCTTTGGTTGAAGGCGTCCTAGCCGGCTCGTTGCCGCCGGTCGATCGGGATCACCCGCGTTGGAGCCCGGCAATGGATCGAGCTGTTGCCGCAGCACGCTATCGCTGGTGGCTCGGGACGATTCGCTTGGCGTTCTTAGAATGGTTCGACGTGGCTCCCAAGAAATTGCGGGACATCTTTGATCAGATGCCATGCCCAAGGTGCGGACTCACGAAATGGTCACATGCGCCGCAGTGCGCGCAGCGTAACGCCGAGGCGATCGTCTCGACGTTCGGCGCTGAGGTTCGGATCAAGGGTGTTCCAGAATGATGATCGCTGCGCTGATCGTTACGCAGCTGCTGATCGTCGGCATGTATGCGTTTTCGGAGCATCGCAACGCGCCATGGTTGCCGTGGTGGCGCCGCTACCTGTCGGTGCTGTTCCTGGTTTTGCAGATGCCGGCGCCATTCGTTGGCATCGGGTTTCCACTGTTCGCAATCATTGCGATTGCCGTTTTTCAATGGAACACCATCACCGCCGAGAACAATCGCCGCAACGGTAAGAACCACAAGAAGCTCGAAGCGGAGGCGCGCCAAACCGAGGTCGAGGCTCGTGTATGGGCTCGCGAATGCGCAGAGGCGCAATAAAGAAAGGGACGGGAAATGTTTGACGAGGTCCAGGATGACGACGACGCACCGGTTAGCACCATCGGAAAGACTCCGGCTGAGCTGCTGACGACGTATCTGTATGGCGAAGGTAGCGAAGCACTGGCGGACATCGTTCGCGACAGCATCACTCCGGACAGCGTGAAAGAGCTGATGGATGTGGCTGACGAGCTTCGCGGAGACGGGACGCCGGCATCCGGAGCCATCGCTGACGCGATCCAGACGCTCACGCTGAGCCAGCGCGTTCGCCTGGCATTCGAATCCGCGCTGTACGACGATGGTGACCCGAGGGTCGCGAACGGTCCAGCTCCTGACACCGTGATGGTCTCCGGCGTTGCGCTGAACGTCGGCTTCGAGCCGACCAGGCTTGAGGGCCAGCGGGAGATCGTTCGGGCGCTCGCACAAGAGATCCTTAAGCCCGGGTTCTATTCACCGCGTGGCGAGAGTTTCCTGGAGCTTCCGTTTGACAAGGATGGTCGGCAATGGGGCGAGCACATCAACGCGGATCAGTTCCTGTGCCTCGCGGCCGCTCTCGGCTTCGTCGAGATGGATCCAAAGGTGAGTCTGTGCGAAGCGCTGTTGTTGCAGTTCAAAATCTGACGGCCAAGCCGCTGCTCGTCACCCATGCTGAGCTTGAACCGTTCAGCATGGGTGATGCCTACAAGCGCTGTTGCCCGGTGTGTCGAGCGGGTACGTTGACGATGGAGCGCGATCCGTCCACGGGAAAGCTATTGCGTCGCGACCGCTGCAAGCTTTGCGGTCAGCGCGTCGTGTACACAGATTCGAAAGTAGGGAAAGAGGAGTTTCATGGGGCATGACGCAAGCGTGGTGTACTTCAAGCACTTCAGAGTCTGCGTTGCATTGGCAACGCTCGCACTAGCCGGGACACTGATCGGACTGTTCTCTGGCGCTCGTTGGTTCACCACCGCCGGAAACCTGATGGTGCTATTCGGGACTATGGCCATCTACAACCGCGAGCTTTACAGACTCGCGATTGTTGCAGAGCACCAGCATGCTGCTGTCAAAGATGCCGCCGCGATCATTGCTCGCTTGGTCTCGCCCGATGACTTACCTCGGCTCACCGAGGAGCGCCCGACTACGCACTAGCTGACCTGGGGAAGGATCTTCGTAAAGATCCCAGCGGAGCGATTGGCATCGAGTTCTTTGAACTCTCCGAGCGTTGGCTTCGCACCGGCACGCACGATCGGCGCCATCCACACGCTGGAGTTGGCTTTGCCTCGCTCTTCATAGCTAATCATCACCATCTCTTGTCGCCCGGCTGCATCCTCCAGCGACTTGCCGGCTTTTCTGAGTCCCGCGTACTCCTCAAGCGTCAGGGTGTCGTGGAACCACGTTTCGGTGATGAAAACGCACAGAACGGCCTCGCACTGCTTCGCGATATCTCGCGCGGCGCTGGCAAAGTCTCCCTTAGTTCCTGCGTCAAACCGGCTTGGGACCACTGGTAGCACCTCGGGTCCGGGCAGCCGCTCTCCCGTCTTTGGATGCCTCGTAACCAAAAGCAAGATCACGGGCCGCACGCTGCCGCTTTCCTCGAAATTCTCTTTCGCGACGTTGCGAACGTGAGCTTTCCAATCCTCGATGTCTTCCGTCTTCATCAGTTCACCCGAGGCAGGATCCCGCCGAAAGGCCCCTCGGTTGGCTTGGTGGCCTCGAACTCACCCACCCTTCGCTCTTCGACGATCGGCGCGATCCACATCACGCTTTGGTACTTGCCTCGTTCCTCACAGTGAACGATCAGCGCGCGCTGATTCTCTCCGTCGTCTTTCGAGACCATGCCTTCACCTGCGAACACGCAGGCGATGGCTTCGGATCGCTTGGCGATGGCTCGCGTGGTCGTGAGAAACTCGTCGTTGCTCATGCCGCCACCGAACACGACCGGCAGCTCTTCCGGCTCGGCTAGCGCGGTCCCATCCTTGAAATGACGGGTCGTCAGCAGCACGAGTGCCGGCGTGATGAACCCCTCGGCCTCGAAGGCCTTCTTAGCGTTGTCCCGGATCTCGCCTTGCCAGACCGTTATTTCCTCGGGCGTCACAGGCATAGCCTAGCACCGAAGGCTATGACCGTGGCAACGAAAAAGCATGCGCAAAGAGATATGCACATGCGGCGCCTGGAACACGCCCACGTCAAAGAGCTGCTGGAAGTGTGGAACGAGGGACGTCGAGATCAAGATCGAGTTCCTGAAGACCGCGTTCCAGCCTCGCCCGTTCGATCTGTTTCGCGACTTAACGGCGTTGCACAAGGCTTACGAGATGATGCCCATCGCTCGGGGCTTCGAACGACAGCATCTCCAAGCTTACCATCGTGCGGTTGGTGAGCTTTTGGAAGGCGAGCGAAAGCATCGCAGCGACAGCTACCACAATCGGCCTCTCTGGTGGTGATCATCGAGCCGCGGATCCCAGTCTTCTACCACCTGCTACCCCAGCGGGTGACGAAGCTGGAGACGGAAAACGCTGCGCTGCGCTCGGCGCTCGACACGCTCACGCGCCCGACAGCCGATGACGCGCTGGACCTGATTTTCGATCTCGCGTGTGCCGTGGAAGCGACCGGGGTGATCGACGAGAAAACGAAGGCATTGCTCTCACGCGCTGAGGGCTTCGGCTGGTGTAGTGCCGAAAGCGACGAAGAGGATACGGAGGAAGAATGATTTTGCCGCTGAAGTTGATCCGCATCCTAGAAGTTGTCGAAGACGTCCCTTCCGTAGGGATCACCAAAGGTGACATTCTCTGGGGACACCACCTCCCGGGCGGTGTTCTCGGCGCCGACTACTTCTGCTCTTCGGACCGCAAGCGCTTCGGCTGGGTTCACTGTGAGGACGTGAACCTGCCCGCACCGGGTACGCTTATCCGAGTTGCCTTCCCGTTCAGCGGGACCATCAAGGCGTCGGAGGTTGTGCGAATCGACGACGAGATGGCGGTCTTCCAGAACCGTTTCTGGGTGAACGATCGCAAGGGTAAGTTTGGGTGGGTCGACAGCTTCGAGATCATCGAAGAGCCCAAGACGGATCCAGCTCCGGTGACAGAGCCCGACTTGCCGGCGCCTCAAAAGGACGACCTCCGCGCCCGATGCGGCCGCCAACGCCGCGAGCTGCGCCGGTTGAACGAAAAGCAGCGAGTGTCACTGCTCGAAAAGCACCGAATCGAAACGACGCTTGAGAATGCGTTGCAAGAGGTATTGAACCTGCGGCAACGGCTCCGAGTGCTGGAGGCCGCTGTATGACGCGCCACCAGCTAATCAGCTACCTGTCCGAGGTTCTCGGGCTGTGTGGCTGCTCTGACAATGACCAGTCCGTGCGGTTTCTGTTCGACTTGCTAGAGGCCGGAGAAATGCGCGGCGCCGGCATGACCGCAGAATCCGACGCCACCATCGACGACATTCTGCCGGAGGGTGATTGTCTTGAGCGTAACCTGCCCGTGTATTGGATGACAGCCGGCGGCCTCATCGAACACGGCTACACGCTGACGTCGTACACGCTCAGCGAGATCGGTGTGCGCGTGCTCGAAGCGCTCCGCACATATGGGACCGGGGATGACCTCTGGGCCGATGACGCCCCGCCCGTGGTTCCGATCGGAGAACCGGAGCGGGTCTGGAATTGATTCCGATTCCGATTACCTGGATCGAGCCGCATTGGCGGGCTCCAGCTAACTACGTAGACATCTCTGAGTCGTTTGGCGCTCCTCCTCGTCAGGAGGTGCTCGAACCAGTGCCCCACCCTTGTTCGTTTTGCGGCAACCTAACCCCCAGTGAGCCCAAGGGCAAACGCGGCTGGCGCGTCTGCTATCGCCCATCGTGCGATCTAGCAAGGGCCGCACAAGAAGAGCGAATCTACGCAGGCCTAGTGGATTGCCCGGAAACGCGGCGCGATGCGCTCGCATGGGCGCTTAGAAAGCTTCAATCATGAGTGACGAGAAATGGTTCTGGGGCTGCATCGCGGCTGTACTGATCACGATGTGCGTCACACTGCCGAAATGCGCAAACTCGCTGAATGAGAACGAATACCGAAAGCTGGAACTATGCCTGAACCATCACAAGCACTGGATGCGAGGTGAGTGTATCGAATGACCATTACACGCATCGATACGACACTGCGCCCACAGCGCCTAAAAGTCCAAAACTCACATCTAGTTGGTCACGAAGGGTTCGAAGCATCATTCACAACAAGCGACGGACTGAGTCTACTTCTCGATGGTAGGCTGCCACAGGAGCTGCGCCCGATCTTGTCTCGACTCATGGATGCAAAGATCAAGATATCGCTCGTGTTTGAACTCGAAGATGTTGGCGTTCCAGAGCTGACAGAAGCGCTCGACGCAGCAAAGATGGGCAACCGCAAGCGCGCACTCGAATGCGCTGGACAGGCCGTCAAGCAACTCGCATGACCGACGAAGAACTTTTGGTTAGAGAATACGCTCGCCAGTTGGCCGCCGAAGAGCGGGCGTTCTGGGATGCTGTGGTGTTGGTGTGCCTAGAGAAAGGCGACACCTACATCTCTGCAATAAACATCGCGACTCAATCCCTTGAGCGCCGGAGGCTGTGCCTTGCTGTCGAATGAACAACGCATCGCCGACTTGGAGCGCGCGCTGGCGCTCTTCATGTCCGCTTTCATGATGAGTCAACATAAGCACTACCGCTACATGCAACAGGGCGGCCGCATCCGGTTCACGTTCGAGGATGTTTACGATGGGTCAACAAACATTGACTACGAGCCTGCGCAGTAAATTTAATGCGCTATGGTCGCGTCTGCAGGCCAAGGGGGACTCTGACCCATACTACGACTTGCTGTGCGAGTCCTATTCCGCGTTCCCGCGCGCCTATCACACGCTAGAGCACATTGATAAGTGCCTCGATGCCCTGCCCGAGCTGGCGCCGAATCAACCGGACGAATTCCTAGATCCCATTCGTTGGGCTATCTGGTTTCACGACGCCTGCATGAGCTTTGGTGGCCCGGGGAAGGATGAGGAAGACTCTGCGGATCTAGCCTGTGACATCGCGGCCGAGGTCGGAATCCCGCACGGGGCAACGCGCCGGCTGATTCTTGCAACCAAAACCCACGTTGCGACGCTGCCCGACGAAGCGTTGCTGCTGGACGCAGACCTTTCGATCCTGGCAGCGCCATCGGACATCTTCTGGCGCTACGAGGGACAGGTACGCCAGGAATACGCACACGTCCCCGACGAGATCTATCGCCCTGCGCGCCGTCGCATCCTGCAGTCGTTCAGGGACAGGCGTCAGATTTACCAGTCACCACACGGGTTCCACGAATGGGAACGCAAAGCACGCTTCAACTTGGGTCAGTCGATCGCCGGCCTTGGCGGGGTCGACTGAGCGCCGCGATCGGGTTCGCTGGAACAGCGCTACTGGGCGCGTGCGCGCTCCCGCTGGTCATTCAGACCGTTCGTGATGGTCATGCGGACTCGGTGAACAGCTGGTTCCTGTTCTTGTGGCTAACGGGTGAGCTAGCTATGCTCGGACACGTCCTCATAGAAAAAGCGTCGTTGCCGCTAGTTCTGAACTACGCCGCCAACGCGCTGATGGTGGGGATAGTTGGTTGGTACAAATGTGCGTCTATTCAATGGTGATGGATCACTATGATCCACAGGTACCGGTAATCACGACCATACCATGGACCTGGTCGTCTCCGGTTCCTTTAGAACCCCAACCGACCATCGACCTCGACGAGTGGCGAAAGCTTCTGGAAGACCTCAAGCAAGCGCGTGACGCCGCTATCAAGGTCGACGACCTTACCGGTCAACCTGACTGCGTTGATCCAGAAAAAGCAAAGCTAGAGGATCGCGTGCGCCAGCTCGAAGAGCTTTTGGCTAAGCCACCAGAGTTTGTGATCGTGGAAGGCGGCGGGCTCGAGCCCGGCACCTACCGCGTGATTGATGGAAAACTGTACAAGGCAATATGATCGTCATTGAGTTTAGCAAGTATCGCAAAAAGGGCCTGACTGAGATGCGCCCTTGGACCCCTGCAGAGGACATGACCGGAGTCAGCGTGTCCGATGCCGATCGCGGGACAGGTTCCCCGCAGCCTGGCGACATGATCGCGCGCAACCCTGTGAAGCCGGAAGACCGCTGGCTCGTTGCAGAGGACTACTTCCGCGCGAACTACGAGGCAGCGTGAACCTCACCGAGGCCAAGGAAGACATCTGGGAGGCAGCGGATCGCTTCCGCCAGCTGGCCCAGCAGTCTAAGAGCCCCAAGGCGCGCAAGCTGCTGACGAATGCTGCTGACACGCTACAGGCACTCTTTCCAGGTAACGACCAATGAGAGAAGATCTCACATACATTGCGGTCGTTCTAGACCGCTCAGCCTCGATGCGCTCGTGTCTGAATGAGACCATCCAAGGTTTTAACAACTTCATCGACGAGCAGAAGGCCGAACCGGGCGAGGCGTTGTTTTCGCTGGTTCTGTTTGACCACGAATACACGCCGGTAGTTCAGGGCATCTCGCTCCGTTCAGCGACACACCTGACCCCGGAGACCTACGTTCCGCGCGGTGACACGGCGTTGCGCGAAGCTTATTGGCCGCACCATCGACGACGTGGGCGCAAAGCTGCGCGCGATGCCAGAGGCTCAGCGCCCGGGCAAGGTGCTGATCATGATCCAGACGGATGGTGCTGAGAATTGCTCTGGACCGGCCTACAGTCGCGAGCGCATCCGGGACATGATCAAGCACCAGCGCGATAAGTACAGCTGGGATTTTGTCTTCATCGGGACCACCGAAAAAGCTATCGCTGACGCGGTCGAGATGGGTGTGCGCCCGACCTTCACTGTCAACTACGCGGCGACGCCGGAGGGTACAGGAGACGTGATGCGCACGATGAGTCTCGGTGTCCGGAACTTCCGCTCGACCAACAAGGCGGACATCGACAAGGCTGACTACAGTTTCTCCAAGTGAGATCCTCAAGTCACTCCGTAGCCGGGGTTACGCTGTTCGCGTTGACGATGCTGGTTGCGTCACGGCAACTGGTGTCACGCCGCGCGATCCAGAACGTGCTCGGAAGCTTCTGGAAGAGAACCAAGCTGGCCTCCGCGCGATCTTGGAAGCTGAAAGCATCCTAGGAGCAGTTTTGAAATGATGACTGCAGAAGTTGAGCTGGACTCAGAGGCCGACAAGATCTGTCGCGAGTTGATTGGCCGACGTTGCGAGTGTGCCGACGGTCAAGAGGTCTGGATCATGGCTCGTGAGGTCGATGGTCAGAACGTCACGTACTACCTAGCCCCGGTGCTTTTTGCTGTACCTGATGTGTTTGGGGATACTGCTAGCGATCCTAGCTGAGGCGGTGCGATGAATAAGATCGTTCCTGAGTTCTATTTGCCGGTGGAGACGCCACGAGGCGCCGGGTTCGTCCCTGGTGACGGGGTCGAAGAGGTGTCGCTTTGGCAGCTCTGGTGCAAGTCCGGCGAGAGTGACGACGCCAGGCGCGCCACGGTTGCAGACCTCCGCAAAGCCGGCTTCGTGAAGCGCAAGAAGAAACCTGTTCCGCCGCTCCAAGCGAAGCGCAAGCGATGACGGGCTATTGCACCTACTGTCCAAAGTGTAGCGGCGAGGTTGAGTTTGAGCCTTGGGGCGATCCGTTCAACTGCCCACATTGTGGTGTGCTGTTAGAGCACGAGCACGAGTGCGAGGAAGAAGACTGCTACGACTATGTCAGAGAAAGAAAAGCCGCGGACTAATCCGCGTGCTGGAAGTAACGATCCTGAGCTGTGGGATCTTGAGCTCGATTGGTACTTTGGGGACTTTGAAGGGCTGTGTGGACTGCAGAGCGTAGGCACGAGCGGGGCCGGTGAGAACGCGCTACGTAAGCCAACCGAGGAAGAAAAGGCAGAGCGCCGACAGCGCATCAAAAACGGTTTCTTGCTGACGATGCCAGGGCCACCGAAGGCCGACCAACATTCTGTCAGCGCGGCCCAGGCCGACGCTGCCGCATTCCAAGCAATGGCCCACGGGGTCTTTGCACGGGGCCGCCGCATCTGGCGCAAGGTCTCAGCGATGCCCTATGGCGTCCAGCAGCTACTTCGCCAGTCTTACGAGGAGCGCTTGCGCGAGGCTGGCATTGACTGCGGTCGCCCACCGCTGCGCGACGACCAGGTCAGAGCCGCTCACCGCTGCTATCGAGGCCAGGAATACGACGTCTACTGCGACCTTGTGATTCGGGAGCTAGACCCGCCACCGCCTGAACGAAAGCCCTGGAAGAACCCACCCGCGGCGGGAGCACAGCACCAATGGTGAGGGAGCCGGTGGATTCGGTTGTGATGCGCCACGCGCTAGAAGACTCCCAAGAGCGCGACTTCGCGCGCCGGGTGGAGCCACTAGTTGCCAAGCTCCACGTTGGATACAACTACTTCGAACCGGAAGAGTTCCACGACCTAGCCTGCTACTTCACCGAAGGTCGCGCCCGAACAGATGCTGTCAACGATGGCGTTTTCAGGGTCTCAAAGAAGGTCGACGTCATTCGTACGGGATCCGGAACTCTTCAAACAATGACCGAGCTTTCCCGCAATTTGGGTGTAGCTCGACAGACGCTCCAAGACTGGGTCGGCACTTTGAAACTTCCGCACCGCTTCCGCGGCAAGCGAAAGGTCTATAATATCAATGAATTGCGCCGCTATCTGCTGGGCAGACGTGAAGGGGATAACAAGGGTTTACGGTAACCCCGCGACGAACCACCTGACTGTCGGCGTCAAAACCGTCCGCTTTCATGCGCCAATTCGTTTTCGCGGCGCTCCTGTACCTGGAGCCGTATCTAGTCTACCTGCCGTACTCCCCCGCTGTTGCTCAGCTCTGGGGGTAACATGATCTCGGTACCCGCCGGCAACGATTACACGCCATGGGTACCGCTGCAGTCCGGAGCCTGCAAAGCTTGCGGACGCGCTGGTTCCGGCAAAGACCCGAACGAAGTCTTCTCCTACCCGAAGACCGCTGAATCGCTCGTCCTGTGCACTGCGTGTGCTCGTGGGTTGACGATGTGCATAGCCAAAGAGCTGAAGCAACGGCATGCCAAAAAGCCCACGCCGCCAAAGGCTCCGGCGAAGGTATCTGCGTAAACGATTGGGCCACATTGGTGTCGATTGTGGGCAAAGCCTCAAGGTCCCCGCAAGACGAGGGTTCGATTCCCTCATGGTCCACCATGGTGTGAGACGCTGGTTCGAATCCAGCCTCCCAGAGCGATGCTCCAGGAGTAGCTCAGTGGGAGAGCGCACGCCGCTAAACTTCGCCGATGTGTCGGCCAGCTAATCCTCGGCAGGGGACCCTGGGACGCATCGGCTTTAATCGAAACAACCAGGTAGAGCTTCGCTCCCGGTTGCGTGAGGTGAACGACATGGAAACACGTGACGTTGGCCTTCAGCCCCGCGGTGACGGGGGAAATCATCACCATGCCGAAGAAGAACGCTAGACAACAAGCGATCGAGATTCGCCGAGGCGAAGTGACAAAGCTTCGCACCAAAGGCAATCGCACCTATCGCGAAATAGCCGAGAAGCTCAACGTAAGTGTTGGGACTGTTGTCGGTGACATGTGGCACGTCCTCGACAATGTGCGCTCGCAACAAGAAATCGACGTCGAAAAATGTCGTGACGTTGAGCTAGCGCAACTCGACTTCTTTATGACGAAGGTTCTGGCCATCGTCACCGATGAAACAGATCGCGATCTCGTCTTGAAGGCGATTGATCGTGGCGTGAAGCTGTCCGAACGACGCTCCCGCTTGCTGGGCCTTGATGCGCCTGAGCGCCAGGAGGTTGCAACGGTCGATCTCACCGAAGCAACTCCGGAACGTGCTCGCGCGATCATGAACGAGCTGTTCCCCGCAATTGGGAATGACACAAATACTGAGGGGCAGCGGGAACAATCCCGCGAACCGGGACTTCTTGTCACGACTGGAGAGAGCGTTCCCTGAACGGGAATTTCTAGCTCTTTCCTGCTGGCTCAATCAGTTCTACGGCTTCCAGCAAAACTGGCTGTTCGACAGAAATCGTTTCTCGATTCTCGTCAAGTGCAGACAGATCGGTGCCTCACACACCTTTGCTGCCGCCGCAATTCTTTGGGCGCTCCTCGGTGAGGACACGTCCATTGTCAGCATTGGTCAGCGTGAAGCTGACGACGTGCTCGACAAGGTCGACAGGCACTCTCGCGCGCTTGCTCAGATGGGCAGCGTTTGGGGTGCCCAGGTCGCGAAGTCGCAAAGCCGCATCAAGCTCAACGGCGGCGGCACAATCTTTTCTCTCTCGTCCACTTCGGGTGGTCGCGGCAAGTCCGGCAATGTGTTGCTTGACGAGGCCGCCTACTACGAACACCCGGAGAAAGTCTGGGACGGCGCCTCAGCGACCACCATGCACGGTGGCTTTCGCATGCGCGTCATGTCGACACCCAACGGTGTCGGCAACATGTTCCATCAGCTCGTGAAGTCGCCGCCTGACGGCTACCAGGTGCACAGCACCAACATTCACGAAGCTATTGCCGATGGTCTACCGGTCTCGCTCGCCGAGTGCCGCAAGATGGCCAAGGGCGATCCGCGTCTCTTTTCGCAGCTGTTCGAGTGCAAGTTTCTCGACGGCGAGATGCAATACATCCCGACGCATCTGATCGACAACTGTTCGACAGACGCGCTGCCTGACGAGGGTGACGGGCCATATTTCGCGGGGCTTGATATCGGCAAAACCGCCGACCTCACCGTGCTCACGGTGATTCAAAAGGTCTACCGCAACGACAAGCCGCCAGTCTTCGTTGTGCGCAGCATCCAATCGCAGCGCCGCACCGACTCTGACGGGCTCGAAGCGATGGTCGCGGCCGCGTTCCAAAAGTACCAGCTTCGTCGCCTATGCGTTGACGCTACTGGTATGGGCGCGTTTCCCGCTGAGCGCATGCGCAAGCGTCACGGCCTATCCAAGGTCGAACCGATCGCTTTCACTCTTCAGGTGAAAGAGGATCTCGCCACGGCGCTCTACACCGCGTTCGTGGAAGAAACGATCATGCTTCCGAAGACAGCGCTCAAGGGTTCAGCCGATGGCGAACCGCAGCAGCTTGCGGAAGACATTGCGGCGCTTCGTCGCATCATCACGACAGCGGGAAACGTTCGCTACGACGCACCGCACACCGACCAAGGTCACGCCGACCGTGCCTGGTCTCTGGCGATGGCGCTCCACGCTGGCATGACTGCCCCGTCCTACGCACGAATGTAAATGGCTCGCCCTGGTGACATCGCAAAGCGCATCGCACGTAAGCGCGGCAGTCCAACCGACAAGGTTGTGACAAACCCGAAGCTACGTCTGACCGATCTGCTGACCGCGATGGACATCGAGCACGGCGAGCGTGTGAAGCTCGAAAAAGAAGTGAAGTCACTTCGGCGCAAGCTCGACCTCGTGATGCGCCAGCTCCTGCAAAACTAAAATGCCGACCATTGCTCAACTGAATCAACGGCACCCGTGCTGCGATTCAGAGCGCGTGTCGGATCTGAAGGCCCTTTACGAGGGTGAGGAAGCTTTCGAAAAGAAGCTTCCTAAGTTCTTGCCTCGTCGCGAGCGCGAACCGCTAGCACGTTACGAGCTGCGCAAGAAAGAGTACCACTATCGGAACTACATTGGCCCGATCGTGGACTACTTCGCGTCGCTGCTCTTCACGGCACGCCCCCAGCCGGTGGCAAAGAAGCCTGAGAGCGACGATCCGGAAACGGATCCCGGCGACTACTACAACGACTTTCGCGACGACTGCGACCGCACCGGAACGGACATCGATTCGTTTTTCAAGGCGGCTTTCACCAAAGCAATGGTTGAGGGCAAGGCCTGGATCCGACTGTACCACCCGGACGGGACGGAGTCCGCAACGGACAAGGCTCAGTTTGATAAGCTGAAGCTCGGCGACGCCTGGATCAAGCCCCTCGAATATGACGAGGTTCTCGACTGGGAATACGATGACGAAGACAATCTTCTTTGGGCGATCACCCATAAGCGAGAAGCTCGTCGTGACGGGCCCGCCGGCGATCGCAAAGAGATCACCGAGACGTGGCAGTACCTCACCCCTGAGGACGTCGAAACGTTCGCGATCAGCTACGACAAGGATCGCCCACCGCAGCCGGAACAGCCAGTTCCTTCGCTCGGCGTCGTCTCGCACCGCTTCGAGCGCGTGCCGCTTGTCTGCATAGATTTTCCACCCGGCCTGTGGCTAGCGAAACGTCTGAAGACGCCTCAGCTCGCGCACTTCCGCGCAAGCAACGGTCAATCGTGGTCGCTTAGTGCGACTTGCTACGCGATGCCTGTTGCCAAGGTGGCTGACCCCGAGGAGTTCTCAAAGACGATCATGGGCGCCGGTTACGGCGTTATCATCGGCATTGAAGAATCCTGGGAATGGGAAGCCCCCCCGGCCGATCACTTTCTGGCTCTCGACACCGAGATCAAGTCGCAGAAGGACGAGATTTTCCGCATCGCGCATCAGATGGCGCTGGGCGTTGAAAACAACTCCGCTGCCGTTGGTCGCTCCGCTGAGTCCAAGGCAACAGACGCGCAGTCTACGCGCGTGATGTTGGTAGCGTTCGCCAAAGAAGTAAAAGAGGAAATGGAGCGCGTTTACAACGCGATCAGCGTTTCCCGTGGCGACGAATACACCTGGACTATTGCTGGGCTCGATGAGTTCGCAACCTCGGACCTGATGGGTTTCCTTGAGGCGCTCACGCTGATCCAGGCTGCTGGCGGCATCCCGAGCAAGACGGCGAACGTCCAGATCAAAACTCGCGTCGCTGAAGGATTCCTACCTGATATCGATCAGGAGACTCGCGCCACGATCCGCAAAGAGATCGAGGACGAAATCCAAAACGCACCCGATCCGGCAGACGCCGAGATCGACCAGATGGTGCGGATGCACACGGCGCTAGCGGGAATCGATGGCGCAACCCCACCAAAGCCAGGACAGCCAAAGCCGCCAAGCGGAACTAAGCCGAAGAAAGCTTTTGGCGGCGGAAACCGCAGCGCTCCTCCTGCTGCTAAGAAAGCGTGACCGAGCGGTAAGCATCGGTATTCGTGCCGGGCTAACGCCTCACGCTATCGCATCAAACATCGAAAGCGCTTGGCGCGTGGCCGTAGGCCAGGCCCGAGCCTATTCACGTGCCGCCAGTATCGCGCGCCTACGCGCAGAGCTGGCGGCGTTGGGTATTCCGAAGCGTGTTGCTGCCGCGGCTGCCGACGAGGCGGTCCGTGACGCTATGCGCGCGAGTCGTATTGCTCGCATTTACGCCGACCGATGGCGCTCCGTTGCGGAAGCAGATGGGGCGGCAGAAGCCTCACGGGCGACGGTTGGGCGCGTGCGTGTGATTGCCGCGACGGAGTCAGCAGAAGCCTGGAATTCAGGCCGTCTGCATGCTCTCCAGAATTACCCAGAAATTCAGGTGATGCGCGTTTGGGACGCGACCCTGGACAAGCGAACCTGTCAAGTCTGCGCCAACGCAGACGGCGACATGGTGGGTGTGCAAGAGCGTTTCCCCAACGGGGAGCCAGGCATGGTGCACCCGAACTGCCGCTGTACGTGGCACCCAATCCCAATCCAATTCACCCGCTGATGCTTGCGGGCACGGGCCTACAGCGCACCCGTTAAAGGCGCTGCCCGAGTTACTTCCTTACTCGTTAAACAGGATGCACGAGCAATCATGCTTGGTCCTAGTGTTGTGTTGCGTGAAGAAAACAAAGAGCCCGATGCTGGTGGTGGCGATGCCCCGCTGTTCACGGAAGCTCAACTAGCTGCTCTGTCGCAGCTTGTTACGTCGACCGCAAACTCGGCTGTCACTGCCCAGTTGAAGCGAAACCTCCCAGGCGCCGTCTCCGATGGCATCAAGGGAATCAACTTCGCTGAGATCCTGGGGCCTGAGATTGCCAAGCTCAAGCCGGCGGAGCCTGCTGAGAAGAAGACTGCGGCTGACGACTTCACGAATCAACTCAAGGAAATGGCGGCAAAGCTAGATGCCGCTGAAGCCAAGGCAGTTGCTCTAGAGCGCGCACGTGCGGATGCGGAGACAAAGCGTCTCCAAGAAAACGCCGTCACACAGCTCCGCAATCAGCTCCAGCCCAAATTGCGCGACGACCTACTCGACGTAGCGGTCTCGCATTGGGCAACCGTCGAAGGACGCCTCAAGGTCCAAGACGACGGGACAACCACTCTCCGCGTCAAGCGCGCCTCTTTCAAAGGCGGTCCGGAGATGGACGAAGATCTACCGCTTGCAGATGCCATTCCGGTTCTGCTCGCAAGTAAAGAAGCTAAGCCGTTTATTCCTGCACCAGGTGGGCAGCAGGAAAAAGGCGGTCCAGCCAAACAGCCCCGAGCCCCGTTCACACAGGGTGCTCCGAGCGTAGGCGCAGACGCAACCGACTCGGCGAAAGCCAGTGCGGCAATGGATGCGCTCGCGAAGCTCGGAATCACAGATCTGTCTGAAGTGCTCGGTTGATTGGCTAGCTGCGCTCCCGCTTAGGCGGTTCGTGCGCAGTGATTCCTTTCGCTCTGCCCACCGCAACTCGAAATTAGAAAATGGCTGATACTCTTCAAACAGCAGCACTGATTACGCTCGCCCAAAATTACGCGGGCGATGTTGTGCGCCAGGTGAACCGCACCTCGATGGCGCTCCGCGTGCTGCCAATCGTGACCGGTGAAGGCAAGAACGTTGCTTGGGCTGCGGCCTCCAGCGGCGCCGTGGTTGAAACCTATGCTGAAGGCGCCGATGCGGCGAACTTCGGCAGCGATGCGCAAGCTGCTGCAACGCTGAACTGGGCGTCTTATCGTTCGAACTTCCACGTGAGCGGTCTCGCTCGCGCGGCTGCTCGCACGAGCCACACCCCGGCCGGAAACCTCCAGCTGTGGGCCCGCAATATCGTTGATGCGTCGGCGGCTCTCGCCTCGCAGATCAATACCCACATCTACAGCGGCAACGGCGCTGCGTCTCCGAAGGAGATCACGGGCCTCGACGCGGCCATCGGCAGCACGTCCAACACCTACGCGACGATCGATCGCGGTACCGCCACCTACTGGCGCCCGTACCTGGCGAACCCCGGCGTTGCTACGGCTGTGACCCTGTCGCAACTCCGCGGTGACATCAGCTCGATCTACCAGCAGAGCGGTGAGTTCCCGGACATCGCGCTATGCTCGCCTGGTGTCTTCGACGCCATCGGCGCCCTGTTCGATGCGAACCGCCAGTACGTTCAGCCTGTCGTGGTGGCTAACACCGCCCGTGGCCAGATCAAGCTGGACGGTGGCTACGCCGGTCTGGCGATCGACGGTTGCGTGTTCTTGCGTGACAAGGATGCGACGCTGGAATCGGGTGGCGCCTCGGGCCGCATCTACTACCTGAACTCGAACTACGTTCGTCTGGTGGTGTTGCCGAACGCCGATGACCCTGGTCTGGGTCCGGACATGATGCTGACCGCTAACGACGGCTTCGGCAGCATTCCGCTGATGTTTGGTTACGACTTGCTGGCCAAGGGCGGCGACTCCGCGAAGGCCCAGGTCAAGCTGTACACCGAGCTTCAAGTCAAGAAGCCGAACGCCTGCGGTATGCGTCGTTTCGTCCAGATCTAACGGTCTTTAGGAGCATAGCCACAGATGCTTACTCGTAAAGCACCGCTGGACATGCTGTTCGCGCTGGTGGCGGAGCAAAACCGCCGCCAGCTCGATGCGATCAGCACGACCTATTTCCACGCTTGCCAGTGCGAAACCGTAACCGGTGGCGCTGGCGGTGTGACGATCACCCGCACCACGATTTCGACCGCGAACGCGAGCGACCTTGCAACCTCCGTTGCTTTGGTCAACGCGATCAAGGTAGTCGTAAACAAGCACTTCGCTGACTCGGCTGCTCACAGCACCGGCACGGCGTCTGCTCTCGTGACGACTGCTGACGCGACCGATCTCGCGACCGGCATCACGCTCGGAAACGCGCTGAAGGCTGCGTACAACACGCACCGCACCGCTTCGAACGTGCACTACAACAACGATTCGACCAACGCTGTCAGCTCGACTGATGCCACGGACCAAACGTCGCTCAACACCCTTCTGAACGAAATGAAGGGCGACGTTAACGCGCACATTGCGAGCGCGCCAACCGGTTCGTACATCAAGCTCGTCAGCGCTTGATCCTTCCCGCGGTTGGGAGACCGCCTCACTATGCGACTGCACAATCAAACTAACGAACCGATCACCTGGAACGACGGACCTTTCAACTACAAGTGGGAACCATTTGGTTTCGCTGAAGTTGACGAAAAGGCTGTCGAGCACATCCGTGCGCAAAAGGTAAAGGTCGACGTTAGCCCGGTCTCTCCGGAGAATCGTGCGCGCAGTGAGGCCGAGTCTGCCCAAGCCGCGGCGCTCAATAGTGATACGCGCAAGCTCAAGCAGGAGATGCTTGCAGCTTGCGCGGATCGTGACTCCGCAAAGGCTGAGGTCGAGCGCGTGAAGGTGCTGAACGCCTCGCTGGACAAGCGACTGGCGCAAGCAGAGTCAAAAGCCACTGAAGCCGCGGATAAGTACGCGGACGCCTCGACGGAGCGCGATGCGCTCAAGGCGGAGCTTGCTGGCCTAGCGGTTAGCGGCGTGGCTGAGGCTGATGTTGTTGTGAGCAAGGTCAAGGCACAGCTCGCTGACGCGCTTTCGAGCCTCGAACAGGCTCGCGCAGAGGCTGAGCGTGCGACGAAGGCTGAGCGTGACGCGCTGGCGAAGGCATCTGGCGCGGAGACCGCAGCGCTAGAGGCAATGTCCAAAGGCGACGCTCTGAAGGCTGAGGTTGCTGCTCTGAAGAAAGAGCTAGCATCGCTGGCTTCCAAGCCGAAGAAGTGACGCTGCCGCGGTTGGAGCGCCTAGATGGCCTTCTCTGCTGCACAGATTGTCCAGATCAAAAAGTATCTGGGCTTTCCACAAGTTTTTGAATCAGACAACTATCGTCTGATGGGCGCCATTCAGCTGATTGGTGCCGATGCAACGAAGCAAGCTTACGTCGAGTCGATCTTGACCGAGCTTGCAACGGTTGACGCTGCGATCGCAGCGCAAGGCGCCTCAGGCGCCACGTATGGTGCTCTTAAAAAAGTCGATGAGGTCGAGTTCTACTCACCCAAAGAAAGCAGCACCACGACCGAAGACCTAGTCAGCTCAATGAAGCGCGGCCGTATGCTGTGCTCCCGCTTGAGCAGCGCCGTGGGTGTTCCCAAGGTCGCAAACTACTTCGGCACGCACGGCTACGCAGATGACAGCTGGGCTGGTGCTGACTTTCAGGTCGGCGCATGGCCGCTGGGATGAACGATGGCACTGGCTGACGACCTTATAGCAGTCATCTGGTCCATTCGTTCGATTCCTGGCCAGTTCGGGCTGCGCCCGCATACGGTCCAAATCATAAACCGATTTGCCTACGGTCAGCATACCGGAGACGTCGATCTTTCATCGGCAACGCCGCTTGTTGAGCATGGCAACACCAATCCGAAAGTGCGATGGCTCGATGACGAAGCCCTCGCGGTAGGTGGTTTGCCATCAGGCACGGTTGAGATCGGGCCCATTACTCCAAAGTTTGATGCCGGTGGTACAGCCCTTGCGACGCTCGACGCGCGCAACCTGGACACCGGCGATTCCTTGCATTTGCTCATTACGGGTCCAAAGCACCCGAGCGGCGCGCTCTACAAGGTAGTGCGAATCAACGCCGATCGAGCAATGCACTACATGCTTCGCGCTACTCCGGTAAGCGAAAACCAGGACTGACGCAATGGGCGCTGACTCGATCGTCGATCAAACGGGCGGTCTAGTTTTTCCGCTCAACGCTGCGGACTACACGAACACGCTGGCTCCGATGGATCCGGCGCGCTCGCGCCTGCTCGCGCTCTTTACGGCCGCAATCAACTACGAGTTGGCTGACGTCTGGAAGAAGATTACCGACGGCTTGCCGCCGAACCATAAGCTTTTCGGCACGCGGCCCGTCCAGGACACTCTAGAGCTTCGCCCGTCGCCCAGCGTGATGCAGCAGCGCAAGGCAGCATTCCCGCTGCTGTGCCTCCATCGCAGCGGGCGCGCGGCCTGGGACTTCTACACGCTCGAAATCGAGCGACGTATTCAAGACTGGTCGCTGCTGTACATCTTGCCCGCGCTCGACGTACAAGATCAGCGCCGCGTCGGGGACGTTCTTCTAACCGTCCCTGCGATCGTTCGTCGCGTGATCCGTAATCACGGTCACAAGGCGTTTGAGGACGGCAAGCTCCAGTTCTTCGGCGACGCTAGCGGCATTGGCGCCATTCGCCTCGTTGGCCAGACGGACATCGGCAATGCGCCGTTCTCCGAGGGCGCCGACGCACCGATCTATTACACGATCGTTTGTGAGCTACAGACTCACGAATACACCCAAGATAGCGCCGAAGAATTCGGCGAGTTCGAGGGCGCCGACTTCACGATCGGCACAGGCGAAGCTGACGACATACTGCCCGATTTTATCGAGGCCTCTACGGACGTAATGGTGGACGAATGAGCGAGGGAGAAACGCTCGACGACAAGCGCAAGGCGCGCAAGAAGCGCGCAGCAGAGAATCAGCCGAGACCTGTAGCCCGCAAGGGTAAGGGGCGCTCACCTGGCAAGGGTGTTGGCATGACGCCAGCAACGGATCCAGCTGACGCGCTGGCGCAGATGCGTCGCAGCTTCTCTGATGTCTGGCTCGACGACGAGAAGAATCCAGCCATCAAATTGATTGCCTCCGAGCATCACCTAGCCGCTCGACTCAACACCTACGCTGAAGGCCGTTGGCAGATTCGCCGCGTTGGTGACGACGCAGTGATCGCTCTAGTTGAGCTCCAGGACGGCACTCGGGAGACGCGCCGCTTCACACGCGGTGTGATCGATGACAGTTGGAAGCGTAGTTGACGTCTCCAGGGTTCGCTCAGCTCACAAGAGATTTCTCGAAGCGCACGAAACGGCTTTCGATCGGGTTCTAGATCCTGGTCCGATTCTGCGTGACGTAAAGCAGCACATCGCCTCCGGCATTCTGCTGCAGATGCGCACGTTCCGGCTGATGCACAGCACGGACGCGAAGCTAATTCGAACGGCAAACCGTTCGCTGGTCCGTGTCACGAACACGGCCAAGTACGCATGGGCTCAAGAGAAGGGCTCGGGCAAGTACGGCCCCAAGGGAACCAAGTACCCGATCACGCCAAAGCGCGCCGGCTATCCGTTGCGCTTCTATTCATGGCGCCGCGGGACGTGGGTCTCGACGTACAAAGTAATGCACCCAGGCGTCAAGCCGACTCACTTCCTCGAAGTGGCGACCGACCTGGTGTTCCAAACGCGACTCGCGTTGTTGCGCGCTGCCATGAATTCGGCAGCGCGCCATTTCTGATTTCTTTTCGGGAGACGTTTCACCTTGGCAACTCTGCGTTTCTACGCGCGCCACGATCACCGGGTCTGGTATCCAGGACTCAAGATTCCAAACGGGCAGGCGCCTGTTTACTTGGGTCGCTCGTTCACTCCAGCGAAAGACGGTAAGCCGTCTGCCTCTCCAGCAACGAAGGATCCGATCGAGTGCCAGAGTGGCGACGTTGTCGCAACTCGCATCATTCGGCTGATGACGGTCGATCGACAAGATCCACCGTTCTTCTGCGCCGATGAACAGACCGCCGCGGAGTGTGGCTTTCCGTTCATCAAGGCGAAGTTCGTCGATGGCGTGTGGGTCGAAGCGCCGCAGAAGCCTGTCGTTTCCGTCGACTGAAGGACTAGATGTCTCTACCTGTAATTCCGATTACGGGTGTGGATGCGAATTACCGCGTCCCCGCCGTACTCGCCGAAATTGTATTCAATCAAGGCCCTGCGACAGCCAGCGCGCCGACACGAAACGTGTGTTTCGTCATGCCCAAGCTGTCGAGCGGCAGTTGGACTGCGGCTACGCCGTATCAAGTAAAGAACGAATCAGACGCAATCACTGGCGCCGGATCCGGCTCCCCACTGCACCGTGCCATTCGCGTATTTCTGCAGTCCAATAAGGACGCGACGGTATACGCCGTTCCTGTAACCGCGACGGCCGGTGGCTCCCCTGCCACGGCCACGGCCACGATCACGCTTGCCACAAATGCGACCGGTACCGGTACAGCAGTTGCGACGATCGCGGGCGAGGACTGCTCTGCGTCGTTTGTCTCTGGCGCCACGCCAACAACCGTTGGTGACGCTCTAGTCGCTTCGATCAACGCGAAGACCTGGCTGCCCTGCACTGCGTCGAACGCAGCCGGAACTGTGACGTTGACCGCAAAGATCGCGGGCGCGTCGCAGGGAACTGGAACGCTAACTGTGCATCGTGTGCGCGTGACCATCACCACTGGTGTTGGCATGACCGCGGTTGCAAGCGGAGGTCTGGGATCGGTGACTGCTGGCGCAGACGGTTCCACGACCGAAGCAGCAAACACGCTCGCCGCTCTCAACGCAATCGTTGCTCGTCGCTTCTACTACATGGTCTCAAGCGCGGTCGATGCGACAACGCTTGGCCACTTCAAGCTGCACCTTAGCACGAAGGCTGAGCCGCGCCGCGGCATGCGCTGTGTTGGCATTGCTGCCTATCCGGGCACACTGGCTAACGCGCAGACGCTCGCAACAACGCTGAACTTCCCGCGCCTGCAGGTCGCTTGGCAGCGTAACCCCGACACCTCGCCAGACGAGATTGCGGGCAACGTGGCCGCGATTCGCCAGAAGCGTGAAGCCGTGGATTCGGCCGCCAACATGGCCGGCTACCGCGACGCTGATTGGCTTATCAAACCAGCTTACACGACTAGCGATTGGCCTGACGACAACGACCAGAACGACGGCATCACCGACGGCCTGGCTGTTATCGCGAGCGACGAAACCGGTTCTTACTTGGTTATGTCGGTCAACACGAAGTCGAAAGACTCGACCGGCGCCGTGGATGACTTCCGCGCATGCGAGACGCATCGCGTCTCCGTGCCTGACGAGTTCGTCGACGAGCTTCTCCAAAACACTCGTCTGAAGTTCGGCCAGAAGAAGCTGAAGAACGATGAGTTTCTGCCTGATGGCACGGTGAACCCGAACCAGCGTCGCATTCGCGACGTGATCACTCCGTCCATTGTCGGTGCGACCGTGAAGTCGCAACTCACCGACTACGAGAACAACGGGAAGATCCAAGACGCCGAACTGTCGAAGGCTGGACTCCAGGTTCTGAAGTCGCCCGCGAACGCTGCGCGCATTGAGTGCGGCTTCGATATCCACACCATCGATCACGCTCACCAGTTCACGTTCCGCGTGGCTGAAGTCAGCACGGGCTAATAGCCAATGGCATTCACAGATTTTGCGAAACTCAGCGCGTTCTACAAGGGCAACGCGCTGACGAAGCTCACCTCCATCACCATCACGACGGAGAGCGGGCAACAGCGCGTCGACCTTCTAAACGAAGGCTTGGCGGGCTTTACGCCTGGCTCCGGCTCGGTAGAGATCGAAATCGGCTTTGCCGTTCCGATCGGTGGGCTTGAGGACACCTTTCAAGAAGACTGCGCGACCGGCGCGATCGTTGAGATGCAAATCCCGATCGGTTCGAAGGATTACATCGGTCTCGGCAAGGTCATGAACGTGAAGATCAGCCAAACGACGGCACAGAACGTCGAAGGCACATTCACCTGGTCTGGCCAACTCAAGCCGATCGAGTAATTCGCGCACACAACCTGGCGCCGCGTCTGTGGGAGACGAATCGCGGCGCTGGGATTCCTTTTTACGTTGGCCCTCTTGGCGGCGTGTCGTCTCCCACCGATCCGCCCCTTGAGGGCTTTTCGTTTAGGGAGAAAACGAAATGTTGCAAACCTTTCAGGAGCCGCCCGCGGTTCTCGAAATTCCAATTCCTCGCTGCGTGTCGCGTGAGCTGCATGCGCTAGCCAATCGCATTGGCCCGCGCACCTCTGCTCATGTGGCGCTCGTTGCGCTCGCCGCTACTCAGGTAAAGAACGTTGCTGGTTTTTCCGGCGGCTTCCATCCCGACGGTTCTGGTTACGTTGAGGTAATCGTGCGCCCCACGGCAACCTATCCGCTCGATACGCTGCGTTTGCAGGTCGAGAACCTTAGCCGCCGAGTTGATGGCGCCCACCCAGATACGATAATGCGTGAGTGGGCTGATACACCTACAGCAGAGCGCTCGGTTTGCAAGATCGTGAGGGACGATGTCCAAGCCACCTGAGGACATCTCACCAGCTGAGCTGTTTCTCAAACTCAGCGAGCCTCGCCCGAGTGAGGTCATCGACTTCCCGCGCAAGGATCGTTTCGGCGATCCGGTTGGAAAGATCCGAATCCAGGTTTTGACCATGGAGGATCACAACCGCGCTCGCATTCTCGCTCAGCAAGCGCTGAAGAAGACTGTCGCCGGCTTCGGGCTTGAAGCGCTTGACCAGCGCGACATGGAGAGCCCTGCTGTCCGTGAGGTTCTAGGTGACCTTGTGGCTCACGAGATCCTTTGCATGGCCTGCGTCAGCGACAAGCCGACGTTTGAAGCGACGGACGAACGCCCCGCGGTCTATGCCAAGGTCTTCAAAACACCGGCAGATCTGCGACGAGTTCTGACAGCGGACGAAACGCTTACGCTGTTCCGTGCTTACCAGCTGGTACAGCACCGCTATGGCCCTTTCGAGGCCACCACTGGCGAAGATGGTGAGCTTGAGGCGTGGATCAAACGCCTTGAGGAGGGTGCAGAGCACTTCCCTTTACTTCGCTTGGCCTTGCCTCAATTGCACGAACTGACATCGTGCTTTGCGGCAAGGATCTCTTTGCTATCCCACATCCTGGTTTCCCAGTGGGAGACCTTGCCGCCTACTTTGGCGTCAGCCCTAGAGCCCTATTGTTTGGGCACTGGCTTGTCTGGCGCGCTTGTCGACGAGTACACGCGCATATCTTCGGAAAGCTCACGTGAGCCATTGACCGTTGAGCAAGCGGCGCGCTGGGCGGAAGCCGACAAGAACGCGCGCCAACCTGAAGAGTAACCATCACAACACTGACTTACGACCTGGCCGTAGTTGGTCGTAGGGTCGTTGAAAGCGAACTTGCAACGCTGGAGCGTCGTTTCGCGCAGCACGCCCAGCGTTTGCAGCGCCTATCAACCGACGCAGTGCGCGGCGCGCATTCTGCGGCCGGTGGTGGCGGTGGTGGCGGCGGACGCTTGCCGCGTGACCCGATGTTTCTACCGGGTCGCCGTGAGCAGATCGCAGCCATCCGCTCGCGTGAGCGCGCGGAACTGGCGTCAGCAAAGAACATTGCGCGCGCCAAAGAATCCCTCGATCGCCAGCGCTCAACGGCGCTAAACGCTTCGCACCGCGAGGAGCAGCGCACGATCCGTCAGCGTGTAAACGCTGAGTTCCGTGCCCGCGAACAAGCGCGAAACGACTATCACCGAGTTCGCCAAGAAAACAAGGCGTTCTGGCGCTCGACGCTAGGCAATAGCGCGGACAAGGTCATGGGCACAATCGGTGCCGTTGGCCGTGCCGGCGTTGCTGCGGTTGGACTGGGCGGCGGTGGACTTGCTGCTGCGTCCGTGAATCAGGCGCTTCGCCTTGACGAGATGACTCGCCGTCTCTCGATCAACTCGCGTGGTCCTGGCCAAGCTGGGGCAAACCCCGAAGAGCTTCGCCGCACATTCACTAACCTTGGAATCGAGAGCGGGATCGCCCCGGAGCAGCTCGCCGGGGGCGCCATGAAGTTCGTTGCCAAGACCGGCGACCTTGGAACGGCCATGGCGAACATGCGCACGTTTGCGATCACGGCGCAGGCCACTGGGGCCAGCGTCGAGGACATCGCAAGCGCAGCCGCAGACCTTTCCGAGAAGTTCGATATCAAATCGACTGAGGACATGGGCAAGGCTCTCGCTGTCCTTACCTTCCAGGGTAAGAAGGGCGCTTTCGAGCTGAAGGACATGGCCGAGCAGTTTCCCGAACTTGCCGCCGCGGCGCAACGCGCTGGTATGCGCGGAGTAAAGGGAATGCAGACTCTGGGTGGCCTCGCGCAGATCGCGCGACAGTCGACCGGATCGGGCGCCGAGGCGAGCACGGCCCTACAAATGATGCTCACTCAGCTCACCACGAAAGCAGGTGACCTGAAGTCGGGCAAGGCGCTTGGAGGGGAAAGCGTCAACGTCTTCGAGGGTGGCGACGCCACAAAACGGGCGCGCGATATCCCCGAGGTGCTGTCCGAAATCATCAGCAAGAGTAACGGCAATCAGACGCAGCTCGCTAAGCTGTTCGATGTTCGTGGCTTGCGTGCAGTTTCGCCGCTGATTAAGACATACCGCGACATGCACGATTCACTCGGTCCGAAAGCGACCGAGGCAGAGCGTCGTGCGGCGGGCAAGAAGGCTGTTCTAACTAAGATCGCTGTTGCGTCCGAGGGTGGTGGTAGCTGGGCGGACGTTGAGTCCGATGCACGCGATGCCATGAAGGCAACTTCGGTGCAGCTTGAGCAACTCAAGATTCGTCTTGAGGCTGCTGTGGCTAGCTCGTTCTTCCCGCTGATGCAGAGCCTGGTGCCAGCTCTTGAAGAGATGGTCCCGCTGGTCTCCAAGGCGGCGAGCTTCATCGCAGCGCTTGTGCACACGCTTGCGCAGAACCCGATCCAGGGCATCGGCGCTGCAATCACGCTAAGCGTCACCAAGGATCTGATGGCTGCCGGCCTCGGTGAAGCTGCAAAGCTAGCGTTGATGAACGGCATCGGGGCTATGACCGAAGGCGCCGCGCTCGCACTGGCGATCGGCGCGTTTGAGGTCGGACAAATGGCCGTTAAGACCATGATGGTCGAAGCGCAGCAAGCTGCCGACTCCGCAACGGCATCTGGTGACGAGGTTCGCGCCAAGGCTGCCAAAGAACTAGCCGAAAAGGGCTACCTGTCACAGGGTACACGCAACGAGCTAGAGGGCCTGAACCTGACGGAACAGTCCGTCATGTCGAAGGCCGACCGCTCGATCGCGGAGGGCCAGACATTCACCGGCATCGCCGGAATGGGCCTGCGCTCTCTTGGTGCAACTCTTGGTTTGAACGACGACACCGGAACGCTTGGCGAAGCCTCGAAGCTGATGACCACGGCGACCGATGAGAAGTACAACAAGGGTCACCAGGAAACGAAGCAGCTGCTAGACATGGATGCCTTTGCGCAGAAGTTCGAAGGCGGCGCGGAGAGCGTCCGTAAGATCATGGTCGAAGGCGCGACGGAAGCCGCGCAGGTTCTCAAGGATGGCGCCGCTGGTGCCAAGCCGAACCGGGGCGACAAGCCTACCGGAGTAAAACCCTGAGCTGGCAGCTCTGAAAGATCGCAAGGATCGCCACGACGCCCAAAAGGACCGCGGCGATCTTCCAACCGACGTTGGTTTTTGGCTTCGGTAACTGGCTCGCGAACTCTGACTGAGCCAGGTGCACCCACTTGCCTTCGCTCGGTTTTACCAGCGCGTCGTGTAGACCGCTGCTGATCATCTCTTCCACCTCGGCCCTGGAATAGGGCCCGGCCTCGTCGTTGCCAACGCGCACGCTGTAGGTCCGAGAATCCACGCCACGAGGCTAGCGCTGGGAGACGCCGAAGCCAAGGGCATCAGCCCAGTGAGCCCGGAATGGCTTCAACAGACGTCTTTCGTCTCGTGCCGCATATGGAGTGGCGCGGGAACGTTTACCCGATCGCCGCTCGCTCGGTTTCGTTTCGACACGAACAAATCGAGCACAAGATCCAATACAGACCAAACGACTTCGCCGAGCCGCTAGGCCCGCACTCGTTCCTGTTTCGCTACACGATCCCCATGCGTGAGGATCTGGCGAAGGGCCCGTACAAGAGCCTCTTCAATGAGGGCCTGGTCAAGCTCGTGCGCGACTGTCGCAACCGCGAGTCGGGCACACTGATTGATCCGTTTTACGGTGAGTTTACCTGCGTTCCGGTTTCGTTTGACGAGCGCGTTGACGTCAACAAGCGCGACGGAACAGACGTAGAGGTAGAGTTCCTCCACTCCCCCGCCTTCGACGAAGGCGAACCGCTACTGAAGGACAGCATCACGGGGATCACTGGGCTAGTGAGCCAGGCTGGTGCGCTCGACGAGCAAGTCAAGGCAGCTGATTGGAATCAGGAACCATCGCCGCAAGGCCTCACTGACGCACTCAGCGCCATCAATGGCATTGGCCGCCGTGGCCTCCGCCAGATTGACCGCACAGCTTCGAGTCTCGACGACCTAGCGTTCAAGCTACGCAAGATCGAGGAGACCGCGGACGAAGCCGAGAATCCGCAGAACTGGCGACTACGCGACAGCGCGCGCGCGGCACGCGATCAGGTGCAACGCGCAAAGGATCGCGCAACTGAAGATCCGACGCGCAAGATCTCTCGCGTCGGCACCAAGTACGCCAAGACGATCGGCACAATTGCTGTCGAGACCGACATGTCAATCGAGCAGTTGCTTGCGTTGAATCCGCACCTACGCAGCAAAGGCCCGCTCGTGCCAGCAGGCACACCGATCAGCTTCTACAAACGTGTCCAACGTTGACCTTGATACGCCGCTAGTTGTCTACCTAGAAGGCCGCAACAACTTCCGAGAGCTGACGCGCATCAAGTCATGGTCCATCGAATCGGACTATATGACCAGCACGGACGGCTTCGAGTTCGTAGCTGTAGACGACAACATCGAAGTATTGCGCGACCTTGAGGCGTAGCCGGTCAAGCTAACCGTTGGCGGCGCCGTGCAGGTTGTCGGTCGCATCGACGACACGATGCGCGGTGATGACGGGTTGGCTGTTACTTGCACAGGTCGCGATTACATCGCGGACCTAGTTGAGTGCAACGTAGACCCAACGCTGGTCATCAAAGAGAAAGAAACACTTGGGGACGTAATCCTCAAGACTTGCGCCCCGATCGGCATCACGAAGATCGCTCCTGAGAGTGACGCCGCTGTCGCGTTGGACATTCGCACGGGCGTTCCTAGAAAGACCAGAGCGCGCGGCAACACTAAGCAAGGCGGCAACCGCTCAAAGCCCTTCAAAGACATTTCTCTTGAGGACTTGAAGCCGGATATCGGCCAAGGGATTTACGAATTTCTAAACCCGATCTGCTTGCGTCAGGGATGCACTATCCAGCCGACGCATGAACGCAACACAGTTCTGATTTCGTCTCCGTACTACGAGCAGGAGCCGAGCTACCAGATTGTCCGTTTGCGCCACGATACCGGGACAACGAACAACGTCATCAAGGCGGTTGCAAAGCGCAGCTTTTCATCTTTCCCGTCTCTCGTAATCGTTCAGGGACAGGGTGCGCCGCGAACCGGCGAGACGACGAGCAATTCGCAATTCCAGATCGATACCTGGTACGAAGCTCAGCAACAGGGCGGCGAACTAGCGCGGATCCTGAATTGGATCACCTTCAGCGGGCGTCGCAAGCCTGGTACAACCGACGAGCTTCCGCTCGATAAGATCTATCGCCTCAACGTCTTTCGCGACGAGAAGGCGCGCAACCAAGACCAAATCGAGAAGGCAGCGCGAAGACTGCTGGCAGAGCATCTCAAGCGTTCGCTTGAGTATCGCGTCACGTTGCGAGGGCACGCGGACCCTGTGTCCGGCGCGCTCTGGTCGCATGACTCGATTGTCACCGTCAACGATGACGTTTGCGACGTTCACGAGGATCTGTGGGTGCAGGCCCGCCGCTTCTCCTACACCGAGAGCAGCGGTCCGCAGACGGAGCTGATCTGTCTACGCCCGTGGAGCTTTGAGATATGAACGTAGAAGTCGCGCGCCTAGGAGCGAGCCAGCAACACGCATCAACCAAGGCGATCGGCTGGCAGTGCATCAACCCGATCACGGGTGACGACGACTTCGAGGATTTCGGCGTTGTCGACGTGATGCAGGGGCTTGGCATTACCGCCGCCCCCTGGCCCGCGGATGACTCTGGATACGCTGAAGCGCTGCTGCTCAAGGGAGCGGCAAACCGCAACGCAATCGCGGTAGGTGCTCGCGACACGCGCAGCGCCAAGGCAATCGGCAACGTTCGCCCGGGTGACACCGTGCTTCACAGCACCGGCCCCGAGCAAGCCGCGCAGGTGCAGTGCAAAGAGGCCAAACGTCAGGTCGTCAACTATACGAAGGACACCGACGGTCAAGGCATGGTCTTCATGCTCGACGGCAAGAACAACAAGATCCAGTTCCTCGCGCGTGGCGCGATGATCGAGATCGATGACGTCGGGGACATCTCGATGATCGGTGCTGGCGGCGCCAGCATCATGATTCAGGGAAACCACATCTACATGAACGGCACGCTGCACATTCCGGGCATTCCGCCTGGAATGGTGCTCTACGCGGCGCCTCCTGGTGGTGGGTTCATCGGACCACCAGGCACACCGGGACTGCCTCCGAGCGTCCCACTGATTCCGGTTCTTGGTCTCGCTACTTGAGCTGCAACTTCAAGTTGCCGGCGCTGGCTCTTCCGATCCCGTCGCTGGCATTCCCGAAAATCCCGTCACTCAAGTTTCCGTCGCTTGACCTCGATCTGCCCGCGTTGCCAAAGCTCCCAATGCTAGCGCTACCGATCCCGTCGTTCGCGCTGCCGAAGATCCCAACGCTCAAGCTGCCGTCGATCGATCTGGACCTTCCGAGCTTGCCGCCGATCCCCTTCCCGGCGCTACCGATCCCATCGTTCGCGCTGCCGAAGATTCCGCAGCTAAAGCTACCGCACGTTGAGTGCCCGTTTGATTAAAGCGGCGGGCCGCAATACCAGCGAGAGCCAGCCGGTACTTGCGCGGTCACCATCCCGCAACCTTTCCCGGTTGCAGGATCATCCATCATCCCGCACTTGAAATAAAGCTGCGAACAAGCATTGCTCTTACCTTCGCAGTAGGTTGCGGCATCCGTGTTTGGGTTGGGTAGCGTGGTTGGATCGCACCGGCCGAATTGGTCGTTGATCTTGGTGCAGATCCTGGTGGTTGGTGAGTCGTGTGCGCATACCTCATCACTCGCGCAAATCTTGCCACCGTCGCAAACCTTCCAGGACTCAACCTGAGGCGCTTCACCTCCAGCGCCCGCGACCGTTGGCGGCTCCTCACTGTCAGCGCCTCCTCCGCCTCCTGCACCCCCAGCCAGTGCGCCTGCTGCCCCGGCTTCGCCGCCTGGGGTTATCACGACGGTAGCACCACCCGTGCTCTCACCAGCGGCGCCACTGATTGACGGACTGACGTCCACTATACCACCAGCACCGGCCGGCGCAGTCACGCTCATAGATCCGGATCCGCCGCTATGCTTGACCGCGCTGCCGCCGTGTGACGCGCCAGCGACGGCGGGTGTCCCACCGGCACCGCCCTCAGCTAGCTCATGCGTAGACGCAGCTGTTCCGCCGCCACAGGCCGCGACGAGCAAAGCAAGAACTAACACCCGGTTCATGATCGGGAAGCTTAACGCCCTTCCGTAAATCACGCAAGCGGCGCCGAAATACAAAGCAAATTCCTATGGCTGAAGGATTCGGACTCCTGGAGTTCGGCCTTGGCGCCTTTGGTCTCGAAACACCGGACGAAGCTCCCGAGCCGCCTACTGGGCAGCCCGGATCTCGTTACATCAATCCCGCTACTGGCGATTACGAGATCGACGCGACAACCGGACAGCTGAAGCAGATGCCTCGCACACGTCAGCGTGTGCTGCTGGCTCTCATCACCCTGCGCAAGAGCGCGTCAATGGTCCCCGGCTTCGGCAACTCGCTGCCGAACAAGATGGGCACCGCGTTTGAGGTGCAAGTGCGGCAAGCGGTTCGCTTGGCTCTCAAGCATCTCACTGAGACTGAGGAAGCGATCCGCATCGACTCAATTCTTGTCGAGCGCGGCGCCAACAGTCGCGCCCGCGTCACCGTCTCCTACACGGATCTGGAAACCAATCTTCCGGATCAAGTCCCGATCTGATGGCAGACCTTTATCAACCGCGCAACGCCCAAGAACTCGTCGACCGTTTCTTGCGCGACGTGCGTCTCGCTGCCACGTCCGAAGACATCGACGAGCCACCGACACAGGTCGGCACTGACTTCTGGCTAACGGCCAACGGCATCGCGGGCATGTGCCTACTTGGCTTCGCGAACGTCTCCGAAGCAGAGGCGAATCAAAGCGTACTAACGGCGACCGGCGAAGCGCTAGACGCGCTGCGCGAGGGCTACGGTTTGCCCGAGGTGTCGGGCACACCCGCGAGCGGAAAGCTCACGGTTGAGATCCTGGGTGCCACCACCATCACCGACGGTCAGGTATTTCTGTACCCGAACGGTGTTTCTGGAACGGTTGTTGGGACCTACGTAAACCCTGCCGACGGAGACGAGGTCGACGTAACCGCTAGCGTTACAGGCACCAAAGGCAACCTCAAATCCGGTTCAAAGGTCCGCTTCGTTAGCCCACCGATCAACGTTGCCACTGAGGCAACGGTTTCGCAAGGCTCTCCGCTCACGGGTGGAACCAGCGAAGAGACCGACGAGCGTAAGCGCGCGCGTATTCTCAACACGCTGCAGAACAAGCCAGCGGGCGGTAACTGGGGACAGATTCGGCAGACCGCTCTCGACTCCCTAGGCAGTCTCACCGACGCATTCATTTTCAATGGGCTTGGCGGCCCAGCGTCGTTCAAGGCTGTTCCTGTAAAAGACTTCGACCTCGACAATAACGACTTTTCTCGTTCTGTTTCGTCGTCGGCACTTGCGACTGTTCGCAGTGCCATTCAGTCCACGCTATCAGCTGGCATCGAAGCAGTGGTGCAGACCAGCGTCGATCAACCTGTCGACGTCGCGGTGAAGCTCACGATCCCTGACGCAGTATCAGCGGGCGGCAACGGTGAAGGCTGGTTGGACTCTGCTCCATGGCCAACCCTTGAAACCGCTGACGCCGGCAAGGTTACGGTCACGGCTGTCACTTCCACGCTGGATGGACTCACGGTATCGGCCAACACGGCAGTTAACCCAATCGACGGACAGACTCAGATTGCGTGGTGGTCTACGGCAGACCGCAAGTTTCGAACAGCAATGATCCTAGGTCACGGTGGCGCAGCCGCGGCGTGGACGTTGACCCTTGATCGTCCCCTCACCGACTCAACCGGCGCTGGACCTCAGATCGGTGACTACATTTGCCCAGCGGCGCAGAACCTCGAAGCATACGGCCAAGCGTGGGTAAACCTGTTCCGATCTTTCGGCACAGGTGAGAACACATCCGACACCGACCGCCTACCCCGCGCGTCACGTCATCCGTTTATCGCGGTTGGCGCTCCGTCGTCGCTGACGAACTCGTCTTTCAAGGCCATCACAAATCAGCACCCCGAGATCACGGACTACGAATTTTCGTATCGCTCTGCGACGTCTCCGACGGTGCCGGTTTCCACCGCGACCGCGCCGAACATCCTCATCCCGCGTCGCTTTGCAGTCTACCCGCTCTGATCCATGGCTATCGTCCCTGAAGGCTCACCGCTATGGGTGCGCACCGTTGACTTTTCGCACTACGGCGGCAACGTCGAGAAAGCGAACTATCTCTCGCGTGGCGCGATTGACGCGCTGACCGACGTTGACGCAGCCCAATTCGCCCGACTGACTGCTGACCTCTCGGCACTCGCGCGCACGGCTCCTTTTGCGATCGTGCGCCTCGTGTGCAACGACAGCGCGCCGGCAGCGCCAACGATTGAGTTTGTGCATATGGCGGTCGGTGTCCGCCTAATATCGTACGCTGGCGGATCTCCGCCGGTCGGCTTTCCAAGCGCCGCACGCAACGGAAACGGTGACGTCACCGTTACTTTTGCATCGTCCTACAACGATCCGTATGCGGTTGCCGGTGCTTTCAGTATCAGCCACGTGGTTCCCGGTATCATCGGCACGGCAGTAAGCCGATGCGTTGCAGAGATTCCTACGGCCACCACGGTGCGCCTTCGTGCTTTTGACGCGGCCGACGCCGCGCTCTCGAACGCACGCATCAACTTCATGGTGTGGTAAATGTTCGGTGCGTTCGCGCCGCTTCCAATTCGCCTAACATCTGTCAGCGAGACAGAAGGCTGGAACGCGAAACAACAGTCACGTGTGGCAGCTGATCTAGCCGCAGCTTGGCGCACGCAACCGCTGGCCACCATGACCGTCCAGGTGGGTGCATCCAGTGTAACACTGGTTAGCTACTTTGGACGCAACGGCGTTGGCGCCGCTTACGCGCCCGCGTTGACCTATACGAGCGCAACCAACCCGTGTCGTGCAACGTGGTCAGGAAGCTACCTGGATTCGTTGGAAGAGGAGCAGCCGTGGGCCATCCGCCACGCCTTTGCTCAGCTTCAGTATCCCGGCAGCGGCGCCAAGGGCGCAACCGTCGACCTGACCACGAACACGGCTGAAGTTGTCGTCTCGGCGACAACAACCACGCCATATCTGATCACCTTCACGATCTTCGGTGAATGGGGCAGCGATCGCAACATCGGTGATTACGGCGGCGACACCGAGAAGATCGACAACGAGACCGAGTCGATCGCGCCTTATGCCGCGCAATGGTACCGCGAGGTGCGCGCAGCACGCGGGTCCGCGTACTCAAAGAAGCCTTACACGCTGGTCGATTTCGAAAACCTAGCCATCGCGCGCATGATGGCTGCGAGCTTTTCGCGCAATGCAGAAAAGCTCACGGCAAACGCAACGCCGGCCCATGCCGACGAGAAACTAGACTACTGGGCAACAGTTCTGGGCGTTCCACGCACACCCAGCGACCCTGCCTGGCTAGTTCGCAAGCGTTGCGCCGCACATTTCCGCGTTGCGGCTACGCCCACCGTCGACGAAATTACTTCACAGGTCCAAGAACTACTCGGCGAAGCGTTCGTAACGATCCACACCTTCGAGGGGTCGGACCTAGATACCCCACCTGATCCAACCTACTGGCCAGCGGGAACTCACGGTCCTTCCAGCCTCTCCATCGGTGGCCCACCATGGATGTCCCGTCGCGCACATCTTCGCGTCGAAGTGCAGCAGCCGACCGGGATGACTCTGGCGGAATTTCTACAACTGATGACAGTTCAGCTGACACAGCTTCTGGACCGCCTGCTTCCCTCTTGGGTCACTTGGAATTGGAGCGAGGGCTCCGACGGCTTCCGCGTTGGTGTCGACCGCATCGGAGTTGATGCACTATGAGCTTTACCAAACCCGGTCCCATCTCTGGCTACGTTACCGGAGACCTCATTGATGAAGCGGACATCAACTATTGGTGCTCGGCTCTTCCCGACTGCGTCGATGGCGCAGGAGGCGGCACGTACACCCTTGCGGCGCCGCTCATCTTCAACGGTGACGACCTCCAGATCGGTGAGGATCTCGACGTCGGTGGTGATCTAGCGATTACCGGAGACACCACCTTGATAGGTGGCCTCACGGTCACCGGATCGGTAGTCTTCAACAACTACCTCCAGATCGGGTCATCCTCTAGCGACACCTGCGACGTGGTATCGGACATCACGTTTCGCGGCCCCGTAACTATTGGCGACGCATCGAGCGATCTGCTGCACGTCAACTCGACGACGACGTTCAACAACAATGTTACAGTCGGCAGTAGCGCTGCAGACACGTTGACGGTTGCCTCAAACACCACCGTTAACGGCACGCTAACCGCCACAGCGGCGACAGCACTCGCAGCTACAACGTTTCGCTTCAGCGCATCGGTTGCGGCCGACGCTGACAAAACGGTCACAGCAGCTGATTGTGGTCAAGTCTACTTCATCGAAACGAACGCTGCTGACCGGGCGTGGACAGCGTCCGGCACATTCACTATCGGTGATTGGATACTCGTGAAGCATCGCGCCAGCGGTGGACACACGGTAACGGTGCTCGGGACGGGTCTTACAATTGGAAAGGCCTTGTTGCTCATCAACAACGGCACCACCTGGCGCTCCTTTGCGCTGAGCGAGAACTTTGCATGACCGCCCTGTCGCATACGCCGCAATATCCAGCGCCTCAGCGACAGACTCAGGTCACGTTCTCTCTCACGGAAGACGGCTCCGACTTTGTTCGCGTGTGGTGCACTATTGCACCGACTGGCTCGGAGTTGGATGGCAAGATCAACAGCAGCAAAGACCCGCGCAACCGCGTGCAGATCTTTGAGGGCACCCCAGCTCAGTCCTGGAGCTACAACTTCGACAAGGGCGGCAAGTACACATTTGTCGCTCAAGAATACACGAAGGGGTCAGGCTATGGCGGCGGCTACGAAGGCGATCCCAACGGCGCCGCCAACGAGGAAAAGGTCGGCACGGAATCGACGTTGACGCTCTTTGTTGGCCAACGGGTTACGCAGCCGATTGGTCCGGTCGACAACCGCGCGACACTGGTTCTTTGGGTCTGGGATAACACGATTCGCGCCACCAACAAGGCGGTCCAGGGTGAAACTTCGCCTTCTATTATTGCGCAGTCCCCGACGGCTCTCGTGAAAACCGCCATCGGTTCGACGTCCCTGACAGCAGCACTTGCTGCGCTAGTCGATACAAACTGCGACGTGGCTACTGGCGATCTTGGGGCGTTTGGTCACAACCTCTACAACGCTGTCGGTTATCACTATGTGTCTACGTCGCACTCGGATGACGACACTGATAATCTGATCGGACCGTCGTACGACAGCCCACCGACCGCTCAAGCGTTTCAGGAGCTGGTTAATACCGCCTTGAAGTCGCTTCGGCAACACGTCACGAATGACACCGGGTCTGCTACCGGAGACGGCCACATTGGACCGGGCACTGGCAACTATCATTTTGATGGTCTCAGTGACCGCCTGAACGTGCCGCTCTATCAACAGGTTAGCAGCCTGGGTGAGGCATACGGTGCGTTCGTTGACATCGCGCGCTGCCTAGACGCTCACCAGAACAACCTCGCCGTCCATGACGAGCTGGACGTCTACACGCTGACGACCCGCACCAAGCTCATGGACATTCATTACGCATTTCTGTCGGTACTTGCGTCATTGACACCGTCCGTCCCGGCTGCGCAATCCAGCGGCGTTCAGACGCTACTGTCAACAGCCGGCTTCAAGGAAGAATAAATCCATGGCCGGCATTCTGGCTAACAGCGTCTCTCAATCGATGGACGCGGGGGACACCTCCGCCGATAACGCGGTCTCAGGGTACCTCACTCGTGAACGCATTGCGCTCACCGTGACGGGTACACCCGACCGTGTCGCGTGGAGCCTCGCAAAGCCGACATCTTCGGGCTCGGCTTGCGACCTTTCGACGCCCAACGATATCTCGACAAACTTCTCGCCTGACGTTGAAGGTTACTACGTCATCAGCTGCGTTGTTGATGGCGCGACCTCTTACGTCTTGCGCGTGGCTGTGGCCCAGGTGACCGCAGTTACGACCCTCACAAGCATTCGCCTGATGCCAGTGTCGGAAGCGAGCGTTAGCGCTCCACCGACCGGCGCAACGCTCTTCTATTCCAGCGACCAAGACGCCGTCGCAGCCAAGCTGTCAGACAACTCCGTCGTTCTGCTCTAATTAATGGCTCTCTCAGCTGCCTTCACTGTTGAAGGCAACGCTAACCCTGCGCGCCATCAGGTTGCGTATGGGTCTACCGTTGACCTTGCGCTCACGTCAACGGACGGAGCTACGTCAATCGTTTGGGAAATCATGGCTTGTTCCGATCCGGACGAGCCGATCCCGGCGATCACACCTACTGGTAATCCCTACGGTAAGACGGCGTCGTTCGTCATGCCTGCGGATAGCGGTGACACGCTGGGCCGCACTTTCATTGTCCGTTGCACGGTTTCTAACCAGGTACGCGGGGCTGATGGTGAGTACCAAACGGCTCGCGAATACGCGGTCATTGGCGCAGTCAACTCCCAGGGTCGTCTTCCGATTGTTCCCGGCGAGAAGAACTACCGCAACGGTACGCACGGCTGGGCGCCTGAAATCAACGAGCTGCTAAACCAGAGTGGTGGCGGCGGCGGTGGTGGCGGATCCGGAGGTGGTTGGACCGATGACGGTGCGATCGTTCGCCTCACCACCGCTGGTGACTCAGTGGCCATCGGAAGCGCTCTGCTTTCCGGCTCCGAAAAGCTTCGCGTGGTCGGTGATTCTCGCTTTGAGCAAGCGGCGGCCACGTCGGGTATCCCGAAAGCGCTTTTCGTCTCGGGTGCTGGTCATACGGGTCTCACCGCGAGCGCTGAGATCGTTGACGTCGACTTCTCGTTGAGCCGCACGGTTCAGCGAGCCACGGGTGGAGTTACGACGCAACGCGCGTTCGTTGTGCGCGCTCCGACTTATGGGTTTGTCGGTTCGAGCACCATCACGGACGCTGCGACGTTCGCGATCACTGGTGCTCCTGCTGCTGGAACTAACGCGACAATCACCAACGGCTATGCACTGTGGGTGCAGGCTGGTGCAGTGCGCTTCGCCTCGCTCGGAGCGGGCGTTGTGCAATCCAGCGCTACGGGTGTGCTGTCGGCCGGAACGTTGACCATTGCCAATGGCGGGACCGGCCTCACGTCGGCCGGTGGCACTGCAAACCGCGTGCTGATGACCGCGGACGGTTCGACGTTCGTAATGGCTCAGCCGCCGCTTGGCGCGCTAGCCGATCTCACTGGTCTATCCGTTCCAGGCCGAGCTGCAAACACTTCCGGCGTCATGGCCGCCATTACGGCGACCAACGACGGCGAAGTTCTACGCCGCTCAGGCACAGCTATCGGTTTCGGAACTGTTGCGACTGCCGGCATCGGTGACAACCAGGTCACGCTAGCCAAGCTTGCCACGCAGGCGGCCTACAGCGTTCTGGTAAACGCCACCAATGCAACGGCGGTTCCGACTGCGCTTGCCGCAACAGCCGACGGCCAGGTGCTCACGCGCTCCGGAACGGCCCTCATCTGGTCGACGGTTGCGGCAGCTGGCATCGCGGACGGGTCACTCGCGTACGCAAAGCTAGTCAACGGAACCGGCCTCAGCGTTATTGGGCGCAGCCCAAACACCGCGGGCGTAAATGCTGACATCGTCGCTGCGAATGATGGCGAAGTGCTTCGCCGTAACGGCGCCGCACTCGGCTTCGGCACGATCAGCACAGCTGGTATTGGCGACAACCAAATAACGCTAGCGAAGCTTGCAACGCAGGCCGCGATGAGCGTCCTCGCGAACGCGACGAACACCACCGCTGTCCCAAGCGCCGTTGCAGCTGGCTCCGATGGTCAAGTCTTCCTGCGTTCTGGAACCTCACTGGCCTTCGGAACAATCGCGACAGCAGGCATCACCGATGCGGCTGTCACCTACGTCAAGGTCCAACACGGAACAGGGCTGAGCGTTGTTGGCCGTTCGCCGAACAGCGCTGGTGTCAATGCGGACATCGTTGCATCCAATGATGGCGACGTGCTTCGCCGTTCAGGAGCCTCGATCGGTTTCGGCTCGATCCCGGTTGGAAGCGTGTCGTTTGGCGCTGCCTCGACTGGCCAAGCGCTGATCTATAACGGGAGCGCATGGACGCCAGGCACCGACTTCGGTGCTCAGGTGCTGGTCACGACTGGCGGAGTCACCGCCGGTTCCGGCACTGCGCCCGCGACTGGTGCTATCCGGCTTCCGAACAGCGCGTATATCTATTCGCGCACGACGACGGCCGCGGATGTCGCGTTGTTGGGTATCAGCAACGGTGACGGAGTCATTCTTGGCAATACCACTTGCCAGACGATCATCAACGGTTCGGCTGGCGCATCCGCTGTTCGCTTTCTAGCGAACGCCGCCGAGGTGTTTCGCGTAGGCACCACGATCACCACGTTCACGAACACGTTCCAATGGGACGCATCGTCGACCGCGATGACGATCAACCAGGTCGCCAAGACTACGGCCAGCGGCGCCGCGGCGTCGTTCTCGGCTCAGTCGACCTCGTTCGCTGGTGGCACTGGCGGATCGATGACGATCGCGGCCGGCGACTCGAACGGAGCCAGCGGCACACGCACGGGTGGCGCACTCGTGATGCGCTCCGGTACCGGCACAACCATTGCCGGCGAAGTCACCATCAACCGCGGCAGCGACACCGCGTTCGCGACACTGACCACCGCCGCACAGGTTGGTGGTCCTGGTTTCGCGCACGCCGACCTTGCCGCAACGACTGACTTTCGCTTCCGCGACACATCCGGGAACACCCGTCACACCTGGACGCTGACCGCATACAGCGGCCGCCTCGCGACGTTTACGATCGACTCCGGAACCGCTAGTGCCTCTGACTGGGCCTACGCTGGCGCAGGTAACGCTACTGGCTTTCGTTGGCGTTTCACCGGTCAGCCGGCGCTCACGACCGGCGGTGACTTCCAGGTCTTCGCTGGCGACGGCTCCGCATCGACCGGAACGGTGGTGGGCGGTGCGCTCTACCTGCAAGCGGGCTCAGCAACTGGCGCGACAGCCACACACACAGGCGGACTAACAACCCTTGCTGGTGGCGACGCAACCGGAGCGAGCGGAACTCGTACGGGTGGTGGCGTCACTATCCGTGTCGGAACCGGCTCAAGCGCTAACGGTGCACTGACACTCACGGGTGGCAGCGGCACTGCCGGCGTCTTGCTGACGGGTCAAAACACGGCGAACAGCGCTGCACAACAGCTGCTGCTCTGGGATTCGACCACCAGTATTTGGACGATCGGATCTACCTCGGCAACAACCAACGTTGTCGTGGCCGGATCCAGCGCTGGCTCCGTTACGCTGCGTGCTGGCTCCTCGGCTTCTCAACTTCAGTTGACGGCCGGGTCGCCAGGTATCCTCGCAACAAACGTGAGTCTTGCCTGGGACTCTTCGGCGAGCACACCGAAGATCTACCAAGTCACCGACACCACGGCGACGATTATCGGTGACGCATTCCTGATCAATGCTCAGGATTGCTCCGGCACAACCGCTGTAACCGGTGGCGCGATGACATTGCGTGCCGGCGACGCGACCGGTGGTAGCGGTAACCGTAACGGCGGAGCTTTGACGCTGCGCTCTGGAACCGGCGCGACGACGGTTGGCAACGTTTCTCTGCTTGCTGGGTCTTACAACCTGGTCGGCTACAGCAACTCGACCAGTAAGCTCACGCTAGGTGACGCCACAGGTGCTGACACCGTATTCGTAGGCGCCGGCAACCTCTACGCCTTCCAATGGAAGGTGGGCGCTACGCTTGCGATGAGCTACCAGTCTGGCAGCTCTGGCGGTCTGGTCTTCGAGGGGTCAACAGACAACATCTCGATCGGCAGCGCACCAGGCGCCACTGTGGTTCACATGGCGACCGCAGGCGGCGGCGCAAACGTTGGACTGATTCCAAACTCTGTATCACCGGCATTCAACGGCGCACAGGGAATCATCTACATCGGCAACCGAACGACGCTACCGAGCAGCAACCCGTCCGCGGGTGGCTATCTGTACGTTGACGGCGGTGCGCTGAAGTACCGCGGTTCGAGCGGCACGATCACCACTGTTGCTGCTGCGTAACTCAAAGGCGGCGCTCTTCGGGGCGCCGCTCGTTCTTAGGGAGAAAAACTAAATGATTCGTGTACCCGAACAGCTCGGGCCAGGCATTGATTTGCGCTGGTTCACCGAGCATGTCATCGACAATTCGCCGCTGTTTAAGACAGCCAGCGCGATTGCAAAAGCCTCGCTCGTGTTGGCCGCCGATCTCGACACCGTTGGTGCCGACGTCGAAGTCAACCCTGGCGGCCTGAAGCTTGTTCGTGAGGCTCTCACCAGTGAAGAGCAACCGCTTTCGCTGCCTGAACTCGTTGCCTCCAAGACTGATGAAGAGGGCAAGCCCATCGGTGAGCCCGTAAAGATCCCGCCTCGCGTATACGCGCGCTTCATCGACGCGCTGTGCACCGACGTACAGAAAGAAACAGAATGAGTGCTGCACTTAAGCTCGTGCCTCGTGTGCGCGAGTCCCGCGATCTGCTCGCGGACGAAAAAGTATCAATTCAAGGTGAGCCACGCGCTGTCGCCGTCGCGAAGTTTCGCGAACTGGCTGACAAGCTCGAATGCGGCGAACTCGACGGCGCCCGCGTTCAGTGGCGCGACGGTCTTCCGGAGATGGAGACCGTGACCATGGACGGCGAAACCGTTCAATTCACGCAATTCAAGATCGAGGTCTAAACTAGATGGCTCTGAATCCAAAGACCGGCGTTGCTCGTCGCAATGCCGCGCTGGATACCGCTTTTGACGCGCTGAACAGCGGTCATTTGATGGTCTATGACAGCACCCAGCCGACCGACGCCGACACGGCGCTTGGTGCGCAGGTGAAGCTCGCCGACCTTGCTTTCGGCTCGACCGCATTCGCGGCTGCCGCATCGGGTTCGAAGGCGGCAAACAGCATCACGCAAGACTCCAGCGCTGACGCGACCGGCACAGCAACTTGGGCAACGCTTGTCCCCACCTCGCGCGCAACCGTCGGATTTATGGACATGTCCGTCGGAACTTCCGGCGCAAACCTGAACTTCAACTCCGTTGCGATCTCTAGCGGCGCGGCGGTGTCCGTCTCTTCGCTGACGATCACGCAGGCTGCCTAATGGCTAAGATTTTCATCGTGCGTCACCAGGCCGCTGGTCTGGTGCACGAGTTCCCCTTTGCTGAATCGCCCAGCAAGGAACAGATCGACGCGGTCGCGTCATTCTGCGCGCGTAGTCACGGCGAGGTTCACGGCAAAACCGGTGAGTCGTACTGGGTTCGCGTTGAAGAGCGCGAGTTGCTGAGCGCCACCGACCTGCCGTCTGTCCCATCCCCCGGCGGTGTCTCCACCGGCAATGCCGCCGCGTCCGGTGAATTCACCGTTTCCGGCGAAGGCGCAGTTTCCGAAAAGTAATCCATGTCTGGACTTCCGTTCTTTCCACAGGTGCTAACGCAGCAAAAGTCTGCTGGCACGCTGTTCAATACGTACACGACCGCGAAGACGGTCATCAACCAAGAAAACCTGCTCACCCTGCCACCCAACTACTTGGGACAGGGTTCGAAGCTGAAGATCCGTGTCTACGGCGGCATCTCGAACGTCGTCACCGCAACGCCGACCTTCACCTTTCAGGTGATGATGGGCTCGACCGTTGCTTGGTCTTCGGGTGCTATCACCACGAACGCGACGGCCAATACGCTGCTACCGTTCACGCTCGATATCGAGCTGCGCGTGGACTCGATCGGAACCGGCACGGCCGCTAAGTACATGGGCCATGCATCGCTGACCTGCGCAGCGTTCGCGTCTGGCTCGACTGCGATCACCGTTCCTGTTGCAAGCCCTGCAGTTGGCAACGGTTGGGATTCGACAATCGCAAACATCCTGGATTTCTGGGTTGGCATCAGCGCGTCGAACGCCGGCAACGGTGTGCAGATCTACGACTACAAGGTCTCGCAAGAGTGGAGCTAAGCTGAGTGCGACGCGCGTTCCAGCCGCCGCGCATGGGTCATGGTATTTTTACCCCGGCGGCTGTTCGCGCTTCGCAGATCTTGTCCGTTTCCGGAAACAAGATCGTCGATAGCGCGGGCAGAACCGTCTACCTGCGCGGCTTCTCACATTCGAGCCCTGAGTACTCTCCGATCTATCCGGGCTCGACTCAGTTCTATGACGACGCCACGCCGTACCTGATGGACAGGTCGGCGCGGCTGGGTGCGAATATGATTCGCATCCCGCTCAACCAAGCCGCTTGGCTTGGAACCGTTGCTGGCAATGAGTCCGTAACTGGCGCCAACTACCGCGCTGCGATCGTTGCGCTCGTCACCGCGGCGCGTTCCTACGGTCTCTACGTGATCGTGGAGTTGCACTGGAACGATCCGCGACCGACTCCTGACACGACGTATCAAGGATCTCAGCAGCAGATGCCGGATCGCCAGAACAGTCTGGCATTCTGGACGTCCGTCGCTACGCAATTCAAGGCTGACACTGGCGTCATCCTTGAGCTGTACAACGAGCCGAACGTCGTCAACTGGTCGGAGTGGCTCAACGGCGGCAAGTCGATTTCGTACTTCAACACGAACGGCTCAGGCGCGATCAGCATGTCAACGCTCGGCCTTCCGGACTGGACGACAGCCGGCATGCAAGAGCTGGTGAATACGGTCCGCGCTACCGGTGCAACGAACATCATCGTTGTCAACGGACTAAATTACTCAGCGTCGCTCGGACAGAATGCCGGTGATTGCAACGGTGATCCAACCCTTGGTTGGCTAGCCAACAAGCCCACTGATCCGCTGCAAAACCTGGTCGCCGGTACACACTTCTACCCAGACCAGCCCTACACCAAGGATTACTCAAATCCTGGCTCTCGGTACTTTCATTCACCGAGTGCGGCAACGGTTCTCACCGTCGCGACCTACTACCCGGTCCTAATTGGTGAGTATGGCGACAAGCGTACCACACCGCTGGACAACTTCGCGCCTTTGGTTTTGCCATGGGCCGAAAAGAATGGTCTTCACCACTGCGCGTGGACGCTGAACGATTGGACTCAGGACAACACGCTGGTGTCGAGCTTCTTCGACACCAACAATCCGTATGAGGTTGTCCCGAACGCTGGTCTAGGCGCGCTTGCGCTGCCCTACATCAGCGGTCGCCGCCAGATCACGAAGCCAAACACGAACATCAGCGCCGGAAGACCGATCTATGCAAGTACGACCGGCGCCGGCAACGTGTCCAACATCACGCAAGGGCGTTGGGATACTTCTAGCTGGCAGTCGACCGGCTTCCCTGCCGACGTGTCGCTCGATCTCTCTGGTGTAACAGCTACCCAGCGCACTCACCTTTCGCTGGTTTGGTCGACGAACAATTACATCGGCGATTCCACGCTAACGGGTGGCACCACCTATCGCTCACCGGGTGACTACGTCATTCAGGGAAACGCTGGTGCTGGTGGCGGAGCGCCGCCGGCTTCGGGTTGGGTTGACCTTGTTACCGTAACTGGCAACAAGCGTCGCAGCCGTTCGCATCGCTTCGACTTCTGTTCAAGCCTGTCGAACTCAAAGTCGAACACACCGTTCAACTGGCTACGCATCCACTTCACCGCGGGCCAGTCAGAAAACGAGCCTACACAACCACAGGTCTCGATCGCGCATCTTGACGTCTTTGACGTCACCGCTGGCGGTCATGACACCTGGTTCATCTTTGGTGATTCGATCACCGCAGAGGGCGCACGCTTTCAGGAAGGCATGGGCGCGGCGTGGATCTCGCGTCTCACTGGTACTGGTTATGCGCCGCTGATCGAAACAGTCGGGGCGCCCTTCTACCATGCTGTCGACTTCGGAATTAACTACTCGGGGACGTACCCAACCGGCACGCAGACTGCCGGCGGGAGCCGAACCGAGTGGCTGAATCTGCTTAACGGGACCGCGGCCCACAACGTTCTGATTTGTCTCGGAACGAACGACGCCGCCGGGACGCCGAACACGACGCAGTTTTACAACCACCTTCGCACCATGATCGATGACTGCCTCTCGCGAGGTAAGCGTCCGTGGGTTGCGAAGATCCCGTGGTCACCAGACACGACGCGCCAGGGCAACACCACACCGCTCAACACCAAGATCGCACAGCTGTACACAGAGTACGGAAGCGCGATCGGCGTTGGCCCTGACTTCTACACTTATTACGCGGCGCACCCCGAGGCGTGGATTGGGGACACCGTACACCCAACGGGTGATTGGACGCTGTGGGGCGAAGAGGTCGCTCGCGTAATCGCGACGACTGCCTATCCGTCGAATCAAAGCTCGTGGGTTAACCCGACGATCGATCTCGCAGCGTAAATAAATGACAGCTCGTCTTCGCAGGGCCACCTCGTTGGTAGGTGGCGGCGGCAACGGTGCGCTTACCGTCACGCTAGCTGAGGTTGGCGCCATCGCGGCTAGCGCATCTAAGCGCGCCGAGGTGTTCCTCGCCGTGTACTTCGGCGGCTCCCAGATGACCTCTGGCGAGCTGTCGAACGACGCGAGCGGCATGACGACGTTCTTTTTCGGAGCAGCGCCGGCAAACAACCACTTCGCGGAGATTTTTCTCCGCGAAGCGCCAGGGCCAGCAACCGGAACCTACGGCATGAACGGCAGCGTTCACGCTGGCTGGCGCGTGCTCGGTATTGGCATCGTGGACGGCGTTGACGTCACGTCGACGCTAACGGCTGCTGTCAAAGCAACTAACACGGGAACCGGAACCGGATCACCGTCGTGCCCAAGCGTAACGGGTGCCGCCGTTGGTGACTTCCACATCATCGGCATTGCCTGCAATACCGGTGGTGGTTTCGGAACACAGACACCGCCAGCCGGTTACCAGGCATTCCTGCCACTGCCGGAAGGAAACTGGTATTACAAGGTCCTAACGAGCGGTGACCTTACCGGCTCGACGGTAGCCGCGCAGACGATCACGACAACCGGCACACCAGCGAGCTGGGTGTCCATGTCGTGTGTGCTCAAAGCGACGAGCACATCAAACCCGAGCTATCGGTACTACCGCTTCCGCTCGACCGAGTCAGCGGTTTCGGACACGATGACCGCTGCGGAGATCAATCTCCTCGACGGCACCGGAACTCCCCTCACTCGAACGGGATGGACGCTTGGGGCCTCAAGCTCTTTCAGAGGCAACCCAGTCTCCAACACGACTGACGGTAGCACCGGCACGTTTTGGGAAACCGACTGGTCGCAACCTGCCGGCACGGTCGGAGCCAAGGCCCCCCCCTACCACTGGCAGGCTGATCTAGGTGCTGCTACCGCTGTTTCTGCCCTTCGCTACACGCCTCGCGGCGGTTCGATGGGCAATAACGGCGCTGTTGGCTACTTCGATATCTACGGCAGCAACGACGGGTCAGCATGGACGCTGCTGACTGGTGGTTATCAGCCGGCGTTCTCAGCGATTGATGGAAACGCGACGATCGAGATCCAGGTCTCGACCGCTGCGGTTGTGGCCGCCACGTACGGCCCGCTACTCGGCAAGCAGCAACGCTGGCCAGGCTTTCCGCCTACAGCCCCGCCTGGTGGCATTGCGCGCCTTGGCATGGGCGTACTGGCGCCTCAGGCATCCGTCTACGCCTTTCAGGGCGGCGGTGGTGCGCTATCGCCGTACGCGGTAGCGGGAACAGGCGCTCAAGGAACGGGCGCCACGGGTACGGCGGCGCTTTCGCCGTTCGACTCTGCTGGTCTCGGTCTTGAGACGTTTGCCGGCACGGTTACTGCGGCGTTTTCGGCGTTCGCGGTAACAGCCGTCGGACTGCTGACGTTCGTTGCCTCGGGCACGGCGTCAATGTCGCCGTTTGCCTGCTCTGGTTCTGGCGCGGAGTCATTCGCGTGCTCCGGTACCGCAGCCATGTCGCAATTCGCGGCAAGTGCAAGCGGGACGGTCGGCACGTACACGCCACCGCCGGCCTTCTGGGCTCAAGCGCAGCCACGCACCCTAGGTTTCGGCCCGGCGCGCTTGGTCATGCCGATTGCGCCGATGCTTGGCCTTGGCCTGCTAGTCGCGCAATCGCCGGCAGCAGGGTTCGTCTGCTCCGGATCGGCTGGTCTATCGAGCTTCGCGACCAACGCGAGCGGCGCGATCACTTTCGTGGCTATCGGTTCGGTCGCCATGTCGACATTCGCGTGTGCCGGAACCGGCGTAGGCGGTGCCGTCACTGGCAGCGGTTCAGCGGCGTGCGCGCCGTTCGGCTCGTCTGCTTCTGGTCTCGAATCGTTCTCGTGTTCTGGCAGCGCTGCAATGCGGCCGTTTGCCAGCTCGGGGAACGGAGCCTTGGGGACTGTATTCGTTGGCTCGGGGTCTGCGGCCTTCTCGGCGTTTGCCGTAACTGCCATAGCTGTCCAGGGCTTCACCGGAACTGCTTCGGCGCTCGTTCAGTCCTTTGCGGTGTCTGGTGCCGCGTTCCAAACGCATGCGGCAACCGGTACGGCCAGCATGTCGCCGTTCGCATCAACGTCGATTGGTTTCGTTGGCGACTTCATCGGCTTCGGCTCTGCAGCCATGGCCCCGTTTGCTGTGACGTCACTCGGGTTGATCCCGATCACGTTCACCTACGTGACCAGCAGAACGAAAGCCAGCATCACAATCATCACCCCGACCTCGCGATCTGTATGACGCTTCCGAACACGGAAAACCTAACGCTTGTGCGAGGCGATGACTACTCGCAGGCGTTCGAGTTCACTCAAACAGTCAGTAGCTTCACACAAATCTACTTCACTGCGCGAGTTGCCTACGCGACCTACGAAACAGACAATTCCGCTGCCGCATTCTCAGCAATGCTTGGCAGCGGAATCTCTGCCATTGGCTCGAACACGGTTCAGCTCGACATTACGCACGCACAGTCGCTCACGCTCACTGCTGCGTCCTATTACTACGACATTCAAGTCTTGACCACGACTGGCAAGATCTACACAACCCAACGCGGAATGCTCCGAGTCCTCTCGGACGTGACCCGCTGAATTACTAGCCGCTCCGCGCAGGCGCCTCGGCTTGCGATTCTCCCTAAGCGAGCCTGGGCGTCTGCTCGGGGCGGCAAGGATTTTTCATGTTGACTGCTCTCACTGTGAGTCTCCCCATTTGGCTTCCGATCGTGGTTGGTCTCGTCGGCACCGGGCTAGAAGCAACGGGCAACCCGGTTGCGGTTGCTATCGGCCAAAAGCTCGAAGCGATCTCGATCGACCTCCCGAAGCTATTCGGAAAGAAGTAAAATGCTCAAAGCTCTGTTGACCACGCTAGCGCTCGTCGCGGGCTGCTCTGGGGCTCTTTCCGACCCCTGTTCCGTCGACACGCTGACGGCGCAGACGGCCGCGATTGTGGCCGAATGCAAGGCCCGTCGCCCGAGCGAGTGTAGGGGCTTCGAGGTTCTAGACGAATGCCCGCTAATTCAGGAATGCGACGCGCGTCTAGATAAGGTCGGTGCATCATGCCACTGATCGAAACCTTGGTTGGGTTGCTCTCGAAAGTTCCTGAGCCGGTCCTGGAGCTGATGGTTGACCTAGCGAAAGCGGTCGCCGGTTCTAAGACGCAAGGCGAAGCCGCTCGTAAGGCCATGATCGTAGCGGCGAAGAAAGCGATCCGATCGTGAGCTACCATCGGTGTCCCGTGCACGGGCTGGCCCCGTGCGACTGCCGATGGGCTCTAGTGCCGAAACGCTGACGTCGACAATACTCGCTGATGTGAGTTTGATTCGCCCGCGAACTTTCGCTGACATCTTTCTTGCTTCTGTTCTTATCCCTGGGCTGTTCGCTTGGACGGCCCTTAAGGGACTCTTGCTCCACGTGACCGACCGGCGTCGGTGATGGGCTGTAACCCCGTTCCGCTTTGCGCGGCAGTTAGGTTCGACTCCTAAGTGGTGCACTATGCGGCTGTATCTCAATTGGCAGAGGCCCGGCTTTTAACCGGTGCGACGTCGGTTCGAACCCGGCCAGCCGCACCACAATGCGTGTGTAGCACAGAGGTAGTGCAGTCGGCTCTTAACCGATCGGATCGCGTTCGACTCGCGACGCACGCACCATCCCCCACGGTTCGCCCGTGGGCTGCCTGGGGCAACCAGGCTTCTATTCCGGGATCGTCTAACTGGTAGGACTAGGGATTCTGAATCCCTCAACGCTGGATCGTACCCAGCTCTCGGATCTCTTTGACAATCTATTCCAGGATGGGTGAGCGGCAAGCCACTCGGCTGTTAACCGAGCGCAGAAATGCAATCGTTGGTTCGAATCCAACTCCTGGAGCCATTGCCGGTCTAGCACTCGGGGAGTGCACCTCATTTGTAACGAGGAGTAGATGGGTTCGAATCCCTTGATCGGCTCTAGGGTGCCTGTTGGTGTGGCGTACCCGTTAACTGAAGTAACCCAACGCTCGCTGGCAGACCGAGCAAACCCGTCCGCTCATTCATGGCGCATGTACTGCTGGTGCGGTAGTCGGCTTTTCACACCGACCCGCCGGGATCGTAACCCGGATGCGTCACTACCCGGAGCGGCAACCGGGCATCAAAGTGTCGCGCGCAGGCTTCGAGACATTTGGCCCGGGCTGGTTCTCTCGATTGTAGCGCGTTAGGGTCGTTAGCAAATCTGGTGATTGCCGTGCGTTGAAGCCGCACAGAGGCCGGTTCGAATCCGGCGCGACCCACTTGTGCGGAGTTGGCTCCGTTGGCGACGGGGGAAGGCCTGTGACCTGGGGTGAGAGGACCCTTTTGACTGCCAGGAAAGACTGGCTCTGCGAGCTGAAGTCCGTTGGACGGACACGTGTCTTGGGCACACGATGTATGAGAGTTCGATTCTCTCCAGCTCGACGACTGGGGTGTGGCCCGGGTTTGGGCAAGGGCGGCTGTGACCCGCTTTTAACGGAGTTCGACTCTCCGGCATCCCTCCATGGACAGGGAGAAAAGCAAACGCCTGAGCTATGTGCTGAGGCACCACCCAGAAAGCGCCGGGCTTACGCTTGACGTTGCTGGTTGGGCTGACGTGCATCGCCTTATGGCGAACATGGGGTTTAACCCGACCGAACTGTCTCACGAAGTGCTTACGAATTCAAAGCAGCGCTTCGAGTTCAGTGATGATGGGATGCGCATTCGCGCCTGTCAAGGTCACAGTGTGGATGTAGACCTGGGGCTACGCGAGCAGCAGCCGCCCATAGTGCTTTTCCACGGTACGTGCGAAGACTCACTTCCTGGAATTCGGGAAGAGGGCATCAAAGCGATGTCCCGTAGACAGGTGCACCTGTCGACCGACCGCGAGACGGCTCAGCAGGTCGGGGCTCGTCACGGTGCGCCAGTCGTCTTGAGCGTTCAGTCATTGCTGATGTGCGTTGAGGGCTACCGCTTCTATCTCTCGACCAACGGAGTCTGGCTTACGGATTCCGTACCATCAAAGTTCATCAACTTCGGGCCGCGCCGACAGCCCTCGGGTATTCCCGAAAACCCGGCGCCCTAAATGCTACCGGACGCGATTGGATCGCGAACCCGCTGTCTACGGGTTGAAGAGGGTTCGATTCCCTTCGGTAGCGCCCGCTGGTGACACAGCAGACCGCTACCCGTCGGCACACGGGTTGATAGGCGTAACGGGTACGCCGCTCATGAGTCCGAGTGCAGGGCACAACGAAGCCTCCAAAACTTCGGAACTAGGTTCGATTCCTAGCGGGCTCGCTACATGTCGAGATCAAGGCATGACAGCAAGCGTCGTGGTGGCCGTGAATATTGGTCGCGTCGCTACACGCCAACAGCGCTCTCCTGGGGAACGTATGGCAAACGTTTGACGCATCGCTTCGAGCGGCAGCAAGCCAAACGAATCATTCTCGAACAATCGGGGCACTGACGAAGGCGTCGGAACATCCTTGCAAGATGTCTCCAGAGGGAGCGTTACCCTCGTGCTCCACCAGTCGCCAGTTAGCTGATAAATCACTGGCAAGCAGGGACAAGGGTTACCGGTTTACTAGACCCTCCTGCGAACTCGATTGCAACGAGCAAACCGGAACAATGCTGGTTCGTCTTGGAGACCGCTCTGCATGGTAAGCAGGCCGGAACGGGATCGAAACCCGTAACCAGCTCGGGCATTCCCAGGATCGGGGAGTTTGAAAGTCGGCACGCCTGCCGGCGCTTAGCAACTTAAACGCGGGTTGTGGTGACATGTGGCGCGCCGGTCGCTCCGGCAATGACAATCACATGCAGGCCGGTTTGCTGTCCGGTCGCAATCCACCAAAGCGGACTAGTCACTAAAACAGCATCTGCGCGTGAGGTGTACTTGGCTGCATCTCTGTCTTCCAAACAGAAGGACTCGGATCATTCCCGAGCACGCGCACCACGCAGTCAATGAGTTACGGTAGCTCGTCGCATTGCCAATGCGGAGGCCCGGGATCATCACCCGGTGACTGCACCACGACCCGCAGCCCAGGGGGCTAGCAGCGCTGCAAACGCAGCTCGGGGCGGATCGATACCGCCGCGGGTCTCAAGCGCCCCCGCCGATGGACGGCACCGCGTCTTCTAAACGCACGTGAGCAGGCTCGATCCCTGCCGGGGGCACTATGCCGCGCTCGACTTCAGGTGAGGTCGTAGGTTTCTCAAACCTACCAGACGGGATCGTTACCCGTGCGCGGTGCCGATGAAACCAGGCACCACACCGATCGGTTAAATCATACCCCGGCCCGAGGATGGGCCGTGACGCTACGAACGTTACTGGACAGGGTTCGAGTCCCTGACGGGGTACCTATGTCGGGCGAGTGAAACGGTTCACGTCAGCCTCATAAGCTGAAAACACCCAGGTTCAATTCCAGGGGCCCGACTCCAAAATCTTCTCCGCGTACGCTTGCCCAATGAGGCAATCCGCGGCGCCAGTCCTATGGATCATGTCAGCGCCAAACGCTGACCCGTAGGAGTCGATCGCGTGACCAGGTGACGCGATCGACGTCTGCACGGCGCGCACAGCATCCATGCTGGCCTTCTTGTATCGCGGCGACCAAGTGATCACGATGTACGGATCCAGCGGCTGTTTCGCGACGCCTTCGAACGCCGCCCGCAACGCAGCGAGCCGTCCGGGCCAGGCTGCGGTAACCTCGGGGTCGCCGAGCTTCGCTTCGTTCTCGCCTTGATCCCAGACCCAGCGGAAATCAAACGCAGTACCGGACGGGAACTCTTTGGCGAGCAGCGAAACCGCCAGCTCGAATTTCTTGACGTAAGGAACGCCGGGACCAGTCGGATCCCACTGGCTGATGTACGTGCCGCCGTGCGTGATCTTGATCACGGCAACGCGACGGCCGGCAGCCTGCAAGGCCTTTGCTGCGCATAGCTCATGTGACAGCGTGCCGTCGAACGCAGGAGCAACTGACAGGAACGCTTCCTGCTGGAGCGCCTTTGCCTTGCCGAAGCTGAACTGGAACTCCGGAATTGTTGCGTCCGGAACGCCTCCCGGTACCGAGTCCGTCGACATTCCCTCCGCGTTGCTCTGACCAGCAACGAACAGCACGATGACTGGAAGCTCTGGGCCTGCACCAGCTTCGCCTCCAGTGGCTAACGCACCCGCTTCGCCTCCGGCGCCTGCTGCTCCGGCCTCGACGCTCGCAGCCTGTCCCGCTTCGCCACCGATGGTCGCTTGCTCAACAACGGCAGGAGCGCCGGCCCCTGATTCGTGGGCCCCCGCCTCGTCGCACAGTGTGGCCTGATTCGACTCAGTAGGCACCGCTGACGAGCAAGCCACCACCATTCCCACTACAAGCATAGCCATGTGTTTCATCTATGCGCATGGATATCGTCCATATTTATTACCGTCAAGCGTGCGCGGCTGAGGTAGCAGCGAAGGCTCATATCCTTTAGCTTTTGGGTTCGAATCCCAGGCGCACGACCACCAGGAGGCGCGAATGATGCCTATTCGCTGGCGAGGACTTTAGCGGACCCCGAACTATCGGAGGTTTCGCATGTGCAAGTATTGCAAGCTTGCGATCCAGCTCGGCGGCAAGATGTGCCGCCCATGCTGGCGTCGGAAGCGTTGAACTGACACTCGCAGAGGCGAACGCCTGCTGCGCAAAAATGGAGAGCCGCGCGCCAAGCGTCTGAACAGCGGCAACTATTCCAGGTTCGTCTAACGGGTAGGACGCAGGATTTTGGTTCCTGCTATCGGGGTTCGAATCCTCGCCCTGGAACAACGGCACGCGAGTCCAGCTGGTGAAGGCGGCGCACTTACAATGCGTTCTCGCATGGGTTCGATTCCCTGGCGTGTCACCCCGAGCGCGTTCGGTTGGGTAGCCTAGCCGGCCTTATGAGCGGTGAGAGCTGGTTCGACTCCAGCAGCGCGCACCATGCACCTGAGTCCACCTGGTTGGTGGAAACGATCTGATACGTCGTACGCGGTGAGTTCGATTCTCACGAGGTGCACCCGTCTGCGGGAGGACGTTAAACAGTCCCGTCAATCCTGACGTAGCCCAATTGGCCGAGGCAACCGTCTTAGAAACGGACAGATGTGGGTTCGAGTCCCTCCGTCAGGACTAGTAGCGACTAACGCAAGCGTGGTGGAACAGGCAGACGCAGCGGCTTCAAACCCCGCCGGGCTATCAGCCCATGCGAGTTCGACTCTCGCCGCTTGCACAGACCATGAGACGCCGAAGAGCAAACCAACCCGGTCGCAAAACGCTGGTTCTTAGCGCAAGCTACGTGCCCGTCCGCATTATCTCATGGCGCGACGCAATCAAGATGCGTTGCGAGGACACGGCCGATGTGGTGGCGGAGTACCGCGAGACGGTTAGCTCACCGTCGGTAACGTGGCGCATTCCGGCCGTGATCCGCGAGCGGCAATTTCACAAGGGCCGCGCTGGTGTCAGGTTTAGTCCGCTGAATGTCTTCAGGCGCGACGGCTACCGCTGTCAGTATTGCGGCGACAGATTCCCGCCCGACAAGCTCGAATGCGAACACGTTGTCCCGAAGAGCAAGGGCGGGAAGCGCAACTGGGAAAACATCGTTGCGGCATGCCGCACATGCAACGCCAGAAAGCGCGATAGGAGCTGCGAGGAGATCGGCATGTTCCCGTTGGCCAAACCAGTGCGGCCCAAGTCGCTTCCTGTCGACAGGCTCGAGGTGCCGCACGAGCGAGCGCCTGAAGAATGGCTCGCGTATTTGTGATTTCTGGAAAGTAAACCCTGAGTGGTCGGGGAGCCGGTTTGAACCCGGTGGCACCGCAAGGTGAGGCGTTCGACTCGTCTGCTTTCCTCAAACTGGAGAGTAAACCGGCAAGGCTGGCCGGGCTTGCTTGCTAAGCAATGTCGCACCGTAAGGTGTGGGCTTCGATTGCTCTGCTCTCCGCAAAATTCGCCCGCGCGCTTCGGAAGCATCGTGCATTCGTATCGCACCTAACCCGGTTCGACTCCGGGCGTGGGCTCTATGGATCTCGACCTGTGGCGCACGGCTGCCGTTGCGCTCGATGAGTACGCTTGCAATGGGGACAAGGGGCGCGACAAGCGTGATCCTGTCTACCTTGAGGTCGTCGAAAAGCGCGACGGAATTCTAGTCCCGTATGACCGCTATTCCAGCTGCGCAGATCGCGCGCACTGGAAACTCTGGCGCCTCGGGGTGCGAGAGAAGTTCGTTAACCGAGAGGAACGAACACCGCTGCCGAACGATTGGCACGTCGGCGCCAACATCTCCCAGCTTTGGAACAAGGCAATGGGCTCACCATCTGAGCAACCTACCGCCGACTGGCTTCCGGAACCAGGCGATGAGCTGCTGATTTGGAACACCGGGAACGATGCTCATTCGCTCTCGATCATGAGCTACGACCCGGTAAAGCGCGAAGCGCGCACCGCGAACTACGGAACCGCCGGCATGAGTAAGGCGACGTTTCCAGGCGCGAAGTGCAGCACCGCTCCCCTAGTTTACACCGCGCAAGATGGCTGGCTCTATGGGCTCAGTCACAAGCGCAAGGTGCAGCGTGTAACCAAGCTAGCCAAGGTGGTCCCTCTGATCACGGCGAAGCCTAACTTCAGAGACAGTGCTGGTCAGTACATCTTCGGAAACGGAGAATCGCTGGATGCGCTAGAGGCCCCGTGGAATCAGAACACACTCGCGTAACAGTCCCCCCAGCGGCAGAGGTCGACAACCGCATGGTGCAGCTCGCTTTGAGCAGTATGGCCACCACGCTGGAGACCATCGAATCGGCCGTTAGCCACATCCCCGGCATTCGGGGCGCCCTACAGACGCTTGAGAACCAGCACGACGTCACCGTTAAGCTGATTGGTGAAGCCAAGGGCGCGGCCAATCTTGCCGGCGGCATGGCAGCGCGAGCGCTGGAAGAGATCCAGGACGTTCGCATTACGGTCAATCGTATCGAGACAGCTGTCGGACTGCTAGCTCAGTCGATGCAGGGACTTGAGCAGGCCAGCCGCTCGCTAATCGAAACCGTGTACCCCGAGCGCGATAGCCCGAGCACGCCACCAGAGATTGAGCTGGCAGACGTTGTGCCGATCCGACGAGCGATGACCGGCGAGTAAAGATTTCGGAGAGGGAGAGAATGCAAGCACCACCAAAGCCGCGCCGTCCGCAGCCGGACGCGCGAGGTTTGCCTTTGGCGCGTCAGGACATCGTGCCAGGTATACCAAAACAGGCGCCATCGCCGCGCGCCCTGGAGGCCGCCAGGGAGGCCGCACGGGCTAGCAGCCCCGAGGTCCATGACCTGCAGATCGAGTCCCTAGACGGCCGCGTAACCGCACTAGAGGCCCGTGTCGGTGACATGAGCGCGAGTCAGCACCGGGTAGCAAACTCGGTCGACAAGCTCACTGAAAAGTTCGGCGAATGGGAACTTCAGGCAGCCGGCAGCGAGAACGTCAAGATCCAGGAAGAGCAAAAGACCAAACGCTGGGTCTCGCTCATTGGCCTACTGACCATGATCATTTCGCCGCTCGGCGCTGTAGCGGGTAGCTATCTCACGCGCGAGACGCCGCATACGCAGACTCAGCAAGTAATCGTCAAAAGCGAGATGCAAGAAGAGCTTGACGAATGCGCGAAAAAGCCGCGCGAGAAATACGCAGAGTGCTGGCGTGACGTCACGCTGAAGCATCTCCCACAACAAGAACGCTAACGACAGTCAGGTGTCGTCAAAGCCCCTCGGGTTCACGCCCGGGGGGCTTTTTTGCGTCCATCTTACGGTTCTAGGCAACCCTTGTCGCTGTAGAGGTGCACCGCGTGACTGCGCGAAGCGCAGTCATCAGAGGCGACGCTATAGAGCAGCGCGCAGGCCGCGAAAACAATCACGCCAATCGACAGCAACCAAAGATAATGCTTGTTCACCATTTCATCCTCCCTATTGGTTCGCTTACACCGATCGCTGGCTACGTTGGTTGGAGTTCTTGAGCGGGTCGAAACCGCACCACGGGCAGGCGCTCAGCGGCCCATGGTCGCCGCGCATGCGGCAAGTCTCCGGCGTCACGTTGATGTATTCGATCGCGCGATCGAATCGCTCCAGCGCATCTTCCAGCCTTTCATCGGCGCGTCGAAGCTGTGCCTCGCTGCGTTCGCGCTGCTCGGGCGTGAGCGCCCCCAATGCTGCTGCGCAAGCCGCGCGCGCTTCCCGTGTCAGCTGCTTGGCGCGCTCGATAACCTCGCTCACGGTTTGACCTGCTTGATAGGCTGACAGCCGCTCGTGAGCTTTTCTTCGAGCGCTTTCGAGACGAGCAGCGTGCCGCCGGACAGCACCGCGTGCACGATGACGCCGTCTTCCGTGTGGCTCTCGAACGGTAGCATCTGAGGCGCTGGCGCCCATGGCGTACCCATCAACACCATGCCTTGCGCCGCTTGGTCTGTAATCTCTTTCAGCATGAGCGTCCTTTCACGAGCGCCTGACTACCTCACCACCGCGCTTCCAAGGTCCAACTCCCGCCGCAGCTCCACTGTGTTCACCGTAGAAATCCGTTTCAATCCCGCGCTTACGTCTTGGGCGAGAGAAACCTTTGAACCAGTCATAGAACCTGCGAATACAAGGTCCGCAAACGACAACGCGCTCGGAATACCAAGCGCCTGTGCTCACGTGATAAGGGCCACCGCAAAGAAAACAGGCCACGCTCCGCGGAGGATGGCGGAGCGTGGCCTTTGGGTACTAGCGCGTCGGGTCGTGCTGCGCGGTGTAAGAATCTGCCGGAGGGTGGATCGCGCGATAGGCCGCGCTCATGCGGTACATGATGCGGCCACGCTTAGCCTCCGTGTCAAAGGGCTCACCGATGCGACCTGGCAAATCAGGCAAACGATAGGATGCGCCGTGGTTGAGAACGGAAAGCACAGTTCGCGGGGAAGCCTGTTGAAGGGTCTGGATTAGCTCGCCCTTCTCACGCGGCCAGGCGTCCAGCTCCGCCTGCGTCCATTTCGCCTCCGTCCCATCGTTCTCGTCGGGATAAAGGACGATGCATTCTGTGATGATATGCCCTGCACGGGTCTGCGCTACCGCTTCATCGGCGCGCCTGTGCGCCTTGTCCACCCGCGCGATCTCTTCCTTGGTCGGTGTCGTCATCACCTGTCCTTTCGGCCTAGAGCCGAGAACAACGGCTAGCAGGACTAGGCATAGGCTTCAAGATCCTTTATTACTTTCGGCGTGGCCACATGCACATGACCAAGACCAAGATCGCCGAGACTGCAAAAACCAGCCAATCCGACCCTGATAGTGGGATCACCTCTCGCGGCACCACCGTCTCATCGATGCTCTCCATGCACAACGCGCCTACCAGCGGCAGGCATGAACCGCAAGCGTCTTTATGCCCGGAGCTGGCTAGAGCTGATATCCCAGCGCCCCTCAAGGGGCTCCAGGTTGTAGATGACACCGGATTCCGGAACCGCCGCGATAGCCTCTTCGGCGCTGACCCAGCGCCCGTTGACCTCGCGTCCAACAATCTTCAAGGTCGTGTCATTGTCGGCGAGCTTGCGTAGGAGGTCCATCGGGTCAGGACCCCACTTCGGGTCGAGCATCCGAAGGAAGGCGTCTGCACCGATGACGATTGCACGACGCGGAAACGCATTGGACTTATCCAGATAGAGCGGCATACCCGACGTGAACAGACGGTCTCTGCGGTGCAGCATCTTGGCTCGCTGCACCATCTCAGCCAGCGCTAGCGGTGGCTTGTGCGGCGTGGTCGCTTCGATCCAGTGAATCGCGTTGACCGATTCGGCGATAGCCAGGTGTCCCTGATGCGGCGGATTGAAGGCACCTGGGTATAGCGCGCGATGCGCTGGTGGTGTGGCGTGGCGTGTACCATCGGCTGCCCAGTAGGAGCGACCTAGAAAGAGACTAAGCGCGTGTCCCGTGACCTCACCGGACAGAGGGCGCCCGCGATCGAGTAGCATCTTGATCACTGAGTCCGCATGCCGTCCCTGCCACTCGCGAGCCTTTGCGCCGTGCTCATTCTCGTAGCCGTAGTGGTACGCCCTGACGCCCTCCGCCGTCATCAGGGCAACATGGATGCGGTTCTCGCCCTTGCGCGGCTTAGCGCTCGCCACAGCGCCGCTGAGCCCTACCCCAACCGCGTCAGTCCCGGGCTGCCATGCGCGATAGTAGGCCATCATCGCCATCTCGATCGATGTATCCTCACAGCACGCTCGCTCCGGCGCGAAGCCTAAAAAGTCCTCTAGCTGATCGTGACCGTACGGGAAGCAGGCCCCGGCGAAGTAGGCGGAGCAGCCGGGCACACGCCAAATGTCGGCCTGTGCTCCGGCTCCTGCACCCGTTGCCGCAATGTAGATGCGGCGCTTACTCACGCTGCCAAGCTCCTGTCCGCGTTGGCGCGAACCTCGTCGAGGGTGAACGTGCGCTTGAGTTCGCCGTTTTCGAAGACGGTCTGCAACTCATCTCGCAGCTGGGTCGGTTGCTGAACTGTCGTATAAGCACCGGTCTGCGCGTTGCGCACGAGAGACAAGCGGCCCCATTTGCTTCGCTTCCCCGGGTCCGTGACAGGGTCCTTAGCGATCGGACGCGATACGCCGTTGACCGTTACCTCGCTCGGCTTGAACGCAAACTTCTGCGTGTCGCGGTCGACCTTCTGTAGCAACGCGCCGCCCATACCGAACGCGATGTTTGACGCACTGTAGCCATTGGCCTTCATGACGAGGAGGATCTCAGTGATGGAGTCGTGATTGACGCCGTCGCCCTGGATCACGCGGAGCCACTTCGGGAGCAGCTTGTAGCCGCGCATGTTCATCGGCGCGCCGACCTTGCGCTCCAGGATCTGAAGCGTCTTCAGCACGACGTCCGGCGGGTGACCCGAGTCCGGGCGAACCACGAGAGTGGCGCCGCTGCGCTCGATGTCCTCGCGAAGCTCACCGCCCCACACGTTCTCCAGCACGTTCCACAGGTCGTAACTGTCCGAGACGCACGCGAACAGAGAGCCAGGCTTGGCGAACTGTTTGACGACGTTGCGGTATGCATCGAGCTCGCCGTCTCGTCCCCAGCTGATGATCGTGCTGTGCTCGGTCGCCGGGATCGAGAACGCCGGCATGCCGTTAGCGGTGCCGTAGAAGCGGCGCGCTGCCAGAATGCCTTCCACTGTGTCTGAGCCCTGGAAGTTCACCAGGTGCGCCATGCCGCCAAGCTCGGCGGATTCCGCGCTCGACACTCCGCGGGCCCCGAAGTCGTGAAGCTTGAACGGCAGCTCGGCCAAGGGCGCGTCGCTGGTCTCGTTCAGGTATTCCAGGATCGTCCGCTTGATGTAGTGCGATTGCGTGGCAACCGTGGTCGGATACCAAATCGCGCGCAGCAGAACGGTCTCGAGGTACGAGGGGAGCCAGAAGAACTCTGGATCCGTCGACTCGACGGACATCAGGATGTTGTGCGTCGGAACGACGGTGCCCTCGGCTACCGCCTTGATGCGCAGCGGCAGCGTCCCGCCGTGCTTATCAACGAGACGCAACCAAGCCGCACGGTCGAACGGCTCACCGTGCGCCGCGAAGAACTCTGCAGCCTCCCGAACGTCGTCGACAGTTAGAACGGCGCCGCTGAGGTACGCCTTTAGGAAGGCCTGGAGACCGAAGAAAACAGTCGATCCGTACTTGCCGCCGCGACTCTCCAGGTAGCTGTAAAGCCCCGTGGTCCCCGGCGGGAACAGACCGATGTGTGATGGCTTGTATGAATCAGTAGCTAGACACAGATTGCGCATGCCCCGGTGTTAAAGCCGGGGCAGCGTTCATCACTAGAACAGGCGCCGCGTCTTGCTCAAGCGCGCTACGCAAGATCTCGACATGATCGAAAGCCAGTCTCCCGGGTTCGAACAGGTCGCCTGTCATCTCCACCCATTCAGCTGCGGCAGCGTCGTCACCGGCTTTGATGATGATCGGGCCCTCGTAGTCATCGAGCGAAGCCACGAAAGCCACGCTCACGACCCAGCCACGCGGATCCCTTCCGGGCGTCGTGAACGCCCGGACCTGTACGAGAGAAGCGGCGCGGTGGTAGACGTCATTGACGACAAGGCGTAGCCCGGTCTCTTCCTCCAGCTCCCGCTGGGCCGCCTCCTCCGCGCTCTCACCCTCGTTCACGTAGCCGCCAGGCAGCGCCCACATGCCCTTGAACGGCTCGTCGCGGCGCTTGATGAGCAGCACGCGCGAGCCGTCCAAGACCACGCAATCGACAGTCAGCGCCGGGCGCGGATAGTCGTAGGTATGCTTCACGCCTGGGCTCGTGGGGGTTGAGGCTGCTGCTTGCCGTTAGGCTTGGCTGCGCCATTGGTCGCGGGCGCTGGTGGCGGCACATCCGCCGGGCGTGCGTCAGCGCGCGCCTTTTCCGTCTCCCCCCTCTTGGTTTCCTCGTCGCTCTCAGGGAGAACGAGATCGCCCATCTTGGATCGAAGCTTGATCATCTGCATGACAGGGTCGGGAATCTTTTCGATGAATTCCTGACGCTTCTTGGCGATGGCCTTCTCTTGTTCGTCGAACTTGGCGATTTGCTCTTCGACGTATGCGCAGTAGGCGTAGATTTCTTTCGGTTGCTGTTTCGGTCGTGCCATTTTTGGGTGTCCCTTCCAAAAGTCAGCCCCAACGGGCCTGAGTAATAGATACCATAGCCAGACTATTACTCAAGCCCGACGAGCTACTTTCAGAACGGAATGTCGTCGTCACCAGCGGGCGGTGCCGGGGCGTCATCCGACCCTGAGCTACCCTTTCCACCACCGCAGAGCACCACATTCGAGGCGTTAACCTCGGTCTTGTAGCGCTTGTTTCCGTCCTTATCGTCATACGACGACGTACGGTTCGACCCCTCGACCAGGATCCTGGAACCCTTGGTTAGGAACTTGGACAGGGCCTCGGCGCGCTTGCCCCAGAGGGTAACCGAATGCCATTCGGTCCGTTCGGTGCGTGGGCCGCCATCCTTACCGGGGATGGATTCCGTGGTCGCTAAGCGCATGTTGAGGACGGAATTCCCGTTGCTCGTCACGCGCAACTCGGGATCCGCCCCCAGGTTGCCTAGCAATGTTACTCGATTCAAACCTTCAGCCATTCTTTACTTTCCTGCTTTTATTCGGCCGCAATTGGCCAGAGTTCTTCTAGATTGACCGGCGCATCGTCCAGCAACGTGGCGAGCTTCACGGCCATCGTTGGATCCCATGCCCGGATCGAGTCCAGGATCTTGTGCGAGATGCCGCGGATGGACAGGATCTCCTCGTCGGCAGCCGCGCGGATCCCGTCGATGGTGCCGAACTTGCGCAGCAACGCACCAGCCTTGGCTGGCCCAATCAGAGGACAGCCTTCGATGTTGTCGGCGTTGTCGCCGCAGAGCGCCAGATAGTCGCGGATCTGGTTCGGTTGGACGCCGAACTTCTCAACGCACTTCGCTTCGTTCACCAGGCCACGGCGGTTCGTGAGCCACACCGTTTCGCACACGAGCGCGTACAGGTCTTTGTCCTCGACGATCAGCTGTACATCTTCCGGCCACGCCTGCCGAACAAGCGTGGCCATCAGATCGTCGGCCTCGTAACCCTCACATTCGACGACAGGAAGCCCGAGCAGCTGGCACTGTTCTTTGACTGACTGCAATGCGTCGACCGCGTCTTGCGGCTTCGGTGGGCGGTTGCCCTTGTATTCAGGAGACCACACACAGCGGAGCAACCTCGGCCCGTCGCAGAGGATGGCGAGACGTTCGGACCGTCCCCTATAAAATAGGATGCTGTCCATCGTGCGCTCGTAAGCCTCAAGGGCTGACTTGCGCACGAAGTAGTTTCGCCAAAACTCTGCTGACAGGTCGAAGAGTGTGATCATTTTTCAGGATGCCCAATGCAGGTGAACGAACACCCACCACACAAGTTCAATCAGCTTCCAAAGCCCGAGCGGCACGAAGACCACCACGAGACCGAGCAGCATCTTGAAGAGCTGTTCAAGCCCATCGAACATCCCGGGCCCCATCACGCCGCCTTGAGACGGTTGGTAGCCGACTCCAGAGCTGCCCGCACAACCTGAACACTGCTGCCCAGCTGGTCGCGCTTGCTCGTTGCGTCGGCCTTCACGGCGTTGACCTCGTCGAGCGACGTAGCGGCCTCAAGGCGCGCCACCAGCTCGCCGGCAACGTCGTTAGCCGGAGGGACGGATGCAGCCGGGATCTCGCGCTTCGGTGCGCCGCTGTTGAGCCACGCCAGCAGCGTGTCGGCAACATCCTTGCCCGGCTTGCGGTACACCTTGCCGTCGAGCGCTTCGACGCGCGTCTTTCCGATCGCGAGATCGTGCTCGATCGTCAACATACCTTCGACGTCCATCTCGTATTGGAAGCCGTCACGCATCTCCGGCGCGAGCCCGAGCTTCGTGACCTTGCCGCCTTCCTTGCTGTACTCCTGCTTCGCGCGCAGCGTGATGATCACGTGCGCATTGCAATTCAGGATCGCCGCAACGAACTTCTTGTAGATCGGGTCGACGATCTTCCAAGCGTTGAAGCTGTCGCCCTTGCCACCTTGAGCGCGCTGGCGCTTGACCTCGTTGTCGATCAGCTCAAGGAAGCCGCCGGAGCCATTCCAGAAGTGGCTACCGGAATCGATGATGATCACGTCATAGCCAGCGGCCGCGCCGGCTTCTAGGAACTCGCAAGCCTTGTCGGGGTGGAAATTCCCCTCGAACTCGTGCACGTCGAAGTTGAACTTATCGCCGTACTTGCTTGCGGACTTCGTCTCGGTGTCACCCAGCAAGATGCGCTGCCCAAGGTGGGCCGCTATGCTGAGCGCAGAGAAAGTCTTCCCCGAGCCGCTCGGCCCGTGGATCGCCATTCTGAGTTTTGATTGTTCTTTGGTTGCCTTTTTGAATTCGAATTTCGTCGACATGCCCCCGGTGTAACGGGGGTGGTGAGTTCGGTGCTAGAGCCGCATGTCGTAGGGACACAGCCACACTCGAGGATCTGATGTCCTCTGCATTCTGTGTTGAATTGAGGAGATCGAAACTCCGGCGAGTCGCGCCATTTCTTTTGTCGTTAGCATTACACCATAAACATCATGAACCTTTTGGGATCCGCCATGAGCGACATTAGAGCCGCAGCCAGAGGCGCAACTTTTATGGCGCCGCGCGCGAAGCTCAGCGGCTCTCAACTCCTTTTCTTGCCCGCAATCGCACCTGCACAAATAGACTCTTCCATTAGCAGCTGACGATACCCGCGCAACCACCAAGAGTTGGCCGTACCTGTTGTCAGTTAAGTCCTCCATCCGGTGAGATGGATCGCCACAACTTTTCGTTCCGCTACTGTTGCCTTTGACAAGATCACGTCCGGCAACTTCTTTTATGGCTCCACAGATGCACCGGCATATCCATTTCCGGCGACCGTCGTTGGTCTTATTGTCGCTCGCCGAAAGAACGGTCAATAGCCCATATACGTTGCCAGTTATGTCAGCATGTTTACCCAATCGGCACCAGCCCCCTTCTGCTTCGCGAACTCCACGAGCCGTGTGCGAAACGAACGGTACGCTTCTAGTTTTTCTTCGTTCTCATCTGGCACTGGCAACGCCGCCGGGAATGAGTAGTCACACTCTGAGCAAACCAGCGCGCCAGCTGGCACGTTGAAGTTGCATTCCGGGCACACCTTCCAGGGTGCGACCGATTCCCCGTTCCCCGACTCGCGTCCTGTAACGAGCTTCCATTCACGCTCATCAGTCGGCAAGCCGAAGCCGCGCCTTAGACATGCCCCTACGTGATCCAACAGGATAGGCCGCTGGCCTCGATATGGACGCTCGAAACGCCCTGTCATTTGAAGGTAATAGGTCAGGCTGCGCGTTGGTCTCGCAATCACTACGCACTTGCACACCGGCATATCCCAACCCTCGGTGAGCACCGCGACGTTTACGATAACGTGGATTTCTTTCTTCTCGAACCGCCGCAGGATTTCGGTGCGCTCCGCTTGCGGCGTATCGCCAAGCAGAACGGCGCACGAGATGCGAGCGCGTTTGAGCTGCCTGGCGATGTGCTCCGCGTGCATTCTGCCCACTGCGAAAACCACCGTTTGTAGGTTCATCGCGTGGCGCCGGACCTCATTTACGATGGTTCCCACCAAGCTACGCTTGTTGACGCGGGCCTCTAGCTCACGCAACGAGTAGTCACCTTGACTCAGACGCAGGCCCTTCAGTTCAGGCCGCTCGCGCTCCGGAACAGTATAAGCGCGCGGCTCAACTATGAATCCTCCTGCGATCAGCTCGCTCGGTTTGGCAATGACGTATAGCTCCTCGTAGAAGTCGCCCAGCCCGCGCCCGTCGAAGCGGATAGGTGTAGCTGTCAGCCCGAGGTGACGCGCCTCGGGGTAGTCGGTGAGCAGCGTTTGGTAGGAGTCAGCCATGGTGCGGTGGCACTCATCGACGATCACGAGGTCAGCCGGTGGCCTCGCCTCGCGAGCGATCAGCGTCTGAATACCGCAGACCTGGACAGCGGCGTCTGGGTTGACTCTCTCGCGACCGGACGCCAGCACGGCGTCGCTTCCCATGATAACGCCGAGGTCGACGAGTCCTACGCCGCCACGGCGAATCTGCTCGAAGGCCTGGATTGCAAGCTCTCGGCGATGCACCACAAACAGCACGCGCTTCCCACGCTTTACATAGTCGGCAATGATACGCGCCGCGATCACCGTCTTGCCGCAACCGGTAGGACCGGTCATGCACAAGCGCTTAGCTTTGGACCTTTTGAAATGCGTAAAGGCGCGTTCCTGGTAATCGCGCACCTGCAGCTTTTTCACCGCGGCGCCTCCACCACGCAAAGACACCGACCCTCCAGCAACTCCGCGTGCTCGCCGGTTGCACACTTCTTCGCCTCGCACTCGTTGGTGTTCCGAAACGCTAGCCATGCGGTGATGGCAACAGCGATGAAGAACACCAGGCAGCCTACGGGGCTACGGGGGCTGAAGATCAGCGCCACGTCCAGCACGTCACCGTCATCGATCATTTGCTAAACCTCTCGTCGAGCTTGCCTACGCGGCCAGGAGGCACCACACCATCGGGCCACAAATGCGGGTTTGGACCGAGTCCAGCGACGTAGAGCCACTCATCGATCTCGTGCGCGACCAGCTCGATCATCAGCCGTCGCGCCTCACGGACCGCTTCCTCGGCGGTGTCTACGTACTTACCTCCGCCGCGCAGGAGAATTTCCTGCGTGTGCAGACCGCCAGTTAGCGGGGTCGGCTTCACGCTAACTGAGACGCAGACATAAGTCTTCTCGTACGGAATGAACGAAGGCATCCCTAGCGCCGTGTGGAATCGGAGGTCACGCAAGGAAAGCGTGATCTCATCCAGCGCTTTACTTACTGCTGCTAAGCGCTCGTCGATAGGCGGAGCTGCGTAGCCACCGATCGTAACGGTCTCGAATTTCAACTCAGTGAGCCGGCCTCCGAAGTCGTGAAGCTTCGGAAAGTCCAGCTTGTCTGACTCGGTCGGTTGCGGTGGAGCTGGCTCCTTTGCAGCTGCCTTGCGCTTCACCTGCCGCAAGCGCTCACGCTCGCGCCACCGCTCGTCATGCTTGCTCAGCATTCAAAACCTCCGGGTGGACCGCCCGGGAATCGAACCCGGGTCCACGAGACGGAACAGAGGATCTCGCTCACGCGCGTAGTCCGTTTAGAGCCCGGACGGGCTTGACGCCGGGGGGACGGCGCCTCCACCACCAGTGCCTACTAGAACGTCGATGGAAGGTGCACTGGAACCATCGTCGACAGCTGCCCGTGTATTTGCGCCGTGAGAGCTACTCGGGCTCTCGCACCCACGACGGCTTACGCTGCCAGGGGCAGGTAAGCATCACCCTCGTCGGCTTGCGCCTCGAAGGGGACCGCGTTGTCGTTCGCAGTTACGTTTGCTCGCCGGGATTAACGACTCTCGCGAGCATGAGTCGGCGCGATCAATCCTACATCCACATCCCATGTCGAAACCTGTGCGGCCCAGACACGCTCAGTCGTTGTCGGTGAAAAACTCCTCAATGCCGCCGTGCGCCTCGATGTAGCGCCAAGCCAGCACGCCTGCGATTGCGATGGCGACGAAGAATCCGCCAATCAGGATGACATCGAAAAACTTGATCACGAGCAGCGCAACGATTGCGACAACTGCCGTTGTGATGATGGTCTTCTTTTCCTCAGCCCAGAACTTTTCCATGGTGCCTCCGTAAGCAAGAGCCAGCGCGCCCGCGTGATTGCGAGCGCGCCGACCCGAGCGGATCAGTCGTGGAGAGCGCCGGAAAACGCGGCCATGAAATCGACGTCCGTCAGAGCCTTGACGTCCACGATGTCATGTTTTGCGTTGAGGTTGTCGTCCAGCTCGGTGAGGAACGTGCGGAGCCCGCTGTTGATCTCGCCGACGGTGAGGAACGAGATCGCGAACTCGTGCTCTTCGCGAAGCTCGGAAGCGATCGTGCGGATCGTGTTCTTGACAGCCTCCGGGTCGCTCGGGGCGCCGTCCGTGGCTACGAACAGAACCGTCTGATCGTAGTTGCCTGCACGGTGGAGTTTGTAGGCCTCGCGGATCACGCCGGCCGTGTCCGTCATGCCTTCCTTGGCGTCCAGACCGTTGATGATCGTTTCCGCCTTGTCGGCCGTGACGCCCTTGTACGGGGTGATCCGCTCACCGAACGAAAGAACGTCGATACCGTCCGAGTCCCATTTGCTTGCTTCCTTGGCGAAGGTGATGACGCCTTCCTTCAGGTATTCGATGCGGCTCTTGCCGCCGGGGCAATCCTTGGTTTGCATCGACGCGCTCACGTCGACCGCGAAAATGAAGTTGTCGCCCTTGTTCAGCTCGAGTTGATTTGATTGGTCCATGTTATTTCCTGTTCCTTTCGTTGCACACACGTACACCTCCGCTCCCATGCGGGGTGATTGACTTGGTAGATGTTGAGCGTGACTCGGCGCTAGGCCGGCACCGTTGAATGCAGTGGCTTACGGTCGCCCTCAGTGCACAGCACAGGAGCATCCAAGATGACCCGGAGTCCTTCGAGCGCAAGCCCAGCGACTGCTACGGCCTCACGCGCCTCAGCGTCGCCAGCAAGCGTGTCCGTGGCTGCGTGACGCACCACAGAACGGAGCTGTGCGGTAACTTCAGCGGCGCGAGCAACGATACGATCGAAGCGCGTCATCAGTTATAAGTTATTACTGGCAGTAATAACTTCGCGCAACAAAAATCGTCACGCCGACTGGACGTGCAGCAGAAACAGGCCGGATTTCACGCACATTGCGCTTGCTACATCGCACGCGATCCCGAGCGACGTCTCCAGACCAATGTCTTCGCTGACGAGAAATCCAAGCGCGAGCCACACTCCCCACTCGCTCTGCGCGTAGATGAGATCCTCTTCCAGGACGAACGCTTCGCCGTCGGGAACAGCGCTCGTCATCACGACGCTGTAGCCCAGCTCACCCGCGGCCACGTCGTAACGCGATCCGAGTCTACGCAGCTCAATGATCAGTTCCCGGCGCGCCCCAGACATCTTCATGAGACCGCGCAGAGTGCCCCGCGCTAACAAAATCGTCAACGCAATCCCGCCCCGCGTGTGACTTTTTTTAGGGCTTGCTTCGGATCTTGCGCGACGATCGTCGAGTGCTGCCCGCGCTTCGTACGCTCGGCGGCGATGTGTCACTTCCTGAAGTACGCTTACGCCCGAACGTTTCGAGCATGGTGGCAACTGCGATCAGATCCAGGGCTTCCAACTGTTCAGGTGGGAACGACAGCACCGACCGACCCACGCGCTCCCACACTTTTTCAGTGAAGCGATTTCCAGCGACACGGCGCGCAGAAAATAGAGCCACTTGATAATTGGGCAGCTCGGAACACATGCGCAGTGTGTGCGAAGGGGCATCGTCTTCGATGTTTAGGATCTCGTTGATGCTGATCCCAAGCTCACGCGCGATCTTGCTAGCGCTCTCAACGGACCCACCCATGTCACCGTTAACGAAGCGGTGAAGCCACGACTGGCTTTGCTCAATCGCAACAGCCGCGCTGCTCAAGTTGCCACCGTGAATCTCGATGAGGCGCCTCGCAAACGTGCGAACACGCTCGTTCATTTCTGGGGTTAGATGAGCGGCCACTGGCTTTTACCGAGGTTATTATAGTCAGGCATAAATCGCCACCAATTTTTTGACACGGAAACGTCGAATTTCACACAGGTTTTGATGGCGTCTATGCTTGGTAGTAATAAATTGTCTTGCACGTATGCAAAGCCGAGAGCACATTGCGAGGTGTGAGACGGCAGCTGAGGGAGCGGCGCTCCAGAACGCTAGCGGATCCACGGGGCACTGCAACTGATTTTGCATCAGTGCAAAAGGCTCCCGCCAGCGAGAATGATAGTGCTGCTGATTGGATCGGACAAGAGCTTGAAAAGTCCGGACTTTCGGTCGCCCAGCTAGCCGAAAAAGCAGGGATAGACCCGTCAACCGCATGGCGGTGGGCGAAGGGAATTGGAAACTTCAGCCAGGTGAAGGCTGTTCTTTTTCTGATGTCTTTCAACTCTGACAAGGCTGACTTAAGTCCCCCAGTCGCTGCTGAATAGACCCCGGAACTAGCAAGTCCGCAGCCGCAAACGCAAGCGTTTTCAGCACGACCAATCCTATCGTGTGTGAAATTCGTGTACCTAATCCGCCACGGATCGGCCTTTAGGCATAACTTCGACAAGCAACCCCCGCGGGCTCAGAACCGCAGAAAACGACGCATTCTAGCGGCGAATGACCAGCCGCCCCTAAGACCGTAGGCCAGTTCATGAAATACCTACAGCACTTCAATCCGGCTCGCACGCCGCAGACCGAGCAAGCGTCCGCTAAGCAGGTCCCGAACTCGGCCGGCGGGTTTTCCTTTGCCGTCGACAACTGGAAGCGCCTGGAAAGGTTCGTGATCTTGGGGTCTGAGGGCGGCAGTTACTACGCGAGTGAGAAGACGCTGACCCGCGAAAGCGCCGCAGCTGTCCTGGCGTGCTGTGCGGAGGATGGTCCGCGCGCCGTCAGTTCTGTCGTGGAAATCTCGGACAGCGGCCGGGCACCAAAGAACGATGCCGCTATATTTGCCCTAGCGCTTGCCGCCACGCACGATAACCCGAGCGCTCGTGAGGCGGCGCTCTCCGCGCTACCGCGCGTGTGTCGAACCGGGACGCACCTGTTCCAGTTTGTTTCACAGGTCGATCAGATGCGCGGCTGGGGCAGAGCCCTACGGCGCGGCGTATCGAACTGGTACACGAGCAAGACGCAAGCTGACCTTGCGTTTCAGGTTTGCAAGTACCAGAACCGCGAGGGTTGGTCGCACGCTGACGTTCTAGCCCGCTGCCACGCGCGAAGCCTCGACCTGAATCCGGTGTTACGTTGGATCGTCGCTGGCATCAACGGGGGCGGTGAGCGCGCACATTACAGCCGGGAGATGCAGCTGTTTCGTGAGTATCCGGACCCGGGTCCCCTCCCCGAGTTCCTGATCGACTTCGAGGAGCTGAAGCATGCTGACGAGAAGCGAACCATTCAGCTGATTCAAAAACACGGCTACACGCACGAAATGATCGCGACCGAGCATAAGAACTCGGCGGCGGTTTGGGAGTCATTACTCCCGCGCATGGGCATGACCGCGCTCATTCGTAACCTGGGCAAACTGACCGAGGTCGGTTTACTCAAGCCGCTGAGTGCAGCCGCGCGAACAGTCTCCGAGCGATTGCAGGATCGAGAGGCCTTGCGCAAGGGGCGAGTCCATCCGATTCAAATGCTCTCGGCCCTCAGTGTCTACGCACAAGGCCACGGCGAGCGCGGGTCTCTGACCTGGGTTCCCGTTAGCACTGTGACCGATGCACTGAATGAGGGTTTCTATCAGTCGTTCGGAGTCATCCAGCCGAGCGGCAAGCGCCACATGCTGGCGCTCGATGTTTCTGGAAGCATGACCTGCGGGCGCATCGCTGGAGTGCCGGGGCTCACGCCGCGCACTGCGTCTGCGTGCATGGCGATGGTGACCGCCCGCGTTGAAAAGGAATGGGAGGTATACGGCTTCTCAGATCGCTTCATCAAGCTGGACATCAGCCCGACTCGTCGCCTGGACGAAATTTGCCACTACATGAACCGGTTGCCGTTCAGCTCGACGAATTGCTCGCTACCGATTCAGTTCGCGAGCCAGCAAAAGATGGAGGTCGATCTGTTCTCCGTCTACACCGACTCAGAGACCTACGCGGGCAATGAGCACCCGCACCAGTCACTGCGCCGATACCGGCAAAACATGGGTATTCCGGCTCGCATGGCCGTGATCGGGATGGTTTCCAACGGATTCACGATCGCTGATCCTGATGACGCCGGCATGCTGGACGTCGTCGGCTTTGACACAGCGACGCCCGCGCTACTTTCAGCGTTCGCGCGCGGCGACCTCTAGTAGCCAAACGAGGCCACAACTAAAACAAGACTACGGCACGAGCCGGAAGCTGGTGGGTTATCAATTGTAAACTGATGCCAACCCCACCGGCGCCACCTTTGTTCGTGCCAACTTTTACGCAGGTGATCGTCTAGCGGTAGGACGCGAAAATCTCCCTTGACGCCCTCTTTGTCCAATCCTCGGTTGGGCCGATAGTTGAGGGTTACCATCTTCAGGAGATCGAAACGCTGGTTCGAATCCAGCTCACCTGCCCAGAGCCCAGGGCCGCACGACGGAGGGTTAACCCGTTAAGTTTTCCCCCTCCGTCACCACCTTTGCCCGGGCTCGCCTACTTATGACTGAGAGAGTCTTCGTTCCGAGCTGGGTTCTCATAGGCCTGCTCTGTGCCATCGCGTGCGCCGCTGGCGTCGCTGCTGGTTGCCATTGATCGGGCGACTGGTCAGCTCCGGCCTAGCGGTCGGGTTCCTTGTCGGATTTTGCCTCGGGAGTTTCGTCGGCCTTCTATGCACCCGTTAACCGCACCGCTTGTTTTTTCCATCTTGGCGCGGATGCCCGTCTGTTGGGCTGACCGTCACGATCATAGAAAACCGTGGCAGTTATTGACTGTGGCGCATGCTATTACTGAGGTCGCCAACAGCTCACGGCAGCCAGTGGACAAGGCCGGAAAGCTCATCACGACGTTTTACCACGAGGGCCGCGGATGCCTCGACGTGCATAGCGGCGCGCATCGTGGTCCGGGGCGCGGGCCGTTTCAGCTCGAAGGCCAGAGCAAGCGCTACTCTGGGCCGTTCGTTGGGCTCGACTACGAATCCACCCTGAACGCCGCCCGTGTGGCTGGCGACGTTTTCGATCACTCGTATCAATGCGGCTCGACGCCCGCTGATGTTTTCACGGCCTACGCCGGCCGCCCCTGCGGCAAGCCATGGCCGACCTTAGACGACAGAACGCGCACCTACCGCTGGGTTACGTGGAGGCTTAGTCAATGAAATTCGAGGTGGAGATCGATAACGAGAAGGTCTTCGACACCAAGACCGGCTTGGATACGATCCATTGGAAGGTGACGCTCAAGCGGAACGGCGAGTTCATCTGTGAAACGACGGATGAGGATCTAGGCAAGGCCTTTGCTGACGCGCACCAGATGGCTACCCACGAAGTCGCCGAAGATCTGGCCGCGCGTGTAGGCGCGTTCTTTGAAGAGTTCGACACTATGCGCCGCCGCTTGGCGACTTTGGAGAAGAAGAAATGATCGGGCACTCTCAAGGCATGGCCGCACTCATGCGCGACGTTGCTGCGTTCCACGCCGCACACGGAAGCGCGGACCCGACCAACCTGATAGAAAAGCCATGCGTAGAGGTCGTGCGTCTACGTGCGAAGCTGATCACGGAAGAGTACTGCGAAACGATCGTTGCGATGTTCGCCGGCAACACGCCGGAGGTGAAGGCACTCCTGAAAGAGATGCTGCAACCCATCCTCGACGTGATCGACCAGTGCCCGGCAGACCACTTCGACCTTGAGGCAACCGCCGACGGACTAGCTGATCTGATTTACGTATCGGTCGGCACAGCTCTGGCTCTCGGGATGACCAGGTTTCCAAGTGTATGGTCCGAAGTGCAGCGGTCCAACATGGACAAGCTCGGCGGCGGTAGGCGTGAGGACGGGAAGATCCTCAAGCCAGAAGGCTGGAAGCCTCCACACATCCACCATGCGCTTTACGACGTAGCCGTCTAATCGGCAGCAGTCGGGAGTCTCTCTGCGCCATGCGTGGCGCCACGGGAAAGGTGTATCCAATGATTAAGGATGGTCTGCGCCAAGCGCGAGCTTTGCTCGACGCCGGATGGTGCAAGGGCGCCTCTGCGCTCGACGCGGAAGGCCTAGCGTGCTGGTCTGATTCAAAGCGCGCTGTTTGCTTCTGTATGCTGGGCGCGATCAATCGCGCGTTTCCAGATGGCGGCCAGCGAGACATCGCCTTCAAGCTCATCAGGCCACTCATTCCCGCGAACTTTCTTGGGTCAATCTACGGGTTCAATGACGACCCGAAGACAACGAAAGCAATGGTTCTGGCGACCATGGACGAAGCAATCGAGGTAGCCCCATGACACCGATCGATATCCTGAAAGCAGCCCGCGACCTCATCGCCGACCCGAGTCGTTGGGCCCAAGGTTACTTCGCCAGGACTGAGACCGGTGAGTCGTGCGCCTCATACTGCGAGAAGGCCAGCTGCTGGTGTCTCTGGGGCGCCATCCTGAAGGTTTGCGGGTTCAGTGCGCACACGCAGACCACGCCAGAGGTTGAGGCTGCCTTGGGGCTCCTAGACCGCGCCGCGAGGTGCCTGTACCCGGACAGTTGGCGGATCAACATGCCGCGTTACTTCGCGGTAGTGAATGACGACCAAGACCACGCTGGTGTCCTCGCCCTGACGGACCTCGCCATAGAGCTAGCGGAGGCCGCGTGAGTCTGCTTGGCATCGGGACCGTTGGTTGCGGAGTTGGACTCCTACTCCTCGCCGCCTGGCTCGGAGTGACAGCGCTATTGGGGATCGGAGCCGCCTGGGTTCTGTCTTACTTCGGTTTGGTCGTGCCTTGGTACGTCTGCGCTGTCGCTCTGTTCATCCTGTCTAGCATCTTCCGCTTTGGCGTGACGGTGACCAAATGAAGTTCATCGTCTACCGGGACACCTGGCTGAGGGGCCGAACCGATAGCGCTCTGCATATCCAGGGGCAGCGATGTTGCCTTGGGTTCCTGGGGTTGGCCTGCGGATACACGGACGAAGAGATGGACATGTCGGCCACACCCGACGATGTCTGTTTCTTGGGCAACCGCTGGCCCAAGGCGCTGGTCAGCCTCATGGAGGACGAAGAGTCGGCCGCCTTCTGCGATAGTCATCTGTGCTCGCAGATCATGGGGGAGAACGACGGGGGCGGTGTGACGGAAGCCGAGCGCGAAGCTCGGCTCACTGCCCTATTCGCCAAGGGCGGGATCGAGGTCGAGTTCAGGGACGGGGCCGGGCCGTGAGACAGGCGCAACCGGCACTTGCTGTCGTGGAAACCACACCACGGGTAATAGCGGTCATAGAATCGCAACCAACGCCACACCTTGAGGGGGCGCGGATCAAGCCCAGCCGTGAACTCATTGGCGCCATGGCAGATCTTTTGATCGCGGATCTACTTCGCAGGGGCCCGAAAAAGGAATAGGATATTGGCCATGCGTTGCGCTTTCTATGGCCGGAAATCAACCGAAGAACAGATCGCCTCTCTGGACGTCCAGATGGAAGAGGCGACGAGGTATGCCCAATCTAAGGGTTGGACGCTTGCTCCCGGACACATCTACCAAGACAGCGCGATCAGCCGCGCAGAGTTCAAGAAGCGCCCAGGTCTTATCGCGCTGCTCAACGCTCTAAGCTCCGGTGAGTTCGACGCGGTGATCATGCGCGACGACTCGCGCTTGGGCGGCGACATGCACCGCACCGGCCTGGTCGTTCAGGACATCATCGAGAACGGTAAGCGGCTCTTCTGCTACTTCGAGGAGAACGAAATCACCCTAGAGTCCGCCACGGACAAGTTCATGATGGCCGTGCGAGGTTTCGCGGCTGAGCTAGAGCGAGAGAAGATTGCAGGTCGTACCCGTGAGCACCTTGAGACTAAGGCCCGCAAGGGCTACGTAACTGGAGGCAAGTGTTACGGATACGACAACGAGCGTTTAGCCGACCATGTTGAGCACCGCATCAACGAAACCCAAGCCGCTATCGTTCGCGAGGTGTTCCAGGCGAAGGCAGATGGCGACGGCTACAAGAAGATCGCAAAGCGTCTAAACGCGCGCGGCGTCCCCTCGCCTAGCGCCGGGAAGCGCGGCACTGGGTCATGGGCCCCGACTATGATCCTCAGCATGCTTCGAAACGAGCGCTATATCGGCGCCGTTCTCTGGGGCAAGGCTACGAAGACTTACCGCGGAGGAACGAAAGTCAGGCTTCAATCAGCGGAGGAGGATCGAATCCGTAGTGAGCGCCCAGAGCTGCGCATTGTCCCGCAAGAGCTGTGGGATCAGGTTCAAGCCGGAATGCGGCAAAACAAGTCGAGCGGACGCAGGCGCGGGCCAGAGCCTCGCTACCTGCTATCCGGGATTGCCCGATGCTCTGAGTGCGACGGCCCCATGCGGGCACATGCGGCAAAGTTCGGTTCTGAAAAAACCCACCTGTACCTTTGCGCTCGTCACCATGATCGCGGTGACGCCGTCTGCAAGAGCGATCTGCGTCGGCCGGTGGCCCTCGTGGACGCAGCCGTGATCGATTGGGTCATGGCAAATGTCTTGAATGAAGAGGTCATCACGGCCGTGTTGGCTGAGGTCAGGGGCCGCGTAGCAAAGCGAAGCGAGGCGCCCAACGCCGAGCGCGACGAGCTGGAAACAGAGTCGAAGCGCCTACGCGCGGAGATCGATCGGCTGGTCGGTGCTTTGGCTAGCGGCGTTGAATCCGCGACGATCGCCACCGTCATCGGTCAGCGCGAAAAGCGACTGATGGAGGTCAAGGCTCGCCTTGAGGTCATTGCTATCGCGCCTTCGGTCCTGGACCTGGAGGTGCGACGGCTGGAAAAGGAAGCCCGTGCGCGCCTGAAAGAGTTCAAGAAGATTCTGAGCGGCAACGTGGCCGTTCTTGAGTCACGAAAAGTGCTCGAAGCGCTGTTTGATGGCCCAATGCGCTTCACCGAGACATCGACCCCCGGTGGCCGCCGCTTTCGCGTTGAATTTGCGGTGGCCACCGGGAATCTGATGTCCCCTACTGCGGGCGTCCCCAAGGGGATTCGAACAGTAGGGGACATGATGGAATTCCCTGAAAAACGAGGGGTGCTCACAGCCTAGCACAGAGGCTCCGAGCGCCCAGGCTGGGCGCTCCTCGTTGGCAGCTTGGCCAGGTTCCGCAACGATTCTGCAAATGACCGGTACATCGTGCACCTCCATTCCTCGCTCAACGCGGGTCGTTCGCGCCGGCATTGCCGCCGCATTCGAGGATGGTTTCGGCGGTTGGGACATCTTCCATGGTCGCGATTTCCTTTTCAATACGACCGTAAACGCGCCGGCAGGCGACCTTTACGAGGTGCTCAGACTGATCCTCAAGCTCAAGGAAAGAACCGATGACCTACCAGTTTCCGACGAATAAACGGTTTCGCAAGCTCGCCGCAAAGCTCGCCGATGCCGTGACCGTGGCGATCAATTCTGGTCGCAAGGTGGGCAACCGGAACGGTGGAACCTGCCCCTTTGGTTGCTTGTTTCCGCCGCGGGTTCCTCGCCCCGGTTGCTGGCAAGGCGCGCGAGTTTTGGGGTGCACCCAAGAAGAAGCTTCGGCCTTCATGACAGCTTTCGATGGTGAACCGCGCGATCGTTACACCATCTCTGAGCCATTCTATCGGCTCGGACTCGCTTACCGTAGCCGCTTCGCTTGACCTTCTAGTGACCAACGGATCGCCTCGCGCATCGTGCGCGGATGCGCCTCGCTTGGCTCACTGATATTCACCTAGACCACCTCAAACCTCGACGCGAAGCGCGTCGGGCATTCGCGGAACTCGTCGCCAATTCCGCGGACGCTTGTGTGATTACCGGCGACTGTTCCAGCGCTACAGAAGCCCATCTACTCGGCGATTTCGCGGACGATAACGGTAAACCCGTCTACTTCGTCCTAGGGAATCACGACTACTGGGGCAGCTCATTCGGCGGCGCCGAGGAGCACGTGCGTAAGCTTTGTGCTGCGCGTTCCAACCTGCATTGGCTGACTGAATCAGGTCCAATTGACATCGCTCCCGGCGTTCAGCTGTGCGGTGTTGACGGTTGGTACGACGCCGAATTCGGCAACTGGCGATCCAGCGACTTCATCATGGTTGATTGGAAAAAGATCACCGACTTGCGGAAGATTTTCCAAGTAATGGCAGGCGAACACCTCGTCAAAGCCTGCCGCGAGCGTGCGCAAATGTTCGCCATCAAGGCACGGGAACAGCTCTCGAAGGCGACCGCAAAGCGCGTGTTCTTCGCAACGCATATGCCACCGTTCGAGCAGTCAGCCATGCATGAGGGGCGCCCCTCTACGCCTCAAGCTCTACCTTGGTACACCTCACGCGCGATGGGTTACGCGCTCATGATTCACGCCGACAAACACCGCGACCAGGAATTCACGACGCTTTGCGGCCACGTTCATTCGGCATCTGAGTACATCGAAGGGCCGAACCACACCGTCCTTTGTGGCGCGGCTGAGTACGGTAGGCCGGAGATTGTGAGGGTTTTCGACCTATGAAGTACATCTCATTCGGCCTCACTTCCATCTGCGTGGGCTGCATCGCCGGCATCATCTCCGGAGACAGCTGGATCGGGACGTTCGGTTCGCTCGGCCCCTGGTTCCTGTTGATATCGCTCGATCAAATCGTCAACGGCTCCGAGCATGAGTCCAGACGGGCTCCGCTTGTGCCGGCCATCGTTGCGGACGATCTCCTATGAGAACCGCCGTCCTCGTCTCTGGTTACCGGGAATGGACCAGCCGCGACGCGATCCTGCATCGCCTCAACCGGTACGAGGCCGGAACGATTCTTTTGCACGGCGACTGCGGCGAATCGGTTCGGAACAGTCCCGATCCGTGGGATTGGTATCACATCGGCGCCGACAAGATCGCGGGCGAGATAGGCAAGATTCTGCGCTTTCACGTGCACGCCTACCCTGCCCATTGGGACCTCGGAAAGCGCGGCGGACCGCACCGTAACGACACCATGTTGGACGTGCTCCTGGTGCTCCAGCGTCGTGGCTACGACTGCCATTTCGAAGCGTTTCTACACCCGAACAGCGTCGGCATCGTCCGCATGATCGAATCGCTCGACAAGCATAACTCTCGCCTAATCACCGCCAAACAGATCCCCAAATTCATCACAAAGGCCACATGAAAACAGCAAAGTTCGACAGCCTGACACCGGAACAGAAGCGCATCACCATCGCCAACGACGTGCTCGAACAGCTTCGGCTACGTCGATTCGTCGCGACAACTGGCACTTGGGTTCGCCAATTGGGGCGAGCAGCTAAGAAAAAAGTCGGTGAGGACGTCGAGGTTTGCGACGTCACACGCAAGCTCAAGAAGTGCAATGTTTGCGCCTTGGGCGGCATGTTCATTGCTGCCGTAGAGCGCGCCGACAAGCTCAAGGGACGCGACCTGCAGGGCGGAACAGACTGGGATGGGACCCGCGTTCAGCTCGCGCAAAAGGACGTGTTTCGGTACATGGAGCAGTTCTTTTCCAAGAAGCAGCTCCAGCTGATTGAGGCAGCGTTCGAGCGCGGCGCGGGGGCGTGCAACAACACAGTAGCCGAGGAGTTCTGTCCGGTGGGTCTCGGACCAGAGGAGCGGATGCGCCTCATCATGGAGAACATCGTCGCCAACAATGGCCGCTTTCTTCCCGGCAAACGCCCTGTGCTGATCTGGGCTACGCCGGGCTATGAGGGGGCAGCGTGACGCCGCAGGAGATCTTCGACAAGGTCGCTACGCACCTGCTCGCGCAGGGAAAGAAGGCGAGAAATGGAGCGGGTGGACCGTGTCTGTATCGTGCTGAGGACGGCGCACGATGCGCAGCCGGGTGCCTCATTCCCGATGAACTCTACAACGCGAGCATGGAATGTAAGCGGATTCGCGTGCTCTCGCAGACCTACAAGCTTCCAGAATTCATCACAGACAACATCCGCCTCATCGTTCAGCTCCAGGACGTTCACGACCAAGCAGACCCCACCGGGTGGCGCAGTGAACTGCACAGAGTGGCAGCGGATAACAACCTGAGCGCAGCAGTTCTGAGCTAGCAGCGAGCGATCACAGGGGCGGATAAAAGCGGGATCACGCGCTCATTACTGGCGAGCGCGGGCGGGAGACGTGTGCCCAATGATCGAAACAAGCAGCTACATGGACGTGCTGAACGACGAGCAGCGCTGGCACGTCGAGCACTCTGACGCCCTCACCTTTCTCCAAAAACTTCCGGACGCCTGCTGTGACTCCATCGTCACCGATCCCCCGTCTGGAACCGGGTTCATGGGGCGCGATTGGGACAAGAACAAGGGCGAGCGCGACAAGTGGATCGGATGGCTCGCGGAGATCATGCGCGAAGCATTCCGGGTTCTGAAGCCCGGTGGACACGGCTTGATCTGGGCGTTTCCCCGCACGTCACACTGGACCGGTATCGCGCTCGAAGATGCGGGTTTTGAGCTTCGGGATAAGATCCAACACGTCTTTGGATCAGGCTTTCCCAAGTCGCTGAACGTCGACAAAGCGATCGATAAGAAGAAGGGCGCAAAACGAAAGAAGGTCGGTGAGTACACGATCGCTGGTACTTCCGCGATGTCACTTGCGGAGAAAGGCGGAACGTATTCCGCCGGTATTGCCAGCAGCGGTCACAAGAAAGTGATCGAAATCACCACGCCGGAAAGCGACGAGGCGAAGCAGTGGGAGGGCTACGGAACCGGGCTTAAGCCAGCGCATGAGGATTGGTGGCTGGTTCGTAAGCCGTGCGAAGGGTCGATCGTAGATAGTGTCTTGCGCAACGGAACTGGTGCGCTAAACATCAATGACTGTCGCATCGGAAACGGTGCTGACAAGGGCATCTGGCCGGTTACCGCTCGCACAAGCGAGCGCGGAACTATGACCGGTGAGCTTGGATGCGTTGAAACCAAGCGTGAAGTTGGCCGCTGGCCTGCCAACTTTCTGCTTTCGCATTCCGCCGGATGCGTGTGCGAGGGCACGCGCGAAATCAAAGCTAACCCGACTTGGGACACACCGAATCGGGACACCGAACCGAGTTCGTTCACGGGCAAAGCCGTCTCCGATGTGGCTCACGGCTCCAAAGGAAAAGAGCGCGTGCCGGTGTGGCGCTGTGCTCCTGACTGTCCGGTGTTCTTGCTCGATATCGGGCAAAAGCTCGACGCATCGCGCTACTTCGCTGACCTCACGTGGGGTCCCGATGACGTCCCTGTGCCGTTCATCTACCAGGCCAAACCGTCACGCAAAGAACGCGACGCGGGCCTCCAGAACTTCAAGCGACTGACCGGCGGCAAAGCCACGGGACGTAAAGACGGCTCCGCCGGAACGAACTCACCGCGCGCTGGAGCGGGCCGCAAGGGCGGATCAGCGAACTCACACCCTACGGTCAAGTCAGTGGCGCTCATGCGCTACCTGTGCCGACTTGTAACGCCTCCTAACGGCGTTGTCCTCGACGTATTCACTGGCTCAGGAACGACCGGGATTGCGTGCCTACGCGAGGGATTCCGCTTCCTGGGGTGCGAGCTGAACGACACCCAAAAGGAGCCATTCGTCAGCATTGCACGTGCCCGTATCGGGCACGTCGAGGGGCGGACGTTCATCCCGCGCGAGTCACTACGCGCGGTCGTAACCGACAGCCAAGGGAGTCTCTTTTGAGAGCTGAGCAGATCTATCAAGTCTTCGATCAGGCCGGCCTAGCGCCGCCTGTGCACTGGGCAGCAGCACCGCAAGTCTGGCGAAGCGCATGCGCGGCGCTCGCTAGCGACTTCGACGACGAAGCGGAATCGCTCCTGCTCGCCCAAGAAATTCACGCGCCGATCGACCAGTTACCCACCGAATCACTGCTCGACGCAGTGCGAAAGGTCATGCGTAAATGAAGTTCACAGCCGAAAAAGAAGACCTTCTGGCAGCGCTTTCGCGTTGTGTTGGGGTCGCCGAACAGAAGTCAACGAACCCGATTCTAGGGACGGTTCGCATTGCGGCCGGTCCCGATCTCTCGATGCGCGCAACTGACTTGATGCGCGGAATTGCGTGTCGCGTGGACGGCGCAACGCAAAAAGAGGGCTCGATTTGCTTGGGCGCTCACGACCTTTTGGAGCGCGTAAAGCTCATGCCGGACGGCGCAATCGTCGTCGATGTGGACGGCAGCAAGGCGACTATCAAGGCCAAGTCCGCGTCACGCCGATTCACGATGCACGGCATCCCGGGCGATGAATTCCCCGTCGCTCTGCCGAAACACGAGCGTTTGAACCCGCTGGACACCAGTACTCACAAGCTTGCTCAGGTGCTGAGCGCTGTCCATCACGCGGTGTCAACAGACCCTACCCGCTTGCAGCTCAACGCGGTCAACCTGGAACATTGGGACGGCCATTTGCGAGCCGTTGCCACGGATGGTCATCGCGTTGCGGCCGTGAGTACCGGCGAGTTGGACCCCACCAGCAAGCCCGCTGCGTGGTTGATTCCGGCCTCCGGCATCGCCCACCTTCGCAAGCTTTGCGACACGAAGGCCGACGAGTCGGTCACGCTGTTCGAGTCTCGCGAGGCGCTTTTTGCGGAGTTCGATGCGTTCGATTTCTCGTGCAAGCTTACCGCGGGCAGCTTCGTTCCTTGGCAGCAAGTTGTCCCCGAACACAGCGAACGCTCTGTCACGGTTGACCGTAAGGCGCTGATTGAGGCGCTCCGCGCCGTCGGCACCGCGACCGGTCTCAGTGGCGCGGTGCGCTTCGTCTTCGGCGAAACGCTCCGTCTGGAATCGGAAAGCCCGTCGGGTGGCGACGCTTTCGACGAGGTCGCTTGCGAGTCGGTGAGCGGCAACGGGCAGTCAGCCACGATCGGCTTGAGTCATCACTACATGCTGAACGCGCTGAGTGTTCTCGGTGTCGACAAGGTCTCGATCGGAAGTAGCGGCGAGCTGGATCCGGTCCTTATCAAGGTACCCGGGCGCTCGGAGTTCTTGGCTTGCGTGATGCCAATCAGGATCTGAAACCATGACCAAACCGCTGTTCGCTGTCGAGTATCGACAGCAAGGAACGACCGAGAAACGCAACGACGCCCGCGAAGAGCGGAAGAAAACCCAGGTCACGCCTTGGACGTGCCTCGTTGAATGCTTTCAGAAGCAGAAGCGAACGCCCGTATCTTTTCTGTTTTTGGCTGCGCGCAGGCGAACCTGGCTGACCCCCGAAGAGATCGCCGAAGAACTAAACCGCCTGTCCTCAGCAGGCGAGAATCTAACTGCCGCCGACGTCCATTTGTTCACGGTCGCGGCCGAGCGCCGACTGAAGCGCCGCGGTACCTACGCACGGCGTTTCAACACCTTTCTCGAATTGGCTGACGTCGAGATCAAAAAGGAACGCGAGAAGCTCGCTGCGGCCGAGAGCGAAACCGATCGCGCCATTCGCGAGCAAGCCGAGGACGTTCAATACGCCTATCACATGACCTTCCAGGAAATCGGGTGGCAGCGCGGGTCATCGTGGCAAAGAGCGCAACAAGAGGTCAACGAGGCAATGGCAGAGCTTCACGGCAAGCTCAAGCAGTCAGCCGGCAGGGCTCGCAAGTCGAACGAGAACATCCGCAAGTTCCTCGATTCGGCTGGGGTTCACCCGTGAACTGTGAGTCCATTTTCGTCGATTATCGCCCTTTGGTGAAGGTGCTGGTGGGCCAGTTCAAGCGGACGCTTGCGGCCGTCGACTGGGATGACCTCTTCAGTGAGGCCAATGGTGCGCTTTGGAAGGCCTACCTGACCTATCGCCCACAGGCTGGCATGACATTCGGTCAATATGCACGAATGCTAATTCGTCAGCGCCTGTGCGTCATCTATGCGCACGAGCGACGGCGCGCTCGGCTCGGGGATCCGATTGTGGAGAACTCCGATGGGGACCGCATTGTCGACGAAATCCCAACCTACGACGCCGACCACGTCGAAGCAGACGAGCTTGCGCGCGTGATGCACGAAGCGATGTCATGCCTCCCAATCAAAGAGCGCCTCGTATTGCGGATGCGCTTCTATGGGGAGGGAATGACGCTCGAACTCGTGGGCGAGGAGCTGGGATTCACACGTGAGCGCGTACGGCAAATCGAAGAATCAGCGCTAGCGAAGCTGCGCAGAAAGGTGGACTGGTGATGCGGTACTTCCTTGTTAACGACGAAAGCGGCGAAGAGGTGGAATTGGTGCTTTCTCAGAGGGACGCTGAGGAATCACGGGCCTTTTGGAAGTCGCTCGGGTGGACGTTGTTCCAATGCACACCGTAACCGAACACCGCGTCACCTATTGGGCTGTCCATGGTGACCGCTGGTGCAATGTTGACGGCCTGATTTCGGCCGAGTTGCTGCGCAAATGGGAGCAAGCTGGCTGGCGAATCGTGACGCGAGTCACGCACACCGAACGGGAAGTATTCGGAGAATTGGAGCACAGGTTCGATGTTGAGTGAATGGCTACACAATGTCTTCTGGGCTGTGAAAATTGCCTCTGTGCTGGCGACGATTGTCGGCGCAGTTCTAGGTGCCGTGGCGCCGATCGTCTGGGTGTGTGAATTCACAAGCTGGCGATCGGTGTGGTTTCCGATCCTCTCTATTGCCATAGCACTCGGCTTCGCTGGGGTTGCGCCAATGGCCATCTGCTGGGCAAGCACTACTACGTTGCAGTGCAAATGAAGCCAGAAATCCACGCCAAAAACTCTGCCAGGAAGTTCGGCGGCAAGCCTGAAGACTACCTGGAGATCCACGACTGGCTAGACCAGACGAAGGCGCATCACGCGGACATGCGGCACCGCGCGATGCTTCACAACAGCTGGGGGATCTACCTGGCTGAGCAGTGGTTTGGCCACAGCATCACCAATAGCGACGGTCGCAGCGTGAGCGTTCGCGACGTCGCGGAACACCACGTCCTCGAAGACATGGGCCGCATTCCTAGTGTCGGGGACTACCTGAAAGGTATGCCCTTCTACAGCTGGCTTGGCGGTCCGAAGCGCAGACGCGGCACTGATGCAATGGGTGACGAGCATCCGCCAGACGAAGAAACAACGTTCCAGGGAGCTGACTAAATGACCCTTTCAAAGTTCATGGCTGCGGCAGAGAAGCTCAAGCAAGCTCGGAAAGAGATCGCGGAGCTTGGTGCAAAAGAAGGCGGCGAAGCGATTCGCGAGGCTTTCGCGCCAGCATTCGAGCCCCCGACGAACCTCACCAAGATCGTTTGGACTCAATATACGCCGTTTTTCAACGATGGCGAAGCCTGCGAGTTCAGCGCGCATGAGCCGGAGTTGTACCGCGGTGGAACCGGTGACGACACCGAGGAGTCGAGCGACATTTACGGACTGATCGACCGCGAGGGCAGGCGCCACAACCCCGACTATCAGGACTACCTGAAACGCAAACGCGCTGAACTCGAAGCGAAGTTTGGCGCGAACGCCGTCACCACCGTGATCGATCTTTGGTCGAAGCTCGACGACGACATTCTTCTCGCCGTTTTCGGCGACCACAAGGAAATCACCATCACGAAGGACGGCGTCACCGTCGAGGAGCACGAGCACGAATGAGCATTGAAGCAGTCAAGGAAGCCACGGCGAAGCTCAACAAGGCGCGTGAGGAACTGCGCGCAGTCGCCAAGAGCGCACGAGAGCCAATCGCAAAGATGTTCCAAGAGATCCTCGAACGTCACACCGACGTGAATTGTGTGACTTGGACGCAGTACGCGCCCCACTTCAATGATGGCGACGCCTGCATCTTTCATGTTCACGGGTTCTGTATTCTCCCGGCCAACGAAGAGCCGCGCAGCAATCAACCGGACTACGATTTTGAAGGCCAACCAGACGGCGTGAGTGAGGAAGCTTACGAGGAACTGAGCAGCGCGTTCAGCAACATTGATAACGAAGACTTGCTCAAAGCCGTTTTCGGCGCTGACGCGAAGATCATCATCACGCGCGACGATTGCGAGGTCGACTACTGTGACCACGACTGAAATCCTCCTCGACTGCGACGGCGTTCTAGGCCAGTTCGCCCCGGAGGCCGTCGACTTCTGCAATCTCTACGGCCGTGAGCCCGGCGCAAAACCCTGGACGATCGACGACGTCACCAACTGGGATATCCTCAAAAACTTCGGCTTGGAACACCTGCAAGATCGACTCGATCAGCACATGATCGACACCGACTTTTGCAGGCACATGCCGCTGTATCCAGGCGCTCAGGAATTCGTGGAAGCGCTGCGCGGATTGGGCAACGTGACGATCGTTACGAGCCCTTACACGGCGGTCCCTAATTGGTGCAGCGCGCGCTATGCCTGGCTCGCGGAACACTTCAACATCGACAAGCGCGATGTGATTTTCGCTAAGAAGAAGTGGAAAGTCTGGGGCGACTACCTGATCGACGATCAGACCGAGAACTGTATCCAGTTCGAGGCGAAGGCGCCCTACGGATCACCGCTCTGTCTAGCCCGGCCCTGGAATGAAGACTTCATCGGGCGCTGTTCAAGCTTCGAAGAGATCATCTACGAGATCAGTTGAGGGTATTTGTCAGCCTGGTTGCATTCAACCTGGCTGAGGTCGCGATTCAGAGGGAAGAGGCGCGGGGGATGGTTGAGGCGTGCCTTTGGCGCCTTCTAGCGCTCATTGGCGAAAGGCGACCAAAGCTTGTTGGAGTCTACGACGGTGACGCGGGATGCGTTCACGTCGTCTATCGGGTGAGGACGCGCAGTCGTGCGCTGCAATGGCACGCGCTGTCCGCACCATTCGGGGATCTGGACCGACGGTTCATTGATGACGCTTGGGGGCAAGAGGAAACATGACGGATTTTCATGTCGAATGTGTGCGGGTAGGCAAGATCGATAAACACCCGAACGCGGACACGCTCGGGATCACGCACGTCGGGGACTACCCGGTGATCGTGAAGCTCGACGACTTCAAAGAGGGCGATCTTGCTGTGTACGTGCCGGTCGATGCGATCGTGCCGAACAAGCCAGAATGGGCATTTCTTGGCGGACACTTCCGCATCAAGGCCAAGCGCCTACGTGGCGTGTTCTCACAAGGCCTTTTGATGCCGGCGCCGCTCGGAGTGCTCGAAGGCGAGGACTGCGCTGTGCTGCTGGAGATCGAGAAATACGAGACTCCGGAAGAGAAAGCGGAGCGCTCTGGAGGTGGTCCCAACAATCCGCGGCCGCGCGCAGCGGTACCGGCAAGCCTACCGCGTTACACGGACCTGGAGAACGTGCGCCGTTGGCCAAACGCGCTGCGTGAGGGAGAAGACGTCGTCATCACCGAAAAGATCGAGGGTGAGAACTGCGGCGTGACTTACGAGCGCTTCCCGTGGTGGAAACGGGCATGGAACTGGTTCTGGTGCGAGCCCATGGGGCGCACGATCGTACGCAGCCGCAACCAGCTCAAGACGGAAGGCAAATGGGTTGAGGTCACAGCATCGATCGACTTCGAACAGCTGCCGGATCCGGAGCGCTATTCGATCTACGGCGAGAGCTACGGCTACACTGCCGGGTTCAACTACGGCAAGCGCAACATCCCGCGCTTCGCGATGTTCGATGCTTGGGATCGCAAGGAAAAGCGTTGGTGCAACTGGCAAGAGGTGGCTGCGCTCTCATCGTTGCTCGACCTCGACCTAGTTCCCATTCTGCACTGGGGTCCGTGGTCACGCGATCTGTTGAATCTCGCTGAGGGTGAATCCGAATGGGATTCGCACGTGCGTGAGGGCTTCGTGGTCCGGCCTGAGAACGAGCGCACCGAGCCCGGATTGGGTCGCGTGATTCTCAAGTGCAAGGGCGAAGGCTACTTGCTCAGGAAGGAAGCGGCGTGAGTTACAACGTTGACCACGTCGAGATCGTAGCCAGCAACCGCTTTTGCATTCCGCGCGACAGCATTGCGATTCTTCGAAAGCTCGTAACCGACGACGACCTTCCTGAGATCTGCTTTCTGGATGAGATCGACGACGAGCGCTTTTTCAGCGAGGACACGGAGGAGATTCTCCATCCGAAGCATCTGAGCTGGTGCGGCAGCGGCAGCGGCTGGTCTGTAAAGACGCTCGAAACGCTGCTCTCACACTTCAGCGGATCGGTTGACTTGGTTCTTACCTGGGAAGGCGGAGATTCGTTCTCCGGCCTGCGGCTCGTGGACGGGAAGGTGACGCGACACGACGTATTGATGTCACTGGGGTCTGAGCGTGGTTGACACGCTTCGCCCGTATCAGATCAACCTTCTAAAGAACATCGAAGCGGGTTGGAACCGTGGCGCCCGCCGCCAGTTGGCTGTCTTGCCAACTGGCGGCGGTAAGACGGTGGTGGCCTCAGAATTCATCCACCGCGAGCCTGGCTCGGTCCTTTTCGTGGTGCACCGCCGCGACCTAGTGCGACAGACGGCGAAGCGCCTGCGCGATCGCTTCGGAGCCTCCGAGGTCGGAGTCGTACTGCCGGGCGCTGACCGTTCGCCATACTCTCGGATCCAGGTTGGAACAGTTCAGACATTCAACGCGCGTGGCATTCGTCCCGATGCTGCTCTAGCCATCTTCGACGAGGCCCACCACTACGCCGCCGACGATTGGGCAACGCTCCTCAATCACTACTCCCAGGCGCGCTTACTTGGGCTCACAGCAACGCCGCAGCGTGCCGACGGGAAGCCGCTCAACGATTGCTTTGACGAGCTTGTTGTCGGTGCTCGCTACTCGGAACTACTGGCTGACGGCTTCTTGGTGCCTTGCGGCATCTTCAGGCCACCGCCCGTGCTCGACGCCGGAGACCTCGCAAAGGATCCCCTCGCGGCGTGGCAAGAGTACGGCGACGACAGCCAGACATTTGTGTTCTGTGCGAGCGTCGAAGCCGCTGAGGCGCTAGCGCGCCGCTTCTGTGAGGCGGGTGTACCTGCTAAGTGCATTGAAGCCAACACCCCAAAGGGTGAGCGCGATCAGGCAATCGCGGCGTTCGAGCGCGGCGAACTCAAAGTCATCACCAATGTGAACACGATGACCGAGGGGATCGACGTGCCGCAAGCGCGGTGCGTAATTCTGGCTCGGTCGTTCAATCATCTTGGCGCCTACCTGCAAGCATGCGGCCGGGTACTACGTCCCCACCCTACCAAGCCACACGCAATCCTGATCGATCTTGTCGGCGCAACGTATACGCACCTCTCGCCTACGATCGATCGCGACTACTCGCTAGACGGCGAAGGCATCAAGACGCCCGGCGTCGGGCCGATGGCGACGTGCCCCGCGTGCCTGATCAGCTATCCGAGCCGCCCCGGCGGCTGTCCCGCGTGCGGCCACGTTGCACCGAAGGAAGAGAAACCGCTACCGAAGATCTGGGATCTGCAGCTTGAGGCAGTGTTCGACTTCCAGCACACGCCAGTCAGCGCGAAGCTGAGTGAGTACAAGCGCCTAAGAGAGATTGGCCGTCAACGCGGCTGGAATCTCTACTTCATTCAGAAAGAGTACAAGAAACTGTTCGGCGAGCTGCCCGTCATTCACGACGCGACAGAGCAAGAACAGCGCGACATGTTCGAGCGATTCCGCACCACGGCGGAGGAGCGTGGATTCAAGGCCGGATACGTTGGCGTCCGCTTCAAAGAGATGTTCGGGAAGTGGCCGCCGAGGAGTTGGGCAGCGTGATCGATATCGCAATCGGCGCCGCGCTGGCGGTCGTCTGTCTCTGGGTTGGCTCTCGTTACTTCTGAAAGGGAAAGCATGGAGAAACTATTCGCAGCCGTTGTTTTAGTACTGTTTTCATTCTTCGGGCTCGTCGGCAGCTGCACCAGCGTCAGCACGGGATCGGTTGGCGTGGTGAAGCACTTTGGCGCCGTTCAGCCGTACACTTTGCCCGAGGGAGTTAGCTGGGTTCGCCCTTGGCCGTTTGCCAGCGTGACCGAGGTCACCACGCAAAACAACACAACCGAGACCGAGGCGGATGCCGCTTCGAAAGACCTGCAGATGGTGAAGACCAAGGTCACTCTGCAGTGGTCGATCGCGCCGCACATGGCCGCGCTGTTCCTGCAGCGCTTTGGCGATTGTGACGGCTGCTGGGTCGGTCTCATCACGCCCGCTGTTGAGGAGACGGTCAAGGCGGTGAGCGCACGCTACACGGCGGAACAGCTTATCACGCAGCGGCATCAGGTGAAGGCTGAGATCGAACAGGGCCTGAACGGGTTTCTCAAAAAGACGCTGAGTGAGCGAGGTGTCGACGGTGCGATCCATATCGCTAACGTGGCCGTGACGAATTTCGAGTTTTCGCACGACTTCAACGCATCGATCGAGGCCAAGGTGAAGGCCGAGCAAGACAGTTTGCGCGCGGAGAATGAGAAGCGCACAAAGATCACGCAAGCCGAAGCAAAGGCGCGCGAAGTCACGCTAGCCGCAGAAGCCACGGCCAAACAAACGACGCTCGCCGCAGACGCGGAAGCCTACGCAACCGAGGTGCAGTCAAAGGCCAAGGCTGGTGCGATCAAGCGCGAAGCCGACGCGCTCAACGCAAACCCGCAGCTGGTAGAGCTGCGCCGCATCGAGCAATGGAACGGTGTGCTACCTCAGTATCAGGGCGCGGCTGTGCCGTGGTTCTCAGTCAAATGACTGACGTGCTTTTCGGCTGGTTCCTGGGCGCAATTATCTCCGGATTTGCCGTGCCCACGATCCTTATGGAGTCGGACTTCAAGGCGCCAGAAATCGCAGCGCTGGCCATCTTCTGGCCCTTCTCGCTTCTAGCAATGACTTTGATCGGCGTGAGACAGCTGATTCGGCGCTTCTATGACCGAATCAGAGATTCAGCATGATATCCGCGTAGCGCTCGGGCAGCTGCCCGATGTGCGCGTGTTCCGAAACAACGTGGGCGTGGCGGATGTACGCGGATCCAAGGTCCGCTTTGGTCTCGCGAAGGGATCCAGCGACCTGATCGGGTTCATCCGTCACGACTTCAACGGCAAAAAGATCGCCCGGTTCGTGTCACTGGAAGTCAAGACACCCACGGGCAAGACGACTGAAGAACAGGATCTCTGGATTGCTGCAATTCGTCGCTTTGGTGGATTCGCCTGCGTCGTGCGCAGCGTTGAAGACGCCCTAGCAGCCATCGAGCGAGCAAGAAAAGGTGAGTACGAATGACCGCGCTTGTTGTCTGTCTACTGTTTCTCTCGTTCATTCAGAACGAGCCATCTCTGATGGCGTTCTTTGCGTTCCTGCTGATCTGCCAGGTGCTGAATGACTGATCGTCAATACACCGGATTCACGCTGTGCCTGTTGCTGCTGGTCTTCTTCGGCGCTGATTGGTTGGCCTTGCCGCTGTGTGCGGTGGGCAACGCGCTGGATTGGAGCATCAAGGCGTGATCACACGCTTTCGTGAGCTGTATGCGACGGAAGCGAAACCGGACCCGATCGACTGGCAGTCACTCTTCGCTGAGTTCAGCCAGAAGGTACCCTACCGCGGTGATCTTCGTCATCCGGGTTGGAGCCCGGCCGAGTTCGATCCGCCAAAGCGCAGCCTAGACAACTGCAAGCGCATTCATGCGCTTGTGCTGGACTTCGACAATCAGAGCAAAGGTGGTGACCGTGTAGCGGACCCGGTCACCATCGAGTCCATCACCGAAACGCTGCTCGACTATTACGCGCTTATCCATACGACGCGGCACCACACCCGCGATTGGCCCCGCTTCCGCGTTATCCTGCCCCTAGAGCGCCCGATCGATCGGCTGGGCTATCAGGTGCTCTGGCAGGCTGCGGCGCGCGTGTGGCCCACCCTGGACCCGGCTCCGAAGGATCCGTCACGCTTTTGGTATACCCCAGGCGTTGCCGATATTGAAGGCGCCGAGTTCGAGGCGCTCACCATCAAAGGCGCGTACCTCAACCCGGATGAATTCAGTAAGCCAATCGTCGAGACGAAGCCGCCACCTGCGGCCCCTAGCTCGCTCTTGGAGACCAGAGCCCGCGCGTACCTGGAAAAGATGCCGGCCGCGATCTCTGGTGCCGGCGGTCACAATGATCTGTGGCGCGCTGCGCGCAAGCTCGTTTGCGATTTCGGTCTCAACGAGCAAGCTGCGTTTCGAATTCTGAAGACAGAGTACAACCCGCGCTGTCAGCCGCCTTGGTCTGACAAGGAAATCCAGCACAAGGTCCAACAGGCGCTCACGCGCGCGAACGAGCATCACCCGATCCAAGATCGCCCGATGCCGGGCGCTGTGCCGATGGTGAACCTCGGTGAGTACGAAATCGAAGCCGCTGCTGCGACCGTTGAAATCGTGAAGAACGATGCATGGAAGAAGAACCTTCGGTACGACAAGAACGGGCAGCTAACCAAAGACGTCGGGAACGTCACGCTCATTCTGAAGAATGAGGCGGGGTTCCGTGACTGCCTTCGCTATGACGAAATGTCTTACCGCTGCATGTGGTACCGCGAACCATCGTACAGCATCGGGATCGAGCCGCCACAGGCCGGTGAGATGCTTGAGGATCACCATGCGGTGTATGTGCAGCAGGTTCTAGCGAAGAACTTCGGGCTTTCGGTCAGCGACGCGATGACATGGAAAGCGCTCGAAGCCGCCGCGCACGAAAAGAGCGTCCATCCCGTCAAAGAGTACCTCTTGCCGCTCATCTGGGACGGCGTGCCACGCCTCTCAACGTGGCTCACGACCTATCTGGGGGCCCCTCAAACCGAATACACGCAAAGCGTGGGGCGATGGTGGATGATCTCGGCTGTTGCGCGAGCCTTACGCGCTGGCTGTCAGGTGGACCATTGCCTGATTCTCGAAGGCGAGCAGGGCGAAGGCAAATCGCAAGTCATCAAGGCGCTTTCCGATCCTTGGTACCTCGGATCGCTGCCCGATATTCGGGACCGCGATCGTGCGGCGGACACGATCGGTGGGTCATGGATCGTCGAGATCGCGGAGCTAGACGCTATCAAGGGCGCGAGCATGACTCGCGTCAAAGAATTCCTCACGCTGCAAAGCGACAAATACCGCGCCGCTTACGCTCGCTCGCCTGTTACGCGACCCCGCTCGTGCGTGTTCTTCGGAACCACAAATGAAAAAACGTACCTAAGCGATCCAACTGGCGCGCGCCGTTTTTGGCCTGTTGAGGTCGCTGGACCCATCCACCGTGTCGGCATTGAGCGTGACCGCGATCAGCTTTGGGCTGAGGCCGTTGCTGCCTATCGAGCCGGTGAGAAATGGTATCCCGAGAAGCAACACCGGGACATGATCGAGGAGGAGCAATCCGCTCGCTACCTAGAAGACGATTGGACCGGCATCGTTAGGCGCTTCATCAAGACGAACGGCGCTAGCGATGAAGGGTTCTCGTGTGAGGAAATCATGACGCAAGCGCTCAACATCGAGCCGCGCCTGATGGACCGATCAGCTCAAACGCGCATCGGCGCGATCCTAACCAAACTGAAGTGCACCAGAAAGCGAGTCCAGATCAATGGAGAACGTGACTACCGATACTTCGCGCCAACTAAACCGTAAGATCGGGGATTGGGTTGTCGTCACCGCGCCGGGCAAGTGGTTCGGTATGGTTGGCGAGATCATCGATCGAGTTCACGAGAACGTGCGCAGCCGTTTGGACTGGTGGATCGAGTTCACCGTGGGCCACGAAGGAGCGGGCTTCGCTGAAGATGAGATCATGGTGAAGCCGTGAAGGCCCACCGCCTCACAAGCATGACCCGACGCTGTAGCCGCTTCGCGTATTGCACCACGTGCGGCTTGGTCTCGCTACGAAACCAGGCGAGCGCGAAAGCCACAAAGGCGGAGTGCCGTGGAGAGCGTCCGGTCAAAGCCTACGTGGTGGGCGATGCAAGCAAGTGCAGGGAATGAGCGACGCCCAAGAATTCAACGAACGCATGGCCGAGTATCGAGCCGCAACCGCGACCAAACAGCCGCGTGTGATTACCCGTTGCACAAGGCCAGAGGATAACGGCGCGCGCGGTTACTATTGTTCGCGTGAACCAGGGCACACGGGGCCGTGCGCCGCGTATAGCGCGGTTGACTTCGACCTTGTGGGATTGTTCAGGTCACTAGCAAACGCCGGAGATACCAGGAGCTTCGGCCAATGGCTCGCGCACTGGTGCCGTGAGTCCTAGTCTAGCAGCTAGCTGCACGTAACGATCGTCATCGTAGAACTCTAGCCAGAGGTCGCCGAAGCGTTGCAGCTCTGCTTTTGGGGCTGGCTCAAAAGCTGTGTGGCCGAACTCACCGCACTTGGAACAAATCCAAGCCCAGCGGCGAACCGCCGTTAGGTACGCTTCGCCCGAGTAGACGGGATCGTGTACGCAGTCAGCCACGCAACACCAGCCCGAGCATCATCAGGCAACGCGCCGCGACATGCGCGTAAGGGTGCTCGCCCGTGTCCTCGTCGGCCGTTACGCCCTTCATACCGGCCGCAAGGTGACCGAGCATTTTAGCGATCTGGTGCGGCACGCTCTGGCCCGCCCATTTCGGCCCAGGATGCTTCCCCTGCTGAGCCCATGCGGTGACTCGTTCGACTGCGTCAAGCGCGTCAGCGAGGCCAATAGCGCGCAGGGTGGGCCAGCGTTCGCTGGGTAGTGGCGGGGTGCCAAGCAGCAGCTGTCCCAGTGCAACCCCTAGAGCGCCCGACGCAGGCCGCTCCGCGAAGCATTGCTCACACCCCACCAGTGGCCCCGTGGCATGCACACCGGTTGCCGAATCGATCCAAGCCAACCAAGCATCCTTCGACTTGCCGTCAAACGTCTCAGACTCGTTCATAGAACCTCATACGTGAACGGTGGTCTTACACCGGTCGTTTCCTTCGCTGCGCGTTCGAGCGCTCGCTTGAGGCGCGTGCGTGGTTGCAGTTTCGCCGTTTCACAAAGCGATGTGCGAGCTGGTCCCGCGCCGCTTCCGATCGCCGAGTAGTCTTCCAGCGTGCGCCAGAAACACAAATCCGACTCCATTACGAACAGGCAACCGGCTACACCTATCATCGCCTGACACTCGTCGATTTCGAATGCGCCTGACTCGTGCACGTAGCCGTCGTTTATGAGCGACTTGCGGATCTCGTAAGCCAGTTCCACGTTGATCCACTGACCGGGATCCTGGCCTTTGCGAAAGCGCGGAATGTCGACCACGTATCGCATGAGCGCTTCGAATCTAGCTTTGCCGCAGACGCCGATCAGCACGTCCCCACGTCGGAAGACTTTCGGATCGCGTTGGATCCAAACCTCTTCATCGGTGCTGAACGCCGAGTCCCCGCCCATCCAAACGCGGTTCTTGTGAATGAGGCCGACGATTGCGGTCATGCGATGTTCGCGCGGTACTCAGCAAGGAACAGTTCCGACAGGCGCTTGGCAGCATCCTCGTGTGTCTCACCGTACACAGAGCAAATTGGGAACAGAGGCGTTGCGGTCACACCGCCATCGTCCTCAAGCTCGAACTCGACGACCAACGGGACGACGATAAAACTCTTCTCAGTCATATTATTTGCGCTGGTCGAGCTGCATTTCGGTCAGCACCTCGCGCAAGAGCACATCATCACCGCCTAGGCGCTTGCGATGCTTGCGCACGGCGCGAAACGTCTTCCCGAACTCTGTAAGGGCTTGCTTTTCGGTGATGCCAACATTGAGCAAAGCAAATGCAGTCGCCACGTGAGCGACAGTAACCGCGCTAAGGTATTGCTCCGGAGACTCGTCGGCGTAGTCAGACATTGCATCGGCGATCTCGTAACCGAGCACGATCCGATCGGCCGCTGCATCTACCTTCGCCCAGTCAATGGATGACTTGGCTGTCAAGGATGACCCTCCCGTCAATGATCGGATGGAACTGCACCCAACCGAGTCCAGTTGCGCGCTCGATGGTTGCCGTTGAGAAGCCGTGCGTCCATTCGCGGCGAGCCTTCCAGCGCTTCGCGTAGCTGAACGCAAGCGCGTCGTAATCGCCGAGCCAGCCGCATGTCATGCCCACGTGACGCTCACCGTCGGTCGTGCCCGAGTATTCGATCGCAGCTCTGTGCGTGTGACCGAACACAACGCAATGACCCGTCGCGGCTAGTGACTGGCTCACTGAACGTGAGCCGGCGGCCCCGTAGTCATGACAGAACCGGATGTGACCGATCTGGAGTTGTTCACCGTAAGGAATCCACTGCCACCCCGGGCGGCGTTCGAATTCGAGCAAGTCAGGGATCGAAGTGACCCCATGCAGCTCGGGGGCATTTTTCGCGATGTGCTTATCAAGGCGATACTCGTGGTTCCCGCCTAGGAACTTGACCGGGCCGGCGAAGGCCGCTTGCAGCTGGTTGCAGGCCTTGACCCCTGCCCCGATCTCGTCAGCGAACGAAAGCTGACGCGCGGGGTCTTTGGTGAACTCGGAGATGGAGTAGCAGTCGAGGAAGTCACCGAGGCACACGAGTGTGTCAGGCTTCCAAGCGCGGCAAGCGTTGAGAAAGACATTCCAGGCGCGTTCGTCGTGGTAAGGGACATGGACGTCCGGGCAGATGATCACGCGCTCGATGGCGCTTTCTGGTTCGGCAACAAAGCGGCGCGTGCTCGGTAGGCGCCCTGCGGCGCGCTGCTGGGCTCGGCTCTGCCGCTCACGACCCGTCGAAACGTGGTCGACCGGTGACCCGCACTTGAGTCCCTTTTCACGGGCTCGCTCGAACAACGCACGCAACGCGGCGGGTGTGGTCTGGAGACTGAGAGCGGCCTCCCGAACCGACCCGCTACGCCCCAACAGTTTGATCGCCCTGGTTACCCGTGGATCTTGGTAGGTCACGGCGGAAACCCTAAGTTTCCTGGCTGATTCGGTGCTAGTATGCTCCTGGGTAATAAAAGAGCTTGACTAGGAAACTCAGATTAGGCATAGTGGGTGACATGAACGCGACGCAATCCACCCGCTACGTGATCCGGTTCGCGGACGGTGAACTGGCCAAGAACTGCAACGGCGTGCGCACCTTCAAGAGTGCCGCGAACGCGGAGCGCGAACGCGCGGGCAAGGCTCGCCGCGACATCGTGATGGGTCCCCGATACGCGACCGCGAAGGTTGAGCCTCGCTGAGACCAGGCGGCGGCCCCCCGGACCGGAGCTTCGAAAGAGGCCCGGGCTTGAGGCGTTAGAGGAACCCATGTACCAGCCCGGCTACCAATCCGCGATCCGTGTTTCTGTCGCTCCCAATTGCTGCAACCCGTACGTGTGTACCAAGTGCGGCGCGAGCGGCGCGGGTCCGTACTGCTGCGATCCTGATGACAGCCAGTCCGAGCTAGCGCGTCGCGCATTCGGCCCGCATCCGATCCGGCAGCTGCACACCGAACCCCTGACACCGGGGCACCCATGAACATCCCCCGGCGCACCGAAGCCGAGCAACTAGCGCTAAACGAGCGCATCAAAAACACCATCACCCCGAGCAAGTTGCGCTCGCTCAAGCGCGGTCTTCGCGACGCTCGCGCGGAATACTCGCGGTGTCGGGCGGAAGCGCTAGCCGCCGGGCGTGCCATGCGCGCCGAGCCAAAGCGCGGACGCTTGTTGCTCGACTACGAGCGCGCGATCGGGGCTGCCGTCATGGCGCGTCACGACGTCAAACACATGGCCAGCATCATTGCTGCTCGTGAGCCATACGTGCAGGTGGGCGCGAAGTGGTCCGCCCGCGGGCTGGCCAACGTGCGCCGCGCGAATGCGAATCGGTAACCGACCACTAGAACCGTGACAAGTGAGCGAGCCAATGGCCAAAGGTGACCCCCAAGCAATCAAGCTGCACTACCGCAAGAGCGATACGAACCGCCGCCCGATCTGCGGCGCGCGCTCTGGCAACATGACGTTCAGCACCACCAAACGCGCCGAGGTCGATTGCATCCGCTGCCTGGCGATGCTGACCAACAGCACAAGCTTGCTCATGGGCGCCCCGGGGCGCCCTGTTGCGCCCCGAAGAGATTGACGTGCTGCGCCGCTGCGAACTGGCCGAGCGTTTCACTAGCCCGACTGTTTCGACAACGAAGCCGCGTCCGAGCACGTTCGTGCTGCTCAAAGACATGGGCCTGATCTGTTGGGCGCCCGGCTGGCGCCTGACCGAAAAAGGCCGCGAAGCCCTCAAGAACGCCTGAGACAGCCACCAATGCGCGAACTAATCATCACCCTCCCCACCGCGTCAGACCCGCTCGGGCGCTGGCTCGAAGCGAACCACGTGGCGATCAACATTCACGTGTCCATGGGCAAGTACCATATCGAAGCGCGTTGGAAAAAACTGCATTCGTACAGCGACAACGAGGGGGAGCACAGCGAGATCTGGAACGTCAACCGGTCGGGCACCGACCCGGCGCTGACGTTCGGCCTGGTGCTCGAAGCCGTGGCAAAGAAGATTGGAAAGCCGCTACCGTGAGCTACGACCCACCGGAAGACGCCCCCACCGACGCGCTTGATCCCAAGCGAAAAAAGTTTCTCGTCACCGCCAAGCGCTGTGATGAGTGCCTGTTCTCTAAGGCGAAACTGGTTGACGATAGCCGGCAGCAGCAAATCCTAAACAACTGCCGCGAAACAGGGAGCTACTTCCTGTGTCACAAGGGCACGCTGCGCGGTGTAGCCGTCGTGTGTCGCGGGTTCTTCGACACCGAGGCAAACCAGGCTTGTCAGGTAGCTGATAGGCTTGGGCTAGTTGAATTCATCGATCCGGAGGAAGTATGAGCAGCATCGAACGTGATACGTTTTTGACCGTGAGCACACATGGTGACGCAGAAAGCGCCAAGCGCTTCATCGGTGGAGGCTTTTACAGGGTTGTGCCGTCCGGTCCGGACCCTCGCGACCCGGGCAAGACGATCTTTCGCATGTATCGGACGGCCAAGGATTGGGGCGATGAAATCCGCAAGCGGGTGGCCGCTGGTGAGAGTCAGCTAGATTTGGCGCAGGAGTTCAATATCAGCCAATCGATCATTTTTCGCACCGCAAACGGCACGTACGCGATCAGCGACGAGCGCGAGCCGGACCAGGGTAGCGAACGGGAAAGCGCCATGCGTGACCTGATCACAGATTGGCGTGACAAGGCGGACAACTGCCTAGCCGACCAGCCAGCGGCTAGCCAAGCCTACGACCATTGCGCGGCGCGGCTGGAAGACTTGCTCGCTACCAAATGATCATCGTTCGGCACCCCGGAACCATGACCATCAAGCAAGACCTCGAAGCCATCGAGGCCCTGATCCGCAAGGCGCCCCATGAGGCGACGAAACACCATGAGGTGAGCATCGCCCTGCAAGCGCTGGAGCGCGTCCAGCGGGCAGCCACCGGCCCGCTCGCGAGCGCCTTTGCGGACGCCTATCGGGAAGCCCAAGCGAAGGGCAACGACACCGCCCGGTGCGAGCTGTTAGCCCTCGTCGCGGTCAGCGGGGCCATTGTCGAGCGGTACAGGGTGCTCATTCCGTCGACCTCTCGAAAATAGTTAGAGCCGTTTTGATGCTGGATCGTGAGTGCTGTGCATTTATCTGATTGACCATTGGACTCAGATAAATCAGTATCCACGACATGAACGCGACGCAAAACGAAGTGAACCGGGTAGCGGCTGAGATCATCGCCAAGAATGCCGCCCGTGAGCACGGGGCGCACCACGTACTTCGCATCGCTTCCCAGGGCTTCAGCCCTTTCCACAGCCCGGAACTGAACCGCGCCGGCCGTGAGCTGGCGCGACGTCACCCTTTCGTTGCCCACCTCTACCCCGAGGCCCGCTAAACATGAACGGTTACCAATACGCAGCCCTCGCCCCTGGCGAGTCACTCCAAAGCCCCGAGGCCTGCGACTGCTGCGGCCGCGAAGGCCTCAAGAAGACCATCAAGCTCGTGAACCCTGAGGGGCGCGCCGTTTGGTTCGGTGTCGGTTGCGCCGCGCGCGCGCTCAGTGAACCCGAGAGGCTCGTACGTAAAGCTCGCGACGAGCAGATCGAAACCGCCGATAAAGCACAGCGTGATGCCGCCAAGGCGGCTCACGACGCCGAGCAAGGGCGCTTCAGCGCCTGGCTTCTAGCCACCGTGGGGGCGTTTGCTGACTGGGACGGCCGCCCCAACCGCGCAAAGCAGCTCGAAGCCCTGGGCGGGTACCGGGCAGCCTTCAACGCCTACCGTGAGGCCCAATCGTGAAACCCTTCCGCGTCAGCGTACTGGCCGCCGATGGTGTCACCTGGGCGGCCACAGCCATCGTGGTCGTGGGTCCTGACGGACCCATCAAGGTTAGGCTTTTCTGGATCACCGCTGACGGCGTTCCCAGTCCGCCCACTACAGACGCTTGGCTTGACCTGACGGGCGCCGCTCTGATGATTCATAACAAATCTGATTGACGCCACAACTCACATAAACCATACTCACCTCATCATGAACAAAGACGAATTCGCCAAGGCTCTCAACTGGAACCCCAAGAACGTCTGGGCTCGCCTACTGGCTCTCGGGCTTCTGGACAACTGCAGTCGTTGCGGCGGCTCGGGGAACTACAGCCGCTGCGCCATGTATGGAACCACCTGCTTCAAGTGCCGCGGTTCAAAGTTCCAACTCCCCCGCCTCACGGGCAAGCTGGCGCGTCTGGTGGCTGAACGTGTCGAAGCTGGCGGGCTCGTTGAGTACTTCCTGAGGCAGGAACAGATCCGCAAGGCAAAGGCTGAGCTTCCGGCGCTGCTAGCCCAGGCTGAAGCCTGTTACTACGTCATTGGTAAGCCGTACTCCGCCGCGAGCATGGCCGGCAACGTCACCCCTGAACTACTCGACCTGCAGGAGCGCAATAACCGGCTCTACTGGGGTCACGGGATCAGCCCGACGTGGAACCGTCCGCAACCGGTTGGCGTTCGTGAGGTCAAGGATATGGCGGAGCGCGGACAGTGTCAGGCTGATTGGGCTGCCGATCGGATTCGCCTGCTGATCCAGGATCTTGCCGCCCCTGTCGGCTGAATTCGAGTCCACCCGCCAGGCTGCCTGATAGGCATAGCACTCAGCCCTGTTTATGATTCTGGACAACGCCCGGGACCCTCGACTAAAAGGGTCCCATGGCGCAACAGACGACCACACAACAACTGATAAACACGATCGTAGAAACGCTCAATCTGCTGGTGGAAACCGCGCGCACTGAGGAACAGGAGAACATCGTTTCGCTATTCACCTCCCGGGCGAGCGCACCCAAGAAAGGGAAGCCCGGACCTAAGCCGGGACGCAAAGCCGTGCGGACGGCAGCTCCGAAGCCCGTCAAGCGCACCAAGCAGCCCAAGCGCTCTGAGGACGAAATCAACGCGACGATCAAGCGCATGAGCACGTTCCTCACCAAGCACCCCAACAGCAGCTCCAAGCAGATTCAGCAAGCAACTGGGCTCACCGCTGCCGAGCTGCAGTTCCCCTTCCGTAAGATGAAGGAAGCGAAGATGCTGCGCTCCAAGGGCGAAGGCGTCAACACCACGTACAGCGTGCGCGCGGCTGCAGCTGCCTCGGAGGCATAACCTGGCGGTGGATTAGGTGGGCTGCGTCGAGAAAATCGGCACGGCCCACCGCCATTTACCCGAAATCATAATTCTCGTCAGATTTCATGAGCATTGACACCGGGCGTTGCCCCCGGGTAATGAAACCGTCTCATGAGTGCTATCGAGAAACTGAGGGATTTCCTGGAGGCGTTTGAGGAGGAGTGTCGCGCTGGCTACGAGCTAGACCTGCGGGCGGCGCTGGGGAAGCCGCGTAAAGCGGCACCGAGAACCCGCGTGACTAATGAGGTCATGAAGGAAGTCACGAGCCGTCAGCCGTCACGGACTCAGCGGGCGCAGCCGGCTCAGCAAGCCACTCTACCCCGCCGCGACCCCACCGAGCTGCAACGCATCACCGATAGCCTGCTGACCTACATAAAGGATCACCCGTCGGAGCGCATCGAGCAGATCTCTGACGGCATGGGGGTATCCACGAAAGAGCTAAAGCTACCGATGCGTTACCTGAAACAACAGAAGCAGGTGACCCAAAAGGGCGAGCGCCGCGCCGCGACCTATGCCGCCAAAGGGTGAAGCCATGCGCTTCTGGCGCCCAGAGGCCGATCTAGTGCTCGTTGAGCACTACGGAAAGCGTCCGCCTAGTGAGATCGCCAGCTTGCTAGGGCGCTCGACGGCGGCCGTGAACAATCGAGCTTCGCGCATCGGGATAACGACTCGGGAACTATGGAGCGCGAAGGAAGAAGCAACCCTACGCGCTCTGTGGGGCTCTGAGCCCGTCGAATCGATCGCTAAGAGGCTCTCACGCACCCCGGTGGCTGTATGCCTGAAGGCGTCGTTAGTAGGCCTGCGTGCAATGCCCCGACAGGGCGAAGAATCGCTGACCGATGCGGCGCGGCGGTGCAACTTTGACGCCGTCACTCTGCGAAATCTGCTCGTTCGCGCGGGGGTCAAGCGGGGCCCGTCTGGGCTTTTCGATTGCTTCGACGTGGATCTAGCGGTTGAGGCCTACCTCAAAACCCAGCCAATCCACGTCCATGCAACGAAGCGTCGCATGGTTGGCGCGCTGCTCAGGCGCTGGATCGTGGCTGCAATGCAGCACACGAACATCGTGATACCGCCGAGGCCACGCAAGCACAAGTTCTGGCGCCTGACCGATGAAACCGTCGATGAGGTGCTGGTCTGGAGGGACTCGCTTGAGTCATTGACCGCGGCCTCTAAGCGCCACCGTCGGGACCGTGCGAGGTCGAAACGAAAGCTGATTGAGGCTCAAATCAAGCTCTTTCACTTTCACAAGACCGATTGGGTCCTGAAAACAGACGCGGATCGCGTTCTGAAAAATAGTTAGAGCCGTTTTGATGCTGGATACATGCAACGCGCATTTTATCTGATTGACGACACCACTCAGATAAATCATAGTCCCTTACATGAACAAGACGAACCGCGGCGCCCTGATTGCGAAGACCTTCGGTGAGACCTCGCACTATCAGGTCGGTGAAAGCCTGACCGTCAACGACTGCAAGATCCTCAACGCCGTTGCGGCTAAGCTGGTTGAGTTCGGCGCCGCTAGCATCGAGCGCCTCCAGAGCGCATGCAAACTAGAGAAAATCTCCGTCCAGTGGGCGATCTGCTGGCTCGGTGCCCGTTGCGGTACCGCTGAGATCTACTGGCTCCCCGAGTTCGAGGATTGATGGAACTGAAAATTCGCGACGGGTGGCGGGTCGCAAGGCCCGCTGGCTTCTCAGGCTTCGGTATGGGCGCCCCGTGGCGTGAGGCTGAGTGTTGGGAGGTTACGGTTACCGAGATCAAGACCGCGAGCATTCGCCGAACCTTCCGCGTTCAGGGTGAGCTGATCGCCCAGATCCATCCGGAACGCTGGTGCCTCGACAGCTCCACGATGCTCCCGACCGAGGCGGAGCCAGTGCCGGGTGTTTACGTGGGAGGGCGCGAGTTCAATGCGCTGGGGGCGGCGCGCGATGCTGCGCGGGACCTGGTGACATTGCTCGGCGGGAAGATGTTTTTCCAAGACGTCAGGCTGTGTAAATTCGCATAGTTAGAAGAAATCGACCGAGACCCAAACAAATCTGGTTGACCAGTGGCATCAGATAAATCATAGTCCCTCTCATGCAAACGCAAATCATCCTCTGCAACGCCGACCAAATCCGCATCGAGTTTTCGCACGTGGCTGTCCGCGGCATCGAGCACCAGGGTTCGGTCTGGTTCAATGTCTCCGGCGGTAATGCCGTGGTCATTGACCGCTACTGCAGCGGGCGCCGCAAGTGCCACGCCTACCGCCAGGGCACATTGACCGATGCTACCCTGGCCGCCGATGCGAAGCTGGTCGAGATCATGACCACCAAGGCTCAGGAGTGGCTCGCGACCGCTGGCCAGGACATCGAGGCCAAGCGGATCGCCGAGCTGGACCAGGCCGTGATTGACGCCGAGGAGGTTCTTCGCAACGCTTTGGCCGCCGTGGAGGCCGCTCGCGCTATGGTGAGCGAGGCCGAAAAGAATCGCCGCGCGATCGGCTAAAACTGGTTGACAACATCAGTCGCTTACGCCATACTGCTTCCTATGACGAACACCGCAATTGCTCAGGCCGTCGAACCGCTCCGCGCTGACGCTATGGATCGCGCCCGCAAGGCCGCTGGCATGCTGGCTGAAGACACTCTCAAGGATCAGGCCGCGCACCCCGAGCAATACACCTACCCGATGGGCCTCGGAAACTCCGCGTGGAAGATCCAGAAGGCTCGCCGGGATCGCTTTCTGTCCCTGGTGACCACCAAGTCTGACTATGTTCCCGGGACCGGATACGTCGAGAGCTACACCCGCGACGAGGAGAAGATCGCGGCCTTCATTGCCGCCGCGGTGGAAGCGGCCGGGCTCGCCTACACGGCTTTCATTGAGAAGCTCGAAAGCAAGGTGGGCGCACATTCGGCTGCCACCCTCGAAGGGTCGCACGTCTGGGGTTACAGCGTGCTGACGGTCACCAAGGCGGACGGCTCGGTGGAGCGCTGGAAGACGCAACAGATCGTCAACGTGAGCGTCCATGGCCTACTTTTCAACCAGTGGCCAAGCCGCAAGATGAAGGGCTGAGGGGCGCAAAATAAATCGACGTGCAACCGTCTAAATCTGATTGACGGTTGCACTCGGATAGTCCATACTGCTTCTCATGACGAACAGCAACACCATCCACCTGCAGGGAATCGGCCTCGTGAACGCGGTTACGGCCGCCGAGCTGACCATCGGCACCCGTACGATCTGGAATTACGGCTATGTGGCCGTGGTCCAAGCCATCAAGCCCAAGGGTAAGCAGTCGATCGAGGTGACACTCATCACCGAGGGTAGCGGCCACGTGGGCAACCGCGTTTTTCGCAAAACCCGCCTCGTCGGCATCGTGCGAAATAAATCGACCACGGCCACCTGAAATCTGATTGACAGACGGACTCGGTTAACACATACTCCCTCACATGAACAAGCCGATGACCCCCGCCGCTCTCCTCACCGCCGCTATCGCCCTCATCGAGAGCGATTCGATCCGCGCCTGGGCCAACGGCCAGCGCCATGCGTTCTTGTACATCGCCAAGAGCTGGCGCAAGCATAACAGCTCGCGCAACGATCCGACCGCGTTCGCTACCTACATCACCGCCGTCGCCCTGGGAGCCTGATCCATGATTACCGCAGGAACCAACGTCAAGATCCTCAAAGGCTGCAACGCTCGCAACATCCGGAAGGGAACCACGTGGCATGTCCGCGAGGTGCAGCCAATGGGGGCAGAGTACAGTCATCAAGCCCGCGTGGTCCTAACCCACGGCTCCCGCGTGCTCACCTTTTGGGCGCGTCACCCCAACCGCCTGAACGATGCGACTGTGCGCCTGAACGATGGCAGCCCTAACTACACGATCGAAGTCAAGGCGCTGGCGCCTGGTGAGCTGGGGCCCGGACAGATACGGATCAAATAAATCGACCGCGGGCCCCATCAAATCTGATTGACACAACCGCCCACATAAATCATACTACTTCTCATGACGAACCAAAACCCCATGGAAATGCTCCTCGCTATCGGTCACAGCGTCGGCCCTGCCGTCGAGAACGACAACCGCGCCGAGCTGCGCACCAACGGCAAGCACTCGATCTCCCTCAGCCTGATCGCTGGTGACTGGCGCGTCAGCTGCTTTCCTTGCGGCGCCGATGGTTTGCCCGACTATGAACAAGACCCGGTGTTCTGCCGCATCGTGGCGGCCGATGTGGCTCACGCGGTTTTCCGTGGCGAGTGCCGCGCCCTCTACTGCCGTGCCGATGACATGCGCCTCGCCATTGGGAGCGTGTACGACTCGATCAACAGCCTCAAGAGCTGCCGTGACAACGAAGTCCAGAAGGAAGCGGCCACCCTGGTGCGCACCATCC
>Ga0105238_10000077_pt1 | contig 110207 bp, 86 predicted proteins | sample KBSC34metaG_FD_81526 | JGI IMG/M metagenome (GOLD analysis project Ga0105238, IMG submission 81526) | Corn rhizosphere microbial communities from Kellogg Biological Station, Michigan, USA - KBS C3-4 metaG | ecosystem: Host-associated > Plants > Roots > Rhizosphere > Soil | place: Michigan, USA...
CTCTGGATCCTTGCGCATCCCCTGGAGCGCCTCGTTGATATATTGAAGACAGCGGCGCAGCTGCATCGTGTCGCCGACATCGGTCTGATCCTTGAAGTCCGCGAAGCTGAGCACGCGCGACTGGCGGCCGCCCGTCACCGGATCGTCCGGGGCGCAACCCAGTCTGAAGAATATCTGCAAAGCCATGTAATTCTCGCCCAGCGCGGCGAGGATGTTCTTGATGTCGAGCGGGCTCAGAACCGACAGCCGGTCGTCGCTCACCGTTCGGCTCGGCTCGAAGCTGAAATCGCCTGCCGCCGCGCCGTCGCCGAACACTGTCCTGGTCAGCCAGTCGCGGACCTCGGCAGGCGCCGATTGGATCTGCTCCAGGGTCAGCAATATCCCGCTGTTCCTGGCCGCCAGGGATGTCGGCCCTCTCGGGGCGAACTGGCGTTCGATGGCCCTGGTGAAGTTCATGCGCGCTCGCCCTTGCAGGTTTACCGGCGGATAGCACCGAACTGAATCCGGGACCCGCAACCTTCAGTGTCTGCCAGGCGGCGATAAGTTCACGTTATCGGTGGTGCCGCGGGACGGAGGCTTCTGGCCGCTTGATGGCCCCGCGGCCACCCCCTATAACGGGATTCGTCGCTGGTGTAGCTCAATGGTAGAGCAGAAGCTTCCCAAGCTTACGACGAGGGTTCGATTCCCTTCACCCGCTCCAATGATTCCAGATACTTAGAGATCGCGCTGCTCTTGACGGAGCAGTTTTTGTGACAAAATGTGACACCCGACCTTCTGGGAGAGCGTCACATGGCAACGATTTGGAAGCGCGGTCCATATCAGTTTTGCGCCAGGATTCGGCGCAATGGCGTCTCCGAGACGAAAACCTTCGAAACCAAAAGCGAGGCTCAGGAATGGGCGCGCCTCACTGAAGGGAAGATCACCGGTAACGAGGTAGTTGACCAACGCCTTGCAAGGGAAACCAACCTGTCCGACGCGTTTGATTGGTACGAGCGCGTCGTCGTTCCGGAAACCCCTCGTTCGGCGGCAGGCAAGCTGACTCAGATCAACTATTGGAGAAAAAGTCGCTTTGCGACATGGGCCCTTCTGTCGCTCCATCCTTGGGACTTGATCGACTGGCGGCGCGAGGTCCTTGATGAGGACAATGCTGAGGATGGGGAGCAGATAGGACCCGAGGCACTCTTTGGTCCCCAAACGTGCGTCCACCGGCTGAACGCGATCTCTCATCTTTACGGCCGCTGGTCCCTCGTTCACAAAATCCAGCTGCAGAACCCGGTGGTACGAGGGGTTCGGCCTGCCTTAAACAACACTCGGGATAGGCGCCTGGAATCGTATCCCGATGCGAACGGCGAGACCGAAGAACAGAAGCTCTACCGGGCCTGTGATCGGTCAAATTCAAAATGGCTGGGAGCGGCTGCAAGGATTGCTGTCGAAAGTTGCATGCGCCAAGCCGAGCTCGCTGGTCTTATCTGGAACCGGGTCCACCTTTCGGGGCAATATCCCTATGCGGATCTACCGCAAACGAAGAATGATCGGCCCCGACGCGTACCGCTTAGTACCAGAGCCGTACGAGCGTTCCAGTCCCTGATTCCTGACGGCGTGACTCCCTTAGGAAACCAGAAAGTGTTCTCGATCGAAACGCCAAGGGCCGTCGGCCACGCGTTTCGGGGCGCCGTGAAGGACGCGGATTTTCCTGGTCTGCGATGGCATGACCTACGCCATGAGGCGATCAGTCGGTTATTTGAAAATACTGATCTTCGAGATCATGAGATAATGACGATAACAGGTCACTTATCGCCAGAAATGCTCAAGCGATACAGTCACTTGCGATCCCATAAGCTCGCTACGCGATTGGGCTAAGAGAGACATACGCAGTTTTCAGAGCCGAGCTATTTCGGTTCTCCGGTAAGACGGCACGGCTCGTGGTGATCGGCGCCCCCTTGGGCCGGATGGGCGACTCTAGCAGATTGACCGGAGACCGGGCGTTCGCAGGAAGCCTGTTGCCGATGCGGATTATGGCGTTGTCGAAGAGCAGAGCTCCGCCCGAATGTACCAATCGTCCCTCCCCTGGACATCCAATTCCTCCTTTTGGCTAGGCCGGTCCTCACGCTATCCAACCAGCCTGCAAGACAGGCGCACCCGCTTATCGCGTGTTCATGGTAAAGCCGCGCTGTTCACTTGTAAAACGAAGCGGTAGCGTCTTATTGTGCCGCCGACGGCGGCTGTTTAACACCGTGAATCCTACCCATGGAAAGCGCAGCGAGAGCTCTACGCGGGGAGTTCACCTTTCGCCGGGTGCCCGGGGACGGGGTCTGCGTTCTCACCATGTCGCTGCGGCGGCCAGGTCTTCCTTTTTCCTGATGCGAATGAGTGTCCAAGCATGAACTTTGAACTGACCCCGGAACAAACGGCCCTGCGCGATGCAGCACGAGATTTCGCCCGTAATGAGATGGCGGGTGTTGCAAAGGAGATTGAGTTAACCAACGAGCCGATGTCGAAACATACCAAGCAGCGTCTGGGTGAGATGGGATTTATGGGCGTCAACATATCCACCCAGTTCGGTGGCCTTGGTCTTGGCGCGCTGGAAGCACTGTTGATATTGGAGGAGTTTGCAAAGGTTCACAGCGGTATGGCCTTTCCGATCTTCGAGAGTTGTGTCGGGCCGGTAAAGGCAATTGAGCACTTGGGTCACGAGACCCTGAAAAGGCGTATCCTGCCGGCGGTTGTGCGCGGCGAACACGTAATTGCCATCGCGATGTCCGAGCCGGGAGCTGGGACGGCGTTGACCGATCTCTCGACGCGGGGGGTGATCCGTGGGGATCGTGTCATCCTGAATGGTGTGAAACGTTGGTGTAGCGGAGGTGGCCGTTCCGACGGCTACCTCGTCTATTGCAGGCTTTCCGACGAACCTGGAGCTCACGGTATTGGTGCTGTCTACGTCGACAAAGAGTCGGCGGGGTTAAGTTTTGGTAAGCGTGAGGAGCTGATGGGCTTCCGGGGCGTCTATAGCGCCGATATCTTTCTCGATGATGTTGAAGTGCCGCTGGAAAATCTGGTGGCGCCGGCAGGCGGCTTCGCTAGGTTGATGGGGGCATTTTGCCTCGAGCGGTGCGGCAATGCGACGATGTCGCTTGGCATCGCCGCTGCGGCTCTCGATGATATCACCGACTACGTCCAAGAGCGCCATGCATTTGGGAAACCGATTGTCGAGTTCCAGGCGATCCAATTAAAACTTGCAGAGGTAGCGATGCAGGTAGAGGCATCTCGCTTATTGATTCATCGGGCGGTAGCTGGCGTGGGAACGGGATTTCCGAACCAACTCGACAGTTCGATAGCGAAGTGCTTCGCCAACGAGATGGTCCGCGATGTCACGGGCAAAGCTATGCAAATGATGGGCGGCTACGGTTATTCGAAGGCATATCCTGCAGAACAACGCTTCCGCGATGCATGGGGCTGGGGGATAGCAGGCGGTTCGATCGACATTCAGAAGGTCAATATCGCCGGATCCTTGGTTGGTCGCCGCTTTAACCAGCGGAGCAAATGAACCGAGACAGATCGGCTCCATCACGCGTCGCTGAAGAATCATGTGCTATAACCGTGCGATGGACCGTAATCGGGCACGGTAAGTACCGAGCCGGGAGCGGGATCGTTGCTAGGGCGAAGGAACCGCGGCTATCCTGGACAAAAGTCGACTACTCTTCGACCCGGTTCGTTCGCCTGTGTAGTTGTCGAGCAAGGAAGAAGTAAACACGGTGCAAAACACGAAGCAAACCCTCTCGCAACAAGAAGTGGTGGCGCCTGAGCATATTTTGGCTGCAGCGGAGGAAGAATTCCTTTCAGTTGGATTTGCTGCAGCTAGCATAGAGTCTATTGCGAAACGGGCTCGCTCCGGAAAACAAACAATTTATAGCTACTTTGGAACAAAGGAAAAATTGTTTCTGGCGGTGGTGATGCGCCTGGAGGCCAAGCGGCCCGGCGTGATGGCTCACCTTTCGAGCAAGCGTACGTGTTGGGACAATCTATGTAACTACGCGGACAGCATTATTAAGACCTCAAACAAGCGAGCTTATGTCAATGCGTTTCGCTTGCAGGCCTCCGTCGTAGACTCCTTGCCCGAGTTCGGAAGTACGATGCTAAGTCTGTACGCCGAATGGTCCGACGAGCTAACCCGCTACCTGCTATCTGAGAGCGAGGCCGGCGTATTGTCGGTCAACGATCCGGAGGTGGCAATGCACCAGCTTGGCATCCTGGCGGTAGAGGGCAATCGACTTGGCTTCGGATATCCATTTCGCGCCCCCGAGCAGCGTACCGCAATCGTGCACCGAGCGGTTAGATTGTTCATGTTTGGACACCGCGCTTCGCCGGGCGGCGATATCGCCCCGGACCGTCCGCTTTCTCTTGATGATCCTATAACCTGGGAAGAGATCGAAGGGCCGTCAGGGCCAGTCAGAATTTTCATCTCGCAGGAGCGATTGGACGAATTACTCGACATTGCCGCGCAAGAATTCTTCGGCTTCGGATTTCGCAGGGGAAGCGTAAACAGGATTGCGGAGATCGCGAAACTAACAAAGACAACCATCTATCGCCATTTTGGCAACAAGGAACAGCTTTTCAGCGCCGCTATCCTGCATGTTCTTAGAAAGCTGCACAAACCAGCGGCGAAATCACTGGCGCCAAAAGAGCCGCTGGCTTTATTGCACGACATCGCTCGCGAATTTCTTGATACCATGCTGCTTCCCGATAATCGTAAATTATATCGAACAATGATCATTGAATCGGCTGAGTTTCCCGAGTTAGCTCGGATGGTCTATAATATTGCATTTACGAGCATCTTGGATGTGGCGACCAGCGTTCTAGTCCAGTTGCAAACTAACACTGGCTTATTTATTCCGTATCCCGAGTGGAGTGCGCGGCAACTCCTGTTTCTAGCGATCTGCGGGAATCGGTTCATCATAACCAATGAGGAGCCGACCTCTGCGCAGCGAGAGAAAATTGTTGAAAACGCTGTCCATGTTTTCCTGAACGGATATGCACGTGATTGGGTGCATTTCGATACGGATAGCCTCAAGACTTAGAGGCGATCTGACGAGAAGCGCCACGCAAAATACGGCGCTTTGAAAGCCGAGTCCGGGATTTTGCCCGATCGCAAAAGATCGGCGTCTCCGCCCTACCTTTTGTTGTGTGAATTGTCGGGCACCCCTGCCGAATTTACGAAGGAAGAAAGCCGACGAACCGATCGGCGATTGACAGGGCTAAGACGCGGCGGTATCGTCTTTGTCTGATGCTGGTCCGTCTGATCGGGGCGGCGCCGGCAGCGCAGTGACTGATCTGCGTCACCCGTCGGGCAGCCTTTCCGAACTACCCAGATGGGTCAATCTCAGGTGATGACGTGCGAGTGGAGGAGGACGCCCGATGAAAGGCTATGGCAGATCAAGTCTGGCATTGGTGACCGCGGCTGGGCTTTTAGTGGCTGCCTCCAACAGTGCTTTCGCGGACACACGCGGCTTTGTTGTGAGCTGGTTCGGCCTCGCCGAGTATTTTGGCGGCGATTCGGATTGTCCCGACGGCCTCAATCCAATGTCGACCGAGTTTTATCGACGTGACCTGTTGAGGCTCGGCTACTCACCGGAGGAGGCCACGCGTCTCCTGAAAGATTTCCCGGGAACGCCTGGATCTCCCGATGGTGAATACATTGCGATAATGCAAAAGCGTGGGGACAAAAACCACAACGTCTATACCTTTCCCGAGACCGAACCGGATCCTGGACTAAAAGAAGTAAAGGGCAAGTTTGCTTACGGCTTCAATTTGGATGGAAACGTCGATTCGCCGATATCATTTACGGATCCCGATACGGCCGAGAAAGGTGTGAAAAATCAGCTTTATCGGACAATCGGATGTGTCCAGAGCTTCCGGGCCCCGCCACCGAGTCACGATTATCTCTCACAAGTCACCTGGGAGCAGCTGCGGGATAACATGCCTGCCTGGCTTATCGAGGTGAGCGGCATCACCGATCCGATGAATTCTTCAGACGTGCGCGTAGAGATCTCGAGGGCTACGCGGCCCATACTGCGCGACGCAACCGCAGCGATTCGCGCGGGAGTCACATATAAACAGGATCCCGATCCGCGCTCACATAGCGTCTTGCACGGCCACATCAAAGATGGGGTCATTTACACCGACCCTGCGGATATTCGGATCATTGCCGATCCGCTGATGGCTCCGGAGTATCGATGGTCTCGCGCCCAAATGAGGCTCAAGATCAACAGCGACGGATCACTCAAGGCTCTGCTTGGCGGTTACCTCGATTGGTATTCCGTTTACTGGGCTTACGCCGCAGGCGGGTGGGCTTATGAGCATAGCGGCTCGCTGGACATGGTTGCGCTCTGGTATTCGCTCAAGCGGCACGCGGACGCGGATCCAGATCCCGCGACGGGACAAAACAAATCCATTTCGACAGCCTACGATTTCGAAGGCGTGCCGGCGTTCGTAGTCCACGCCAATAATAGGTCCAGCGTTGCCGATGCGACGCAGGCCAAACCGGCTTCGAAGCGCCTGGCTGCCGGCAACTGAGATCCAAATGATTAAACATCACCTCTCCGTAGGCCAGTTATCGGTCTCTCTCGGGCTCGCCACGCTGCTGCTCATCACTGGCTGCGGGCAACGCGACGAAGCGCCGGCCACCAAAGGTGGCCCTCCGATGGTGCGTCGTCTGACGGAGGTTGAATATCGCCGGATCGTCGCCGACGTTTTCGGCGGCTCGATAAAAGTACCGGGGCATTTTGACCCCGACATCCGGCGCGCCGGCCTGATTGCGATCGGGACATCGCAGGAGAGCGTGGCCACTGCTGGAATGGAGCAATACGACCTGACAGCGCGCAGCATTGCCGCGCAAGTCGTCGACGAGGCCCATCGTGACACGCTAGTTTCCTGCAAGCCGGCGAAGGCGACAGAACCCGATGACGCATGTGCCACCACCTTTTTCTCGCGTATCGGCCGCCTACTCTTTAGACGTCCTCTGACAGCCGACGAGCTGCGGGCTTATGTCGGCAGCGCAAGCAAGGGTGCAAAAGAGCTCGGTAGCTTCTATGCCGGACTAGGCGAGGGGCTGGCGGCCGTGCTCGTTTCTCCGCAGTTCTTGTTCCGCACGGAGGTCGCCTACGCGAATCCTGCACATCCCGGCCAGGACCGGCTCGACGCCTATTCCAAGGCTGAGCGGTTGAGTTTCTTTTTGTGGGATACGGCGCCCGACGAACGGCTGTTAAATGCGGCAAAGGCGGGCGAGCTCGAGACTGACGAGGGGCTTCAAAAGCAAGTCGACCGTATGATCGCCTCTCCACGGCTCGCGGCCGGTATGCGCGCCTTCTTCTCAGACATGCTGGGTTTCGATGGGTTCGTGGCGCTGGCCAAGGACCCGACGATCTATCCCAGATACTCAGGCCAGGTCTCGATCGACGCCCAGGAACAGACACTCCGCACGCTGACGGATCTGCTGATAACCCAGAAGAGCGACTACCGCGACATCTTCACGACGCGGAAGACCTTCCTGAATCAATTGCTTGGCTCCGTCTACAATGTCCCATCAACGGCCGAGGACGGCTGGGTAGCGCATGTCTATCCGGAAAATGATCCTCATATCGGCATCCTGTCCCAGGTCAGCTTCCTGTCGCTGCATTCGCATCCAGGAAGAAGTTCGCCAACCCTGCGCGGGAAGGCGCTACGTGAAATCTTCCTGTGCCAAAAAGTGCCTGATCCGCCAGGCAACGTGAATTTCGCTCTCGTCAATGACACAAAAAATCCGGCGTTCCATACCGCGCGGGCTCGGCTCACAGCGCACCGAACTGAAGCGACGTGCGCCGGCTGTCATAAGATCATGGATCCGATCGGACTAGCGCTCGAGAATTTCGACTCGGCGAGTGGCTATCGCACTCTCGAAAACGGCGACCAGATCGTCACCGCAGGGGAAATCGACGGAAAAAAGTTTGAGGACGTCTTTGGTTTCACTAAGGCTATTCACGACCATCCGATGGTCCCCAGTTGCCTGGTCAATCGGCTTTATTCCTTCGGCGTCGGGCGCATTCCTTCGAAGGACGAGGCATCCTGGATCAACTACCAGGTGAAGCAATTCGAAGCTGGCGGCTTCAAAGTACTCCCGCTGATGCGGCGGATCGCGACCAGTTCAGCCTTCTACCGCGTGTCGACACCCTCGAACGAGACCACCGCCGCAATCGCACCGCGGGCGGCGCCCTCGGAAACTCTACCGGAGGCAGGGAAATGAAAACCGGATTCAAAGTAGATCGCAGGACCGTGCTCCGCGGCGTGCTTGGAGGGGCGGGCGTTACGCTCGGACTTCCGTTGCTTGATTGCTTCCTGAATACGAACGGAACCGCGCTGGCATCCGGGGCGCCTTTGCCCGTCGTATTCGGCACTTGGTTCTGGGGGTGCGGTTTCAACCCCGGCCGATGGGAGCCGAAGAAGGTCGGCGAAGGCTACGATATGAATATCGAGACGATGCCCCTACAGCCCTTCAGGGACCGCATCAATGTGATCTCGGGGACACAGGTTTATCTCGACGGCAAACCGGCGAAGTCTCACGTCACCGGCTTGATGGCGATAATTACCGGCGATGCTCCCCGCGATACGCCCGAATATGGCAGCCTCGACAGCATCGTCGCGGACCAGATCGGCACCGCTTCGCGTTTTCGTTCGTTGGAGGTGACCGGCACCGGCAATCCGATGGATAGTGTCAGCCGTCGGAGTGCGACTGTCTTTAATCCGGCTGAAGTGTCGCCGGTGGCGCTCTATGCCCGCGTATTCGGTCCCGACTTCCGTGATCCGAATACGGCCGACTTCAAACCGGATCCCAAGGTCATGGTGCGACGCTCGGTTCTGTCCGCGGTCTCGGATCAGCGGGCTACTCTTTTGAAAACCGTGGGAGCGTCGGATCGTCAGCGCCTGGACGAGTATTTCACCGCGCTGCGCGACATCGAGCGTCAGCTCGACCTGCAGCTCGAGAAGCCCGCTCCGCTTGCCGCATGCAGCAAATCGGATCAGCCGGTGGATGCCGAGATCGGAACTCAAATCGATCACGTTCAAGCCAATCACAAGCTATTCGCCCAGATCCTCGCTCATGCCTTGGCTTGTGGTCAGACGCGCGTCGTCAACGTCGTCTTCTCTCAAGCGACTTCGCCGTTGCGTAAGCCCGGCTCCGCGATGACCCATCATATTCTCACCCACGAGGAGCCGACCGACGAAAAGCTCGGCTATCAGCCGCAGGCGACTTGGTTCATCAGCCAAATCATGGATGGTTTGGCGATGTACTTAACCACTTTCGACGGAATTAAAGAAGGTGACGGAAGCCTCCTCGATCGTACTTTGCTCTTTGCTTACAGCGAGAGCGGTTTCGCCAAAACCCACAGCCTCGACAATATGCCGATGCTCACCATTGGCGGTGCGGCCGGCAAGATCAAGACCGGCAGGCACATTGCTGCGCCAAGCGAACCGGTAACGCGCGTTGGGTTTACGATTCAGCAGGCGTTGGGTGTCCCCGTCGAGAGTTGGGGAACTGAGTCGCTGAAGACGAAAAGGCCGTTTAGCGAACTCCTGGTCTGAGTGCTCCCCTGAAATGCCTCCACGAGTATTGTCAGCATTCAAAGCATTGAGCTCGAAACAGTAGGCCGCCGATGAAAACAACGATTATCGCATTGGGGGCAGGTGCTCTCATCGCTTCTGGCCTGTTCTTTGCCAAAGAGGCTCATGTCGGCGGCGGAGCAGGCGCCTCCCAAGCCGAAAAGACGGTGATGCCGGAAGGGATTACTTTCCAGTTCGTCGGCGCGGAACAGGGATTAAGTGTTCTAGGGGTCTCCGCCGGCCTTCCGGTGCTCGCGGACGAGCGGGGCCGTAGTCTCTATGCGTCTGACCGTGATTCACCCGGCAAGTCGGCGTGCGACCTCGCATGCTCGAAAGAGTGGCATGCACTAGAAGCATCGAAAGATGCGAAGGGCGCGGGGCTTTGGCAGCCGATCTTGCGTGATGATGGGGGGAAGCAATGGGCTTTCCGCGGGAAGCCGCTTTATACCTATGTTCTTGATGAGAAAGCCGGAGACGCAAAGGGCAGGTCCGCGGAGGGTTGGCACATCGTCGAGAATCGGGCCTTCGCAGATGTTCCGCTGCCTGATGGGATTTCGACCGCAGAGTTGGTCAACGCAGGGGGGCAGGTTTTTTTAGATGCGCATAACCACGTTCTTTATGCGTATAGCGGGGACCTCAAGGACGACAAATCGCATTGCGCAGCGACCACAGGTGCGTCCCCCACGCCGGAATGCCCTAATCATTGGCAGCCGCTCGGCGCCGGCGAGGCTGCGAACAATCTCGGGGACTTCACGGTCGTAGAGCGTCCCGACGGGACTCCTCAGTGGGCTTATCAAGGGCTTCCATTATATACGTATGATCTCGACTTCGTTAAGGAAGACGCCAATGGCATCGGGATCGACTCTCGTTGGTCAGTCGCGCTGGCGGAGCGCTATTTTCAGCCGGCGGGGATAACGATCCAAAAGGACGCTAGAGGCTTCGACATTCTCGTCGACGATCGCGGCATGACTATATATACGCGAGATCGCTTCTCTTATCAGTGTTCGGGCTTCAGTTCCCGAGGAGGGCAGAAAGGGAACCCCGCCTTTGGCCAGGCTTTGGCGGCGATATCTTGCACTGGCGATTGCCTCAAATCATACAAGCCCGTCATCGCGCCCGATAATGCTAAACCCAGCGGATATTGGAATATCGTGCGGCGCCCTGATGGTGCCAGACAGTGGTCTTATCAAGGCTACGTTTTATTTACATACATCGGCGACAAAAAGCCGGGCGACGCCACAAGTCACGATCAGTGGGATTTGTCGTCGGCCAAGGACCTTCCTGAGACTGGGAGTCCAATTGATTCGGTCAGTGCACTATTCTGGCGCGAGGTTTCGCCCTAATTTTGATGCAGCTGCTTGAGGCGCTACCGTCTCGTCTGGTGTGACCCCAGTGCCCACCGTTTGCGATTAGGATTTTCGTCCGGTTTGTAGCTGCGTCTGGCCGGACTGGGTCGTGACGCGCAAGCGGAAACAACTCCGCACAATAGAGGCGCTACCGTATCGTCTAATTTTGTTGACATTGGTAGCGGTGCGGATATCGTTCGCGCGTCGATTGGTTCCTCCACAACCGTGCAGCGAGGCTAGTAAATGGACGTTGAAATCGTTTTATCGCTGGGGCGGCGACTGGTCGAGCTCAACGAGGTAAAGGCCTTCGACAGCGTGCCATACAGCGTCGAGGCCGATACCGCGCGCTATGTCGACAGCAAGCGATGGGATCTCGAAAAAACAGAGATATTCGGTCGGCTCCCCCAGCTTGTTGGCCTCAGCGCGGACGTGGCCGAGCCTGGCGACTATTGGGCATTTCAATTCGCCGGCAAGCCCGTCGTGCTGGTACGGGGCTCTGATGGTTTCGTGCGAGGCTTCGTTAACGCCTGCCGTCACCGAGGCACGGCGTTCGCTGAGGGTAGGGGAAAAGCGGCCAAGCAATTCGTCTGCCCATATCACGCATGGGCTTACGACACGCGGGGAAGGCTGGTCGGCGTGCCTGAGCGAGGCGGCTTCCGGGATTGTAACCTTGAGACCCGTAATCTTATCGAGCTTCCTGTAGCCGAAGAGTTCGGGCTCATAGTCATGAGTCCGACGGTGGACGTGACGCCCAGTGTTTCGGAACTCCTAGGGCCAATGCTTCCGCAGATCGCCCCCTTCGACCTGGGCCGCGCTTGCTTTGTCAAATCTCGCAGCCAAGAAATCCCGATCAACTGGAAGCTGATAAACGAGGCCACAATCGAAGGCTACCACGTGATTCCGTTGCACGGCGCTACGCTTAAGAAATGGATGGGAGACGCGGGGCTGCGCTATTTTACTTACGATCGCTTCGGCAATCACAGCCGCATGGTCGCAGGTCAAAAGCCACTGCTGAATATGGAGATTTGTCCGGCTAATGCGCAGGAAGTCTTCAACAACATGAATGGGGACAATTATATTTTCCCGAGTTCTTTCCTATCATTCGGCGGCCAAAGTGTTGCATTTCAACGTGCTGAACCTGGTGCCGCGCCGAACAAGGCGATTCTGACCATTACAAATTACTCGTGGGACCCCAATACGACCGAGGAGGCGCGCGCGGCCAGCGAAGCTTTGTTTGATGTGATCTGGGAAATCTCCCTGACCGAAGACGTGGCTTCCATGGCAACCGCCCAGCGCGCTTTCGATGCCGGTTACCCGCCCACAGTCGTCTATGGCGGTGTCGAGCCTGGTGTCCAAGATGTGAACGCTGCCTGGGACGCAGCACTGGTCAAAGGCGAGTCAAACTAAGCAGCGGCGGGCAAATAGGGCGTCCAACGCTGATCGAAAGTCGCGTTTAGGGCAACGGCGCTGGCATCGGGCCGAAGATGATGTTTCCGCAGATAATCGGGGATTTGGCGAACTCGATTGTGGTGAGCCGCCAATGAAACCGACTGTCCGCATATCGTGGGGAAAAGATGAAAAATACTGCAATTCTTCTTGCCGCAACAGCTCTGCCGCTGGTCTGTTTAGGCGCTAGTGTCTCAAGAGCTGCGGAAAATGAGGTTCAAATTGCCGGCGCGGATATTGCCGGCAAGGTAACGAGCCCTGCGGGCGCCGAAGCTGGCGTCTGGGTGATCGCCGAGACCAAGGACCTGCCTACTCGATACATAAAGATCGTCGTCACTGACGACAATGGCCGATACCTGCTGCCGAACTTGCCAAAGGCAAAGTATCAAATCTGGGTGAGGGGCTATGGCCTCGTAGACTCAAAGCCGCAGGATGTGGAGCCGGGAAGAAGAATCGATCTGTTAGCGACGCCGGCTCCGGATGCAAAAGCGGCAGCTCAGTATTATCCGGCAGCCTATTGGTACGCGCTTTTGAAGCCGCCGGCAGAGAGTGAGTTTCCGGGAACCGGCGCGTCGGGCAATGGTATCGCACCTATCATGCTCACACGCCAATATTGGCTCCAAAATATGAAAGAGCAGTGCATTAACTGCCACCAGTTCGGTGACAAGGCTACGCGGGAGCTGGCCGTTAGCGGCAACAGTGTCGAGGCCTGGGGAGACCGGCTTAAAATGGCCCGTGCGGACGGCGATCCCACGATCAATAACAGCGGAAAAGACTTTTCGCAGACGATGCAGAACAACATAGCGCGCTTTGGGAGAACGCGCGGGCTCAAAATGTACGCGGACTGGACGGATCGGATCGCGGCGGGTGAGCTTCCCAATGCCATTCCACCGCGTCCACAAGGCATCGAGCGCAACGTTGTACTGACGATACAGGATTGGGGGGCAGGGCACTATATCCACGACCAAACGTCGACGGATCTTCGCGATCCACATGTTAACGCCGGTGGTCCTTTCTATGGATCGGCATATTCTCAGGGTACTGTCGAGGTTCTCGACCCTAAGACGATGAAGGTCAGGTCGATACCAATTCCCGGGATTGACCCTGCTTCCCCTCATGATGAGGGCGCCGCGGTTAATTACGACCTGATGGATGGCAAGCGCCGAACCTGGCTGCCTGCCGACTATACTGAGGGGCCAGAGCCCGCCTGGTGCACGGACGGTTCAGTCCCGTCATCGAAATACTACCCGCTTACCATCCATAAGAAGGCGGCTGGATTGCCTGTCTATGACCTGGCGACTGACAAAGTCGAAGCGCTACCGCTTTGCGCCGGCGGAAATCATGGGGCGTTCACCTTCGATAAGGATAGCACGCTATACCTAAGCGGCGACACTGAAGTCCTGCCGTGGATCAACACGCGTGTTTGGGACGAGACTCATGATTTGAAAAAAGCGACGGGGTGGTGCCCCCTGGTCCTCGATACTTCGGGCGATGGCAAAATAGACCCCGATCGTTCCCATTGGATCAAACCCCCTGATCTATATGGGGGTCTGAACGGCGGCAGCGGAGAGCACGCTTTTAGTTCTGACGTGCGGGCGGCCGAGAAGCCAGTCCTGGCTCGCGGGAAAGATACCCAAATCAGTCATTATCTTTACGGTATCACGGTCGCCAAGGATGAAACCGTCTGGGCAGCCGCCTATTCACCGTATGTCCCCAGCGGGATCGTGCACCTCATTCCGGGAAATAACCCGCCAGAGACCTGCAAAACCGAATATTTTGAGCCGCCGAAGCTCCCAGACGGTAAATACGCGGCCGTGGGCATCCGCGGCGTCGGAGTCGATTCCGATGGTGTCGCTTGGGCGGCGTTCTCCTCCGGTCAGGTCGGGGCGTTCGACCGGCGGAAATGCAAAATCTTGAACGGACCTACAGCGACAGGTCAGCACTGCCCCGAAGGCTGGCACTTCTACGATCTTCCTAGTCCGAAGGTTGGGGATACGGAGGCGACATCGGATTTCGTCTATACCGAGTACCCCGACTACTTCAACGTCTTCGGCCTGGGCGAAAACACCCACTTCTTTCCCGCGGTCAACTCGGATTCGATCCTAGCGCTGCCGAAAGGAGCGAGTAAGTTCCTCGTCTTTCGCGTTCCCTATCCGATGGGCTTCTATACCCGAAGCATGGATTTTCGCATTGACGACGCGAACGAGGGATGGAAAGGCCGCTCGCTTCGCACAACGTACAGCAGCGTTCCCGTATGGCACCAAGAGGGCGGTGAGGGCGAAAACAGCAAGATCGTCACATTCCAGCTGCGCCCCAACCCGCTCGCGGACTGATGGCGAAGGCCGACGCGGCGGCTCTGATCAGCTGCCGCCGTCAACCGTGCTCTTGAAGGCCTATGACTATGTCTAAACGAACCCAGTCGGTAAACGCTCAGAAGCAAACCTAGCGGGCGAATTGCAGCATGGCGTCGCTTCGGATACGGCGAAAGTTGACGTTACCTTCGTAGCGCAGATCGGACGGTCTACACACGTTGAAAGACAACGCGTTGGCTCGCCCTGTGGGACGACGATCACGGTTGAACCGTTCTCCACCAAGCGTTCGATGCTCCAAGCTTTGGTGCCAACTGGAGTGAGGTCGACGCGGGTGTGACGTATGCCAGCGTAGTTCCTACCCGCTTGCGTAAAAATGCGACCAGCAGGTTGACGAATATAAGACGCAGCGGTATCGTCCTCAAACACAAATCGTTGCTTTGAAGCCTGTCCGCTACGTGCGAGATAATTCCGGGTAGTGGTCGACGCTTTTGGATCTGTGATTTGTAGATGTGCAGGCTTCTCGTCTGGAGAGACAAGACGCTACCGTATCGCTCTGTCCAGTCTTAGAAGTTTTGGGGCAACCGCGTAAAAAAGGAATAATAATGTCAGCTCGTTCGGCAATGCTGCTCTTCGGTTCAGCGGCGGCGGTGGCGCTCACCGGTATGTCGCAGGTGGTGGCGCAGACCAACCAAGTCGGGGCCGCAACTTCATCCGGGATGGAGGAAATTGTCGTGACGGCGCGGCGCGCGAATGAAAGAATTCAAACCGTGCCGATCGCGATTACCGCGTTCTCACAGGCGGATCTCGAGAAAAAGCAAATCCACGACATATCTGATCTCGCAAGAGAAGTGCCTTCGCTAAATGTCTCGCTAAGCCAATCCGATACGAATGCAGGGTACGCCGCCGGTGCCACGCTCCGCGGGCTTCCGGGCACCGTCGTGTACTTCAATGACGTGCCGATCGGATCGACCGACTACAGCCAACTTAACGGTATTCTGCACTCCTTTAGCCCCGGATTTCTATACGATTTGGATCACCTGGAGGTCGACAAGGGCCCGCAAGGTACATTGTTTGGAAAAAACTCAATTGGCGGACTCATTGCGTATCAAAGCCAGCGGCCGACAAATACTTTCGAGGGGTACGTCCAGGCCACGTTTGGAGATTACGGCGACAGAGAGTTCGAAGGCGCGGCCAATATTCCTATCGTACAGGATAAACTAGCAGTACGTATTGCTGGTCAGTCCCAACAAAGAGACGGTTATACAACGGATCTCCAAACGGGGAAGGATCTTGACAACCGGAATTACTACTCTTGGCGGATCAGCGTCAAACTGACTCCATCAGACGATTTCCAGGATGTGTTCGTTTATGATGGCTATTGGCAGGATACTAATGGCTCCTCCAATATCGCGCGGTACGTAAATCCCGACCTGGACTTGGGCGGAATTACCGTGGGTCAAATTTATCCAAATCTTTCAGCCCTTCTCGCGCAGCAGCAAAGAAATGGCGCTCGCCTGACGAACGGCCCTTCAATTCCGTTGATCGGGAAGGATTATTTCTATGGCCTAACTAATATCACAACATGGGACATCTCAGAAAATCTTACCCTTAAAAACATAGCAGCCGCCCGGGTGTTTAAGCAGCTCTTTGCGATCGATGATTCCAACGTCGGCCTTCCACTGCTCACAATCGGCGGCCCTACCAATAACACGGGATGGGACGACAATTCAGTTCAGTACACCGAGGAAATTCAGCTTCAGGGCAAGGCTCTGGGCGACAAGCTGAGCTGGGTGCTAGGGGGGTTCCTCGAGTTCGATCACCCGCTAGGTGCGCTGAACGGTGAGCCAACACAGTACTTCGGGACTGTAGCGTACTACTATTTCCACAACTCGGCGCGAAGCCAGGCGGCCTTTGTTCATGGGATCTACGACTTGTCCGACTATGTCGACGGTCTGCGGTTTACGGGCGGCTACCGCTACACCTGGGATTATTTGTCGGTTCAACAATCCGGTACGGGGGGCGTGAACACTATCATACGAGATCCGGCAGGGAATCCGCTCAACTGTTCATCGCCGGCGAATTACGACCGCAATTGCACAAATGCGACAAACGCACACTACAGTTCATTTGGATGGAACGTCGGTCTCGACGACCAGATCACGCACGACACGCTTGTCTATGTTCGCGCGGGCAATGCATATCGGCCAGGCGGTGTGAACTCGACACTGCCCGCCGAATTTCAGCAATTCAAGCCGGAGCATGTGACCGACGTCGAACTCGGCGTCAAATCCGATTGGCAGCTTTTGGATGGTCATGTGCGCACGAACGCCGACATCTTCCATACCGACTATAAATCGATCCAGGTCTCCCAACTTGTGCCGGTGAGCACAAGTAGCGGGCCTACTGTGGAATCGGCGACGTTAAATGCGGCGAGTGCTTCACTCTATGGTGCCGAGTTCGAGATGACGTGGACGCCCTTAAAGAGCATCGAAATTTCTCCCCATGCCTCGTACATTTTTGCACAGTACGAAAAGTATCCTGCCGAATTTGGCGGCACCGATTCTTCAAAGCCGCCATTCGGCGTTCCGAAATGGCAGTACGGCGTGACCGGCACCTATTATCTCCCGGTGGATGAAGCGTGGGGAACCATCGCGGCCTCTCTCGCTTATTCGTGGAAAGGCCACCAGTACGTGACCTTTTCTCCCGGAGAACCCGCAAATATTATCGCTTCGTCCGAAAATTTAGATTTGCGCGTCGACTGGACGAACATGTTTGGTCAGCCACTCGACCTCGGCGCGTTTGTTTCGAACTTGACGGACAACACCCACATTACCGGGATCACAGCGCTGTACACATCGATCGGGTTTACCTCGGCAACTTATAACGCGCCTCGGATGTTCGGTTTTTCGCTTAAATACCGATTTGGGGGCCAAGACCAACCCGAGGAAGCGCAAGCCACCTATACGGCTCCGCCCGTGGTAGCGCCTGCTCCGACGGTTCCCAAGAGCTATCTGGTATTCTTCGACTTCAATCGATCGGACCTGTCATCCCGGGCCGCGATCATCGTCGACGAAGCGGCAAAGAATGCCACCTCTACGAATGTCAGCAAGCTTGAGGTGACTGGCCATACGGATACTGTTGGCTCAGACGCCTACAATATGCGGCTGTCCAGACGCCGTGCTGAAGCCGTAGCCGCGCGGCTCGAGCAGGACGGCATTGCGGCGTCCGAGATTGAGATCGTCGCGAAAGGTAAACGCGATCTCCTGATTCCGACCGCGGATGGTGTGCGCGAGCCGCAAAACCGCCGGGTCCAGATATTGTATTCGGGAGCGGCTAACAGCTGAGGGAGAGGAGGGCACAGGCAACTCCTGGTTTATAGGCCGAATGCGATAACGAGTAACCGGGGGCGCGCCACTCAAGTGCGGCGCGCCCCTGTATTTCTGGAGGTGTCACGAACTCGGCAACTGGCACCATCGACGGCCCCATGGTGCAGCAACTGATCTTGCTGTTGAGCCATCAAGCACTTGAGAAACGAAGTTGGGCAAAAGTACCTCTAAGAGTGAGCGTGCACAGGGTGGTGCGGTTTTGGCCTGCGCGCGATCTTGAAACCGGCGATCCCGAAAGGCTGGCGAGCGGTCGCTGAGGCATGCAAACCATGAGAGCGGCAGTGACGACATCATGCGCAGATTTACCCTTCTTACGCTAAGCGCCCTCTCGCTTGGGGCGGTCGTGGGGCACGCCTCCCCGCCTGAGGTCATGCCGCCCGCCGACACGCGTGACAGGTTCTCCGTTGCCGGCGACGAGGCCCCACCTGCTCGCTCGGCAGCATGATCGGGATCCCCAAAACATCATGCGTCTTGTGAACGGTACAGGACTAGGCGAGCATCAAGCATCGAGGGGCCGCAATGCGAGCCAGGTTGCCCGCATGTGGCAGTCGCCTGCGGGTCGGTGCGGCCGTGGCCAGCGCGGACCGGAAAGAATGCTTCATGGGTTGTCGGCTTGACCTTTTAGCAGGGTGATGGGCGTCCCGATCGACACGTGAGGTGCCAATGCGATGCAGATGCCCAAAGCGGTCGCTGAAATTCTTACCTAATCGAAGCTGCCGTGCCTCGATTGCCGCTGGCAAATATTCGTCGCCGAGATTTTGCTACTTACCGCAGAACTTCGTAAACTCCGATCTCGGAAGGTGAGGTTCTGGGACTGGCGATCTTTAAAAGCACAAGCGGGATCACACCAGCGATTGACACGATCGCGCTCAATGCAAATGCGGCCGTGTAGTCGCCCGTAGCATCAACGAGACGACCGGTGACGATAGCGCCGAACGAGGAGACGACTCCGGCAATCAGATTTATCGCTCCAAGCGTGGGAGCTAGGCGGGAAAGTCCGAAATGTTCGAGCACCAGCAGCGGGGCGAGTTGAGGCGGGGCGCCGGCTGTCAATCCCCAGAGGATAACAAACATGGCTATGGCGCAGATGCCCAGCCAGGTGTGATCGGCGTATAGAAAGCCAAGTATTCCGAGGCCTCCGACTATCAATGCCGACAGCAGGACGGACGTAGGTCTTCGCCTATCAGCAGCAATCCCGATCAGGAGATAACCGGCAAAGGTCGTAAGGCTAGTGGCGGCAAAGATAAACGATGCCATGTCGAGGGAGTAGCCGCGCCGTACAAGAAACGATACCGCAGAGAAGAAAATGCCCATCGCTGAGAAGTTTCCCAGGGCGACAATTGATGTAATCAGCCAGTAAGCAGGTGTTCGCCACGCGGGACGTACCCCTGCCACGGGTGCTTCCGGTGTCTCCGCCGCGCGAAGAGGCAATTTGATAAGAAAGAGGAGAATAGGGAGCGCAATAATCACTGTAACAACAGCAATGCCGTCGGCCGTGTGGCGCCAGCCGAACATCCCGATGCACCGTGCGACCAACGGCGGAAATATCGTGCCACCAAGGGAGGACGCTCCCAACACTACACCAATGGCGATGGCTCGTTTCGCTATTATCCAATTCGCCACGACGACCATCGACGGCATTAGCGTGGATGCACCGACACCTATCCCACTCAAACCGAATGCCAACATGAGACCCGTCAAAGATGTGCTTGCACCTGCCCACACGTAGCCTGCGGCTGCCAGAATGGCAGCGATCGACATAACCGATCGGGCGCCGAGTCTGTTGAGACTCCATCCGACGAGGACGCCCGCGAGCTGAAGCCCCAGTATGAACGTTGTGGCGACACTAGAGGCTTGCTGAGCCGTCAGGGCGAACTCGGTGGTGAGCGGGTCGATGAATATGCTGATTGTGCTGAGTGTTGTCCCGCAGACAACGAAGCAGACTGTCGCCAAACCAGCGACGATCAGCCATCCAAGGCGCCCCTCACGCGTCATGTCGCTGCTCGCGGAACAAGCGCGTGTATCGGGTCGCACGAAACGCACTCGGTGGTCCCCTGCTTTCAATCACGATTTAGAACCAGAGCGACTTCGACGAATGAAAAGCTATATGCCGAGCACATCGCGGGCGCGGTCGATCTCGTTGGCGTCGGCTGTCGTCGGCATCAGAACAATGTCGTCGAGTCCTGCCGCCCGCGCGCGCCGCGGCGGCCAATTGGACCGTGAGAGCCCAGCTCGCTGGGTGGACCACACCCTCGGACGTCGAGAGCCCATCCCAAGGACCTTCGTCGATTTTGCGATACCACGATAGCTCGACGTCCCGACCGTGAAGATGCAACGTCGGGAAGCCCATCGTAATTTGCATTTCCACATCCATTCCATTCAAGCAGCATCGCCGCTATCGCTCTGTCAAAAATCTGCAAATACTAGGGGCATTCACCTCACCCGACAGCCGACGCGTGGAGCGCGCTAGGGCTGCCAGGAGAGGGTAAGGTTCACTTGCAGAGCCGAGACCGTAGCGTCTTGGTTTTTGTCCGTCCAGGCAATGATTTGCTTTGTCACCCGGTTGAAGACAATTTTTCAGCATCGGTAAATGCAGGTCGGGTTAGTGCCAACTATGCACGAGACTCCGCAGCCGAAGCGTCATGAGTTTTGATCTTGCAAAACGCATCGGTAGCGTCTTATGGTGTCGCTTGAACCCGCTTGAAGAGATGTATGCCGGGCTGCAGCTTAAATGCACCGGCATGCTTCTGCCCAGGTACGGCGGAATTGTTTATGGCGACGCGTGACCACAAGCGTCCCGAATAACAGAGGCAGGCTGAAGTTGAAGATGGCATCAGAGAGTTCGAGCGGAACCGAAGCAGGTTCTTTGGTTGATCCGATAACTCTGTCGGTAATTCGGGGGATTCTGGAAACGACTCAGCGAGAAATGACGCTGACGCTGGAAAAAACCGCGCGCTCAAGCGTCTTCAACTTGGCTCATGACTACTCAACGACGCTGTTCAACAGTAAACCGGAGATGATTCTTCAGGGACAAGATATCCCCATACATCTCGGCTCGCTAATACCTGCGATGAGGGCAGTCGCAGATTATTTTGGCGATGATATACATGAAGGCGACCTCATCCTGCACAATGACCCAGTCTTCGGCGGGAGCCATCTCATAGATGTATGCATGTACAAGCCCGTTTTCTCAGGCGGAAAACTCGTTTTCTGGGCAGTTTGTAAGGGCCATTTGACCGATATCGGCGGTCCAGTGCCAGCGGGCTATAATCCTAATGCGACTGAGATTTATGCGGAGGGCCTCCGGATCCCACCCATAAAAATTTGGGACAAGGGCAGGCCGCGCGAAGATATCATAAATTTGATCCTCACTAATTTGCGTGCGCGCCGAGATCAGGAAGGTGATTTTCAAGCGCTCATTGGTACCTGCCAGGTCGGAGAGCGCAATCTCCTCGCAATGATCGAAAGATATGGCCTTGGCCAAGTGGAGGATTGCGTCGCGGAGTTGCTCAACATGGCTGAGCGGCAGATGCGGCAGCTAATTTCGAAGGTGCCCGATGGCGTTTATAAAGGGAGCGCGCTGGTTGAGGATGCGGGTCACGGTCTTGGAGACCTTCAAATTGAAGCAACGGTGACCATCGACGGCGATGATTGCCGTATCGCTGTCAGTAGCCCGCCGCAAATTCCGTATTTCATCAATTCCTACGAAGGAAACTCGCACTCCGGCGCCTATCTTGGTCTCATGATGTTCGCCCAGCTGCCGCCTCCCTACAATGAGGGGCTGTATCGCTGTGTATCGGTGGATTTCGGCCCGAAAGGCACTTTGTGCAACGCCATCGAACCCGCGCCTCATCTGAATTGTACCACAACGCCTCTGGAGACACTGGCCGACGCGGTGCGGCAGGCCTTCGAGAAGGCAATGCCGTCGAAGGTGTCTGCTTCATGGGGCCACACCAATGGCGTCAACATCGCCGGCCTGGATCGCAGGACGAACGAAGAATATGTCACGATGGCGCTCGCCTCGATTATTTCCGGCGCTGGTGCGACACCTCAGCAAGATGGATGGAACGCCTGCGGTCCCGAGTGCACATTCGGCGCCATCAGTTCCGGCGACACGGAACTGCTGGAGTATTCCTATCCCATTGTTATTCATCGGTATTCTCTTATCGAGGACTCCGGTGGTGCGGGCCGATTCCGCGGAGGGTCGGGCACGGCGTGGGAAATTGAGCCTATCGACCATGAGCTGACCTTCGTCGCATTCGGGGAAGGTCGCAGAATCCCGGCCGCCGGCGCCGCCGGCGCGTCGTCGGCTTTTCTCAATCCAAAGGTGGGGCGCATCGAGGTCAAGCGTGGCGGCGGCACGGAAACCATCCGCAAGAATGTCATCGATAAGATCGAGCCCGGGGAGAGGATGATCAATTTCAATCCCGGTGGCGGTGGCTACGGCGATCCCTTCACACGCCCAGTCGCGGCAGTGGTTGCGGACGTTCGCAACGGTCTCGTTTCGGAAAAAGGCGCCCGAGATGACTATGGCGTCGTCTTTGCGCAGATCGCGACACTTGACGTCGATCAGATCGCTACCGCCGAGCTGCGAGCGCGCGCGCTAGCCTAATAGCGCCGATCGGCTTTGCATGGCCCAGATTTTAAGCAGGGATTAAGATGCGTTCAAAATACCGTCTCGGCATCGATGCCGGTGGAACATTCACCGATTTTATCTTGGCCGATGAAAATGGGGACGTCCGCCTTTTCAAGACCAGTTCGACCCCCGAAGATCCGAAACTGGCGATTACGAACGGTCTTCAGCTAATCGCGGACGATCTGGGCCAGACCGCCGCTGAAATCATTTCGCAGTGCGATTTATGCATCAACGGCACGACGGTGGGATTGAATGCCCTGATTCAGCACACGGGCGCTAAGACCGGTTTGATCTGCACCGCGGGGCACGAAGACTCTCTTGAGATCCGCCTGGGCCACAAGGAGGACGGCCATCGATACGATCCGGAGTACCCCGCTGCCACGATGCTTGTCCCTCGCTACCTGCGAAGAGGGGTGCGCGAGCGGATAATTTCCGATGGCTCGATTAGGACGCCGTTAAACGAGGATGACGTTCGGGCAGCCTGCAGGCTTTTCCTCGCCGAAGGCATCGAGGCGGTGGCGATTTCATTCGTCTGGTCTGTTATCAACACGAGGCACGAAAGGCGTGCGGCGGAGATCGTCCGCGAAATGATGCCCCTGGCAACGCTCACGATTGGTAGTGAGCTCTACCCGCAGATCCGAGAATATACGAGAACATCAACTGCGGTGGTCAATGCCTATCTATCGACCATCCTCGGTCGATATGTCCACGCGGTCGACGCTCATTTCGAGCAGCTGGGCCTGAAATATCCTGTCCGATATTTCCAGTCGAATGGGGGGCTTGCAGTCGGACGCGTGCTCGCGGGCCGAGCGGTCTATGCCATCAATTCGGGCCCGGCGTCCGCTCCTCAGGCCAGCAAATTCGTCGCCGCCCCGTTTGGTCGGAACAACGTGATATCTGTGGATATGGGGGGAACATCCTTCGACATCACACTGACGGCGAATGGTGTGACAAACATCAACAAGAACATCGACTTCCTGCGCTACAGGATCGGCGTTCCGATGATTCAGGTTGAAACGCTTGGCGCCGGTGGCGGATCGATAGGCTGGATCGACCCGACTGGTTTGCTACAAGTTGGGCCGCAGAGCGCCGGGGCCAATCCGGGACCGGCATGCTATGGTCGCGGTGGCATCGAGCCAACCGTCACCGATGCCAACCTCGTTCTCGGCTATCTCAGTCGAAATGGCCTTCTTGGCGGCCGCCTGCCGCTCGATGTCGAAAAAGCGAGAGCGGCGATTGCCCGTATTGCAGATCCGCTTGGCATTTCGGTCGAGCGCGCGGCCTTCGGCATGTTCACCATTGTCAACAACAATATGGTTAACGGAATCCGGCGGGTGTCAATCGAACGCGGCTACGACCCGCGCGATTTTGCCCTTGTCGGCGCCGGCGGAGCCACTGCCGCACACATCACCGCCTTGGCGCGCGAAATCGGAATCGACACCGTAATTCTTCCAAAGCTAGCTTCCGGTCTTTGCGCTTTCGGTCAAATTATCTCGGATGTGAAATATAATTTTATGGCCCCATGCCCGTTGCGAATCGACGGGGACGCTTTTGCGACCATCGATCGGCTATTTAACGAGTTGGAGAGCCAGGGCGTAAAACAACTGGAAGCAGATGGTTTTACGCGCGACCAAATCCGCATTCAGCGCAGTATCGACATTCGTTATATCGGGCAAATACATGAATGTACGGTTGAGATCGGAAATTTTTCTATTACTGAAGAATCGTTGTCGGGCATCAAAGATGCTTTTCATGAGCGTCACGAAGCGTTGTTCACATATTGCGATCGAGGCGGTGTCGTTGAAGCTGTAAACGTCGAAAGCACAATGTTCGGTACGATCGACCGGCTCCGCCCTATGCAGATACGTGCGGGGGAACCTGTAATCAACGCGTTGAAGGAATTGCGCCCTGCGATTTTCGATAAATCAGGCATCGGGGTTCAGGTCCCAGTATATGACGGGGCGAGGCTAGGGGCCGGCGCAATCGTCGAAGGACCCGCAATCATCGAGGAAGTGACGACCACTATCGTGATCGAGCCGGGATGGACAGCAACGCTTGACCCGAGCGCGTCCTACGTGATCACGCGAGACTAGTGCCGCCCACCAAAATCTGCGGGGCACGCCCGCGAAATGATCTCAGCGTTAATGGTGTCCAAATGGCTACGATGAGCGAACTTGATATTCGCTATATACTTCAGCCCTATACAAATGCAAGGTCGCTTGAAAGTACAGGCCCCTTAATTATTGAGCGGGGTGAAGGTATCTATGTTTACGACGATGCTGGCCGACAATATATCGAGGGCATGGCGGGTCTCTGGAACGCTGCGCTTGGATTCAGCGAAGAACGCTTGGTCAACGCTGCGACGGCCCAACTACAGCGCCTCCCGACGTATCATAATTTCGCGCAGAAAACGCACAGCCCAATTATATTGCTTGCGCAACGGCTTTCACAGATTTCTCCACCCGGATTGGAGCGGGTATTTTTTGCAAATTCTGGATCGGAAGCGACCGATACTGCAATCAAGCTTATCTGGTATTTCAATAATGCTCTCGGGCGTCGACAAAAAAAGAAAATCATTTCCCGCAATCGGGCCTATCACGGGACCACAATAGCTTCCGCGAGCCTGACCGGGCTACCGGGCAATCACCAGGACTTCGATCTCCCGCTTGCATGCATCCTTCACACGCTTTGCCCGCACCATTACCGCTTCGCTTTGGACGGGGAAACAGAGGAGGAATTTTCCGATCGAGCGGCTGCCGAACTGGAAGCGCTGATTGTCCGTGAAAAACCTGAAACTATTGCAGCATTCATCGGTGAGCCGGTCATGGGCGCCGGTGGTGTCATAATACCGCCCAGGACATACTGGGAAAAAATCCAAAAGGTCTGTCGCAAATATGATGTCCTCATCATTGCCGATGAGGTCGTTACGGGTTTCGGGCGCACAGGCAAGATGTTTGGGGCCGAGACATTCGGGATTGAGCCCGACATGATGATCTTGTCGAAGCAGTTGACGTCCGGGTACCAACCCTTGTCCGCGGTTCTCTTTACCGACGGAATCTACCAGGCAATCGCTGACAACTCAAACCTGCTGGGTAGCTTCGGCCACGGATTTACGACGGGTGGTCATCCGGTCGCCGCCGCGGTCGCCCTTGAAGGGATGACGATTTTCGATGAACGTCGGATCGTGGATGACGTCGCGGCAATAGCGCCGTTGTTTGCTGAGGAAATCTCTCGGTTCGCTGACCATCCTCTGGTCGGCCACGTGCGCAGCATAGGTCTTCTTGGCGCAGTCGAACTCGTCGCGGACAAGGCAAGTAAGTCGCCCTTTGCCGCGCCGGGACGCACCGGTGCGTTTCTCGCCGGCCGATGCCTCGCAAATGGCGTCGTACTGCGAGCCTTAGGGGACACAATCGCATTTTCGCCCCCCCTCATCATAGACCCGCAACAGGTGATGCAGATTTTCTCCCGCTTTTCGAGAAGCCTCAATGAGACTTTTGAGTGGAGCAGGAACCAGTGATCAAAGATTAGGCTCAGTTCCGCGGTGCAGCCGCGATGGTCGCTGCTTGCGCTGGTTCGGATCAGGCGCGAATCAATCCTAGCTCGATGGCGGCCCGGCGACGCTGTCACGACCGGTCATATGCTGCGATCGTCCTTCTGGGCGTGCCGACCCATCGCCAATATAGGTGGTCCAGATCTTTTGTCCGGAGATCTCATCGATCGCCGAGACGCTGCCGTCGGTAAGGCCGAAATAGATCTTCTCGTCGCCGACCGCCACCCGCGGTTGAGCGCGTCGACCCCTGGACCTTCGGCAGATAGCTCCATTTGACAGTGTCGGCCGCCGCGGCGAGGGCGGTGATATGGCCGCCGGCCGCGGCGAACGGTCACCGGGGCCTACGTCAGATTTCGGCGCCCAGCTCTTAGGGGGTATCGCTCCCGAAGCCGCCACGCAGCGGCCATTCCTTGTCCGCCTCCAGGAATTTCGCCATCGGCGCCGTCACGGGCTCTGCGGTCGTGTGCTTAGCTGCCAGTAGTGCTATTGCCGCACAACTCAGAAGGACAGTCCTGCAGCGCATGCTTCCTTTCCGGAGCATTTCGCGGCGTTACAGACCCACGTCTATGGTTCGAAGTGTGCCCGCATTGAGATGGTGTTTTGTGGTCAGTTTCGGCCTGACCCGCCTATCCCTCTCCAGCGGTAGCCCGTACTCGGTGCGTTGACCTCAGGCCCGATGGGTCCAGGCATGGAGCGTCTTCTCGAGAGAGGTGCGTTACGGAGCAGGTTCTCGCTCATATAGCATAGGCGTCCGGATAGGCGCCGCCCAGATTGATGATCGTCGACTTGGTCTCGAAATAGGGCTCCAGCCCTTCAGCCCCGTTTTCACGGTTCAGACCGCTGACTTTGAAGCCGCCATACGGTGTGTTGTAGCGGATGTAGCGATAGGTATTGACCCACACCATGCCGGCCTGGATCTGCGCCGCGACGCGGTGCGCGCGCCCGACATTCTGGGTCCAAAGACCCGCGACCAGGCCGTATTCGGTGTCGTTGGCGATCGCGACCGCCTCTTCCTCGGTCTTGAACTTGATGATACCGACGACCGGCCCGAATATCTCCTCGCGGGCAATCCGCATCTGGTTGGTCACGTCGGCGAAGACGGTCGGCTTCACGAAATAGCCGTCGCCCATCGAACTGATGCGCTCGCCGCCGGTGACCAGGCGGGCGCCTTCGTTGCGGCCGATATCGAGATAGCGCAGCGTCTTCTGCAGCTGCTCGTCATGCGCCTGCGGGCCCATCTGGGTCGAGGGGTCGAGCGCGTTGCCGATGCGCACGGCCTGCGACCGGCGGGCGATCTCGTTCACCACCTTGTCGTACACGCTCTCATGGACCAGCAGGCGAGAACCCAAGGCGCAGCTCTGGCCGCAGAGCGCAAAGGCGTTGTGGGTCGCGGCGTTGATCGCCTGGTCTAGGTCCGCGTCGTCGAAGATGATGTGCGGAGACTTGCCGCCGGTCTCGAACGACAGGCGCTTCAGGTTCATCGCTGCGCCTTTCATGATCTCCATCGCCGTGCGGTGCTCGCCGGTGAAGGAGATCTTGTTGACGCCCTTGTGCGCGACCAGATGCTTGCCGGCGATGGCGCCCAGGCCCGGCACAACATTGATGACGCCCTTGGGCACGCCGGCCTGCTCGGCCAGCTTGGCGAGCTCGAAGGCGGTGACCGGGGTCTGCTCGGCCGGCTTGATGACCATGGTGCAGCCGGCTGCAAGGGCAGGGGCCATCTTCCACATGACGGTCTGCAGCGGCGCGTTCCAGGGCGTGATCATGCCGACAACGCCGACCGGCTCACGCGTGGTGTAGGCGTGGATCGCCGGGTCCAACTGGATGTTGGCGCCGCGGATGTTCGCCGCCAGGCCCGAGTAATAATAGTAATACTGGGGATGGCCCGCGATGCCGGCCCGGCTGTCGCGGATCGGCATGCCATTGTCGCTGGATTCCAGCTGCGCCAGCCGGTCCACGTTGGCGGCATAGAGATCGCCCAGCTTGCGCAGGATGTTCGACCGGTCCGTGCCGGTCATCTTACGCCAGGCGCCGCGAAACGCCTCGTTGGCGGCAGCGACGGCGCGGTCCGTGTCGCCGGCGCCGCCATAGGCGGCCGTTGCCCATTCCTTGCCGGTCGACGGGTTGATCGAGGCGACGACCTCACCGTCTGTGGGCGCGACCCACTCTCCGCCGATGAACAGCTTCTCATGGCGCAACAGATCTTGGGACACTTCTTCTCCTGTCAAACGATCCTCGCGGTGTGACGACGCGTGAACTATGCCGAGTCGACCGCAAGCAATTTAATCCGCCCGTAATCCTCCAATTTCAAAAGCAAGCTTGAGGAAGGGACGATACGGTAGCGTCTATATCTTAGTGGGCGGATATGCAACGCCGATCGCTCTATTGGTTGCGGGACATGAGAGGGGTGGGCAAAATCCAGGAAGATTCTGATTTGTACAACGCATCGGTAGCGTCTTAGAGTGTGGTGCGCTTCAGCATCTGTCCGGAAAATCATTCTCAGTAAGTGACGTAACAATGAATCCTTACCTAACCTTCCGGGACCTCGCCTGCGGGAGGGGGCGAGATCTTCGCACCCACACGCTCAGCGTTTACCGATATGCGCTGAAAGGCGATCACCGCTAGCCCCAAGAATATCTATCGCATCACCATCGCTGCCGGGCTGGCTGGGCGGCGCTTCAGTTTACGAAGGAAATAATGAACGCCAATTCGAATCGCACGGGCCCGCTCTATGGGCTGAAGGTACTCGACTTATCACGTGTGCTTGCGGGGCCGTGGGCAACACAGATTCTCGGTGACCTTGGCGCTGAAATAATCAAGATTGAGCAGCCGGGGGTCGGCGACGATACGCGTCGGTGGGGGCCGCCTTTTTTGGGGGACGGGTCGGGTGACGCCGCCTACTACCTCGCTGCAAATCGCAACAAGCGATCCCTCGCGATTGATCTATCTCACCCCAAAGGCGCGGATCTCGTTCGCCGGCTTGCGGGCCAGTGCGACATAGTGGTCGAAAATTTTCGTGTTGGTGGGTTGGTCAAATATAAACTTGATCACCCAACTCTTTGTGCTGAACATCCGTCGCTGATCTACTGCTCGATCACGGGGTTCGGCCAAGACGGCCCCTACAGCAATCGCGGTGGCTACGACTTCCTCGTGCAGGGAATGAGTGGCCTGATGAGCGTAACTGGTCGGCCAGACGGTGAGGATGGGGCCGGACCCATGAAGGTCGGTATTCCGGTCTCCGATCTGTTCACAGGCCTTTACGCGGTGATCGCGATACTCGGCGCCCTGAAGCATCGCGACATGACGGGCGAGGGGCAACATATCGATTGCGCGTTGCTCGATACTCAGGTGGCCTTGCTGACCAACCAAGCTTCCAACTCGCTGAATGGTGGCGTTACGCCGATACGTCGGGGGAACGATCACCCCAATGTCGTACCTTACCGCGATTTCATGACATCTGATGGTAGCGTGCTAGTAGCGCTTGGGAACGATGGCCAATTTCGCCGTTTCTGCGCGTTGTTAGGAAAGCCTGAAATAGCCTCGGACGTTCGTTTCACCGACAACGCTTCCAGGGCTGCTCATCGCGAGGAGCTGACGTCACAATTGGCGGAAGCAATCGGAACATGGAAATCAGTGGAGTTGCTCTCCGAGATGGAGAAAGCTGGACTTCCCGGCGGGCCGGTAAATACCATTGGCGAGGTGTTGGCCGATCCCCATATCCAGGCTCGAAATTTGGTACAGACCCTACAAAGAGCCGACGGAACCGACGTCAAATTCCTAGGATTTCCAGCTCGACTCTCTAAAACGCCAGCCGACTATCAATTGGCCCCCCCATTGATGGGCGAACATACCTTTGCTGTGCTAAGAGATCTTCTCGGGCTTGACCCTTTAAAACTTGAAAATCTTCGATCTGCCGGCGTGATCGGTGGTGGCGACCGGGAATAGCGTTCGGCCGTGGGCGTGTCGCAGCCGCGGCGGAAGGCGCTGCTACGACACGCTGGCCGAGTGGCCGCTGTTTCCCAAGAACGAAATTATCGCTTACGCCAGTGCCTCGCGGACGGCCGCGTGCATGATCTGTCCGTTCTGAACATTTAGACCAGCGCGCAAGCCGGGGTCGCTAGCCAACGCCTGCTCGGTTCCACCGTCAGCCAGAAGGCTGACATAAGGAGCCGTCACGGCGTTTAGCGCAAAGGTGGAAGTATAGGGCGCCGCGCCGGGCATATTCGCCACGCAATAGTGAACAATACCGTCGACCTCGTAGATGGGGTCGGCATGTGTCGTGGAATGGGAGCTTTCGAAGCACCCCCCCTGATCGATCGCGACATCGACGAGCACGGACCCTTTCCGCATCGAGGATAGATCCTCGCGCCGAACCAGTTTGGGTGCTGCCGCGCCGGGCAGTAACACACAGCCAATCACCAGATCGGCCTGTGCAACGGCCTCGAGCACTGCGTCATGGGTGGAGTAACAAGTCTTGGCTGCGCCCCCGAAATGCGCGTCGAGTTCGGCCAGCTTGCGCGCGGATACATCGAAGATCGACACATCGGCCCGTAGGCCGACTGCCATTTCGGCTGCATGATAGCCGGAAACCCCGCCCCCTAGGACAACCACCTTAGCCGGGGGAACGCCGGGCACGCCGCCGATTAGAACGCCCCGGCCGCCCGAGGGCTTGAGCAAATGATAGGCGCCAACTTGGACGGCCATCCGTCCGGCGACTTGGCTCATCGGCGCCAGCAGCGGCAGGCTGCCGTCCGCTCCAAGGACCGTCTCGTAGGCGATAGCGGTGCAGCCGGATTCTTGCAATCCCCGCGCCTGTTCAGGATCCGGCGCCAGGTGAAGATATGTGAATAACGTGTGGCGAGGGGTCAAACGGGCAATTTCGACCGCCTGTGGTTCCTTGACCTTGACGATCAGATCTGCGGCTTCGAACACACCGTCGGCGCTGTCGAGGACCGTCGCGCCGGCAGCCTGATACAACGCATCGTCAAGCCCGATCCCGGCGCCTGCCTGCGTTTCAACAAAGAGTTCATGGCCGCGCTGGGTCAATCCCCGCACGACGCTGGGGGTCAGCCCTACCCGAAACTCCAAATTCTTGATCTCTTTGGGAACGCCAATACGCATATCGATCCTCCAGAAGTTAAGTTCCGAAGGTAACTTTGAGCGGGGGAAATTTACTCGCAATCTTCTGCGTCTCAGGCTAATAATTCGGCAGATTCTTGCGTTTATGCGCGCCTTTGTAGAGGTTTCTTGAATGGACCGGATCGATGGGGAGATCTTGCGAGCCCTTCAGGCGAGCGGCCGGGCAACAAACGCTGAGCTTAGCGCGCAGGTGAACCTTTCTGAATCAGCCTGTTTCCGTCGTGTTCGGGCGCTGGAGGTGAATGGCGTCATCGAGCGGTATGCCGCGGTTATCGGCCAGCGGGCAGTCGGCCTCAATCTGAATGTATTCCTCACAATCACGCTGACCTCGCAAGCCGAGGAGGTCCTGTCCGCCTTTGAGGCGGCGGTCGCGCGCGTACCGCAGATCATGGAATGCTATTTGATGACGGGACAGGCGGATTATCTCGTCCGTGCGGTTGCCCGAGATGTGGATGACCTTGAGCAATTGCATCGCCATTGGCTGACGCGTCTGCCGGGGGTTGCGCGCGTAACATCCAGCATCACGCTACGTCAGATCGTCAAGCGCGCGGAACTTCCAATCGAAATCTGATTCTCTGCTCTTCTTAGCGCTGGCTTGATGCCCGCTTGGTCGCTTCGACATCGTCGGAAAAGACTCATTGGAAACGACGGCGATCAAGGGGCCGGCGTTTCCTGATTCTAGCTCCCAACCACGTTCTAGTTAGGGGTTTCGCGGCTCGAACCCCTGGCGGGGCGCAAGATACGTTTCGAGCCATCACGAGCAAGCCAACATAGTTGCGCGCCCCCATTTGGCCTCGTCCCCAATTCGACATTAACCCGCTGATTCTTGGCGAGAATCCGTGGAGTTTTGTTGCCTTTGCCCCGTCGAAACCGCTCTAGCCCACCCGTAGTGGTGACTGAACGTTGCTGCCACGCTTCGATCCGGCGCCGATTGCCAGCATGTTGAAAAAAGGCGCTACCGTGGCGTCTTATCTCTTGACACGCGAATGAACGCCGGTACTTTCTAGGATGTCCAGGGATAGCCTCACTGGCGTTCAACGAAGCCACAGCGAGCGAGAAAGGTGATGCGGAAGTTATCCCATCTCGCGAAAAAATCGAGGCGCGCAAAGACGCTACCGTAGCGGATGGTCGTGCCAATTTTTAAGACTTAACGAACTTTACGGGCGAGGGTGCAGATTATGTCAGGGTGTTCTATTTCGGCTTTCCGCGCCAGTGCGGCCATTATCGCGCTCATTTCGGCGCTGCCTGTAGCTGCCCAGCCCGAGCAGGCCACCAGTTCCACCAATTCTGGCCTGGAGGAAATCGTCGTGACGGCGCGTCGCCAGAGTGAACGTGCTCAGTCGGTGCCGCTTGCGATTACGGCCTTCTCCCAAGCCGATCTCGAAAAAAAACAAATCCACGGGATTTCCGACCTCGCAAGGCAGGTCCCCTCTCTCTACGCAGAGTCCATCACATCGGATCCCAATGCGCCAAGTTCCGGCGGAGTTCGATTGAGAGGCCTCCCAGGGACTATCGTGTATTTCGATGACGTTCCGATCGGTTCGGTCGACGTCGACCCGGCCTCATTCCTCGTTCATGGTCAGACCCCGGGGTTTCTGTTCGACCTCGACCACCTGGAGGTGGACAAGGGACCGCAGGGGACCTTGTTCGGAAAGAACTCGGTTGGGGGTCTCATTTCCTACCAGTCAAAACGCCCGACCAATGACTTTGAAGGCTATGGCCAGATCACGCTCGGAAACTATAGCGACCGCGAATTCGAAGGCGCGATCAATGTTCCCATCGTTCAAGATAAATTACTGATCCGCGTCGCCGGCCAGACACAGCAGCGCGACGGCTATACCAAGGACCTCAGTACGGGACGAGATCTTGATAATCGCAATTACTATACCTGGCGTGTTAGCGCAATTTTGCGTCCCTCAGACGACTTCGAGAATCTATTCGTGTACGACGGATATTGGCAGGATAGTAATGGGTCTTCCGTCCTTACGCGCTACGCCAATCCAAATTTCAACTTCGGCGGATATAGCCTCGGAGATATCTATCCAAACATTGCGGCACTCGTTGCCGAGCAGGGAAAAATCGGCGCCCGTGAGATAATCGGCAACTACGGGCCCCAGATCGGGAAGGATTATTTTTACGGCTTCACCGACATTGCAACCTGGAATATTTCTGACAACTTAACAATCAAGAACATTGCGGCCGCGCGAGTGTTCAAGCAGCTTGTTACGTCAGATTACAGTAGCATCGGGTTATCCTTGCTTGAAGTCGGTGATCCGATAAATAATACGGGATGGACGGAGAATTCCGTTCAATACTCCGACGAGATACAGCTTCAAGGGAAATCGTTCGCTGAAAAGCTGGACTGGGTGATTGGCGGTTATATCGATTTCCACCATCCGCTCGGCGAGAACGGTCAGCCAAATTCGTATCTGGGGTTCCTCCAATACTATTACTTTCACAACTCCACGCGAAGCCAGGCTGCCTTTGCACACGGTATCTATGATTTGTCCGACTATGTGGATGGGTTGCGGTTTACTGCCGGCTATCGCTACACTTGGGATTATGCGTCCGTAAGCGAAAATGGCACGAACGGCGTCAATCGTATTGTCAGAGACTCAACGGGCGCTCCCACCAATTGCTCGCCGCCGGCCAACTACGACCTAAACTGCGTTGCGGGCGGGAATGCCCATTACAGCTCGTTTGGGTGGAACCTCAGCCTAGACGACCAAATCACCCCCGAAACGCTTGTGTATGTGCGCGCCGGCAATGCCTATCGGCCAGGGAGCATCAACCCTACGGTGTTGCCCGACTTTCAGCGGCTTAAGCCCGAACATGTGACCGACGTCGAGCTGGGCGTGAAATCTGATTGGGATTTGTTTGGGGCCCACTTCCGTACAAATGCGGATATTTTCCATACAGACTACAAGTCAATTCAAGTCACTCAGACGGTGCAGGTCAATTCGAGCGGGACCACCAGTGCCGAGGCTGAGACCCTCAACGCCGCGTCAGCCGAGCTCGAGGGGGGCGAATTCGAAGGGACGATCATTCCTTTTAAGGGGGTGGAGGTGTCGCCGCACGCGTCATACATTTTCGCCCAATACGACCAGTATCCCGCCGCGTTCGGCAGTCAGTCGACAGCGAAACCACCATTCTCATTGCCCAAATGGCAGTATGGAGTGACCGGAACCTATCATTTGCCGGTCGATGATTCATGGGGCGAGATTTCAGCTTCACTCACCTATTCCTGGCAGGGTCACCAGACCGTTACGGTCACTCGGGGAGAAATCGCGAATGTCATACCGTCGTATGAAAACATTGATCTGAGGGTGGACTGGACGAATATATTTGGTCAGCCGATCGACGCGGCGGCTTTTGTATCCAATCTAACGGACAACACGCATATCAGCGGGATCGTCCCACTATACACAGTGCTGGGATTCTCTTCGGAGAGCTATAATGCGCCTCGGATGTTCGGGTTTTCGGTCAAATACCACTTTGGCGGGCCATCCGAACCTGAGGGGACGCAACAGAGCTACACACCTCCGCCCGTGGTTGCGCCCGCTCCATCGGTCCCCAATAGCTATCTTGTCTTCTTCGATTTCAACCGATCGGATCTGACACCCCAAGCGGCTTCCATCGTCGATCAGGCGGCCAAAAACGTTGCGTCGACCAGGGTCAGTAGGCTCGACGTAACGGGCCACACAGATACCGTCGGTTCGGATGCCTATAACCTGCGTCTCAGCCGCCGCCGCGCGGAATCAGTCGCCGCGCAGCTCGAGAAGGATGGCATCCCGTCGTCAGAAATCGAGATCATCGCAAAAGGTAAGCGTGACCTTTTGGTCCCGACCGCCGATGGCGTCCGCGAGCCGCAAAATCGGCGTGTGCAGATTCTGTTTTCCGGTGCAGTTGGCAGCTAACGGGGGGCGTCGGACGCTTAGGTAATCATTCGCATTCCAATTGAGTTCAATCGTTTAGTGGCTGGGCCTAGCATTCCATTAGCTACGAAAGCCAGCGCGGAACGTGAAGCCGATCAAGGCAAAGGCGCCGCGTACCATGTTCGACTGCAGTTATTGAAGAAATGCTTCGGTAGCGTCTTAAAGCTCTCCTTCGGCGGACTCGTCGCAACGCTCGAGGCGGATCATCAACGCCACGCGCAGCTTGACATCTGGGCCCGTTAGACGGTGCTGCAACAAATTGGACCCAGTGCGTCCTCGAGGCTAAGGCTGCGCATTTCGCAACTCTGCGGAAGCGATCGGCCGATCGAGGTCCCGCGCAACATATCGTGCGCTGGACATGCCGCCCCTGCGCGGTTCCTCCCCAACTCCCCTCGGCCGTGGTGGTCCGCCAGCATGGCCGAGGGACATTTTGTCGGCATTCGCGCCAGGCCCTACAGAGCCGATCGTGGGATGAGCCTCGTTTAGACCTTTCAAGGATCAGACCTCTTGCAAGACGGACTGGTAGCGTCTTATAACTCCCCTTGTGATTAATTCATGTCAATCGCAAACGTCGCGCGACCACCATGATTATACTTTCGAATTCTGATCGGCCGTCACACGGGCTCGATCCTCGCCGGACCTAACAACCAGGCGCGACGCCTCCCCGTAAATCGATCCCGATGGAATATTCCTTATGCCCTATCTGAGGTCATGCCGCTGCCCGAAGCCGAACCGCTTCGTCTGATCGATAGCTGGTCTGGATTGAGCATTCGCCATGCCACGGCTCGAAATCGCGGAAGAATTTATCGCCAGGGCCAAGTCTTCGAAGACTGAGGCCGACCTCTTCAACCTCATCGAGGCTTCCGCGAGGGAGATCGGTTTTGCTTACTTTGCCCTTGTCCACCACTCTGATCTGCGGGATGAGACGTCCAGGGTCATCAGCCTCTACAACTACCCGGCCTCATGGGTGGAATACTTTCTCGAGAATGCCCTTTATGTTGAAGATCCGATACACGTAGCCAGCCTGCTTTCTAATGTCGGATTCAGCTGGTCGGAGGTCCCGTCCAAGCTGCAGATCACCCGCCGGCAGAAGAAAATATTGACGATGGCGGCGAAGCACGGCCTCAGAAACGGCTACACTGTTCCAGCAAATGTCCCGGGGGAGGGCACAGGTTCCTGTTCGTTCGTGACGCGTGACCGGACCGAACTTCCAGGACAAAGCCTGCTGGTGGCCGAACTCATCGGTGACTTCGCCTTCGAAGCTGCGCGCCGCCTGAACAGGGAGGGCATGCCGCCCAGCGGAGGGATGCCACGCCTGACAGCGCGCCAGCACGACTGTCTTCTGCTGGTTATCCATGGAAAAACCGACAAGGAAATTGGCCGCATCCTCGGTATCAGTGAGGAGACAGTGACGGAGTATCTCGATTTGCTCCGGCGCCGCTATCGCGTTTCGAAGCGGCTCACTCTGGCAATCCGCGCGATTTACGACGGCCAGATCAGTTTCATAGAGGCTTTTGCACAAAAACCCCCTCTTCGGGGGGGATAGCGGGTTAGGCCCGGGTCTGGTTGTCTCTTGCCAAGCAAATGGCGGAGAGACAACATGATCGCGATTGTTACCAACGAGAATAAAAAAGACTTTTCAGTAGAACTTCGCTATATGTTCGAGGAGAGGAAGATCGTTTTTGTCGATCTTCTGAAGTGGGATCTTCCAATTTCAGATGGAATGCTCGAGATAGACCAGTTCGACGACGAACATGCGATCTATCTTCTTGCTAGTCATGACGATGGCACGCATTTGGGATCGATGCGTCTGCTCCGCACGGATCGGCCGCATATTCTGGGAAACCTCTTCCCGCATCTTTCCGATCGGCCGGTGCCGGTAGGGGCGGACACCTTCGAGGTGACGCGCCTTTGCCTTTCGCCCCGGCTGCGCGCCGTCGAGCGGCGGTACATCCGCAACCAGCTGATTTCCGCGATGACCGACTTCGCGCTGACCAATGGGATCAACACGCTGACTGGCGTGGCGCGGACCAGCTGGCTTGCACAGATCCTGCGGATGGGCTGGCGATGCGAGACCTTGGGCTCCGTACAGTCGGTCGACGGCACGCTCACGGGCGCCTTTCGGATCGACCTCGATCGGGAAACGCCGGCCGGCCTGGCTCGGATGGGGATTTACATGCCGAGCACGAGCGTCGCGTTCGAGCAGCGCGTGAAGTCGTTTCAGAGCGCCGCGGCTCAGGCTGCTGAGCGCGGACTCGCCGACAATCTCGCCCCCGCTGTCGAGCTCTGGGTGAGCGAATTGAAGGCCGACGGCTACTGCATCATTCCTGAAGCGATGGCGCTCGAGACGGTTGCCGCGCTCAACAGGGATCTCGACGAGCGCTTCGCGGCGACTCCCTTTTGCGAGGGCGGCTTTTATGGTCCGCGCACGAAGAGGTTCGGAAGTCTACTCAAACGCTCGCCGGTCGCCGCCGATTTCGTCCAGCACCCGCTGATCCTTGGCATCGTCGAGAGGCTCCTAGGCCCCTGGTGTGATCGCTTCAATCTGAACCTGACCCAGGGTATCGAAATTCATCCGGGAGCGCCCGCTCAGTTTCCCCACCGCGACCAGGATATGTGGCAGGGCGAGAAGGGCCGGATCGAATATCTCGTCAACGTCATGTGGCCGCTGACCGACTATACCGCGGAAAATGGCGCCACCCGTATTTGGCCTGGTACGCATCACCCCGGTGCACTCGATCTTCCGCCGGTTGAGAAACCCATCGTTGCCGCGATGCAGCCCGGGTGGGTACTCATCTTCCTCGGATCGACGCTACATTCCGCCGGCGGCAACTACACGCATTCAGCGCGCCGCGGGCTGATTGTCAGCTATTGCCTCGGCTGGCTGAAGCCGTTCGAGAATCAATGGCTGTGCTATCCGCCGGAGGTCACGAGGAACTTCTCCCCCGAACTCGCGGAATTGATCGGCTACTGCCAGCACCGTCCCAATCTCGGAAATTACGAGGGACAATCGCCAGCTGTCCTGCTGAACGGGCCTCTTCCGGACTATATCCCCGCTGTCGATGCGCTACGCCCTGACCAGCAGATTCAGCTGGCAGAGTTCCTGGCTCAATCGGGTCGCGAGGACGCATGAGACGTGTGTGCACCGTTGGCTCACTGCGCTCGAGCCCGATCGATCGCCTGCTTGAATCCCACTGTTTCAATCCAGCGCGCGCGCTCGAGATGGGATTCCCAGCAAATCCGTGCGCCTCTCGGGTCCCGGTCGGGATCTTGTCGAAGGATCTGTCGGACGCCCTCACGCCAGTCGAGCTTGTCACGTTCCGCGCTCAGCAGGCGGGCGTAGGTCAGGAAATGTTGCCGGTCATAGAGTGTGATGACCTCAGACCATTCCGCTCGCTCCGCCACGACCGGATATCGCGGCGTAATGGATTGCCCTTCGCCGAGTTGCAGAGGAGTTTCAACGTCTTCGCTTGGCGCGCGACTCGGTAATTCGTCCAATGACGGCGAATCTTTTAGCGAGTTCTTCATCGGCACCTCCGTTCAGTCTGAACTTCGGACGCAACAGCTGTCGAACGTGGCCGAAAAAGCGGCGGCGAGCTTGCTTTGCCGTCCGGCCTGCCCAAAGCCGGACGTTGGAAACGCTCACGCGTGGGCGCATGCCACCTTTAGGCCCGGAGGCCCTGGACATAGTGGCATCGTCCGGCCGAGGCCGAACGCGTGAGGGATTTCCAAGTCCCCTGAGCGAATTTGCGCTCAGGGCTTCAGAATCGCAGAGAAGAGCCGCCACTGCAACTGTATCGCCTGTAGGTAAGGGCAAGTTCTTGGACGTCGCGCCGATAAAGCGATGGTATTGCAATGGATGACGCGGTCGATCGCGCAGCTTGGGCAAAAAGGGGCAGCCCTTTTCTGACCACCGATGAAGCGGCCCATTATATCGGCTTGGCCAAGCAGACCCTGCAGAAGATGCGCCGGGAGCGTCGGGGACCGCCTTATCGCAAGCACGGCAGGTTCGTGCGGTACCACATCGATGACCTCGATGCCTGGTCGGAGGCTAACAGCGCACTGACAGATCGGCGCCGGCCGGAGCCTGATTCACCGCCGGACGATAATACCCAATGACGGCGGTCGGCTTTGGCATGCCGTGGCGACGGTGGATGGTCGGCGGCATTGGCGCAACCGGAATGGCTCTTCTGGCCGTACGATCGCATGTCCCGGTGGCTATCTACAACGCAAGCCCAAGTGCGCCGGTCGGCTTCTACCGCGTGTTACCTGCTGGGGCGATCGAGCGCGGTACGTTGATCCTGGTGCGCATGCCCGATGACATGCGGGAGCTCGCGGCGACGCGGGACTATGTGCCAGCCACCGTACCGCTGGTGAAGCGGGTTGCGGCGCGCGCTGGCGACCGGGTCTGCTTGGACGGCGACGCAGTCATGATCGACGGCCGTCATGTTGCCGATCGGAGGCGCGTAGACGCGAAGGGGCGTGATATGCCGGCCTGGAGGGCATGCCGCCTTCTAGGTCGAGACGAGATATTCGTGCTGATGGAGGATGTCCCGGATTCGTTCGACAGCCGGTATTTTGGGCCAGTCTCCGCCAGTGCCGTGATCGGCCGCCTGGTGCCGCTCCGGCTGGACTGAGATCCATGTGCCGCCCTTGGGTTGTGACGGTGATCGTAAGTGTGGTCGCGGCTGTCGCGAGTCCGGCGTCTGGCCAAGAGCAGCCACAGCTGGACCGCTGGAGCGGTTTGGTCGCGGAAGCCTCTCGCCGCTTCGGAATTCCACAAGCCTGGGTTCGTGGCGTCATGCAGCTGGAGAGTGCCGGCCTGCCCGATGTGGACGGCCATCCGATTACCTCGCCGGCGGGTGCGATGGGCTTGATGCAGATCATGCCGGGCACCTGGCGGTATCTGCGCGATCGCTACGGGCTTGGATTGGATCCTTATGATCCTCGGGACAACATTCTCGCTGGAGCCGCCTATCTGAGAGAGCTCTACCGGCAGTTCGGCTATCCCAACCTGTTCGCCGCCTATAGTGCTGGCCCGGCTCGCGCCGGCGCATTCCTTGAGGGCCGCCTGTCACTTCCCGAAGAGACGCGCAATTATCTAGGCCGCCTGACTGCTTCGGGTGCCGGCGGAAAGCAGCCAGCTGCATCGCACGGCGGCGACGGTCTTTTCTTCGCGCTCAGGCATAGCGTTGAGCCACCCGCCGCCGAGTCGCCGGGATTGTTCGTCACGCTGCGGAGTCACTGACGCCTTGCGGCGTCCTTCGAGCCGACTTTCATAGATCCTGATCGTCTTGCGCCCGCGCGGCGAGCCGCGCGCCGGGTGCTCGTGAACCGAGTCCGCCCTGCGGTCTCGGCCAGTCGGCTTCGCCCCCTGGCGGGCGGAGGCCGGGAGGGAAAGAAAATCGGAAATTATTTTTTGATAGGCGAGGTGGCTCTCATATGCCCGAGTGTGCCGGAGGGGTTTGGAGCGCTCCGACATATGATCTAAGTATCTGATATCGTTAATAAAAGATTGTTGACTCAATAAGTTGAGCCCGTCAGGGTCTGGGCCGTGAACGGTCCTCCCAGGGGTTTCGAGAATGATCCGACAAAGCCTGATCCTGTTGCTGGCAAGTGGACTTGCGCTGGGAGGGGCCAAGGCTGAACCCTCCACCACCACGACTGCGGTGGCCAGCCCTGCGACCTGGCAAGTCGCGGGCTCTCTTAAAACGACTGTCCGCAACTGGGCCCAGCGTTCGGGTTGGCCGGCGCCGCAATTCCTCACCGATGCGGATTGGCCGGTCGATGTTCCGGGCGCCGTTCCAGGCTCCATCGAGGAGGCGCTGAAAGCGCTGGCCGAGGGGTTCGGCCGAGCGGCCAGCCGTCCCCGCATCGAGGTCACGGTCAACCATGTCATCGTCATCTCGGAGATCGGTGCAGAATGATGCGCAGGTTCCCGATCCTAGGCGCGGTCTCCTTGATCGCGCTTCTGCCGACGCTCTGCGGCTGCACTCTGATGTCGACCGCCAAGGAGGAGCGCGAAATCGCAGGCAAGGCGGATGCCTTCAAGGACGTTCGCCCTGCGCCGGAAGACCGAGGCCAGGTCACCCTTGGCGCCGCGCCCTATTTCGGGAGCCGCGTGGAGCGGTCTCAGCATGGTGAGGCGCTGCCCGCCAAACTGGCCGCGCTCCGCCTGACGATCAGGCGCTCGGCGCCGATGAGCCTGCCGGAATTCGCCGCGGCGCTCAGCCAGAATGCCAACCATGTGCCGATCCGCCTCGACGGACGCATCAGTCCGGCTGCCGCGCCCACTATGTCCGTGCCAAACGATGCCGCCGCGGCCGCAATCGCGCACGCCAATTCCGCGCCAGGGCTGCCAGCCCCGGTTTCACCGATCTCCAGCGGCAGCGCGCCGCCCCTTTCCGGCGACGAAGACGACTTCGTGCCCGATTTCCGCGATATGCCGCTGGAGGCCATCCTCGACGATCTCGCGCAGCGCTTCGACTGCGAGTGGTCCTACCGCAATGGGAGGATCACGATTGGCCGGCTGGTGACGCGTGTCTTCGAGGTCCGCGCCGATCCCTCGGTCAAGCAGATCACATCGGAAGTGTCGGGCGCGACGCCTAGCCCCGCGCAAGGAGGTTCAGCCGGAAGTGGAAGCTCCGGGTCGAGCGGGTCGGGCGGCAGCTCCAGCGGGAGCAGCGACGGCAGCGACAGCTCCAGCCAGCAGACCAGCACCAAGATCGATCTCGATGTCTGGAAGGAGATCGATTCCGCACTCGCGGCGCTCGTCCCGGCGCCCGGCCATTACGTTGCCCAGCGGGCTGCCGGCGTCGTTACTGTCGTGGCGCCGCCCTCCGTCATGCAGCGCGTGTCCACCTATTTCGAGGCGCTGAACCGCTCGCTGTCGGCGCGCATCGCGGTCGAGGTGACCGCCATCTACATCAACACCGACCGCAGCGACGATTTCGGTATGTCGCTGAACGCGCTCTACACTGACGCCAAGACCGGCTTCACCTACGGCCTGGCCGATGTGGTGCCGGCCTTCAGCGGCTCGATCGGCACCGCAAGCTTCGCCGTCTCCAAGCCGACCAGCGAGTGGACCGGCACCTCGGCGGTCATCAAGGCGCTGGCGACCAATAACAAGCTGGCCGATGTCCAGACCGGATCGGTCATCACCCAGAACGGGGTACCGTCCTCGCTGAAGCTGGTGACCAACACCGACATCATCCGCTCGGTCCAGTTCAGCACGGTGGCCCAGGCCGGCGCCGCGACCACCGCGGCCCAGGCCTCGACCATCCCGACCGGCTTCTCGCTGCAGATTCTGCCCCGGATCGTCGGCACGTCAGGCATCTCGCTGATCGCCAGCGTGGAGAACTCGGCAATCTCGAGCGAAACCCAGCAATCGGTCGGGCAGGGGGCGTCGCTCGACCTGCTGACGACGACCGAGCGCAACTTCTCGATCAATGTCGTGATCGGGTCGGGCGAGCAGATCGCCTCGCTCGGCTATGACCAGTACACCGCTACCCGCAATCAGAGCGGTCTCGGCTGGTTCACCAACCCGTTCGACGGCGAACAGAAGGCGGGACTCGTGCGGACGCGCCTTCTCCTGATTCTCCGGGCGGTCATTCTGAAGGGGCCGCCGGCCGAGGCGCCGGTCACGACGACGGCGACCGCCGATCTCTTCGCCAGGCACGACTCCCAGGGCGAATGACCATGGTGGGATCATCGCTCGACAGGACAACTACGCCTGCCGTCATCCTCGAGGTCGCCGGCAAGTCCTTTGCCTTCGGTCTGCGCTGGACCTCGGCTGTGGCGCGGACCTCCTTGGCTGCTGAGGCTGAGGCCGCGGCGCTTGCCGAGGGCGCCAACTACGTTGCCCTTCATCGGAATTTCAATCAGTTCGCCGTGGCGCACGTCGAAAACGCACCGCCGGGTTGGCGTAGCGCTACGCTGCGGCCGGTCGCCGGCGCCGCGGCGATCGCTGCCGCTGCCGGGACTGCGACCTTGGCCGCGTTTCCCCTCGATGACGGGCGCTGGTTGGTCCTGGCGATCGATCGCAAGGGAATCCTGCCGGACGGCGATCTCGTTCTGGCCGACGAATCCCTGGCACGGGCGCGCATCGAGCTGCTGCTGGCGCAAAGCCCGACGAGCTGGCGCCGCAAGTTCCTGCCCGCAGAATGGAACCTCGCTGAGGCCCGGACCGTCGCCCCGCAGAACCTGCTTGGGCCTCGGAAGGCGCCGCGGCTTATTTCCCTCTGGCTGCTGATTCATCGCCGCCGTCTCATTGCCGGCATCGCTGTTCTGGCAGCCACTCTTGCCGCGGCGCTGATCCAGACGATCCGGCTGCTGGATGCGCCGGCCCCTGTCGCCGCGTTGCCGTTTCAGCCGGCAAAGCCGGTTGCCGCCATCTGGACCCCGGCTGCCCTCGCGATCGACCGCTGTCTGTCGGCCTTCCGCGATGCCCAGCGCTTTCGTGCGGTGCCGGGATGGGTCGCGGGCAAATATAGCTGCCAGGGTGGCGAGGGCGTGGCCGTCAGCTTCACGCGGACTGTTGACGGCCAGATCAGCGCCATAAGGGCGCTCGTGCCCGAAGCCCAGCTCGCCGATGACGGGCGATCGGCGGTCCTGGCGCTACCGCTGTCGGCTCTGCCCCGTATCTCGGCAACGGAGCTGTTCGCACCGCGCCGGCAATATCAGCTGATCGGGCTGGACCTCGCGCAACGCCTCAACGGCGCCTTTGCCGTGCAAGCTGGCCGGAAACTGCTCCCCGGCGAAGCCCCGGAGGAGAAGACCGCCAACCAGGCATGGACGGGCTTCACCTGGACGTACCAGACGCAGGCCCCGGCGATCGTCTGGGCCGGGGCGATCGCGCGGCTCGGTGCGATCAGCATCGACACGCTCACCTACAGCCCCGCCGACAATCTCTGGCAACTCTCGGGGACGCTCTATGCAAGCAATTAGCAGGATCGCCATTCTCATGGCGCTCGCTTCCGGCTCAGCGCTGGCCGAACCGCCGCAGGGTTCGGGGCCCTCCGCCGAAGGGACTGCAACCCAGGTCGCGCAACCGCCCGTTCCGGCGGAGCTGCCGCCCTTGAGCCCGGACTTCCAGGCCGCCATGGCCAGCAGCCAGCTGCAGACTTACCGCTACAGCCAGCTGGCCGAGCAGGCTCTCGCGCTGAAGAAGCTCTGCGAAACCGGCTTCGGCCCTGCGGATCTCTGTTCAAAGTCGGCCGCGGCAGGGACGTCCCAGGCCGCTGCGGGGAGTCCGGGCGAATTCCCGACCGTCCTCGCGATCGATGGGGCCGGTTCCGCGCTGACCGCCATCCTGGCGCTTCCCGACGGCCGTCGCATGACGGTTCGACCGGGCGCGATCCTTCCAGGCGGTCTGACCGTCACGGTCGTCACCGGTGACGATGTGCGCGTCAGGACTGGGCCGGGACGGGAAGAGCACCTCCCCTTCGGCGGGGGAGCGGTTCGATGAGGGAGGCCGGGAATCTGATTGCCCGGGCGGGCCGGCGGCTACGCTGGCCGGGAGGGGGTGAAAGGTCGTCGGACCGGGCCGGGCTCGCTTTCATGGAGATAGCGCGTGCCGATGCACGGGTGGTGTCCGCGGGACCGGTGGCGAGCGCGGGCTTGCTGACGGCGCCCGGCGGCCCGCTCGGCGATCTCGATGAGAGCGTTCGCCGCAATGTCGCCGTGCTCGCCGATGGCACATTCTATATCCATACCGCCGCGATCAGCGACCCGGAGGCGCGCTCGCTCAAAGACAGGGCACGGCGGCTAGGCATCGCGCTCAAGGATCCGGTTCCGGTTGAGCTGTCGGTGATCCGTGAACTCTATGGCAGCGACGCTGTCAGAAGCATCGACAATGCCGAAGGGATCAAGGCGCGCTTCGTGGCGATGATCGCCGACGCGGTCGCCCACCGGACCTCGGACATTCAGATCAAGTTCAACGAAGACCGCCGGTCCGCCGAGGTCCGCTTCCAGATCGACGGATTCCTGTCGGGCATCGTCGAGGAGTTCCACCACGACGAGCTCGAGGCATTGATCACCACCGCCTTTTACTATGGCGACAATGGTGACGCGACGCCGAACCCGTCAAAAAACCAGAAGGTCACGGTCAATAAGCGGCACAAGCTGCCGCCTGGTGTATTCTCGCTGCGCCTGCATTTTGCCAAGCTGGCGAGCGGCCGGCACCTCAATATCCGCATCATCTACGAGAAGCTCGCGGTCGGCGGGCAGGGACTTGATGCGCTCGGGCTTCCATCCGAAGTCGAGCGGACGCTGCTCTATGTGCAGACCCTGGGCAAAGGGCTGCTTACCATCGGCGCGCCGACTGAGCACGGCAAGTCGACGACGCTCACACTGTGGCTGAGCGATCTCCTCGATAGAAGCGGCGGCAAGCTGACCGTCGCTTCGGTCGACGACCCGCCCGAGGGGCTGGACCCGCGCATCATCTATTTTCCGGTGCAGGACGGCGGCGACGGCGACACCGACAGCTTCACCGAAGCGCTCAAGGCGTCGCTGCGGATCGCGCCGCATGTTGTGCGCGTGGGTGAATGCCGGGAGGGGCCGCCCGCCCGCATGGCGTTCGACGCCGCCAATACCGGCAAGCTGGTGTCGACCACGATCCATTGCGCCGGCGTGCTCAACATCCCGAGCCGGTACGAGGAGCTCGGCGTTCCGACTTTGCTCGCCTTCAGCGCGGAGCGGCATGCCTGCTGGTATTCCCAGCGGCTGGTGCCCAAGCTCTGCCGCGGTTGCCGCCGGACGCTGTCCGAGGCGGCCCATGAGGATTTGCGGCTCGATGTGCTGCGTGAGCATTTCGAGCGGGCGCTGGGCAAGACGGCCGTCGGCCTCTTTTCCCGGGGCACCGGCTGCGACAACTGCCTCGACAGGTCCGGAAAGATCGGCATCGCCGGCATCAAGGGCCGTCGCCTGGTCGGCGAGATCCTGATCCCCGACCAGCGGATCTGCGACCTGCTGCGCAATCGGCAGTACGACGCAGCGCGGCGGGCGTGGCTGATCGAAATGCGCGGCCAGTCGATGGCGCTCGTCGGGTACCGGTATCTTTTTGCCGGAGAACTCGGCGTCCAGGAGTGGGTCTCCTATATCGGCAGCGCCGAAGACCTCGCTTTCGACCTCGCCCTGAACGGTCAGGGGGAGGGCGCGCCGTGAGGACGCTGCAGCAGCAGGCGCCGGCTGGCGCCGATGACGAAGCTCTGGCCTTGCTCGGCGGGCAGCTCCCGCGCTGGCAGGTCACGATCGCGCGCCTGATGTTCACCGGGCGCGAGCGTCTCGATTTCTACGACATCTTCGCGACCTATCTCGATCGATCGGTGCGCCAGCCGGAGGCGCTCGCCGAGATCCGCGCCATCGAAGTCGAGGGCCGCGCGCCCTTCATGCTGTGGTCGCGGCCGCTCGCCGTCGCGGTGCCGAGCTGGCTGCACCGCATCCTCGACCGGGGCGAACGGTTCGGCGCAGTCATGGCTGACTGGCTGCCGCACGACGAGGCGATGATCTTTGCCGCGCTGGCGGACTCGGGTTTGAGCGGGCAGGGGCTGCGCGAGTTGGCCCGCCTCTCGGCGCGGCAGAGTGCCTGGAAGATGTCGCTACGCCGCGCCCTGCTGCCGCTGTTCGGCGCGTCGGCCCTGTTCGTTGGCGGCTTCTGGTATCTCTCGACCAACCTGTTCCCGACCCTCTTCGCGGCGCTGCCGCAAGGCGTCGCGCTCGAAGGCGCTGCGGCCGACCTCAAGGCGGCGTCGGACTTTTTTGGTGCCTATGGACCATATCTTTTGGGCGGGATCACGGTCCTGCCACTCCTCGTCACGCGCTTGTTACCGGTCTGGACCGGATCTTGGCGCAAGCTGGCCGACGAGCTGCCGCTGTTTCGCCTCTACAAGACCTGGACCGGACTCGGATTCCTGCTGTCGCTGTCGGCCCTGCTGAAGGCCGGGGCTTCTCTGCGCGAGGCGCTGGAGATGCTGGAGCAGCGCTCGCCGCCCTATGTCGGGGAGCGTTTGCAGGCCGTACTGGTCCGGGACGACGCCTATCTCGGCGAGGCGTTGGCCGCCAGCGGCTATGGCTGGCCGGATCCGCGCACCATCAAGCTGATCCGCCATTTCATACTGTCCGACCGGCCCGGCGAGGCGCTTGCCCAGCTGGCCGAGAGCGCGACCGAGCGGCTGGATGCGAGCCTCAAGCAGCTCTCTACCGCGATTACCTATGCCGTGCAGATCGCCGTATTTGCCGTCATCTTCTGGTTCCTGGAGGCGACCAACCAGATGTCGGACCTCGTCCAATCCACCACCGCCTCCTAGGAAAGACCCATCATGCGAGACCTTATCGGAGTTGGTTTGGCCCTGTTCCTGGGCGTGATCGGCATATTCTTTGCTTACGGCGTCTTCGGTTCGTCGAACAGCAACAGCCAGATCCAGGAGACCTTTCTCGAGCTGCAGCAGGCCCGGACCGAGCTCTCCGCCTATGCCAACCAGAATGGCGGTTATGGCACCGCCGCCTTCACGAACGCCCAGATCGCGGCGCTGCAGCTTCTGCCATCGACGGCGCTCGCCGGTGGGACCGCCACCGATCAGTGGAAGGGCGGCATCACGCTGACCGGCAACAACACCAATTTCTTTGCCGACTACGCCAATATCGACGCCTCCTCCTGCACCAAGCTGATCACCAAGACGCCCGCCAATGCCGGCATCACCGGTATCGCCGTGGCTGCCACCGTGGCGGGACTGGCGGCGGCGACAGTCAATACGCTGCCGATCTCCGCGGCAACCGGGACGACCGCCTGCGCCGGCGCCACCAACGCCGTCCGCTTCGTCATCCAGGGCTAGCGGTTTCTGCTGCGATGGCCGCCGTCCGGGAAGGCTCGGACGGCGGAACCTCCACCCCTAAACGTGAGCTCATTCTATGCGGGAACTGGTTGGTGTCGGCTTCGCGCTTTTTCTGGGCGTCATCGGCATCTTCTTCGCCTACGGCGTGTTCGGCGCGTCCAATTCCAGCAGCCAGATCCAGGAGACATTCCTGGAGCTGCAGCAGGCACGGACCGAGCTCCAGAGCTATGCCATTCAGAATGGCGGCTATGGGACTGCGTCTTTCCCGCTCGCCCAGATCAAGGCCCTGGCGCTACTGCCGTCGCAAGCGCTGACCGCCACGGCGACGGTCAATCAGTGGAAAGGAACGATCGCACTCACCGGCAACGGCGCGAATTTCTTTGCCGACTACACCAATATCGATCCGACCTCCTGTGCCCGGCTCATGGTGAAAACTCCTGCCAGTTCCGGGGTCACCGGCATCGCCGTGGCCGGCTCGGCCGCCGGGCTGTCGGCGGCCACCGTGAACCCGCTGCCGGTGAGCGCCGCAACGGCGGCCGCCGCCTGCACCGGCACCATGGCGGTCCGCTTCGTGGTGGCCGGCTGATGTACCAGGTGGCTCCGTTGCTGCTCGTCCTGGCAATGCTGCTGCCGTGGACCGGCCCGGCCGATCCGGGCACCCGGATGGCCGCGGCCAATGCCGCCGACGGCCTGGCCGCCCAGCTGCTGATCTATCATCAGGCCGCCGTCGTTTATGTACTGGCGAATCCCGGCGCCGATGGGGTTATCACGCCCGCGCTTCCCGCCGGCTGGACGACGACGGCTATTGCGTCCTGTGTGAAGGCGCAGGTCGTGGCGACCTACGTCACCGTTCCTCCAACGATTTCGAAACCGGCCGTGGCCGCGGCGGTCACGCGTCTCTGGGGCGGATACCCGCTCGCTGGCCAAGCCGCCGGAAATGCGCTGACGAATCCGATGTCCGGAGCGTCCACGGCGCTCCCCTGTGCCGTGTCCAATCAGACGCCCGCGATCGTCAGCCAGGCGGGAGGATAGGCCCCATGCGCGATCTCGTCGGCGCTGCCCTGGCGATCTTCCTGAGCCTACTCGGCCTGCTCTATGCGGCGCCGCAGATTCAGCGCAATTCCCGGCAGCTGCTCGATGCGCCGAATGCCTACCAGGTGCAGAGTTTTGCTCAGGCCGCGAGCGCCTATCTCTCGGTGCCGGCGACGTTCACAGCGGTGCTCACAGCGACCGCGTCCGGGAATGTCCAGATTTCCGCGGCGACATTGAAGGCTGCCGGGGCCCTCGATCCGAGCTTCGTCGACTCGAATGGCTACGGCCAGACCCATGTCGTGATCGTGCACCAAGTCAGTCCCACCCAGCTCCAGGCGCTGGTGATGACGTGCGGCGGCACCGCGATCGCCGATCAATCGGTGCGGCACCTGATCGAGCTGGCGGGCGGACCGATCAAGGGTGGCGGGATCCCCGCCGTGGGCGTGCTGTCGACCAACAGGAATGTGGCGGTCGGCGCCAATGGCGGCCTTCGCGTCTCCCTCGCGAATTTTTCCGCGACGGCATGTCCGCCGGCACCAGGCCATATCGGCGCGTCGCTGTTTCTCGATGGCAGCCAGATCATTCCGCCCTATCTGTTCACGAATCCGGTCCCCGGCGCCGGGGTAGCCCCGAACACGATGAACACCACCCTCTATATGGGCGGGAACGACATCCAGAATGCCGATGACGTCTATTCTTCGACCAAGCAGCGCTGGATGGGACAGGCGATCCAGGATGCAGTGGAAGGTGCGGACGGTCTGGTGATCGCCAAGCCGTCGTGTCCTCATGGTTCCCCCGAAATCTATATCGCCCCCGTCGCCTTCTCGGACAACGGTGCCGGCTACCCCCTGATCGGCGTGCAGACCTGGGCGGTCGACAACGGTTCAAGCTGGACCGCGCATCTTGTTGTGATCACGCAAAATGCCGATGGCTCAGGAACGCTGCGGATCCGGCCCAGCGCTGCTTACGGGCAGCTCATCGCTCTCGCTAAATGCACGTGAAGGAGATGGTTCGATGAAACTGTTTATTGGGATTGGAATGGGCGCACTTGTGCTGCTGGGCCATGTGGCCTTTGCCGATTCCGCGGCCTACGTGCCGGTCGCGACCGGCTTCACTTTGCCGGACGCGCAGCAGGCGGTGTCCGCCACATCGCTGACAGGCACGCTGGACGGCTCCCAGATCGTGGGGAACATCACCAATGTCGGGGTGGTCCGGGCGAGCGGTAATATTGTCGCCGGCGGCAACGTGATCGCCACCGGCTACGTCAATGGCAGCAACGGGCTCTATAGCGGCAACGGCGTCTACGCGACCGACTATTACGGGCGCAGCGGCGGGGCGAACGCCAACTTCAACGGCGCAGCCACCTCGGCGGGCAGCGCTGCATCGCTCACCGGCACGCTGGACGGGTCGCAGATCGTGGGCAACATCACCAATGTCGGCGTGGTCCGGGCGAGCGGGAATATTGTCGCCGGGGGCAACCTGGTCGCGACCGGCTATGTCAACGGAAACAACGGGCTCTATAGCGGCAGCGGCGTCTACGCCACGGATTATTACGGCCGGGGAGGCGGCTCGAATGCCAATTTCAATGGGACGGCGACCTCAGCAAATTATGCGACGAACGCGGGTTCGACCAACTATGCGGCAAACACCGATATCGGCATTCTCTATCAGCACGGCAGTAGCGGGGACGGTTCGAGCTTCTATTGCGACACCGGTTACCATCTTCAGTTCTATGACCTGAACGTCGATTCCACGAACAACGCATTTTTCTACGAGTGCATCCAGAACGGGCACTAAAGGAGGACAGGCGGCCCTCTCCAATAACCTGCGCAAACCCGGATAAGACCGAGAGGGTGCTGGTGCCACATAGGAAATTGTTGATAACCGCCGCATGTAGTGTTGCGTGCGGTAACACTTCAATCAATTTCTTCCTGCCTAACGGCTCCAGCGTAGCATGCCGACTCGACCGGTTTGGCAGGCTGGGCACCGCGAGAGTTGAAATGGAAAAATATCATATTGCTTTGACGGATGCGGAAGCGGCGCTGCTCGCTGCTATCGACCTTCGCAGGTTCCACGACGACTACGATGAGGGCCGCGCTGCCTTTTTGAACAACCAGGAGCCGATTCTCTCTATACTACAATCCTTGTCCGAGCGTGATGGGATACCCGAGGTCAGGCTGCGATATTGGAACGATCCCGATTACTATAAGGGCCGGCTCAAGACATCCCATCGCGGCGTCTTCGAGAGGAATGGCACTAGGGGCTCCGAAATTTACATTCACCCCCACTTCATTCCATTCCTGCGCTATTTCCTGTTCGGCGCAGACCTCCCGGATGCCGTGATCACGGCCTTTGAAGAAAAAGTAGGCAATCCTCAGTGGGTCTCTTCAAGCGATATCGTTCCAATCGGCAAATGCGCGCGCGACCTAACACGACAGTATCTCCTGCCGGTCTCAGATACACCGGAAGAATTTTTCAAGCTGTGCCTGGATATGGGGCTCAGCCTCATGATCGCTGAAAGTGTCATGCGCGCTGTTAAACAGGTGCGCGTCTGATTCGCGTGGATCGATGGTTGCGATCGGCTGAGGACGCGGCTTGGAAGAGACATGCCTGTGGTTAACTGAAGTGGCCGAAACTGTTAGCCGAATGGAGAGCGATCGGCCGAACGCCCTGGCGGCACTCCTCGCTACGCCGACAACCGAACGGCGCGCCACGGATTATGAGCGCATGTTCGATGACTTCGTCGCCTATGCCGGCGGAGGCCGCGTGATGGATCGATTCGACCTGCCCGTTCAGGTGCAGAACGCCGATTATCATTTCGCGTTCTCCAACTGCGAACTCCTCCTGGAGCTCAAGCAGATCAGCAATTACAAGTCGGGCGATACTGCTGAGGCCCATTTCAAACGTTTGCTGGGGAGGGGCAAGGTCAGGAAACACACTGCTATTTCCACGACGCAAATCAGGATCGACCCTGAAAGCTTAAGCCTCAGCGACTGGAATCATTTCTACGGCAAATTCCGCCCCGGTGTGACCGGCCACCTCAAGAAGGCCGCCCGGCAGCTCAAAGAGACTGACCGCCTCCTGCCACCTCCTATGGAGCGCCCACGATTGTGCGGACTGCTGCTCATCAACACGGGAGACTACAATCTTCCTCTCGATCTAATGTTCAGGCTGGTCGAATGGCGCACGAAACGGGAGTGGAAGGCCGGCAATTTCTCGAAACTGCATTTTGTCAGTTGCTTGACCGTCGATCTCCTGCGCAGAGACCAGCACCCGCTGAAGGGCCGGCATATAGCACACCCTGAACCCCACGACCTGCTACCTGGGGCGGTTCAGTATGTCTATGAGCGTTGGCTGCACTATTACGCCGCCGCTATCGGTGCGGAAGTGACGTTCCAGCCAGATGCAGCGTTGGGGGAATCTCCGCTTTTGCTGGACGGCGCTTTCGCCGGAAAAATCCGCATGAAGCACGATCGACGCCGCTGATCCGCGATACCAGCCAAGACTACTCGGCGGAAGGTGCGGGGCGCGTCGCGCGGACCACTGTTACGCCAGCACCCTGCGCGGAATCACGCCTCGATCTTGCAGGAATGCGATGGTCTGCTGGGCGGCTAGATAAAAATATTCTATCGAAACTTCCGAGAGCTCTTTGCCCGCCGCTATCTCCTTTTCCATCTCCAGAAAGTCCGGCGGCTTCACCAGAGCGCCATTAACTCCGTAGTATGGCCTTGCGCCATTATCGAGCCGGTCTTTCCTTGGTTCGTCAGGCAGCAAGTGGCCAAACAGGATGTTTGCCATCGGGCTTTGCGTGGTTGCTCGATCGCGTTTTGTCTCTGCCTCGAAAACTCCGCCATACTCTTCGCCGCGCCGAAGCATGATGTGATCGAGCGCGGCACTCAGCACGGTCTGGTCGGCGGCGGCCCGCCGCGCCACCGGGACGACGCGCGCGCAGAGCGCCCGGGCCTTTTCCTCGTCATCGATCAGGTAGACCGACACGGTCATGACCGCGCTGATCATGAGGGAGACGATCTCGAGATAGTAGATGTCGGCACTGATTTTGGCGCGGTTGAGGAGTGCGATCTGTGACGGCTGAAACCGCTTCACCTCGCAGGCCGCCAACACCAGCTGGGTCATTTCGGCGCCGAGCTCTTCAAGGGAGGCGGGCCCGGGTTGCGTGACGGCGGGCCTGGGAGGTGCCGCTTTACCCCGCTTCAGATCCTGTTCTGTCGACCACCATTTCCAGGCGACGAGCGCGACAATGATCCCGATGAAGATCGGCCATCCCACGAGCGAGACCAAAACCGGCTCCGATTGCATGGCCTCAATTCCCTCCGACAAATTTCTTGCGCCTTATCCGGCGCGATGTCCGCCCTCCATCGGTGCCGCCGCGGTCACACTGCCGTTTTTATTCTTCGGCTGGAGGCTCGCCGCCGGAAAGGTCCCAAAGCTCGGGTTGATAGTCGATGTTGGTCGAGACCATTTTGCGCAAGGCGAGGGCGCATAGCTCGAGACCCCGCTCAATGATCGCCCGGTTGTTTGCATCACGCTCATCACCGACGGCTTGCCCATGAACCGCGCGACTTCGAAGCTTATACAGCTCGTTCACGTCTTTAGAAATCTGCCGCCGTTCCTCCAGCGTGTCCCCGAGATAGAGTGCTGTGCGCAGCCGCAGTTTGTATGTCAGTTCCCCAGTGCTACCGCCGCCGAAAAGCGCCTCAAGTGCGATTCCCAGCTCGATCGCGCGATCCGCGAGGTTGGCGCGCCGGCGCGCTGTATTCAGACGCGCGATAGCGATGTTGCAGCGACCATGCAGGTGCTGATGGAGGCCGAGATATCGTTCCATCCAGCCAATGGCCTCGTCATCCACCGGTATGGGGTAGGACGGCCTCAGTCCCTCGTACCGTGCCGGCATCCACATCTGACCGGCCTCGGCAAGCTCTAGCTCGGCATCGACGAACTCGACCCAGCTCATGCCCACGACCGGTGCGGCTTTGTCCACGAGCGTGAACCCGCGAACGGCCTCTGCGATCTCCGGTGGAAATCTTCCGTCCACGCCGCCGTCGTCGGGCACGTTGAGGCATTCCAATATCCCGATGCAAGGCGGGCTGAGGCCGAGCGGAAAGTGGCCTGGGCGGATGACGAATTGGTTCATCAGCGCGAACGCATTGCTCGAGGGCGGGAGCTGGTCGAGGGGTATTAGGCGGACCCCGTTGGACAGATATATGGGGCGGTCCACGGCCAAACCATGGACCTCGGCTACATACCGGACGTCAGCGCGTTCGGTATGGGCGACCTTCCGCAGCCAATCCACGGCCAGGGCGGCCCCGCGGTCGCAAGCGACCGGGACGAGCGGTAGCGCTATCGCCTGCGGGAAAGCGTTGAGCTGCTTGCCGCCGAAGACCCTGCGCGTTGCTTTTTGGAACTCTGGATGGTCCTGGAGCGCCCGCGAGACCGTCATGAAATGATTGGTTCTGTCGGGCTCTGGACCGGTGAGGAACCGGCCTGCGCGTGCCTCCCGCCTCTGGTGCGCCAGATATGGCCTTGCGCTCGCGGCTACGGTTTCCAGCACGGCGATCAGTGCATCGTCTTCGGGGTTAGGCATCAGGCCGCCGGCAGTTGTTCGCCGACAGATCGCTTCCGGACCCAAAGCTCGCTTGTCCGCTCCATTTCGATCAACTCGTCGGGAAAACAGCGGAGCTGGAAGGCCAGGAGGTCGTCGAATGAGCCGTTGAGCCACGTGTCGTATTCGTGCGGCTGCAGCAGGACCGGCATCCGGTCATGCACCGGCCGGATCGCCTCATTGCAATCTGTCATCGATCCGGAATAGACCGCGCCCCACTCGGCGCTCTCGCGCCAGAGGCCGCCCCAGGCAAAGATGGGCTGGCCCTTTACCCGAAAGGCGGTGCGGGTCATCGCCCCCTTGACGCCTTCGGCCTCCCAAAATTCGGTCAATGGGATGATGCAGCGCCATTGCGGCTTTTTGGCCAGCCCTATCCACATTGGTTTGCGCAGGTCTGCGATATTGTTGACCGCTTTGGGTTTGGATTCCGGCTTCATGCCCTTGAGGCGAAGTGGAAACCCCCAGGTCATTGCCTGAAGTAGGGGTTGGCCCTCCACCTGGCGCACCACCATGCCGGGATAGCCGGGCAGAACTTCGGCGGCAGAGTTGAACTGTGTCGGCGCATTGACGCCGAAATGGGCTGCAACCTCGGCGGCGGATTTGCGGACCGTGTAAAGATTGCACATTTAGCGATCCTACCATGGTTCAAGAGGAACAATGAGTTGTTGGGAAGCTACTCTGCAGGCCTACGACCGCGGACTACGCGGTTTCGCCTGACGCGCGGGATCGGCGGCGTCTTCTTCCGTTCGATCCCGAACAGTTCGGCCGCCTGATTTCGGCCAATTGCGAACATCCCATCGAGTGCGGTTCTCGTTAAGGACGGTGCCCCGGCTCGGCGATTTTGCATGTTATTCCCGCCATGCTCGAGCAGGCATGCGTGTACCCTCCCGGAAGCGTTATTCCCACCGTTTTTGAACAGCATCTCGACGCGGGCCGCGGGGTCGGGATCTGATGCGACGATGTGGCGGAGCAAAGCCAGCGCGTACGGTTCTCCAAGCTGCAGCTGCAGAAAATGCTCATCGAATGCGCGTGCCAGTCGCTGTGTGGATGCGATGAGGGTAGAGAGATCGGCGAGCGTTGGGGCCTCGTTGCGGTCGTAACGTTCGAGCGCACCCATAATATCGGCGTTAGCATGCTCGCGAGCGAAGAACGTGGCTGCCGCCGCCAGTTGCTTTCGTTCCGCTAGGGTAAGCGGAAACTTATAGTCGCGATGAACGAATTTGTTTCGCCAGGCCGCAAGTAATTGAATTGCAGCGCAATGCTCGGGACGTGCGACGCCCGGATAGCGTGCCGCGAGGGCGTTCACCCGTTGCGGAATGGTCGGTCGACGTTCGGCGGAGGCGGAGCGGCGCCCCTGAAGGATGTCGATGAGCGAAGGATCAACCAGGCCGTCGATGCTGGCGACGACCCGCAGGTAGCGATCCAGGCCGTCGACAAGCGCGACCATCGTGCCGCGCAGGGCGAAATTTCGAGTTTCCCGCCATTCGTCGGCATCCGTTGGCTTATGCCAGGTCAGGACGAGGTCGCCGGGGCTTACCGGCTCGTTCGCCTTCAAAGTCTCGAGTCCGACGAGCAGCGTATTCAGGCACCGATTGGCATTTCCGACGGCGGACCGGAAGATTTGCAATGCCGGCGTCACTTCGAAACAGATCGATGCTTCTGGCTTGAGTTTGGGAGGCATGTTTGTCTGTGGCGATTCGATTGCGCCGGGTTTCGCGCGCCGAGGGCGGGACAAGGTAGTCAGGATTTCATATACGATGGTCCTTCCTCAACCCTCGACTATTCTCCCGCCTCGTAAACGATGGAGTGCTTATCCGGGTCGATGTTGCAGGACCCATGAGCGGTTTGGAACCTTGAATGGCGCATAACATATTCTTCTCCTGGCAAGCCGACAGGCTACCTGTCTGTGGGCGCAATTTCATAGAACGGGCGCTCGAGAAGGCCCTCGGACGCCTTGCGTCGGAGACCGAACTCGAGGAAGCGGTTCGCGAGGGATTGGAGTTAGATCGCGATACGAAAGGCGTTGCTGGACAGCCTCCGATCGTTGACACGATCTTCAAGAAAATCGATGGCGCCGCCGTTTTCGTCCCCGATCTGACTTTTGTCGGTAACCGCGCCGATGGCCGCCCGACACCCAATCCCAACGTGTTGATCGAGTATGGATGGGCTCTGAAGAGCCTTAGCCACGGCAGGATCGTTCCCATAATGAACACGGCTCATGGGATGCCCACGGCGGAAAACATGCCCTTCGACATGAGGCATTTGCGCAATCCGATCTGCTACGACCTGCCTGACGGAGCAGATGAAACTGCCAGGAAGGCGGAGCGGGAAAAGCTGGTTGGCACGCTTGCCGGTGCAATCGGAGCTGTGCTGGACAGCGACGACTTTAAATCGAGCCTGCCCAAACTGCCGCCGCCGCCGCCATTTCCAGCGAAGTCCTCGGGAGAGGGTGGTGGTCGGTTTCGCTTGAAAGGAGCTCGGTTGGGCCTGCTATGCGAGCCGGGCTTCGGTACGACGGAGGAAGAAATCCGGCTGCGCGATGGGCCATGCGTTTGGCTACGAATAATGCCGTCCTCAGACGGGTCCTACCGGTTCTCATCGCCTGTATTGCAAAAGGCTGCCCGCAATCCGGCGATACCGCTGCTGACGATCACGACCGGCACGGGTTCCTGGTCCTTCTTGCGCGATGCTGACGGTATCGGGATGTTTCCACCTCATTCGCCTGATCGGAGCGTTACGGGAAGTGTGACCTTCGCTTTTTCGACTGGAGAGGTTTGGGCTGTCGACACGTACGGTCTCACCCCGGTGGTGGGTACGCCAAATGTCATCCCATCAAACGAAGAGAACCTTGCTGTAGCCTTGAGGCGCTATGCCTCATTTCTTGGCTTGTTGGGTATCGCCCCACCTTACAAATGGATTGCCGGTATAGAGGGTGTCGCAGGGCGTTCGATTCTTATGCCGATGCAAGCGGACCAGACGCTGACGGTGGGACCACGCGGTCGTTGCCTGACTGACGCGTTTGAAGAAACTGGATCCTTCGACCCTTCTGAAGGCGCCGGCGAGGTTTTGCTCCCGTTCTTTAAGCGCATCTATGAGGAATGCGGTTTGGAGCGCCCAAGCTTTCTGAGGGTTCCGGCTTAGTCGCGCCCGTCCGGCCCGCCTCATCCCACTAAGTGGGTGATGCCGCTTGCCTCTTTGCGGCGCGGGCGACGGCGCGCACCGGTTCAGTCGTAAACTCTGCGGTCAAGCCGAAATTGGTTGTGTCTGCCCAGGTTATAACCAGATTGTCGTGCCGCAGCCGATTTCGGAACGACAGACGCCAAGGGTGATACACCGCCTCGGTCGCCAGCGCCGCGAAGTTGACCCCTGTCGGATCCAGGATGATCTCGAACTCGAACGCGTTCATTCCGATGCGTATCCCGGTGAGGCGCCGCTTGTCCTCGCTGCCGAGTGGCGTCACTGAGATCTTCTCATCGACATTGAGGATCGCTTGCCCAGACATGGCCCGAAGATAAAGGCCGCACGGGTGTGAAACATGCCGTTGACGAAGGGCGCTTAGCAGCAAATTGACATCCAGTCCGGCAGGCAGGGTCGCCCTGGCATTGCCTTCGGTCACGAATTTCGCGTGATATAGGCCGAACAGGGTTTTAAGTCCCCAGAGTTCGATGGCTTCGCCGCTGACCAAGGACCACTTTCCGCGCCGCGATAAGGACTTATTCCGCGGCGAGATGTCTTCGCAGATCGTCTGGAGCGCGCGAAACAGATTGCCGGCCGCCGAATCGAGGGGCGATAGAGCGGAATTATGCCGGCGGCATAGAATATTCGATTTCAGCGTGTCGACGCCGATCAGTTGAGCTTGGCCGGATGACACCCATGGCAGCCCGAAGAACTCGATCTTGCCGCTCAGTGCAGTTAGGACATTTCGTGTGATGACGTGCTCACCGGAGATCTTGGTGCAGCAATCGTTCGTCGGGTTCAGATAGCATTTCGGATGGCCGAAGCCCGTGACCGGTCCGGGTGGCAGCAGTTCGGGAACCGCGAGGCGAATAATGCCGTCTACGCCCAGGCAGCAATCCTTCAGCGCGAGGCTCGAGTTTCCGCATGGACAGGTTTCGTCCGGCTTCCACGGTGGAATTGGCGGCTTGAATGGCTTCACAGGAATTGCGGCTCCGGCTCCCGCATCGGGGCGGCGTTGCGCGGAATCCAGGGCTCGTCAGTGCGGGTGATTTCGAGATCGTCCGCCGGAAACTCGCGGAATTGAATACGGATCACGTCCTGAATTCCGCAGCTCAGCCACTGTTCCCATTCGTCCGAGCGCAGCAGCACGGGCATGCGCGGGTTGTAGTGCTTCACCGCCTCGTTGCTGTCCGACGTCATGCCGGCATAGCACGGCCCCCAAAGCTCCGTATTCCGGCAAAAGCCGGCCCAGGCAAACAGCGGCTCGTCCAGCACGCCGAACCAGGTCCGGGTCTTCTTCCCCGGCAGACCATCGGGTTCGGCAAACTGCGTAACCGGTATCAGGCAGCGATAGCGCGGATCGGTTGCCATCTGCTCCCACATGAAGCTGGTCAGATTGGCAACAAGATTGACCGCTTCGGCCGGCTGGTTCTTTTCGCGCATCTCGCGGGTCAGACGTGGAAAGCCCCAGCCTACCTGCTGGACGAGGCGCCGGCCGTTGTGAGCGCGTACGACGATGCCCCTTCCGCCCTTGGCGGTGTCGGGCTTCATTTCGATCGGCTTTGGCACCTCGGCGCCAAAATGCGCCGCGACTTCGTCGGCGCTCCTTCGGACTGCGTAGAGGTTGCACATGTTCGCTCCTGCCGGCGTCTTTAATGGAAGTTCCGCGACTTCACCTTGATCGTATCAAGATGGAGATCGGGAATGTAAATGTCGCGGGCTCTGAGCCCCTTCGGCGGCAGATCGCGCGGATCGGGCCCGCCATGCCGGGAATGGTCGGCGCGGCTCGACGGGAGGGGGAAGGCGGTGTCGCGTCCGCCGACGCTTGCGAGTTCGGCCGACAGGTCGGTGATCTGGTGCGCGACGAGATGGACGACCTCGCCCTCGCGCTGCACGCTGCCTTTGACCGCCATCATGCTCGACGCCATCACCGCGCGCCGGAACTTCTCGAAGACATGCGGCCAGACGACGAGATTGCCGATGCCCGTCTCGTCTTCCAAGGTGATGAACATCACGCCTTTGGCCGAGCCCGGACGCTGCCGTACCAGGACGAGGCCAGCGGCCTCGCACCACCACCCGTCCCGGGTCGCCATCGCCTGAGCGCAGGTGACGATCTTCCTGGCCTCGAGATCCGCACGCAGGAACGATAGAGGATGGGAGCGCAACGTCAGGCCGACATGGCGATAATCGTGCACCACTTCGCTACCGGCGGTCATCGGACGGAGCGCGATCTCGGGCTCGTCCATTTCGGCGACGGTCTGCTGCTCGCGTTCGGTGGCGGCCGTGAAGAGGGGAAGCGGTTCGTCGCGCATCGCCTTGAGTGCCCAGAGCGCTTCCCGGCGGGCGAGGCCGAGGCTGGGTCGGAAAGCATCGGCATCGGCGAGCTGGACCAGCGCGCTCGCCGGCACGCCAGCGCGGCGCCAGAGATCCTCGATCGAGGCGAACGGCTGGTCGGCACGCTGCGTCACGATCGCCGCGGCGTGGCCGTTGGCCAGCCCTCTGATTGTCCGAAAGCCGAGCCGGACGGCGAACCGACCGCCGTCGTCGGTCGGCTCGAGCGTACAGTCCCAGCGCGAAGCGTTGACGCAGATCGGCCTGATTTCGACGCCGTGCTCCTGGGCATCGCGAACGATCTGGGCCGGCGCATAGAATCCCATCGGCTGGGCGTTGAGCAGGGCGGCGCAGAAGACGTCTGGATGCCAGCACTTCATCCAGCTGCTGGCATAGGCGATCAACGCGAAGGAAGCGGCATGGCTCTCCGGGAAACCGTAGCTCCCGAACCCCTCGAGCTGGCTAAACGTCTTCTCGGCGAACTCCTGCTCGTAGCCGTTGGCGACCATGCCGTTGATGAGCTTGTCGCGGAAGGCGCTGACCCCGCCCGTGAACTTGAAGGTCGCCATGCTCTTGCGGAGCTTGTCGGCCTCGCCGGGGGTGAAGCCGGCGCATTCGATCGCAACCCGCATCGCCTGTTCCTGGAAGAGCGGGACGCCCAGGGTCTTGCCCAGCACCTTCTCGAGCTCGGGCTTAGGGTAATGGACCGGCTCCAACCCTTCGCGTCGGCGGAGATAGGGATGGACCATGTCGCCCTGGATCGGGCCGGGCCGGACAATCGCGACCTCGATCACGAGATCGTAGAAGGTCCGGGGCTTGATGCGCGGTAGCATCGACATCTGCGCCCGGCTCTCGATCTGGAAGGTCCCGAGCGTGTCGGCCTTGCGGATCATCGCGTAGGTGCGAGGATCTTCGGCCGGGATGGTCGCCAGGTCGAGCTTGATGCCTTTCTGCTCTTCCAGGAAATCGAAGGCCCGCTTCATGCAGGTCAGCATTCCGAGCGCCAAGACATCGACCTTCATGAACTTGAGGACGTCGATATCGTCCTTGTCCCATTCGATCACCTGGCGGTCGACCATCGCCGCTGGCTCGATCGGCACCAGGTCGTCGAGCCGGTCGTGGGTCAGCACGAATCCGCCCGGATGTTGGCTCAGATGGCGCGGGGCGCCCATCAGCTGCCGGGCGAGATCGAGAGCTAGGCGCAACCGCCGGTCGTTGATGTTGAGGTTCAATTCCTGGACATGCTTGTCCTCGACACCGTCCTCAGACCAGCCCCACACTTGCGAGGACAGCATCTTGATTAGGTCCTCGGCTAGGCCAAGTGCCTTGCCGACATCGCGGATCGCGCCTTTGGTCCGGTAGCGGATGACCGTCGAGCAAAGGGCGGCATGGTCGCGGCCATAGGTTTCGAAGATCCACTGTATGACGATCTCACGCCGCTCATGCTCGAAATCGACGTCGATATCGGGCGGTTCGCGCCGCTCCTCTGACACGAACCGCTCGAACAAGAGGTCGTTGCGGTCCGGATCGATCGAGGTGATGCCGAGCGCGTAACAGACGGCGGAGTTGGCGGCGGAGCCGCGGCCCTGGCAGAGGATGTTCTTCGAGCGCGCGAATTTGACGATGCTATTCACCGTAAGGAAATACGGCGCATAGCTGAGCTTCTCGATCAGGCGCAACTCGTGCAGCAGCGTGGCGCGAACGCTGTCGGGCAGGCCTTCGGGATAGCGTTGCTCGGCGCCCTCCCAGGTCAGCTGCTCGAGGGTTTGCTGCGCCGTCAGGGTCGGGTCGGCCCGTTCCTCAGGATATTGATACGCCAGCTCCTGAAGCGAAAAGCGGCAGCGATCGACGATCTCCGTCGTTCGGGCAAGCGCTTCAGGATAGCGGGCGAACAGCCGGTGCATCTCGTCAGGCGGCTTGAGGTAACGGTCGGCGTGGCGCTCGCGGCGTTCGCCCAGTTCGTCAATGGTCACGTTATGTCGGATGCAGGTGACGACATCCTGCAGGATGCGCCGGCCGGGTTCATGAAACAGCACGTCGTTCGTCACGACGGTCGCGACTTTGAGCTGTGCCGCCAGGTTGGCGAGCTCGTGCAGCCGCAACTGGTCGTTCGGCCTGCGGTGAAGGGCAAGCGCCATATAGGCCCGGTCGCTAAAGGCCTCGGCAAGGCGGCGCAGGTTGAAGGCGCAGGTTTCATCGGCCTGATCCGGGACCAGGACCGCGATGAGCCCCTCGCCATAGGCGACAAGGTCTCCCCAATTGAGCTCGCATTTTGCCTTGCCGCCACGCTTCTTGCCGAGCGACAGCAGCCGGCAGAGCCGCGAATAGGCGGCGCGGTCGGTCGGGTAGACCAGCACCGCCGTGCCGTCCGTGAGGTCGAGGCGGCAGCCGATAACCAGGCGGACATTCGTCGTCTTGGCCGCCTCCCAGGCGCGGACGACGCCGGCCAGCGAGTTGCGGTCGACGATCGCCAGGGCCTCGATACCCAGATACGCGGCCTGGACGAACAGCTCCTCGCAGGAGCTCGCCCCGCGCAGGAAGCTGAAATACGAGGTCACCTGTAGTTCGGCATAGCGCGCGGTCATCCAAAGATCCCGTGCAGGAACCAGCGTTGCGAGCCGGTCGCCGGATCCTCGCCGTCGCCGGCGCGGAAGACCCAATAGCGTTCGCCAGCATCGTCCTCGATCCGGAAATAATCCCGCGCTGCCGCCAGCTCCGGGTCTCTCTTCCACCACTCGCCGAACACACGCTCGGGACCGTCGGCCCGCCTCACCCGCCGGCGGATACCCTTCCAGGTGAACGTCACCGGCGGGTGGTCGGGCAGCAGAGCGACCGTATCGATCGGCTCGGGATGCCTGAACAGGCGTGACGGGCGTGGCCAATGGGTCGGCCAGTCGCGCTCGGTCTCGGGCGCCATCGCCGGGATGTGTTCGACCGAGCGCTCCGGCACATCGCTCGGGACGGGCGCGGCGCGATAGATCTTCTGGTCGCCGATCCGGTTGGCAAGCAGATCGATCAGCCCGGACACGTCGGGTTCAGGCTCCTCGATCAGCGCGCTGACGCTCTGCTTTTTGATCAGCGGTTCGGCCAGGATCGCCGTCAGGGTCATGATCTCGATCCCGAAACCCGGGTCGATCGTCTCGATCTTGTCGGTGAGCAGGCGTGTCAGCCGCTTCGGATCGCGAACGGGCAGGGCGGTGCCCACTCGCACGGTTTGGGCTTGGGTGTCGACGCGGTGGCAGATCAGGTCGAGCCGTTTGGCGCCCAGCCCGCGCGCCTCGAGAGTCTTGGTCAGCTCCACAACCAGCTTCCCGATATAGCGGGCGATGGTTTCCGCGGCGCCGATCGGTTCGGCGAAAGCACGGCGCACTTCGATTAGTTCGGCCGGCCGTATCGGATCAATCGGCTCGGCGAGGCGTCCAACTGCCTGGTCGATCCGGCGGGCCAGTTCCGGCCCGAAGCGGAGGGCGAGCGGGGCGCGTGGCTTGCCGAGCAGGTCGGCGATGCGCTCGAAGCCGAGCTTATGGAGATCCTCCGGCAGGCCGGTCGGCAGGCGGAGCGCCGGAAGCGGCAGTTCGCCGATATCGGCCGCCGCGGATCCGGGCTGCGAGATGAGTGTCGGCTTGGCCGCCCAGCGGGCAAGCGCATGGGCGGCACCCCATGTGTCGGCGACGGCGGCGCGCGCCTGGATTCCGTCGATGTTGAGGCGTTCGACCAAGCTTTTGAGCATGCTGGCCTCGCCGCCTTGAAGATGGTCGGCACCGGTGGAATCGATCACGATTCCATCCGGCGTATCGGCCGCGACGATGGGCGCGTAGCGCTGCAGCATCCACAAGGCGAGGCGCTCGAGCGCCTCGGAATCGGCGGCAGGGTTGGCATCTTCAATGATGAGGCCGGGGACGAGCACCTGGGCTTTCGCGATCGGCATGCCGGTTTTGAGCCCGGCAGCGTGAGCGGCCGGATCGGCCGCCAAGATCACGCGCCGGTTCTTCTCCCGGCCCGCCAATACGAGCGGGCTTTCAGCCGGCAGCGCGGCGCCAGCCTTCCGCCGGAACCTGTCCGTGGACAGGGTCGGCAGGAAGACCGAGATGACCCTTGTCATCGCATTCCTCCAGCTCGAAATCCGCGCTGTCTCCGGCGCGGCAACGGATAAGCTCGACCAGCCAGCGGGCGCGGCCGACGCCGGGAACGGGCAGGGGCGCCGAAGGCAGTGCCGAAACCCGCCATCGGGTGACGGAAGCGGTCGGCTGTCCGAAATCAGATGCCTCGGTCTGGCGGCGCCAGCGCCGCAGGGCCAGCCCGATCGTGCCGGACTCTTCGGCCGCCAGCTGCAGCCGGCGCGACGTGTTCATCGAGAGCCGGGCGACCTCTGCGACAACAGCGCCGAGACCGCCGTGCCTCAATCCTTCCTCGAAACAGGCGAGCACCGTCTTGTCGTCGCCGCCTTCGATATAGATGACCCGGTCGGACTTCAGGCCGGCCTGCGAGAGCGCAGGCGCGAACAGGTCGGGGCGCGCCAGGCACCACAGGACTTTCCCCCTGGTGCGCGCGGCGATTCCGGCGACGAAAAGCGCTCCCGCGGCCCCATCGATCGCGCCATTGCCACCGCCAGCGACCTCGTGCAAAGCTCCAAGCGAAAGCCCTCCATTGGGTAGGCGCCGATCAATCGCGGCGATCCCAAAGGGCAGCACCGAGGCGGTGCGCCTGTTCCGACCCTCGATCTGTCGGATCCGGTCGCGCAACGCCTCGAGCTGATGAGCTGCCGGACCGGAAATGATTCGCCTCGTGAGCACAAAACGGGAAGATAGTTCCCTAAATGTTCCTTACGGCGGCGAGAGTCAAGGCTCCTCCCGCGCGCCAAGACCAGCGACGTCAAGCACGCAGTAAGTCTGTTAATGTTCACCTTGAGTCGATGATCGAATCGATGGCCTTTTTTGGCGAGCCGTAAAGCGACATCGGATCGAGGGTGAACCAGGGCGCCTCGACACAGGACCCACTGAACTTGAAGGTCGGAGCCAGAACATGACCGAGGCGCTGGGGCGGGGACCCTGCGGCAGTTTGAATGCTCGGGTCGATCATGAGATCCGATCTCATGTTCGTGAAAACAAGGTACTCAAGCGGGCGCGGTATGCATTATGGAGACGCAGTCTGCGACGGCTGGCCGTTGGGCGAGGCGTGGGACAATATCTCGGGCTCTATCTGATCATCCTGATGATGGCTGTGGTCGCCGAATGGGCCGCAGCTCAGTATGGGGCCACTGCCCTGCCCGAATATTATGGCGAGGCACCCCGCGGCTTCCTGAAAGACGTCGGAAGTTATCTCCTAGCGGCTCAAATCGGCATTCTGGCGATCGTTTCGGTTGCGATAGGCGTTGTGACCCTCCTGTCGCAGAGAGACGATGGCGCGTCAGCCAATACGGATGTTCGCCTCTATTACGTTGAATCCTATTCGTATGAATTGACCGTCAGCGGCGTTGCCCTCCTGCTGATCCTCGCTGTGCAACTATATTGGCCATTGCAGCATGTCCTGCACGCAGTCGGACTCGGAAATCGCAATTATGTTTTCAAACTCGTTTTGTCGTCGCTGCACGTCCTTTGGTTTTGCCTGAATCTCGGGCTTTTCCTTCAATTCATCACAACCACGCTACGCTTCGTCGAGCCGAATTCCCGTGAGGCTTTGCGGGAGCGATACAGCGCAAATGAGATCATTCCGCGCGACGCGAAAAAGCGCCTGCTACGCGCGTTCTACATGGGCGGTCCTTCCCAGGTCTTCGGCGAACAGACTTTAAAAGATGGACCTACCATCTACTTCGGCTATCCGGCCACGATCGACGAGAGCGTCAAGCCGGAGGTAACAAGGACAGTCCAATCCCCTGTTAGGCTGCGCGATGTACGCATGCGACCGCTGGTTTGGGTGCTTAAACGCTGGCAAAAGCGGGTGCGATCGCGCCCGCAACGCGACGCTAAGTTCGGGCGGTCTCTCTGGGACGACTACATAGCGATCGTCCCTAACTTTGAGATCGAATACGACGGTAGCTGCGATCTTGTCCGCCTCCGCAGCGAGGTTGGGCTTACCAGGCTTGAAAAATGGGTCGTTCGCCGTTGCTTCGTGTTCGCAGCGAGCCCGACGCGCGATGACGATCTGCCCGCACCCGAAAATTTTCTGAAACAGTTGATCGATAAGGTCGTCAAGCAGACGGAGGCTTCCTCGACGACCGGCTTTGACGCCGCTCTCGATGAAGTCGTCCGATACCATCGCTTTGTTCTGGGCGCGCAAAACACGACTGACAACACCGGCGCACCCCTAAATCTCGCTGAAATCGGGGGTTATTTCTCACGACCCGACGCAAACTGGATCCGCGAATATCGTCGCGTGTTCGCTATCGCAGCTGACAAGATCGGTAGCGATACCTACTTCGTCGATCGTCTAAGCCACCTCGCTGAGTTACTCGTCCCTGAAGACGGCCTTCATTTTTCCCAGCGCGTGATCCAGACCGTGCTCGAGCTCGGTGTCCACGAAGTCATTTCACTTGAGGATTGGCTGACGAAGCGCGCCGTCGTGGGACCCGCTGTGGAAGGCATAGGGGTATCAACGACCCTCACCGGATCAGACAGCCGGGCCTACGAAAAGGTCCTGATTGAGCTTGTAGGCGCCTGGGAAAGGCTTGCTCACACGCTGATTTTCTCGTTCGGGGTAAAGCGGCGACCGAGCGACAATCATTCTGCGGCCCAGTGGACCGCCTTTGCCAAGGGATTTCCGGTCTTCCAAACGCATTTGCAATATGCCGCTTACTTTCTTGTCGCTGCTGTCTGGAACGACGATGTGCAAGGTACCGAATGGTTTCGTGACCTTCTCTTGCGCTGGCCGCAGCCTTTCTACGCGATCCTTCAAAGCGCGTACTTCTTCAAGGCGCCGCTGGTTCTCCTACCCGACCTCACCCGGCAGGACTGGCTGGAGGTGCAAACCGCGGTGTCTGCACGGATGACCTTTCCCCAGGGAGAACCTGCACCAGGGCCGGTCTCGGGCATCATATTGTGGGAACTGCACTGCGACGTGATCTGCGTTGTCGGCCTGGTCTCGCTCTTTTGGTATGTGAGCCAGCAGCAACCTTCTGCCACAGCGGCGCGTGCCGCTGTGTCTACGCTACGGCGGGAGAAGCGGGAAGATAGCGGTTCCGATCTCATCGCCATGCCGCGGAAGTCGGAATTCAGGCTGCTCTTCGATTTCGCCATTCGGTACGCGCTCAATCCGCGTTTCGCCGGTTCCCGATACAGCGCCACCATCGATGAACTTGTGCAGTCGCTGACCCGGCTTGCATCACCGCGAATGGTCTCCGGGCGTGTCTATGGGGGCTACGGAATTGGCGGCTTCGAGACGCTTAGCGTGATGTTATTGGCGGCCCTGGCCGCCAATCTGCCGGAGCAAGGCGACGACGGTGTGGGAGAACTAGTCGAAGTTCTGAGTTCCGACCCTCTATTCGACGACGATAAGGCCATGCGGACGTTTGTCTGGTCTATCCAGCAACTGGTCCAGACGTTGGATACTGCCGCGCCGGACGACGCCTATGCCAAAGCAATCGGGGTTTTTGGTAGGCAACTGGACATTCCATCGGCCACGGCGCGCCTTAGAGGCATTCTCGCGGGAATTGTCGCTGCGTTTGAAGAGCTTCGGAAGGAGCGTCTGCGCAATGCCCCGCTCGATGAAGAACGGATCGCCCTCGTGCGCCGCCGCATGTCGGCTGCAGTCATGGCACACGGACCGATGATCTCGTGCTTTACCAACTATCCGATACATCGGGATCGGAGCGGCACGATTCCGGTTCAGGAGGCCGAGACGGGCGTTATCGACAGAGGCATGTTTGTCACTCCCGAAATGTCCGAGGCGGACTTCGACGATCTCCCCGATTTTCTTGTTCGCGCAATCCGTATGAGTCTCTCCAACCTCGTCTGGCAAGAGCTCTACCATCGACCAAAGCGTGTGATCCCGGTCGATATCTCGGCGTCGACGGACGAATTTTGGCAACGGGTCGTTCAGGAAGCGCCCACAGTGGGAGCCGAGCCAATCATTTTGGTGCCATACCCCCGTGTTGGCGATCAGGTCACATCGGCCACCATCGGCGGTCGGGAACTAGCTGGCTTGACCGTCTCGCGCATCGCCGGCACGCCGAGTGGGGAAGGGACGGGCTATTTGGGAACGATACAGGGCGTGCATATTTACAGCCTCCCTGTCCTATCGACGCAGGCGCTCCTCTGTTCGCGTTTGCTCTTGCGGGAAATAGAATACGGCGTGGTTCACGATCCGGACGATATAGTCGGTTTCGAGTTCCTGCAGGCCGACGATCCGAGGAGCAGCCAGGTTCGCTTGCCGTTTGCACAGCGTCTAACCTGGGGGGACGAGTCCATTGTCGAATTCTCGCTCGTCACTGACTCAGACGCTTAACGAAGCGCATCATTATTCGTCCTCACATCACAGAACGACACCATCGATTACCATTCTGAAGCCTTCTTCAAATCGGCGCTCCCCACATCGAGCAGGAGGTCGACGATCGAAAAGTTCGTCTCGATGAAGTCCTTCAGCTTTCCGGCGCCCATCTTCGCTTCGTCCAGGTGATTCCAGAGGTTGTTTTGGCCTAGCAGCGCTTTGAGTCGGTCGAGGCCTGCTGCTTTGAGGGCCTTTGAGAAATCCTCCTCCTTGCTATCGACCAGCTCGTCGATCGTGATCGAACGTTCCTCAATGCGGTGAGCGATCAGCCCGACGTCGCAATACCAAGGCATGAACAACTCGTTAGTTTGCTTGAGAATATCGGGGAGCGTTTCCCTCCCTTGTGCGGGGGTGTCCGCATCTTCCGGGAGCATGAACTCCGATTTCAAAGCCAGCGTTTGGACATCCTCGTAGCGGAGACCGTCGAGCGGGATGAGGCCGCGCTCCAGCAGCACGGCTAGCCAGTCCAATCCGACCCCTTTGAACGCCATGAACTGGCGTAGCTGCAGGTAAAGGCTCGCATCGATCGATTGGATGATGTTGGAGAGATGGACGATCGAGTCACCCAGCGATAGCAACTGCTCGCGCTGCCGCGACACCAGTTCGTGGAGATAGATGCCGTCATATCCAATGAGATATTCCGTCGAGCGGGCGAGGTGCGCCTCGTTGGCCGCGACAGCCTGCAGCGTTGCAAGAATCTGCTCGCCCGTGACGATGCATTCGTTCAGGCGCAGGTACACTAGGTTGAGCAGTTGGCCGAGGTGCCGCTTTTTCTTCGCGTCCTGGAACCCCTTGAGCGTCTCGCCGATCTTGATCCCACCGAGAACGGTGGTGATCGTCGTGGCGGCGGCGGCGAGTATGCTCAACATACGGACATCTCCGATCTGGCCATGGACAGGCTCGTCTCGAAGCCGCCGGCATGGACAGGCGACGGGACTAGGGTACGCCGCGACTATAGGGCCGAAGGGGCAGGCATGGCACCATCGAAGGCGCGCCGGTTGCAATCGTGCCCCACCCGCCTAGACATGCGGGCACGCTGGACCCGAAACGGATGTACCCCCAATGCTGGACCCTCAGAAGCAGAAGATCCTCGCTACGCTGAAGCCGATCCTGGATGCCGCCGGCATTCCGGACCCGGACATGAGCCGGTTCTATGTTGGCAAGACCAGCATCGTCGAGGAATCCAACTATAATGGCTTGAGCCAGGCCATCATCGATCGCGACATGCCGGCGATCGCCAATGTGATGACCCTCGACCACTATACCAAGCCGGCTGCCGGCAGGAGCATCATCGAGAGCCAGGAATTCCGGCTCGCGCAACTGACCTATCGCGTGCCCGAAGGCGAATTGCAGACGTTCGCGAGCGAACACGGCCTGACCGGTTACGTGGATGCGGCCGGGAACCACACCCCGTTCTTCAAGGAGGCCGCGGACAATCTGTTCTTCGGCTCTTTCACCGTTCCTCCTGTAAACGACCATCACTGGGCTGGCTTCGGGGAGAATGGAACCGGCTATCGGCTGCGCCTCGAGGTTAAAGCAGGCCGGGGGGGCCAACTTCGCGAAATGCGTTACCAGGGGCCGGTCACCCTGCAGAAGCAGATCGACAATGCCCTGCGTGATGCTGGATTGCCCCGGCTCCTGGTGAAGTCGGTGTCGCGCATCGGAGCATTCTATCTGCCGGTCATATACGACGTGGAGGGCGAAGTTCGGCTGCTTGCCAAGCGCTTCGACGAGGCGCCGTCGCCCGTCATAAGCGGCCCGCAGGGAGAATATTGGCCCATCCCGATCGGGCAGCCGAACGACACGGCGGAGATGAAGCTCACCGAGATCGGCGTGAAGAACCTGGATCCAGACATCGTGCGGGCCCGTTTGGCCGCGAAAGGCATTGCCACGCCCGTCGTTCAGGACTGATCGGACGAACCAGGAGGTTTGGGCGTTGCCCTTCGGGCCGCGTGCTACTCGCCGCGCGCGGCTCGCCGAGCCCGGTCGGTCTCGGCCTGGCGGTTTTGCCCGCTAACGCAGGGTTCGATCGATACGGGACGATTTCTCTGTGGGGGAGAGAGAGCGAGAGATGCGCTGGCACTTCGTGGCGGGTCAGGAGCCGAGAGAGAGTCTTTCGGCGCCCGTCGCGGAGAATCGTGATGACGACGTCTGTTCAGAAAATCGAGCTCGATCAGGCAAGAAACATTCCCTTCAACCAGCTGCGCCTCAGCCAGTCTAACGTCCGCCGGATCAAGGAAGGCGTATCGCTGGAGGAGCTGGCCCATGACATCGGCCGGCGCGGGCTGCTGCAAAGCCTCAATGTTCGGCCTGTGCTGGATGACACCGGCGCTGAGACCGGCGTCTTCGAGGTGCCGGCCGGCGGCCGCCGCTACCAGGCCCTCGGCCTCCTGGTCAAATGGAAGAAACTGTCGAAGACGGCGCCCGTGCCGTGCGTCGTGAAGAGTGCGTCGACACCGATCCTGGCGGAGGATGATTCGCTGGCGGAGAATATCCACCGGGCGCCCCTCCATCCGCTCGACCAGTTCCGCGCCTTCCAGGCGATGCTGGCCAAGGGCCAGAGCGAGGAGGAGATCGCCGCGGCATTCTTCACGACCGTTCAGGTGGTGAAGCAGCGCCTCAGGCTCGCCGGGGTGTCCGAGAAGCTGCTCACGATCTATGCCGAGGACGGCATGTCGCTCGAGCAGCTCATGGGCTTCACCGTCAGTGACGATCACGCGCGTCAGGAGCAGGTCTGGGAGGCGCTCGAGAAAAGCTGGTCGAAGGAGCCCTACCAGATCCGCCGCATGCTGACCGAAAAATCGGTCCGCGCCTCTGACCGGCGGGTTCTGTTCGTCGGCATTGAGGCTTACGAAGGCGCCGGCGGCGTGGTCATGCGCGACCTCTTCCAGGCAGATGGTGGCGGCTGGCTCGAGGATGTCGGGTTGCTCGCCACGCTGGTGGCGGAAAAGGTGAAAACCGCGGCCGAGACGATCGCTGCCGAAGGCTGGAAGTGGATTTCGGTCGATATGGAGTTCCCCTATGGCCATGCCAACGGGCTGCGCGCGCTGGCCGGCACTCCGGCCGACCTCACCGAAGAGGAGCAGGCGGAGTACGCGGCGCTGCAGGCTGAGTACCAGAAGCTCGAGGCCGAGTATGCCGATGCCGACGAGATCCCCGAGGACGCCGTCGACCGGCTCGACGCGCTTCAGGAAAAGCTGGCGGCATTCGACGATCGACCGCTCGTCTATGCCCCGGCGGATATCGCTCGCGCCGGCGTCTTCGTGAGCATCGGCGGCGACGGGACCTTGTCGGTCGATCGCGGCTACGTGCGTCCGGAGGACGAGCTGCCGGATAATGTCGATGGCGAGACCGGCGAGATTCTTGAGGACCAGAGCGACGAAGCAGGTGGCGCCAAGTCCGGTGAACCCGTCATCCAGCGCGCGGTGATTACGATCGGCGGCCAGACGGAGCCAGAGACCGAAGAGGACGAGGGCGACGGCATCCGCCCGTTGCCGGAGCGCCTGGTGATCGAGCTCACGGCGCACCGGACCTTGGCGTTGCGCAATGAAGTGGCGCTCCGTCCGGATGTCGCCCTGACCCTCCTGCTGCACAAGCTCTGCGTCGACCTGTTCCGGTTTCCGAGCTATGGCACGTGCATTGAGGCGTCTGTCCGGACCGTTCATTTCCCGGTCCAGGCGGCTGGGCTCAGGGAGTGTCTCTCCGCTAAATCGGTGGAGGAGCGCCATTCGGCCTGGGACGCCGAATTGCCCAAGGACCACGACGCGCTGTGGGATTGGCTCGCCGCCCTGGACGAGGCCAGCCGCCACGCCCTGCTCGCCCACTGCGTCTCATACGGGGTCAACGCGCTCTATGAGAAGCCCAATCCGTTCAGCGGACACGGCATCTCCGAGCACGGCCTCGAGCGGCGCCTGGCCCAGGCATACCGGCTGGCGCGCGCGGTCAATCTGGACATGGTCGAAGCGGGCTGGCAGCCGACGGTCGACAGTTATTTCGGCCGGGTCACGAAGCAGCGGATCCTCGAAGCGGTGCGTGAGGCCAAGGGCGAGCAGGCGGCGCAGCTCATCGACCATCTGAAGAAGGGCGACATGGCGAAGGAGGCGGAACGCCTGCTCGAGGGCACGGGCTGGCTGCCCGAGCCGCTGCGCGGCGCTCTTGACGATGGGGCGGGTGACGACCCTGCCGCGGCGCTGCCGGACTTCCTGTCAGATGCTGCCGGCGAGGTCGAACCCGTCGCGCTCGCCGCCGAATAACCGCCCAACCCACCAAGCAACTCTGAAAGCCCGGCCCCAGTGCCGGGCTTTCGCATTTTCGGAGGTCATCATGGCCAAGTTCACCATTGAGACGACATTCCGCCTGCCCGTGTACCGGCAGCGAACCTACGAAGCCGATAGCTTCGCCGAGGCCTGCCAGCGTGCGATCGAAGACGACGACTGGTCGGCGCAGAAGCACGACTATGACAGCTCGGGCCCGACGCATGTGACGGGGGCCTGGGAGGGTGCCGGTACCGCCTACGCCGCGCCGGCCTTGCCAATTCCTGGTCAGTTCCGCGAACCCCTGCAGCGGCGGGCGGATTTGTTCGAGGTCATGCTCGGAATGCTGAAGATACTCGCTTATGCCGACGATCTGCAGGCGCCCAACCTGCCCACGTGGTTGCCGCGTGCCCAAGCCATTATCGCCAAGGCCGAGGCGGTCCTAGCCAAGGCGCCCGACCCGGATTCGGGTTCGACCGGAAGGGCGGGTGCTGCCTATATCGTCCTCGAACTGCGGGTGGATCGCGTCCGCCAGGTGATCGGGTCGATCCTGGAGACCGATCCAGATCTCTCGGAAATCCCAGTCCAGGCGGTGAGCGACAAGGACATCCTCCTGGCCTGCACGACGGTCAGCACGCGGATGGATCTGGCGGAGCGGATCGAAGGCGCCGAATTCCGGGCCGCGCTGATGGCGATCGGCATTGCCGAGGCCCATCCGGTAGGGCCGGACCATGGCTGAGATCGTCGAAACCACCGTCTATCGCCTCGACGAGCTCGATGAGGCGGCAAGGAGCCGGGCACGCGACTGGTATCGCGAGCGCGCGTTTGATCGCGATTGGCACGAGGTCGTGTTCGAAGATTTTGCGCGGATCTGCGAGATCCTCGGGGTCCATCTCAAGACCAGCCCCGTGCCGCTCGTGGGCGGCGGTACCGGCTCGAAGCCCCGGATCTATTTCCGGGGTTTCTGGTCCCAGGGCGACGGTGCCTGCTTCGAAGCCTATTACCGCTATGCAAAGGGCGCGGGCGCGGCGATCCGCGCGCACGCCCGGGACGACACGGAGCTTCACCGGATCGCCGACGCATTGCAGTCGGTTCAGTCGCGCAATTTCTATCAGCTCATCGCCGACGTTACCCATCGCGACCGCTATTGCCACGAATACAGCATGGCGATCGCGGTCCATCGGGACTCCAACAACTGGCAGGAGATGACCGGCGACGCCGAGGAGGACGTGATCGAGGCGCTCCGCGACCTGGCTCGTTGGCTCTATCGCCAGCTCGAACGCGAATTCGAATACCAGACCTCGGACGCCGTGATCGACGAAGCGATCGCCGCGAACGGCTACACCTTCACCGAATCCGGGTGCCGGTTCGGCTGAAACTGGCTTAACCTCTTCGCTTATGGAGGTCGAACATGTCCGACCTTTCCTCGCCGTTCGATTTTGAGAAGCCGGCCGCGTATTGCCGGACCGCCAAGCGCGCGTTTCATCAGGCTGCGCGCCGGCAGCTCGTCTGTCTCGCTGACACGCTCGACCTGCCGGCGGGCGCCTACAGCATTCGCCGGCATAGGGGCCGCATGGGGCGTTCCGGGCAAATCATCCTCCATGGCGGGCGGATCTATGTGCAGGTCTCCCAGCCGAAGTCCAGTCATGACACTGGGGTGATGTTCCGCAGCTGCCAGGGACGAAATGGTTTCGATGGCAGCAGACAGAACTACGCGCCCCTAGACCTGTTGAACCAGCCGGAGGCGCTTGCTCGCCGCATTCGGGAGTATTGCCGGGTCTGATCGTTCATTAAGCTGAGCACGCAACCTGGGCCGCACAGGAGAGTGAGAGGGATGCCGGGAGGGGTTTGAGCCGGCGGGATCGAGAGAGAGCGCCCGCGGCTCGTCCCATCCGCTCTCCCGAGGTCTTCTCCATGACATCACTGCCCGTCGCCGCGGCTTCACCGGCTGCAACCGCCGAACTCGACTTCTCCGCCGGCATCGCTACAGCCGCGCACCTCATTCTTCTCGATCTCGAACGCGGCGCCCGCATCGACGCCGTAACCCTGCGCACGGCGATGGAGACGGCCTTCGGGGCTTCCGATGCCGCCGGCGCCTGGGACTGGAAGGCCGCCTACGATGCCTGCGAGGCGGCGACCGTCCTTTTCTTGCGCAAATACGGCCCCGCCATCCGCGCCAAATGCCGCACCCTGGCTGCAATGCTGCCCATGCTGCAGCGGATCGCGGTCCTGCTGCCGACCCACACCCGCCGTTCCCAGGAGAGCCAGGCCTTCCAGCAATTTTCGACACCCGTTCCTCTGGGCTTGGTCGCCGCCGTGGCAGCCTCCATCACGCCAACCGACCTCGTGCTGGAACCCTCGGCCGGGACCGGTCTGCTCGCGATCCTCGCGGAGCTCGCCGGCGGCGCGCTCGTGCTAAACGAGCTGGCGCAGGAGCGGGCAAATCTCCTGGACGATCTGTTTTTGGGAATGTCCGTGACCCGATTCGACGGCGCGCAGATCGACGATCATCTCGACCCGGCTATCCAGCCGAGCGTGGTCCTGATGAACCCGCCCTTTTCCGCATTGGCGAACGTGGATCGGCGTATGCCGGACGCGGCGCTGCGCCATGTCGGCTCGGCGCTGGCGCGCCTGAGCGACGGCGGGCGCCTGGTTGCGATCGTCGGCGCCGGCTTCTCGCCCGAGAGTCCGGCCTGGAGCACGGCCTTCGCGCGGCTCCAGGAGCGCGGCCGGATCGTGTTCTCCGCAGCGGTCGACGGCTCGGTCTATGCCAAGCACGGCACCACGATCGATACGCGGCTGCTCGTCATCGACAAGCAGCCTGCCGCCGACCCGACGGTGTTTCCCGGCTCGCCCGGCACCGCCCCCGATGTGGAGACGCTTCTGCGCTGGATCAGCGAATATGTGCCGTCGCGCTTGCCGATGGCGGCCGCCCTGCGCCCCGCAGTTGCGACGGCGGCAGCATCGCGGCCGCTGCGGGCGGTGGCGTCGCGAGCTGCGCCGGCAATGACGCTTTCAGGGCCGACCGGCATTGAACTCGCCTACGAGACGGTCGACTGGACGCCGGCAGATGGCGCCTGCCTGACCGACTCGCTTTATGAGGGCTATGCGCTTCAGTCGCTGCGGATCGCCGGGGCGCTGCCGCATCCGACCAAGCTGGTGCAGTCGGCGGCGATGGCCTCGGTCGCCCCGCCCAAGCCGTCCTATCGCCCCCATCTGCCCGCGACGGTGGTGACGGAGGGTTTGCTCTCGGACGCCCAGCTCGAAAGCGTGATCTATGCCGGCGAAGCCCATACTGGCCTTTTGCCCGGCGCCTGGACGGTCGACCGGACCTTCGACAATCTATCCGTTGCGCCCGAGCACGCGTCGAACGCAGTCCGCTTCCGCCGCGGCTGGTTCCTGGGCGACGGTACCGGGGCAGGAAAGGGGCGCCAGGTTGCCGGCATCCTGCTCGACAATTGGCTCAAGGGCCGCCGTCGCGGCGTCTGGATCAGCAAGTCCGACAAGCTGATCGAGGACGCGCAACGCGACTGGTCGGCGCTCGGCATGGAACGGCTTCTCGTCACCCCGCTGTCGCGCTTCCGCCAGGGCACGGAGATCCGGCTGGCGGAAGGAATCCTGTTCACGACCTATGCGACGCTGCGGTCGGAGGAGCGTGGCGAGAAGCTCTCCCGCGTCCAGCAGATCGTCGATTGGCTCGGCGCCGAGTTCGAAGGTGTCGTGGTCTTCGATGAAGCCCATGCGATGGCGAACGCAGCCGGCAGTAAGGGCGAACGGGGCGAGCAGGCGGCGTCCCAGCAGGGCCGCGCCGGGCTTCGCCTGCAGCATGCGCTGCCCAATGCCCGCATCGTCTATGTCTCTGCGACCGGCGCTACCACCGTCCATAATCTCGCCTATGCGCAGCGCCTCGGTCTCTGGGGCAGCGAGGATTTTCCGTTCGCGACCCGAACCGAGTTCGTCGAAGCGATTGAGGACGGCGGCGTCGCCGCAATGGAAGTGTTGGCCCGCGACCTGAAGGCGCTCGGTCTCTACGCGGCCCGCTCGCTTTCCTACGAGGGCGTCGAATACGAGTTGCTCGAGCACGCACTTTCGCCGGAGCAGATCCGGATCTACGATGCCTATGCTGGCGCCTTCGCGATCATCCACAACCATCTCGACGCCGCGATGCGTGCCGCCAACATCACCGGCGAGGAAGGGACGCTGAACGCGCAAGCGAAGTCCGCCGCGCGGTCGGCCTTCGAATCCGCCAAGCAGCGCTTCTTCAACCACCTGATCACGGCGATGAAGACGCCTACCCTGATCGGCGCGGTCGAGCGCGATCTTGCCGACGGCCATGCCTCGGTCATCCAGATCGTTTCGACCGGCGAGGCGCTGATGGAGCGTCGCCTCGCCGAGATTCCGACCGACGAGTGGGGCGATATCCAAGTCGACATCACCCCGCGGGAATATGTGCTCGATTATCTGGCCCATTCCTTCCCGGTCCAGCTCTACGAGCCCTTCACCGATTCCGAGGGCAATCTCTGTTCGCGCCCGGTCATGCGCGACGGCCAGCGCGTCGAATGCCGCGAAGCGGTCGGCCGGCGCGACGCGCTGATCGAACGCCTCGCCGCGCTGCCACCGGTACCGGGCGCGCTCGACCAGATCGTTCAGCGGTTCGGCACGGACAGGGTGGCGGAGGTGACCGGGCGCTCGCGCCGCGTGGTCCGCCATGGCGACCGGTTGCGGGTCGAGAACCGCGCAGGCTCGGCCAATCTTGGCGAGACCGCCGCCTTCATGGATGACGTGAAGCGGATACTCGTCTTCTCCGATGCCGGCGGCACTGGCCGCTCCTACCATGCCGAATTGTCGGCCAGGAACCGGCGGCTGCGCGTCCATTACCTGCTGGAGCCGGGCTGGAAGGCGGATGCCGCCATACAGGGGCTTGGCCGCACCAACCGGACCAACCAGCTGCAGCCGCCGCTGTTCAGGCCGATCGCCACCAATGTGAAGGCCGAAAAGCGCTTCCTGTCGACCATTGCCCGGCGCCTCGACACGCTGGGCGCGATCACGCGCGGCCAGAGGCAGACTGGCGGGCAGGGGCTGTTCCGGCCCGAGGACAATCTCGAAAGCCAATATGCGCGCGACGCGCTTCGCCGGCTTTACCTGCTGATCGTCGCCGGCAAGGTCGAAGGCTGTTCGCTGCAGACGTTCGAGGAGAATACCGGCCTCAAGCTCATGGATGCCAACGGCATCAAGGACGATCTGCCGCCGATCACGACCTTTTTGAACCGCCTCTTGGCGCTGACGATCGACCTGCAGAACATCCTGTTCGCGGCGTTCGAGCAGCTGCTGACGGCGCGGATCGAGGGTGCGATTGCTTCCGGCACCTATGATGTCGGCTTAGAGACGCTGACCGCCGAGAGCTTCACCGTCACCGGCCGGCAGACGATCTACACGCATCCCGCAACTGAAGCGGAAACCCGGCTGCTGACGATCCAGCAGCGCCAGCGCAATCGGCCGATGCCGCTCGGGGAGGCGCTGGCGCATCTGGGTGACCCGCGCGCCATGCTGCTTGTGAACGAGCGCTCAGGCCGCGCCGCCGTCCAGATTCCGACGGTTAGCGTCATCCTGGATGACGGCGAAGTCGAGCGGCGGGTGCGGCTGCTGCGTCCGATGGAGGCGCCGAACGTCCCGCTGAAGATGATGGCGGAAAGCCATTGGATCGAGGCCGAGCAGCAGGTTTTTGCCGAGGCTTGGCAGGCTGAGGTGAATTCCGTGCCGGAATTTACCCACAGCATCATCCACATTGTCGCCGGATTGCTGCTGCCGATCTGGAAGCGTCTGCCGAACGAATCCAGCCGGGTCTACCGGCTTCAGACCGATGAGGGCGAACGGATCATCGGCCGCAAGGTCTCGTCGGCCTGGGCCGCCGGCGCGGTGGAGACCGGGTCGACGGCGTTGACCGCCGAGGCCGCGCATGTTGCGCTCCTCGAGGGCCGCACGATCCTCGATCTCGCCGAGGCCCTACAGCTCCGGCGCGTCCGAGTGATGGGCGCGAACCGGATCGAGCTCTCGGGGTTTACCGACACCATGCGCGATCGGCTGCGGGCATATGGTCTCTTCTCGGAGATCATTTCCTGGAAGCTCCGGATGTTCGTCCCGACAAACGCGGATGGCGTGGCGGTCCTGGAGAAGGTCCTCGAGCAGTATCCTGTCGCGCGGATCGGCGAGCGGGAGGCTGCATGATGGCCTCCTCCGCGGCCTACCTGGCGCGCCTTCTAGCGCGCGATGCCGAGGCGGTGTGCCGTCACTACCTCCCGAACGGGCGCCGTTCGGGAGGCTACTGGGTCGTTGGCAGCGTCGCCAACGACCCGGGCCGCAGCCTCTATGTGCGTCTCGTCGGGCCGGAGACTGGACGCCGCGCCGCCGGCAAATGGACCGACGCTGCGACCGGAGAACATGGCGATCTCCTCGATCTCATCGCCGCCCGCTGTGCGCTCACTGGCTTCGGCGAAACCGCCGACGAGGTGGGCCGCTTCCTGGCGCTGCCGCGGAGCGAGCCGGATTTTCGCGGCGCGCCACGCTTCATAGCCCCGTCTGCGGACAAAGTGGAAGCGGCTCGACGCCTGGTCGCGATGGCACGCCCGATTGCCGGGACTCTGGTCGAGATCTACCTCGGCACCCGTGGCATTCCGCTGCTGCCCGACCTCGATAGCCTTCGCTTTCACCCGCGCTGTTATTACCGGCCGGACAAAGGTCCTACCGAGACCTGGCCCGCGATGATCGCTGCTGTGACGGACTTCGAAGGGCGGGTGGCCGGCGCGCACCGCACCTGGCTCGATCGGTCGGGACTCGACAAGGCGCCGATCGAAACGCCGCGCCGCGCGCTCGGCGATCTTCTCGGCAACGGGGTCCGGTTCGGTGTGGCGGCCGACGTGATGGCGGCCGGCGAAGGCATCGAGACCATGCTGTCGTTGCGCGTGGTCATGCCTACGATGCCGATGGCGGCGGCCCTATCCGCCGCTCATCTCGGCGGCATCCTCCTGCCGCCAGGCCTGCGTCGTCTCTATATCGCGCGTGACGACGATTCCGCCGGTGACGGTGCGGTAGCCGCCCTGACCGAGCGTGCCGGGGTCGACGGTGTCGAGGCGATTGCCCTCACGCCACAGCGCGGCGACTTCAACGAGGACCTGCGTAAGCTCGGTGCCCGGGCTTTGGCTACGAAAGTTCGGCAACAGCTCGCACCGGAGGACGCAGCGCGTTTTCTGGTTCTGTCGGACTAGCCGGGAGTGGGAGGTGGCGGTACTCGCGGCTGCCACCGTATTGCATCGGTCCGCGTCTGCGAGTGTCGGCGAGAGCGCGCCCACGGCCTTCTGGAGAGGGCGACTGTGGCTGCAGGCGGTCCATCACCGCAATGCCGGTGGCCGGCTATTTTCCGCCGGCGGCCGTGGGCCGCCTTTGCATCGCCATACAAAATAGCCGCCCCTTCGGCATCCTCCGCTGACGCTTCGGCCGGTCGCTGTGCTCCCGGTGCGGCGCGGTCTCGCCCGCCGCCTTTGGTCGCCACGAAGGCCGCGATGGGCGCGGCCATGACCTACGGAGACAGCCGATGACGATGCCGCACGACGATGGCGAATTCGAGCCGCCGCACACCTCTTCCCCGACCGATCACGTCCTGACCGAGCTCCAGCTCTACGGCTATCGCCCGTTCCAGGACGAGCCGGATCCAAGGCCGTTACCTGAGCCTGAGCACCTCGTTAGCGCGGTCTCCGAAGTGTTCGCCGCCCTGGTGACCGCGCTGGCCGAGACCCGCCTCGAGCCCGACCTCGAAGATCTACTCTGGTCCGCCACCAACCTATTTCACCGCGCCACGGAGCGGGTCGAACGCGAGCTCGATAATAACGAGCTGGCGCAGCAGCGCAGCCAGAAGGAGCAGGACGGCTCCGAAATTCGCTCGGTCGAGCTCGAGCGCCTTACCGCCGAGGGCATGACCCTGATCGAACGCCGCGATTGCATGGAGCTGCTCCGCGACCAGGCCGCCGAGCAATTCGAGCGGCACACCCGCAGTACCTGGCGGCCACGGGCCGGATCTATGGTCAACCGCCGGATGCTCACCTCGGCGATGATCGACAGCCACGATTTTGTGGCGGCCCGCCAGAAGGCCGAGACCACCGTGCTCTATCCCGCCGGCCCGAAAGTCGCCTTGACCGGCGGTGCCGACTGCAACGATCACCACCTCATCTGGGACCGGCTCGACAAGGTCCACGCAAAGCATCCTGACATGGTGCTGATGCATGGCGGATCGCCGAAGGGCGCCGAACGCATCGCCGCCTGCTGGGCCGACAACCGCAAGGTGCCGCAGGTTGCGTTCAAGCCCGATTGGACGCGCCATGCGAATGCGGCGCCGTTCAAGCGCAACGATGCCATGCTGGATGTGCTGCCGATCGGCGTCATGGTGTTCCCCGGCACCGGCATCCAGGAGAACTTGGCCGACAAGGCGAGAAAGCTCGGCATCCCTGTCTGGAGATTTGGTGCGCACGAGATCCGGCCCTCGTGAACCGGCGGATTGATGAGCGGCGACTGGCAGTGCTGCTGGTCACCGCCCTATCGCAGCCGCCTTCCGAAGTCTTTTCTGAACTGTGCGACGCACCGACTGACAGCCGCCGAGTCGACGCAATAGTTGAGCGGAGCGGATTTAAGTTCGGCGTTGCTGGTCTTGAGCCACAAATCGACTTTATCGGCGTTATGGTCGATGGCCAGCACCTGCTCCCTCAAGGACGCACGATACGGTTCCATCCGATTCCGGTGCTGAGTCTCCGCGACCACGCGGTAATGCAGGTCCATAACCGACCGTTCCGCCGTGCGAAGTTGCTCGTCGCTGATACCGTCGGCTTCGCGCAGCGCCGAGCGAGTAGACCACCAACTCTCGGCGTCGTCGGAGGCAAGGTGTCGTTGAACAAGGTCGTGAAGGACCTGCTTGCGCGCACTGGCTTCCGCCTGGGCCTTTTGTTCAGCTTCCTGGATCCGGCGCGCCTCCGCGTCTGCCAGTTGCCGGCGCCGCTCCTCTCGCTGTGCTTCAAGCGGCAAATCCAGAAGGTCTTCGACCACCGGCCCTTTCGCGGCAACCATTGCCCCCAGCGCCTTGAGATGGCGCAATAACGCCTGGACTGGCTTACCGCCGGCCTCGATCACGGCGATCGGCGACGGCTGGACATCGGAATGACCGGTCACGAGCCACGTCTGCATATCGAATGTATTGGCGGCACCGACAGCGCCCATGAGGCTCGAAACCTGCCGCTCGACCTCACCGCGATCTTCGCGAATCTGCCTTATCTTTTGCGCCTTTTGCTTCGCTTCGGACGCTCTCGTGCTGTCCGCTTCAATCCCCATGCCGCCATTTTTGACCCAGCCTTGCGACCTCAGATGCTTGAGAAATTGGATGACACTGGCGGACGGCGATTGGAACTCCGGCTCGATCCGTTTGATCTCGGACACCAGGGCTTTATCCGAATTCACCGCCAGAAAATCGGCGACGACAAGTTGCTCTGCCGCAAGGAATTCGAGGATATCCTTTATCCAGAACCCCTTATTCCAAACCCGTGTCGTGAGCACAAATTCCTCGATCAGGGCCGACTGCCAGACCTGAAAGGGGACTGGAAAGCACTTGGTTCCAGCGAGGGGCAGCAGGGCTTGATCCAGTCCTGCGTCGCGGATTTCCTGTATTCGCGGGTCGTCGTATGCCGACGCGACCGCCACCTGTCTATAGGCTTCGGCGTAGCGCTGGGCTGCCGCTTGCCGTTGTGCCCGGTCGGCTGCGTCGCGAGCCTCTTGGGCGCGCTGACGCTCGCGCGCTCTTGCTTGCGCCGCGAGCGCGAGCTCCGCCTCGGCCTTGGCCTGCTTCGGATGGTAAAGCCAATAGCGGGGCGCGACATCCAAGACCTGGCGCGTCATTTCCTCCAGCGACGCATTCCTGGCGACGCTGGATAGGTCGATTTCGAAGGCGCTGATCTTGTTGGATCGAAGGTAATTGAGCTTCGCCTCCTCGCAGCCATGCGTCACCATAATTTCGATGAAGACAGGGCGCTTGCCTCTATGGGCAACGATGTCCGGCTGAATTGAATCGACGCGTGGTTCGGCGGAGATGCGTTCCAGCGGGCAGTCCATCGCATCGCGAAGGTGCCGGACTTCCGTACCGTGAGAGGCAACGACCTCTGGCAAAGTCACACGTTGGTGCTCTTCGAGGATTTGTTTCGCGAGCTTGTGGAGCATTGTTTCGAGGGCCGCGACGCATGCCGCCGTCGAGTGATGGGCAAAATGCGGCTCGACGCTGCCGCGATTTTTCGCCACCACCCGTGTTCCGCAACCTGGACAGACACAGTCACAAGCGAGCCCGTTGGCAACGGTGGAGATGTAGACAATCTTGCCGTCGGCATTTTGAGCGTACGCAAGCCTTATGGCCGCCCCAGCGGCTCCGGGTGGCACGTCACATTTCAAGCAAAGCACTTTCCGTCATGCGGTCCGCGGCAAGCCCGGTGGTCTTTCATACAATTTTACCGGATGCGGTCAACGGCTTCAACCAAGTGATGTTAAAGCGCGAAGCCGCATTATATAGTGTCCATGCGCCGCGGCGGATGGTGGAGGCGCTCCTTTGACCTTCTGTCATGGAGCGAACCACAATGTCTTTCTTTGGACTTATCTTGATCCTTGGCGGCCTGGGCTTCCTATGCTGGTTGCTCTTCGCACTCGCCATCTACGCACTTCCGGTTTTCGTTGGCTTGTCGATTGCTGTGCCGGCATTCCATAGCGGCGCTGGCTATGTTGGCGCCCTCGTGGTCGCCATGGTTTCCGCGGCTGTCGTGTTCGGAGCCGGCAAGTTCGCTATGACGAACGCGCGGAGTCCTATTTCGCGCTGGGTCATCGGTCTCCTCTATGCTGTCCCCGCGGCGATCGCCGGCTACCAGGCGACCCTGGGACTTGCGAGGATCGGTACCCCGTCGGAGGCTTGGTGCGTGACATTCGCGATCGTCGGTGCCGTTGTGGTTGGCGCGACCGCATGGCAGCGACTTGCCGGGATGACCGCCCCCGTACCGGCTCGAACTGTCGCGTAAAGCTCTGCGACATCGCCGGCTGCCGACACAATATCAGCCCGGGGAGCAGTTCCCGGGCCCGTCTGCACCACGCGATCGGTCCAAACCGTAGGGGAATGTCCGTCGACCTTTCGGATGATGGGCCAGCCTCGGGCGGGACGCATGCAGCGATTCCGCCCGACTTTCGCGGTGCGACTCTTGTGGCAACCGAAACGCCTGGTCTTCTCCCGAGGACTGTACGGGCCCGCACCACACGACCTCTCTCTGGCTTGATCTGGCCCAAGGACGGCTGCGCCTCGATCGTCTCTGCCGCAACGGGACCGTCTCGACTTTCTTCCCCTGGGCTGACGCCCATTCCTCGCGAGAACAAGAAAGTCTCCCCGTTTCCATCCTCCGCTGCGCTCCGGCCCGCCTGAGCGGGTGCGTCGCCGATCGCCTTCGGCCTTGCGATCGCCATCGAGGCCGCGGTGGTCGCGGGCTCGAAACAGCGAGGAGAAGTGACATGGCGAATATCGGTTCTTTCAAGAAGGTCGGCACTGAGTTCCAGGGCGAAATCGTCACCCTGAGCGTCCAGGCCAAAGGCGTCCGCATCGTTGCCGAAACCAATCGTCCGAACGAAGACGCCCCCACCCATCGGGTCTACGTCAATCGCGCTGAGATCGGGGCTGCCTGGTCGAAGCGCTCCGCTCAGGGCCGGGATTATCTGTCGGTCAAGCTCGACGATCCCTCTTTCACCGCTCCCATCTATGCGAGCCTGTTTGAGGAGGAGGGCGGCGATGGCTACTCCCTGATCTGGTCGCGCGGCCGCCGGCAGAGCGGCGACTAATCGGAATTCGCGGCGCCTCCTGATCAGGGGCGCCGCGTTCCCCTGAAGGCTCAAGTCCAGCCAGGCCGTCGCCTTCAGGTCTCGCTCTCGGTTCCGCCTCCCATCGCGACGCTAGGAGAACACTGCCGGCTGGTGGCGGTGCTGATGCGGGGACCGTCGGGACACACAGCCGCTGGCGCATACGTACCAGTTGGTCCCCACCAGCGCGGGCCGAGAGCGAATGGCCGTCGGTATCGAGCGGCGGAAATGCGAAACTCAGGGAGTGAAGTAAAATCCTGCTAAAACGACTCGGAGGAAGCCGTGACAGCCACGAATGAGAGCATCGATTCCACGACCCTGATGAGCCTGACGACACAGATCGTTAGCGCCTATGCGGGAAAAACAGCGCTCTCCCCGGCGCAGCTGAACGAGACGATCGCCGCCGTCGCCAATGCACTGCGCAGTGTTGGTGGCCGTGAAGTCGCGCCGCAGAATGCCGAACAGATGCCGGCAGTGCCGATCAAAAAATCGGTGACGGCGGAATTCATCGTCTGTCTGGAGGACGGCAAAAAACTCAAGATGCTAAAGCGGCACTTGAGGACTGCGTACGGTATGACCCCGGCAGAATATCGGACCAAGTGGGGCCTGCCCCACGACTATCCAATGGCCGCTCCAGCATATGCCGCGCGTCGGTCAACGTTGGCGAAGTCGATTGGCCTCGGAAAGTCGGCACCTGCCCGCAAGGCTGCGTCGAAACTAGGGGCCACAGCCAAAACTGCAGTGAAGCGCGGGCGTCCGAGGAAAGTGTCGCCGACCTCCGAACCAGGCTAAGCGCGGCAACTCGCCCCGCACGGGGCGAGTTGTTCAGTACGCGATCGGTTTACTTCTTTCCCTTGGCGGGCGCGTTCAGGGCGTCTTTCACGGCCTTGGCCGGCGTGAAAGACAGCTTCTTCGATGCCGCGATGGTGATGGCCGCCCCGGTGGATGGGTTGCGGCCCTCACGCGCGGGCCGGCTGGCGACCTTGAACTTTCCAAAGCCCGGGACCGAGATCTCCTCCCCCGCCGCAGCGGCATCTGCGATCGCCGCGAAGACAGTGTCGATAGTTTCCTTCGCATCGGTTTTGGTGATGCCACGCTTGGCGGCGAGATGCTCGGCGAGCTCTATTGTGTTCATTCGTAAATCCCTTTTTCCCGTGATTGAAGCGCGATCCTGCGCCTTGCGAGCGGTGGTTGGTCCCACGATTCGCGACCGCGATCAGACTCGTCGTGACCCCGTTCCGGGTCAAGTTGGAACCTCAAAGAGCGCAGTTTGCCTTGTCTCGGCAGTTGCTGGGCAGGCACGAGCCCGACAACCGAGCCCAACCGGAGACAGGGGCCTCGTCTCGTCTTGCCCATCCTACCAGCCGGAACGAAGCGACGGTCAAGGATGCGCGGTCCCCCCAAAATGCTGCGCATTTTGGCTCCCCCACGCCCCGCTTCGCGGCGCCTGCGGCGTCCCTGACCGCCTCTCCGCCGACTGCTCCGTGAGCCTGTCCTCGATGTGGAGGGCGCTTCACCACGGAGATCATCATGACGCTTTCGACCATCCATCCGCACGCAGAATTCGATCGTTATCCGCTCTTCCTGAGCACCATTCGCGAGGAATTTCCCGACGACTGCGAGGTGATCGCGAGCGACATTATCGATGCTGAATTGGGCGACTTTTGCTGGGAATCGCGCATCGCGGAACGGTCGAACGGTATCATCGAGACCTTCGATTACGATGAGTGCGAGGAGCGCGAAGAGGTATCCATTCTCGGATATTTCCGTGGTCAGTACCTCGTGGCGACATGCGTTCTGGATGGCGATCGGCACCTCCGCTGGATGCCGAAGGTTCGCCATTTCGATGCGCTCACGGATGCGGAAACAGCTTTCCTCGCACCCAGTTGAGGGTGCCTGGCGGGGGCGGCGCAGCGGCGTCGCTCCCGCTTAATTGATGCGTACTCGGCCTCGTCACCGTTGGTGCAGCATGATCGAGCATAATTGGGATGGTTAGGGAATATCGGGCGGTCGGGTCGGAAGCGAAGGCAAGATTAAGGGCTGTCTCTACGAGACAGCTAAGTGGTGGTCTGCACATCTTTTTTCTTAGAGATAGGCTGATAGTGGCTGGAGATATTCTGCCGTAAGTGACTGATATAAATATCATCTATGGAGATATTTAAGATCGGAGCTAAATTGCCATCTGACTAGCGGTCACCACCGCAGGACGCTCCCACAGCATGGCCAAAGATGACGAATTCGAGCCCAGGCTCGGCAAGATCCGATCGCCCTCTGGGGCGCGCGGGCGGAAGTACCTGCATCGTGTACTTCGTGCAGCCGCGTTGGCAGGGGGGCGACGGAGCGGTGGCGCCAGCAAGTTTCATGGCAGTCAGATCGGTCGAGGCGCGAGTGTCGGCCGGCTACTGTCGTCGCGAGATCGTTATGCGGCTTTTCGCGGTCGTCGGGTCGTCGTCAAAGCGCGGAGCATCAAGCTCGCCGCCAACGGGCAAAAGGGTGCCGTGGCCCATCTGCGTTACATCCAGCGGGATGGCGTTACCCGGGACGGTCAACCCGGGCAGCTCTACTCCGCCGATCAAGACCGCGCCGATGGCAAAGCGTTTCTCGCAAGGGGCGAGGGCGATCGGCATCAATTCCGCTTCATCGTGTCGGCGGAGGATGGCGCCGAGTATGAAGACCTGAAACCACTGACGCGCCGGCTCATGGCGCAAGTCGAACAGGACCTCGGCACCAAGCTCGATTGGGTGGCGGTAGATCACTTCAATACAGGCCATCCACATACCCACATCATGGTGCGCGGTAAGACCGACCGCGGGGGCGATCTGATTATCGCCCGTGAGTATCTGACCAGCGGCATGCGCGAGCGGGCGGCCGAACTGGTGGCGATCGATCTCGGACCGCGTACCGATCTCGAAATCGAGAACCGGCTCCGAAGCGAAACTGGGCAGGAGCGTTTGACCGACATCGACAAGCGCCTGTTGCGCGACATGGACGGCGATCGGGAGATCTCGGCCGCCGACCGCGATCCCTTCCAGCAATCGGTGCGGGCAGGACGCTTGCAGAAGCTAAAAGCTCTCGGCCTGGCTGAAGAGGTTGGGCCCGGGCGCTGGCGGTTGAGCGACGGGCTAGAGGATACCCTCCGCCGAATGGGCGAGCGCGGCGACATTATCCGGACGATGCAGAGGGAGTTCTCGGAGAAGGGCCTGATCAGAGCTCCGGGCGACTATGTCATTTTCGATCCGGCCGAATCCGCCGGCACGACGATCACGGGCCGCGTTGTTGCCCGTGGTCTCACGGACGAGCTCAACGACCGGCATTACCTGATCATCGACGGTGTCGATGGCCGCAGCCATTACATCGACATTGGCAAGGGAGAGGAAACGGATCCGATCCCGAACGGCGGTATAGTCGCGATAGAACCGAAGCCAGTCGAGGCGCGCGCGGCTGATCGTACGGTCGCTGAGGTGGCCGCAGCCAATGACGGGCGATATTCCGTCGATCTGCACCTTCGGCACGATGCGACCGCAACCGAGTGTTATGCGGAAGCTCATGTCCGCCGGCTTGAGGCGATACGGCGGCTTTCGGGGGGCGTTGAGCGCGAAGCCAATGGGACCTGGATCATCGCCCCGGATCACCTCGAACGCGCCGCTGCTCATGAGAGCAAAATGGCCAGGGATGCGCCGATCACCGTGCGACCGCTTTGCCGACTGCCGCTGGGCCGGTTGGTTGAGAGCGAGGGAGCGACCTGGCTCGACCGCGAATTGACTGCCGAAGTGCCTACATCACTTCGCGATGCTGGATTCGGCCGCGAGGCGCGACAGGCGCTGGACCGCCGGCGCCAGTGGCTGATCGAGCAAGATTTGGCGCGTGAGGAGCAGGACCGGACCGTCTATCGAGCGAACATGCTGGGCACTCTGCGGAGGCGGGAACTCAATCAAGTTGCCGGTCAGCTCGCGGGGGAACTGGGGTTGAATTATTCGGAGGCGCAGACCGGTCAGCCAATCGAGGGTATCTACCGCCGTCCGGTGGACCTGGTTAGCGGTCGGTTCGCCGTCATCGAGAAGGCGCGCGAATTCACGCTCGTGCCGTGGCGGCCGGTCTTGGAGCGCAGTCTCGGAAAGCAGGTCTCCGGAATTGTCCGCGGTGACTCAGTTTCCTGGACGATCGGCCGGCAGCGTGCAGGCCCGTCCGTTTAGCTGTGTCTGCTGGCATTGGTCACGTGGCGCGGCGAGATGTGGGCTTATTCGAGAAGGGCCCGTGATCCCGTCGGCAAATCGCGGCTGCAAGTGGTAATGTTGCTGCCCCGAGTCGCAAACCTTTTTAATGGCTGCCATGGCGAAGCATCTGACGCCCAGTCAGATTCTGGGTGAGATAGGAGAGGCCGCCGCCCGCCTGCGGTTTCTTTCGATCGGCTTCCAATTTGACGCGCGATCGCGTTTGGAAGCGGGCATCGATGCTATTGCCGAAGTCATGGATAAGGGCCAACCGCTGGCGCGCATGATTGCCGTTCAGGTTAAAGCGCGAGAGGGCGGAGCCTATGTCGGCGAAAATGCCGACACCTTCAGCTATCTCCTTCGCTTTGAAGATCTTGATTACTGGCGCGGTTCAAATCTTCCCGTGATCATCGTCCTGTATCGAAAATCGGATGAGACCTTTTTTTGGCAAGCCGTGCCGAATGGTCTTGTGGACGGCGAGCGGCGTCTGCAGTTCGTCAAATCGCGCGACGCTCTCGATCGGAATGCCGTTGATAGACTGGCAGCGCTGACGGTTCCGAAGGCCGGTTTCGGCTATTACGTCCCTCCATTGGGGGGTGGCGAAGAGGCGCTCGTCAACGTCCTGCCAATCATTCTGCCTACAGAAATGTTCGTGGCGACCACGCAATACACGGCAGATAGAGCGATTTCGTTGCTGCTCGATGCCGAAGAGCCCGCGCGATTTGATTGGGTAATTCGGGGAAGCGAGTTCTGGTCGTTTCACGACCCGCGCACGTCCTCTTGCGAACAAATAGTCGATATCGATCAAGTTGAAGGGATTGAGACTGAAGCGCTTGCCTCGCACGAAGACCTGGACGAACAAAATAACTTCGCCTTCCTGCTGAAAAATGCACTGAAGCAGCAGGTCCACACGGATCTCGCCTGGAGCAAAGATCAAAAGCTTCTGTATTTTCGAGCGCTTAACGCAAACGAGCCACGCACGTTCGCCTACAAGGCGTCGAAAAAGCGCACTGACGCCGACGTCGTAAACGTTTCACTAAGCAAGAAGGAGGAAGGGCGCGTCGAATTTGTGCGGCACCATGCCTTTGTTCCACGGTTCGAGCGGCTCATCGATCAATGGTATTTGATCGTCAATCCCACGTACTACTTTACGACAAATGGCTTTATCCCGCACTCGCACCCGGCTGCGTTGTTGTCAGGGAAGAAGCGATTGGACAACAGCGCGTCGCTTCGTGGTCAGGTGATCATGTGGCATCGTTTCCTGACCCGTGGACAGGAGCGGGTGGATGGGCTGTTCGCAGAACCTGACCTCCCGACGCACAATCTCCAGTTCGGCGAGCCTCCCACCATCACGCTGGCTACCCGCGTTCCGGAGGATGTCTGGGGCTCGCAGAAGCAAAAGGTTCAAGAGCCTGAGGGGCAGGAACGGTTGATGGTTTGATGGCATTCGAAAATCAAATCTTCAAAGAGCCGGAGTTGGAGTTCGGCGATCGACACCATCATCCGGATCCGCGCCTGGGTCTGGTAGAGGCCGGACCGCTTCAACCCTTCGTCGGCGAGGTCATCAATGTTGCGGTCGTAGGCAGTGCCAAGACGATCGAAGACACGCGCAAATTCTTGGAGGCCGCGACAGCAGGCCTCCCGGGGATGTCCGAGAAGCACCCGAATCTGCATCCGGCATTTCCGGGCCTTAGCAATCAGAATCCCTATAGATGCCGGTTCGAGATAGCAGAGGCGGCGACTGCTGCGCTGTCCCAATCCAAAATCGACAAGATCACCAAGGAGCCGCATCACGAGAAAGCGGTCGAGGCCGCAGTCGACGAGATCATTGCGCAGCTCAAAATGCTCGACGAAAGCGGGCATCGGCCTCATGTCGCGATCGTCGCGCTTCCCGTGCGCCTAATCGAACGGGTCTGGAACGCAAAGATCGATGGCGATGGCACCGTCGAAGCCGAAGATGCCGGTGGGTCGGACGCACCTAACTTCAGGGGTATGCTCAAAGCCCGGGCTATGAACCTAAGCTTCCCCATTCAAATCGTTTGGGAAGATGTCATCGACGAAAAGGCCACCATCCCGCGAAAGGTCAAGGAAACCAGCGCACGAGAAATCCAAGATGTCGCCGGGCGAACGTGGAATTTGTTGACAACACTTTACTACAAGGGAAGCGGTCGGATCCCATGGCGTAGGATGCCGAAGGAGGGCGAGTTCACGGCCTGCTACGTAGGTATCAGTTTCTACCGCGAGATTGGGGGACAGCAGCTCTTTACAAGCGCGGCGCAAATGTTTGACGAGCGTGGCCGCGGGTTCATCCTGAAGGGGCGGCGAGCTAACACCGAGAGCCGAGGGCGGCATCCCTATATGAAACGTGACGACGCACGAGACCTAATCTCGGACGTCCTCGCGGCTTACAAGGCACACCACAAAAATCTCCCCGCTCGCGTCGTTGTCTTGAAAACCTCTCGTTTTCGGGACGATGAGGCTGCGGGAATTCTGGATGCTCTTGACGAAGTGGGGGCGGAACTCCGGGACTTAGTGTGGATACAAGAATCATATTCCGTGAAAATCCTGCGTGATGGAAATTACCCGGTGCTTAGGGGCACTTTCGTAGATATTGGCGGCAAGGGCCTACTTTATACCAATGGGAGTATTCCATATTACGGAACATATCCCGGGCTGTACGATCCGCGACCGCTCCTACTGTGCCCGCACAGTAGCTGCGATAGCACTCTGGCTCAGCTCGCCGAAGAGATCTTATCGCTGACCAAAATCAACTGGAACTCGACCCAGATAAATCAAAAACTTCCAATCCCGATCCGTGCGGCGCGGACTGTCGGGGAGGTGCTCAAGTATTTAAAGGAAGGACAAATCGAGAGCTCAGATTATCGGCGCTACATTTGACGGACAGGCATGTCCTTTTGTAGCCCGAGATTTTCCTCAACGGCTGACATTCAACCGTAGGGCATACTCGAGATCGCGAGAGCATATATAAACCAGATTTCGCTTTTTCGACGTTAAGCGAATCCTGTCCTCCGTCCGGTCGCGACATTGTGCGTGCGCCGGCGGAGGCAGTGAATGACCCCGACTAAGCTCCTTGTTGGACAGATTGCGCTCGTTTTCGCGATTGTGATTGCCGGCCTCTGGTTTGCCACCGAATGGTGCGCCGGCCAGCTTGACTATCAGCCGCGGCTGGGGAGGCCCTGGTTCGAAATCCTGAGCCTGCCTTTCTACTATCCGTGGCGACTCTTTCAGTGGTGGTATGCGTATGACGCGTATGCTCCGCGCCTCTTCAATGAGGCCGGCGCCATCGCGGCATCGAGTGGTCTTTTGGGCTGCGGTGTGGCGATTGCCGGATCTCTTTGGCGGGCGCGCCAAAATCAACACGTCACTACCTACGGTTCATCACGATGGGCGGACACCCGAGAGATTGAGGCAGCCGGTCTGTTTCGTCCTGCCGGCGTGTTTCTTGGCCGTGTCCGCGCGCAATATCTGCGCCACGACGGGCCCGAGCACGTCATGGCTTTTGCCCCGACACGGAGTGGAAAGGGCGTCGGCCTCGTCATTCCGACGCTCCTATCCTGGACCGGCTCAGCGGTCATCCACGACATCAAAGGGGAAAATTGGCAGCTGACCGCCGGCTGGCGCCAGATTTTCTCCCACTGCCTGCTGTTTAACCCCACTGACATTCGGAGCGCTCGTTACAATCCGCTCCTTGAGGTGCGGAAGGGGCCAGACGAAGTCCGCGATGTCCAGAACATCGCCGACATTCTGGTCGATCCGGAAGGCGCGCTCGAGCGGCGATCGCATTGGGAAAAGACCAGCCACTCTTTGCTGGTCGGCGCGATCCTCCACGTGCTCTACGCCGAGCCTGAGAAGACGCTGGCAGGTGTCGCTACGTTCCTCTCTGACCCGCGACGCAGCTTTGCCCACACCCTGCGTCGCATGATGGGGACTAATCACCTCGGTACACATGACCACCCTGAGGTCCACCCTGTGGTCGCTTCGGCGGCCAGAGAGGTGCTGAACAAATCCGAGAACGAGCGGTCGGGAGTGCTCTCAACGGCAATGTCGTTCCTCGGTCTCTACCGCGACCCGACGATTGCGGCGACCACGTCGGCATGTGATTGGCGCATTGCCGATCTCATCGACGCTGAACGTCCTGTCTCGCTTTATCTCGTTGTGCCGCCGTCCGACATTTCGCGGACGAAACCACTAGTGAGATTGGTGCTGAACCAGATCGGCCGCCGCCTGACCGAACGGCTGGAGGGCGATCCGGGCAAACGCCGGAAGCATCAACTCCTCATGATGCTGGACGAATTTCCGGCGCTGGGACGCTTGGATTTCTTCGAGACCGCGCTGGCCTTCATGGCCGGCTACGGGATCCGGGCATACCTCATCGCGCAGAGTCTAAATCAGATATCCAAGGCCTACGGCGACAACAACGCCATTCTCGACAATTGCCATGTCAGGATCGCGTTCTCGTCGAATGACGAGCGGACTGCCAAGCGGATTTCCGATGCGCTCGGGACGGCGACGGAGTTGCGAGCCCAGCGTAACTACGCCGGCCACCGCCTATCCCCTTGGCTTGGCCATGTCATGGTCAGCCGGCAGGAAACCGCACGTCCGCTGCTGACTCCAGGTGAGGTCATGCAACTTCCGCCTGCGGACGAACTGGTACTGGTGTCCGGCTTGCCGCCGATCCGCGGGAAGAAGCTCCGCTATTACGAGGATCGGAATTTCACCGAGCGGGTCTTTGCCGCACCGATCCTCAGTGAGGATGGATTCCATGACCGCCCGACGCAACGTGCGAACGACTGGGGGAGTCAGGTTCGCGAGGTCCATCTGCAGCTAGCCGCGGCGGCCGATGATGAAGGCGGCGCCGTTTCGGAGGAGGAGGGCGGCCACCAGCAGCAGCTTCATCCAGGGGTGAATGACCAGGAGGTCTCGACTGCCATCCCCACGGAGAAGCCTGTCGATCTTGGTCTCGATGACGGGCCCGATGATGCCGCCGATCAGCACGGGATGAGCCGTTCGCGTGATCTTGGTCCAGTCGTCCGAGCGCATGCGATGAACGAAGGGGATCTGCACCGCAATCCCGATAACGACGTTCTGCCGCAATTCTGAGGTATGCAGCGATGAAACGTCCCGAAAAATGCCGGCACCAGTTGTATCTCGATGCCGATATCAGTGCGCGGCTCGAAGAACTCGCCGCTAAGCCCGGTGCGTCGAAATCGGCAATCCTGGCCGATGCCCTGCAGGCGTGGCTTACGAAACGGGGCGCGCACGAACTCGATGACCGGTTCGGCCTGCGGCTCGAGCGGATGAGCGGACAGCTGGGGCGCATCGAGCGGGACCAGCAGATCGTCATGGAAAGCCTGGCGCTCTTCATCCGCTTCTTTCTCACGATTAACGCACCGCTTCCCGAGGCAGACCAAGCCGCGCGGGCAGTCGGCCGCGACCGTTTCAAGGCATTCATCGACCAAGTCGGCCGGAACCTGGCCAGCGGCACTCGGACGCTCGCACGTGCGGAGCCGACCGGTGGGTCCGGTGGAGAGAAGCCATGAACGACGGTTTCCTTCCGGAGTCCGAAGGCCGTCGGCGCAGCATGCTGCGAACCGCGATGGGGCCAGCCATCGCAGAGGCTTTAGCGGATCCCACCGTCATCGAGGTGATGGTGAATCCGGACGGTGGTCTCCGGCTCGATCGGCTGGGGGCAGGGCGTTCCGATACCGGCATCAAGCTCGAGGCCGTCGAGGTCGAGCGGATTATTCGTCTCGTTGCATCGCATATGCGGCTCGAGGTTCATGCTGGCAATCCCGTTATCAGCGCGGAACTGCCGCCCCGAGACGAGGGTGTTGCTGGTGAGCGTTTCGAGGGGATTCTCCCGCCAGTGGCGCTGGGGCCGTGCTTCACCATCCGAAAGCCCGCCGCCAGGATCTACACGCTCAACGACTATGTGACTGATGGCATTCTCGTCCGGCCGCAGGCCGACACGCTGCGGCAGGCTGTAATCGATCGCCGCAATGTGCTCATTGTAGGCGGCACCAGTTCCGGCAAGACTACGCTAGCAAATGCGCTGCTGGCCGAAATGGCCGAGCTCGATGAGCGGGTCATCCTGCTAGAGGATACGCGCGAACTGCAATGTGCGGCGCCAGATTGCGTGGCGCTGCGGACGAAGCCGGGTGTGGTTTCCCTCGCCGACCTCGTCCGTTCGACCCTGCGCTTTCGTCCGGATCGGATCATTGTCGGTGAGGTCCGCGGCGCCGAAGCGCTGGACATGCTGAAGGCCTGGAACACAGGCCATCCGGGTGGGATCGCCACAGTCCATGCAAACTCCGGCCGTGCCGCGCTCTATCGGCTCGAGCAGTTGATCCAGGAAGCCGTCGTCACCGTCCCGCGTCGGCTGATCGCCGAGGCGATCGACATCATCGTGTTCATCCGAGGCCGCGGCACATCGCGCCGCATCGAGACAGTGAGCGAAGTCATCGGTCTCGACGCGGACGGCGACTACGCCGTCGCGGACCTCGATCTCCATCGCCGCAACTCACCTTGAAAGGCAGCTTCATGCGCGCATCCACTCTCATTCGTACGCATCGCTTTCTGCAGATCGCGCTCGGCCAGGCAGTCCTTGCGTTGACGCCCATGGCAGCGGCCCATGCGGCGGGCTCCAACATGCCGTGGGAGCAGCCGCTGCAGCAGATTCTGACCAGCGTGCAAGGGCCGGTCGCCAAGATCGTCGCTGTGATGATCATCATCGTCACCGGATTGTCGCTCGCCTTTGGCGAGACCAGCGGCGGATTCCGCAGATTGATCCAGATTGTCTTCGGCCTGAGCATCGCTTTTGCGGCCTCCAGTTTCTTCCTGAGCTTCTTCGGGTTCGGCGGTGGAGCGCTCGTATCGTGAGTATTCATGTCGAAGGCTTTGCAGCGCCACTGCATCGGGCACTGAGCGAGCCCATTCTGCTCGGCGGCGTGCCGCGCGGCATCGCCATCCTGAATGGGACGGTCGCGGCTGCGCTCGGTCTCGGCCTACAGGCGTGGCTCGCCGGGATCGCGATGTGGTTGATCGGCCACTCGTTGAGCGTCTTTGCCACCAAGCGCGATCCGGAATTTGCGACCGTGCTAGTTCGCCACCTACGCCAGAAGGCATGGCTCGCATGCTGAACCTGAACGAGTACCGGAGCCGCGCCGATCGACTGGCCGACCATCTGCCGTGGGCAGCGCTCGTCGCTCCTGGCGTTGTGCTGAACAAGGATGGGAGCTTCCAACGAACACTACGCTTTCGTGGTCCCGATCTCGAAAGTGCGACCGAAGGAGAGCTGGTCGGCGTATGCGCCCGCCTCAACAACGTGCTTCGACGCTTCGGTTCAGGCTGGGCGCTGTTCTTCGAGGCAGAGCGGTTTGAGGCACCTGGTTATCCGGCATCAGTGTTTCCCGACGCGGCGTCGTGGCTCGTCGACCAGGAGCGTCGAGCGGCATTCGACGGGAGCGGGGAGTCAGTTCTGTCGCCTTCGCGCCGGCCGCATTTCGAGAGCGCCTATCACCTGACGCTTCTTTTCATGCCCGCCGCAGATCAGCTTGCCAGGACCGAACGAGCACTTCTTGAGCGAGCCGAGGAGGAAAAAGGGCGCGACTGGCGACAGGAGGTCGACCACTTCGTTGGCGAGACTGACCGCGTGCTCGACTTGTTGTCAGGGCTCATGCCGGAGGTTGCCCCGCTCAATGACAGCGAAACCCTGACCTATCTGCATGGTGCTGTATCCGTACGGCGTCATACAGTCGGGGTGCCCGAGACGCCGCTTTATCTCGACGCGATCCTGGCGGATACGCCGCTCAGTGGCGGGATCGAACCGATGCTGGGTGACCAACATCTGCGGACCGTCACGGTCCTGGGATTTCCCAACGCGACCCAGCCGGGGATTCTCGACGCGCTCAATCATCAGGATTTCGCCTACCGCTGGATGAGTCGCTTCATCGCGCTCGACAAAACCGAGGCGACCAAGACGCTGACCAGCTTGCGACGGCAATGGTTTAACAAGCGCAAGTCGATCTCAGCCTTGATGCGCGAGGTCCTCTACAACCAGCCGGTCCAGCTTCTGGATTCCGATGCCGACAATAAGGTTGCCGACGCCGACCTGGCCCTGCAGGCGTTAGGCGGCGACCATGTATCGTTCGGCTATCTGACCGTCACCATCACGGTGATGGACCAGGATCGGCAGCGTGCCGACGAGAAGCGGCGTGCTGTCGAAAGAGTCGTCAACGGCGCTGGATTCACCTGCATCCGGGAAGGAGTGAACGCTGTCGAGGCGTGGCTCGGATCGCTTCCCGGTCATCCCTACGCAAATGTCCGACAGCCGATCGTCCACACCCTGAACTTGGCCCATCTGGTACCGCTGTCGTCAGTCTGGGCGGGGCCCGTGCGGAATGATCATCTCGATGGCCCGGCGCTGTTCCATGCGGAAACCAGCGGCTCGACACCGTTTCGGTTCTCGACCCATGTCGGTGACGTCGGCCACATGCTGATCGTCGGCCCGACCGGAGCCGGAAAATCGGTCCTTCTGGCGCTCATCGCGCTGCAGTTTCGCCGGTACGCCGGGTCGCAGCTCTATATTTTCGACAAGGGATTCTCGGCGCGTGCCGCGGTACTCGCAATGGGTGGCGCGCATCACGCGTTGGGCGCGGAAGGCTCGATGGCGTTCCAGCCATTGCGCGGGATTAAGGATCCGACAGAGCGGAGCTGGGCGGCGGAGTGGATCGGCTCGCTGCTCGCGCACGAAAAGGTAAATGTCACGCCGGAGGTGAAGGAAGCAGTCTGGTCTGCCTTGACGAACCTGGCCTCGGCACCCGCGAAGGAACGGACGCTTACCGGCCTTTCGGTCCTGCTGCAGTCCAACGCACTTCGGGCGGCACTTATGCCGTACACGCTCGACGGACCATTCGGTCGTCTGCTTGATGCCGCCGAGAACAACCTCGCGCTGGCCGACATCCAGTGCTTCGAGACCGAGGAGCTGATGCATGAGGCGGGCGTGGTCCTGCCGGTGCTCAGCTACCTGTTTCATAGATTGGAAGACCGCTTTGACGGCCGGCCGACGCTCCTCGTTCTCGACGAGGCCTGGGTCTTCCTCGACAACCCGGTCTTCGCCGCACGGATCCGCGAGTGGCTGAAGGTCCTTCGCAAGAAGAACGTCGCCGTGGTCTTCGCGACCCAGTCGTTGGCCGATATTGCCGAGAGCAGCATCGCGCCGGCGATCATCGAGTCCTGCCCGCAGCGGCTGTTCTTGCCCAACGATCGCGCTATCGAGCCGCAGTCCCGGGCTGCATACGACAAGTTCGGGCTCAATGATCGCCAGATCGAACTGATCGCCCGTGCAACGCCGAAACGCCACTACTACCTGCAATCCCGACGTGGCAACCGCTTGTTCGAGTTGGGCCTCGGCCCAATCGCCTTGTCGCTGTGCGGGGCGTCTTCACCGGCCGATCAGAAGCGCATCGACCGGATCCTCGGTGACCGCGACCTGTTCGGGTTCGCGCCCGGTTTTCTGCGGTCCGCAGGCCTCGAATGGGCCGCCGAGCTGCTCAACGACTTCCCGACACCTCCCGGAGAACACAAATGAATTGGCGGCTTTCAGCGGCCGTTCTGGCGATAACTGTCGCGGCAGCCAGCCCACGCGGCGTTCGAGCCGACGCGTTTCCAGTCATCGACGTCGCGGATGTGGCGGAAAACGTCCTGGTTGCAGCGCGGGCGCTGGAGCAGATCAACAATCAGGTTCAGGAGCTGCAGAACCAGGCGAACATGCTCGCCAATCAGAGGTTGAACCTGACGCGCCTCAACTATTCGGCGATCGGGGGCATCACCACCGACCTGCAGCAGATCGGGAATCTGATCAATCAGGCGCAGGGCATCAGCTTCAACGTTCAGTCGGTCCAGACGTTGTTCGCGCGATATTACCCGCAGTCCTATGGAAACAGCGCCAGCATTCCGCAGCTGGTCACCGACGCGCAGACTCGCTGGCAGAACGCACGCGATGCGTTCCAGCAAACCATGCTGGTCCAATCGCAGATCGCGCAGACCGTGCAGACCGATACGGCGAAGCTCTCCGGATTGGTGAGCGCATCGCAGGGCGCGGTCGGCAGTCTCCAAGCGCAGCAGGCGACGAATCAGCTTCTCGCCCTGTCCATCAAACAGCAGCTGCAGGTGCAGAGCCTCTTGGCATCGCAAGGCCGGGCGCAGGCGCTGAACGACGCCAACAACGCCGAGGCCGAGGAGGAGGGAAGGGCGGCTTTCACGACCTTCCTTGGTAGCAGCAACGCATACGGCGGCCAGTAGCCACGAATTCTGGAAGGCATTGCCGCTGTGAATAATCTGAACATCATCGATCAGTTTCTGCAGACCTTCATCCGGTACATCGATGGCGGGTTCGGTCTGCTGAACGGCGATGTCGTGGCTCTCACGTCCTTGCTCATCGGGATCGATATCACCCTTGCCGGGCTGTTTTGGGCGCTCGACCGTGACGGCGACATTCTCGCGCGTCTCATTAAGAAGACGCTCTATGTCGGGTCGTTCGCCTTCATCATCGGCAACTTCCAGATCCTTTCGACCGCGATTTTCAATTCCTTTGCAGCGCTCGGGATTCAGGCGACTGGATCAGGGCTCAGCGCCCGAGACCTGCTGCTGCCTGGGAAGCTCGCCGGCACCGGTTTCCAGGCGGCGTGGCCGCTTCTGCAGCAAGCCGGGTCGCTGATCGGCGTGACGACATTCTTCAGCCACTTCGTGACCATCGTTGTGTTGCTGCTGGCCTGGATCGTCGTTGTCTTCGCCTTTTTCATTCTGGCGGTTCAGCTCTTCATCACGGTCCTCGAGTTCAAGCTGACCAGTCTGGCTGGGTTCGTGCTGGTCCCATTTGCCCTCTGGAATAAGTCGGCATTCCTCGCTGAGCGCGTCCTGGGCAACGTGATTTCCTCAGGAATCAAGCTGATGGTCCTGGCGGTCATCGTCGGCATCGGCAGCACGCTGTTCTCGTCGTTCACGAATGCCGCGCAGGGCCAGGATCCGACGCTTTCGGGCGCGATGTCATTGGTTCTCGCGGCCATCACGCTGTTCGGACTCGGGATCTACGGTCCTGCGATCGCGACAGGCCTGGTTTCCGGTGCGCCCCAGCTCGGTGCGGGCGCGGCCATCGGCGCCGCAGGCGGGCTGGCCGGCGCAGCGATGCTGGCTGGCGGAGCGGCCATGGGCGGCGCAGGGCTACTTCGAGCTGCTGGCGCAGGGGGTCTTAGTGCGATCCGGGCGGGGACCGCGATGGGATCGGCCGCCTCCACTGCCTTCGGCATCGGCCGGGCGACATCCGGAGCTACAGGCGTAGCGGGCGTTGCCGGTGGCGTCGGTGGTATGACGGGCGCGGGTGTCGGGGCCGGCACACAACGTGCGCGATCGGCTTTCGACCGGATCAGGGGCTCGCTTTCCGACAGCGTGCAGGCCGGGAGGGAGGCAGCATTTAGGGCTACCGGCGGTAAGCCGGAGAGCAACGCCGAGCCGTCGCCTCGCGGTGGATCGAACGGCGATAGCCCTTCAAGTGCGCCGGATTGGGCCCGGCGCCTCCGCGCCGAGCATCGTGCCCGCCATACGAGCCAGCTGGCCACGCAGGCCGTGAAGGAAGGCGACCGGCCTGGTGCGCCCGCAAATCCCGAACTCGACCAAGAGGAAGACTAAGAGATGCCGTTCAAGCGAACGCTGCAGCGCTATGGCCGCACGCCGGAGCCGGTCACGCCCTACCAAAAAGCGGCGCAGGTCTGGGACGACCGGATTGGATCGGCGCGCGTTCAGGCAGCGAATTGGCGGCTGATGGCATTCGGCTGCCTGACCCTCGCTGTGGGGTTGGCAGGCGGGCTGGTTTGGCAATCTGCTCGGAGCCGAATCACGCCCTATGTCGTCGAGGTGGACCGGCTGGGCGAGGTTCAGGCCGTGGCCCCAGCGGTTGAGTCCTATCAGCCGAAGGACGCGCAGATCGCCTGGTACCTCGGGCGTTTCATCACCGATGTGCGCTCGCTTTCGATCGATCCGGTTCTCGTGCGGCGCAATTGGCTAGAGGCGTACGACCTCGTCGGCGGGAAGGCTGGGATCTTCCTCGGCGACTTCGCTCGAGCCAACGATCCGTTCACAGCCATCGGCGACCGGAGCGTTTCGGTTGAGGTCACAAGCGTCGTGCGCGCCTCGGACACGTCCTTCCAGGTGAAGTGGACGGAGCAGATTTACCGTCAGGGCAGCCTTTCGGCGACCGAGCGTTGGACCGGCATTCTCGCTACGGCAATCAGAACCCCGCGAACCGCGGAGACGCTTCGGAAGAACCCGCTCGGGCTCTACGTGACTGATGTCGCCTGGTCCCGCGAACTCGACACCAGCACCAATCCCCACTGACGGCTTATACGGAGGACTTCCGCCATGCGGCTGCCTATTTCCCTGGCCATTACCGCCAGCTCTCTTCTGGCGCTCGCGGCTTGCTCTAGCGAGAAACCACCGGCAATCACCTATGACACCGGCGAATTCAAGGCGGCTTCGGTTCAGCCCGATCCGAAGCCGGTCCAGATTGTCTCGACCCCGACACCCCTGCCGCTCCCCGGTCAGCTGATGCCGCCGCCATCATCCCACGGTTCGCGGGAAAAAGGGCTTCCGTCCGCGCGGGTGGATGCAGCGAATGCAGCCGCGATCCAGGAACCGACGGCACACGGATACGTCAACGCCGTCCAGGTCTATCCGTTCTCAGATGGCGCGCTTTATCGGCTCTATGCGGCACCGGAGCAGGTGACCGACGTCACGTTGCAGCCCGGCGAGACGTTGAGCTCGGTTTCGGCCGGCGACACTGTCCGCTGGGTCGTTGGCGACACCAGCAGCGGCAGCGGGGCCGGAAAGCAAGCCCACGTCCTCGTGAAGCCGTTTGCAACCGGCCTCAAGACCAACCTGGTGATCATGACCGACCGGCGCAGCTATCACCTTGTCATGGAGAGCACCGACAAGACGTCAATGGCGGCAATCTCCTGGACCTATCCGCAAGATCAGCTGGTCGTTCTGCATCAGCAGAATGAGCGCGCCGAGGCCGTGGCGCCGGTCGCGGAGAATGTGCCGCTGGAAGACTTGCACTTTCGCTATGAGGTCACCGGCGACAGCCCGCCGTGGCGGCCGACGCGTGCCTTCGATGACGGTACGCACGTCTACATCGAGTTTCCGTCGCGCATCGATCAGGGGGAGGCGCCGCCGCTCTTCGTCGTCGGGCCCCTCGGTGACAACCAACTCGTCAATTACCGCGTCCGGCACAATTACTACATCGTCGACCGGCTCTTCGCCGCCGCGGAACTACGGTTGGGACAGGATCCGCAGCAGGTGGTTCGGATCAGCCGCACGGATACAGTAGCGTCGGTTGCGCACGCCGGGGGTGGGTCGTGAGCGACACCTCCGGGCTCGCGAAGGTGAGTCCCGAAGCTCTGACCTTGACGGCGACGCCGCGTCGAACGGTCCGCTTCAAGCGCAACCTTCTAGTCGGGATCGCTGCTGTTGGCTGCACGGCGATATTCGGGGTGACTTGGTTCGCGCTGCAAGACCACGTTGGCCGAAGCGCGCCGGGCGATGACGAGCTGTATGCCGGCGGGGCCAAAGGGACTCCAGATGGACTTGCAAGTCTGCCAAAGGATTACAGCCAGATCCCGAAGCCGAAGACCCAGCTGGGTCCGCCGCTACCCGGCGATCTCGGCCCTCCGATCGTGGAGCGTGAGAAAGAGCTCGGCGTCAACCCGACCGGGCCTAATGCAGAAGACGAGGCTGCGCGCGCCGAGCGGCTGCGCTTGGCCCAGCAGGCGCAGCAGGCACGTGAAGGTGGTGTGTTTTTCCAGCTGACCCAGCAGCATGGCACAGGCCTAACACGCGTCTCGGCAACGGCCGGCGTTTCAGCGACGCCTGCGACCGCACAACCTGTCGAACCGTCTTCCGGTTCGTCACACCTGAATCTCGATCTTGAGCGCGACCAGAATGACCAGCAGCGGAAGAATGACTTCCTCAATCAGGTCGAAGCGCAAAGCATCTACAACGGCCATGCCTTGCAGACGCCGGCCTCCCCATACGAGGTGATGGCCGGAACGGTCATTTCGGCAAGCCTGCTGACCGGGCTCGATTCAGACCTGCCTGGCTTGGTCACGGCACAGGTAACTGAAGCGGTGCGAGATTCGATTTCGGGCCAGACGCTTCTCATTCCCCAGGGTAGTAAGCTGATTGGAAGCTACGACAGTGTGGTTGCGTTCGGCCAAAGTAGGGCCCTCGTTGCCTGGCAGCGGATCGTGATGCCGGACGGATCATCGATCCAGATAGATAATCTCCCGGCGACCGACGCCGCAGGCTACGCCGGCCTCGAGGATGAGGTCGACTATCACACTTGGACACTGCTGAAGGGCATCGCGATGTCCACACTGCTTGGCGTCGGGACCCAGGTCACGTTTGGAAGCGGTCAAAGCAATCTCGTCCAAGCTATTCAGCAGTCCACGCAGCAGAGCGCGAATCAGGCCGGCCAACGGATCGTGGAGAAAGACCTCGATATCCAGCCGACTCTAAAAATCCGGCCCGGTTGGCCACTGCGCGTCATCGTGCATAAGGATTTGATTTTACGCCCATATCGAGGTTGAAGGAGGCGGTGTATGCCGGAACTCAAGCTAGCCAAACTACCTGATAGGACCGCCTCGAAAATCACGATCACGGTGTCGTCCGACCTCAACGCGGCCCTGCGCCAATACGCCGACATCTATCGTGCGGCATACGGCGAGGACGAGCCGGTCGCCGAACTGATCCCCTTCATGCTCGAGGCATTTCTCGAGAGTGATCGCGAGTTCGCGAAGGCTCGAAGGACCATAGGGACTTCGGTTAGCCCAACACCGTCCGCAAGGGCGTCGGCACCTGCCGTGATAGCCACAGGGGTCAGCAAGGAGGCCTGAACAATGACGATTATTGGTACATTCACGCCGGCTAGCGATGGCGGATGGACGGGTAGCATCCGGACGCTTTCGATCAACGCCAAGGTCCGGTTGGTGCCTAACGACAATAGAGAACGCGAGGGTTCGCCCGCATTCCACGTGCTTCTGGGCCACTCGAGAATCGGCGAGGCATGGGAGGAGCGATCCGGGGGAGACGCTCCCAGAGACTATCTGCGCGTCAAAGTGGACGATCCGGGCCTGATCGCGCCCATGTGCGCGGCGTTATTTACTTCCCAGGATCGTGAGACAGCGCAGCTAGTATGGAGCCGGCGGCGCGGTGCCGAGTGATGCCCGCCGTGTGATCCATGTCCGAGCTGCCCGAAGAGCTACGATGGCTGACAGTGGCGGATCTTGCCGTCATTCTCGGCTTGCGTCCTCAAACGATCTACAATCGTATGAGTACGTGCCCTGAAACGCTCCCTCCAGCGACGCGGATTCCGGGATTTAGGGGACCGCGATGGTCCCCACGGATTGTCCGCGAGTGGCAGGCCAAATACGATCCCCAGGATCTCGAAGAAAACCTGCCACGTCGCTCCGGTCGACCCACCAAGGCAGAAATGATAGCGCGCCGCCGCCGGTAGCCGCTCTGTCGCACCCATGATGTCGATCAAAATCCTTCATTGGTGTATCAGGCCTCTCTCGAATAGGCCGTGCGGCTCAGGGCGCAAATTCTTCGGCGGCTGCAAGGCGAGCCTCCAACTCATCGAGGAACATCGAGCGGCCCAATGCCCAGCGACCGTTCCGTGTCGGGACCCATCCGGAATAGAGCATGTAGACTTCGTCCCGGGCGCGCGTGAGGCCGACGTAGAAAAGGCGCCGGTCTGCGGCGATCTGTGCTGGAGGCGCCTTATTCCAAGGTAGTGCGCCCCGATCCAGTCCAAGCATGACCACGACATCGTACTCACACCCCTTGGACGAGTGCAGCGTGAGCAAATTGAGGTGGTCGGGAGAGCCATCCTGGCTGCCCAGCTCGCGCGTCGTGAAACCGACCATAGGTCCATCGATGTCCAGCGCACTTGTAAGCCGTTCAACTTCTTGGCTCTGGTCAGCAAGGCTTGGCTGATCGGCCGTCAATTCATCGAGCAGATCCCGCCGGATCGATCTTACGAAGTCCAATGCGAGCGCATCGTCCTGCCGACGATCCCAGAGAAAGCGCGTCAACTGAAGGGACGCTTTCTGCCAGTCATCGTCGCTGAGTGCCCGGGCGTGAAAACCGAGCCAACGGTCGATAAGCCCATTCAATTTGGGTACCGCTTGGCGCCATCCGCCCGCACACCAGGCCGAGCAATCTTCGATCCAGCTGGTGAGCGCCACCTTTTTATAGGGAGCTGCGTTATCGACACGGACGAAAGGGTAGCCGGCGGCAATTGCCGCCTCTGCCGCAATGTTGCCCCCCTTGTAGTCCTTGTAAAGAATCGCGATGTCGCCCAGACGTCGTCCGGGTTTCGCCGCCAGGGCGGCCGGCACAATCTCATTCATCGCAAAAGCGGCTTGATCTTCCAGCCCATCCGGACGGAATACAAAATCAATGACAGCACCCCGGGCCGGATCGCTTGCGCGATAGCCGCGCTCCTCACCCAGAACCATCTCTGATGCCTGGATCAGTCGTCCAGCGGCTCGATAGTTTAGCTGGAGCTGAATCCGTTCGACCTCCGGGTGTTCGGCGAGCTCTTGAAGTAAGGCGCCGTCTGCCCCAGTGAAGCCATAGACAGTCTGATCGTAGTCGCCGACGGCAAACAGGCGGACGCCGCCATCGAAAGCTAGCCTTTGAACGATATCATGCAGCGCGACACCTAGATCCTGATACTCGTCGACAACAAGCGCCGGGAACTTTGATCGGACGAGCGGTAGCACCCAGTCGAACTCGGCGATCAGCTTCCGGCCGTTGATCACGAGGTCGTCGAAGTCAATTAGTGCTTCGCGTCGGAGGGCCGCTTCGACGCGCAGCGCCCAAGCCGCCAATTCCGGCTCCGCCTCCCATTGTTCGCTCTGCCGGTCGAGAACTGATCGGCGATGCTTTCCCATCTCGATGGCGCTATAGGCGTGGCGGAGCCCGAAAAGGGCTTCGCCAGCATGCTCCACAATCATCTTCGCCCGCGAAGGGGTCGCCATTTTCAAAGGGAAGGGCAGGGGCAGGCCGGCCAGCTGCGCATAGGGTAGCAGTAGATGACGCAAGCAGAACCCGTGTACAGTGCCAACAAAAAGGTTTGGGCCTTCCCGTAAGCCCAATGCTTCGAGGCGTCGCCCCAGCTCCCGCGCACACTCTTGGCTATAAGTGATGCACGCCACCCCCCGAGGGGCCTGCACATCCTCCGCAAGGATGCGCGCGAGCTTCAGAGTTAACGTCTTGGTCTTTCCGCTGCCGGGGCCAGCCAGCACCACGCAGTTGCCTTTCGAATCATATGCCGCGCGCTGCTGGGCATTCCGGTTCAAAGAGGATGCCTGGTCGAGATAAGCGGTGCTGACCCTACGCAACGGCATCGCGGATGCGCTCCAGCGCTTGCTGGATGTAAGTCGGACATTCAACTGAAACGGAGACCATCCTTGCAAGCTTCTGAGCGAAGCGACCCTTTCCAATGCGCTCGATCATTTTCAAAAGCTTCGCCGGGTCGAGCTGATCAGTGTCGTCGACCCATGACTGAAGCTCATCCTTGTCCGCCTGGCTTAAGGTGAGCTGTGCGAGCAGGATGCTCTGTGTTTCTGCGGAGAGATTGAGCTTAAAGAGCTCAACTTCGAGCGTGCTGCCGTTCAGAAAGATGCCCCATTCCTCTCCGGCGTCAAATACCTCGGTCGTACTCATTGCATCCGGTGCGAGACCAGGTTGGAGGATCTTCAATAGTCCTTTGACGCGACCGAGACCGTAGTCTTTGCCCGCGACGAGGTCGCGATCGGTCAGGATTACGAAGGGAATGTTCAGGCCTTGCGAGCCCAGCAGCTTTACGTAGGGCCTGAAGTTGGTGCCGCCCACCGAACACACTGAGATGCCCAGGACGTCGAGTGGGATTCCAAGCACATCGGCGAAGGCCGGGATCAAAAAACGCTCGGCTTCACCCTCAACCAGAATGATGCCGCGCGAGAAGAACAGCTCCCCGCGTGTCACATCGATGTAACGCTGCAGGTCAGCGACTTCATCGCGCGTTAGTGGAGCGGTCGCTGCCGCCACGCCAATAGTAGCACTGGTTGCGTTGTCCCGTCGCAGCAGGACGATCGACCGAAGCGGTGCAACACTGGCTATGTGGGGGGAGTGTGTAGTCAGGATGGTTGTCTGGCGCCGCGGTGCGCGTTGGATACCTTCTATCGGTGGAGCAGCCAGAAAGTGGCGATAGACCAGGCGCTGGACATGCGGATGCAGGTGGGCCTCCGGCTCTTCTACAGCGAAGAAGGTGTGGTCTCGCTCGCCTTCGGCCACCAAGCGATCCAGTTCAAGGCTTTTCAGCGCAAGGAAGATCAGATTGGCGCTACCGAGGCTTGCATCGCTGATAGACCGCGCGCCATTGTCGATCAGAAGACGAAGACCTCGCAGGAGTGCGTCAAGGCGGGTCGGCGCTAGGCCAAGCGACAAGGGCACCGCTTGCTGCGGTCCCACCATTTGCGTTAGGCGCGCGTTGATTTGTTCGGCAGCAGCCTCGATTTCCGGTCTGTCGCTCAGCGCCGATTGTGCTACATCGATCTCGTTCTGGATTTCTTCGCGGGCTTCATCGTCAAGAGTCGCCGTCAGGCTCTCAATCAACGGCCGCAACGGCGAGTGACGCCAAGACGCTAGATCCTTCTCGGCGTCGCGCAGGGCCCCTTGGACGTCCAGCGGGATCATCCGGCGCAAATCGGAGCCATAACCGTTGTCAGGATCCTCACCTCCGAAAATCACGAATTCATATTCGGCGAGAGAGGTAGGCGGGCGACCTATGCCGGGTCTTGGCTGAAAGCGGTATGTAAGCCGGGCAACAAACGGCGGGCCGACGTCAACGATAGCATCGGCCAGGTACCGCAGCAGCCTTGGATCGTCGGATTCTTCAGTCAGTTCAATCGAGACCTCGACGGTCTCGCCAAGCTTGTTGTCGCCGAGGCCATCCCAGAAATGCTCAAGACTGAGCCGTCGATCCCGCTCGGACAGGCTTGGATCGAGGATCAGCTGGATCGCCCGAATGAAGTTGCTCTTGCCGACCTTGTTCTCGCCGACAATCACCATGTCCTCGCCGGTGGTGATATCAAGGCTCTGAAAATTGGCGAAGTTCGTTATCCTGACTCTCGATATGAACACGCTTGCGCACCTTCTTTACGGAGGTAGCCGGTATATTTGATCAAGCGGGCTGACGCTCGCAAAATAATGCCGAGTCACCAATCTGCGGTGGTTATGTGGATCGGCGGAAATGTCGATGTTGATATGCGGTCATCAGTGCGTGTCGCGGCAACTCGCGTGCCTCGTCACAGGATGCCATTCCTTATGGCCCGATGGGTGGTCGTCTTGAGGCCGCAACGGTGATAATCTCGCGATGACACCGGACGGTATCGAGTCCGGACTTTCCGTCATGAGGCACATCCGGCATCGGGTCGATTTGGTAAGTCTACCGTTGGCTACTTTTCGGAGTGAATTCCTGTGACAAATTGTGCCAAGCGAGCGCGTAAACAGGGGTAAACTGCGGGAATCTAGGGTAGGAAAAGTTAGAGTTGTTTCAAAGGGATCGTCTATAAGTCATTGATATTGTTGATGGAGAATCGGTTTCCCAAGCTTTAGACGGCGGTTCGATTCCGCTCACCCGCTCCAGCGATTTCAACGACTTAGCTCGTACGCCTCAAGAGTGTGAAATAGTTTTTGTGACAAATGTCACAAACTTGGGCCTGCGGTACATTTCCTAACTCGTTGAAAAATAAGAGATCTGATTCTCGCCCATTGCCTTTTTTGAGCCTGCCAAGCTTACGACGAGGCAGCCGCCCCGCCCGAGATCTGAGCCTTTGACCGCTGCCTTCGGAGGGCGAGGACGAGCCCGGGTTTTTCAACGGGATACTGGCTTATTCCCCCATTAATTCCCCGAGCTCGAATCGTTCTCATGCGTGTCTCGGCGAACTTCAGCGGAACAATCATTCGCTCGCTGATTCCCCCGCCGCTTCCCTGATCTAGACCCGCTCTTCAGCGAACTTCGGCGGTACCTCGCCCGCAAACCCTCTATGGCGGCGTGAACCGCCCGAGATCGCCGGAGGCCCCAACTCCTGCTCGTCATAATGACCCCGACTTTTCAGCGGCCGTTTCGGTCGAGGTCCGCTCGGCATCGTCAACAGACCAACCATAAGGGTCGATATCGCTTGTGGCTTTTGTCGAGCTCGGCGCCGACGGCGTTGTAGTGCAACATCAGGGCGCCCATGAGGGATTGCGCTTCCGCCATGTCGTCGAAGACGGGATCGCCGCCCCAGATGCCGGCCATCCACTCGCTGTGCGGGATCAGACTGGGGCCGACGTGCAGGGCGGTGAGATAGCCGTCGAGCGCCAGCATCGACAGCGATCCTGCCGGGGCGCGATGAGAGGCGAGGAAGTCGGCAAGAAGCGATGGGGCTTCGATCATACCGCCAGTTTGGCAGGCCCGCTCTTCCAGTTCCAGGGCAACAGCGCGGCGAGGTCGGCGATCCGGTCGGCGATCCTGGCCAACACGTCGGCGAGCCAGGCTTTCGCGTCGATGCCGTTGAGCTTGGCCGTCTCGATCAGCGTCAACATTGCCGCCGTCTTTCGCCGCCGCGCTCCGAGCCCGCGAACAGCCATGCTTTTCTGCCGATGGCAATGCCGAAACCCGCGCGATCAGCATGCCCATCAGAGCGCCTGCTACAAGACGTGGTTCGGCTGCCGCTTACGGCGGCTCCTCCGATCATCGGGTTCCAAAACGATGAACGGCCTGTCGTGCGATCGGCATTGGCTGCCATGGTGCTCCCTCCTAGTCCAACGAGACGATGTTGGGAAGCAGGGCTCCATTAAGTCGGAGCGCTAATGGGCCGC